>JAAUXZ010050983.1_pt1 | contig 10716 bp, 10 predicted proteins | sample 7278131 | NCBI WGS metagenome assembly JAAUXZ01 (sample SAMN14350119, study PRJNA611818) | marine sediment metagenome | isolation source: surface marine sediment (3m) | place: French Polynesia: Moorea | collected 2018-08
ATCCAAACCATGAGCAGAAACAGCAAAACCCATCAGTAAAAAGCATGCCAATAAATTTAACTTGGTCTGCATTTCAATACACTCGTTTCGAATAGGGATACATGTAAAGCTAACACATACTTATTTGTTAAAGAGACCCTGATGTCGGGTCCTGGCATTTTGAAGTCCTTCAAGGCATTAGTAGCGAATGACCGCTTCCAGGAAGGAGGTATTGGAACAGGTAGGATAAGATTACTGCAAAAGACCCTGATCGGCCAATTGGCGTAAGGCTTTATAGTAAGCCCCTAAAGACAAGCTAGGGTTGCAAGGTCGGGAGCTTAACCTTTGATTCTCTGGGAGCGGCTGAATTTACTCAGGTATTTCATGTTGACGCAGAATTCGACGTCCTCAGGGTTTAATTCCGGAATTTTCAAACTCTCTTTGCACTGATCGATCGTTTCACATGTTTCGCAGTTTTTGATGCACTCACCAATATTGTCTATCGATTCCCGGTAAAGAAAAGTTGACCCACCAATGCCTAGCGCCTGGAGCATTTTGGGCAACGGGGTGTCGTTCATTTTTTCCGCAAAATATCGTCTCAATCCTCGCTTCTGGTAAGCCTTCTTGTGCGACCTGAGAACCAACAGGGTACCTAAACCTGCCAACAAAAAGGCCGAACTCATTATGATAACGAAACTGGATAAACTCATACTACCTCACGATTACTGCTGCGGCATTCTATACCAAGCCAGAGAAATAAAAAATGTCCAAGGCTAACCGTCAGCGCCCAATGCATAGTTGGGATCAAAACCTAGCGTGGATGTCGGCATTACCAGGACAGTTTAATATTTGTTAATGTGGACTTAATGTCAGCTTCTGGCCCTTAGCCGAACAGTAAGTTATGTGTGATCTGAATGCCTTATTCCGGGCAGCACTCGTGGAGTTAGGCGGCGTCAGGCTTCTGCTTTCGACCCTAAAGCTGACTTCCAATGACTCATCCTTAATCAATGGTCGTATCAGGTTGCACTTGCGAAAATGGTTGAGCGCGGTTAGGTTACCTGGACGAAGTATCAATAGTCGGGTAACCCTCTATCATGCGAAATTGGATTGTTGTTATTTGTTACTGCCTTTTCTTTTCGGCATTTGCAAGCTCAAATCCAACGAGGTCTCTAAATGGGAAAATCGTTGTCTATGACGAGCGGTTTTACGATTTCGTCGACAACGACAGTGAAGCTGAGGTTTTGGCCAGCGATCTTGGATGGGCAGAAGGCCCTGTCTGGTCAAATACCCTAGGTTCACTGCTTTTTTCAGACGTGGCCTCAGATAAAGTCTATCGTTGGGATGACTCCAACGGCTTGCGCGATTACCTGTTCCCTTCAGGCCATCCACCAGATAGTTCCCCCACTGCATGGCGTGGATCAAACGGCCTCGCAATAGATCAGAATGACACTCTTATTCTGGCCCAGCAAGGTAATCGAAAGATTTCAAGCATGCTGAAACCGCTAACTCATCCTGCACCTGAATACTTTACGCTTGCGGATAGATTTCAGGATCATTCTCTAAACAGCCCAAATGACCTAGTAGTCCATCGTTCAGGAGCTATCTTTTTCACCGACCCCCCTTATGGTCTTGCGGGATTTGAAAAAAGTCCGGATATTGAATTGGACTTTTTTGGTGTCTTTCGACTGTCACTTCAAGGTGAGCTAATCCCTGTTTTTCAGAGCCTAAATAAGCCTAACGGAATCGCTTTGTCGATGGACCAGGATAGGCTCTATGTCAGTAATTCAGACAAGGAGAGTCCGAAAATCATCGTCCTCAATTTGGATGAAGAACTTAATCTGCAGGGCCATCGATTGCTCTTCGATGCCAGCAAACTGGTAGCAGATGGTCCGGGTTCAACCGATGGAATGGCAGTACATGCGAGTGACTTCGTGTTTACTTCAATACCCAATGGCGTGGGAATTCTATCCCCGGAGGGTGTTTTGCTGGGCAAGATAGCCCTAGGACAGGTCACGAATGTCACTTTTGATACTGCCTTCACCTATTTATACATCACCACCCCCAACCAACTGCTTCGCCTTAAACTTAACGAATATATTGAATACCCATTAAATCAATCATTGTTGAATTGATTCGATGAACACCCGATGGCATCTAGAGTAGAAGTCATTATCAACAGTTTTGTGCGACCTTGAAGGATTAATTTCACCAACAATTGATTCCGCCCTCAGCGGACTATTACTGTTTAACATGAGGAGGTCGGCTGTCGACCCAAAGCAGCCCTATTAACATCTCGATAGGCAAACCGCGGATCGCTGAAACGTACCTTGGTGGTTCTTTAATCTTTCAGGCGAGATTCAGACTTTCACGCTACCGGGGATTCAGCCGTTCATCAGGATCGATTGATGGAATCGCCGACAGCTGCTCAAGATCTACCTGTCCACCGCATGACTGAAACAGCTACCCGTACCAGAAAATGAGGTATTGGACTTATCCCCTGCAACAGGGTAATACTGCTGGCGTTCTCATAACAATCATATGGGTGCAGTTATGCAGATATTGCCCAAACAACTAAAACTCCAGGCCCGATTAATGCTTGCATTTGCTTTGGTGGTGTTAATTCAGGCCGCGATCACTGGTGCTTTCACTCATGGCTATATCCAGTTCATCCTAGAGGAACGCATCGGCGAACAGGCATTGCAACTCTCCCGGGTGGTATCAAATCTGCCGCAGATTCGCCAGGGATTGAGTCAACGTGATGTAGACCAGATTCAACCCCTGGCGGAATTGATTCGAGGCCAGACCGATGCCCGGTTCATCGTGGTTGGAGATCGTGACGGTATCCGTTTTTCCCATCCAATTCCGGAACGTATCGGCAAGAAACGGGTTGGCGACGATAACCAGCCAGCACTGCAAAACGCCGAGTCTTATGTATCCAAAGCAGTGGGCAGCCTGGGTCCTTCGATGCGTGGAAAATCGCCGGTACTGGACGACCAAGGCCGGGTGATTGGAGTGACCAGTGTCGGTTACATGCTGGACACAGTCGACCAGACCATTCTGGGTTACCAGAAATCTGCCTTAACCATGGTGCTTGCCTCTCTGATCATCAGTATTTTCATCAGCGTGGTAGTCGCTCGCTACTTCAAGCGCATTCTGTTTGGCCTGGAGCCGGAAGAAATAGCCAGTCTCTATGAGGAACGCAATACCACCCTGGAAACGATTCGCGAAGGAGTGATCTCGATCAATGCCGAAGGCAAGATCACGACCTTCAATCGCACCGCATTGGAAACCCTGGGCCTGGGACAAATGGAACTGCAGGGTAAACCTATCCGTGACCTGTTTCCACAGAGTGACCTGGACCAGATCCTGAAAACCGGTGATATGGAGCTCGACCGCGAAATCGAAATCAATGGCCAGCAGTTGATCGTCAATCGTCTACCGATCCGGGTCGATAAGCAGATCACCGGGGTGGTATCGAGTTTCCGTCCCAAGGGCGATATCGAACAACTCAGTCGGCGCCTGACCCATATAGAGCAATATGCCGAGACATTGCGCGCACAAAGCCATGACTATGCAAATAAGCTGCATACTATCGCCGGGCTGATTCAGATCAATGCCAATGACCAGGCACTGGAACTGATCGGGCAGGAAAGCAAGGGCATCCAGGAACTGGTGCACCTGCTGGTGGAAACCATTCCCGACCCCGTGCTCGCCGGTTGCATCCTGGGTAAATATAACCGGGCCCATGAACTGGGACTGGAACTGGTGCTCGATCCCTCAAGCCATTTAAGCGAAATTCCAGCGCACATCCCCGCGGAAAAACTGATGACGATGATCGGCAACATCATCGACAATGCATTCGAGGCCACCCGGCACAAACTGCAGCAGCAACCGCAAGGCTCCAACAAGGTGATGTTATCGGTCAATGATTATGGCAATGACCTGGTACTGGAAATTGAGGATCATGGTGCGGGTATCCCTGAAGATGATCGCCAGCGGATCTTCGACAAAGGAATCAGCAGTAAATCCGAGGAAGGTCATGGCTATGGCCTGTTTCTGGTAAGATCGATCCTGTCCGAATTAAAGGGTCAGATAGACCTGGAGCAAACCGACAGTGGTGGCACGCGTTTTATCATCTACCTACCCAAACAGTTGTAACAGGCTTGGTGCATGACAGAGCAGCTCATTCGTATCGTGATCGCCGAAGACGATGCACGGATCGCGGAAATCCAGCAGCGTTTCGTCGAACAGGTGGAAGGCTTCGAGGTGCTCGGCTTATCGCATTCATTGGAACAGACCGCACAAATGGTCGAGATCCTGCAACCGGACCTGCTGCTGCTCGATATCCATTTCCAGGATGGTAATGGGCTTGACTTCCTGAAAAACCTGCGTGAACAGGATCAGCACACCGACGTCATCCTTATGACTGCTGCGCGCGATATCGAGACCCTGAAATCCGCGATGCATGGCGGGATCTTCGATTACATCGTCAAACCGTTGGTATTCGAGCGGATCCAGGATTCCCTGCAACGTTATCAACAACATCGCCAGCAGTTGAACAGCCTACAACAGGTCGACCAGAAAACCATCGATGCCCTGTTGCCGCGCGGGGGGACGTCATCCTCTGCATCAAACCTGGACGACCGCTTACCCAAAGGCATCGATGAGTTAACCCTGACCAAGGTCCGCGACCTGTTCACTGAACTCGAACATTCCCTCGGAGCATCGACCGTCGGCGAAACCCTCGGGGTCAGTCGTACAACCGCCAGGCGATATCTGGAGTACCTGGTCAGCAGCGGTGAGTTAGTCGTCGATGTCAACTACGGTGGTGTAGGCCGGCCGGAACGCTACTATTGCAGGGCCTCGTGAACAATATGCACAAAATGGCGTTAAGGAATTAAATACCCCTTATTTCTCTATTCTTCTCTCACCCGGTTAATCCGATTAGGGTTGTCAGCTACAACTACATAATCTATGGAGGAAACCATGAAGTCATTCACAAGACGACAATTATTGCTGACTGCAATGTCAGGTTTAGCTGGTATTGCCATGGCCAGCGCGACTTTGACTGCCCAGGCCGGTGGTCACGGCGGAATGAAAATCGACACCATACATTTCCTGATTCCCGGTGGCGCTGGTGGCGGCTGGGATGGAACCGCACGGGGAACCGGCGAGGCCCTGACCAAGTCCGGTCTTTTGCAAAGTGCTTCCTACCAGAACCTGTCCGGTGGCGGCGGTGGCAAGGCGATCGCCCACCTGATCGAAACCGCGGATCAGTCGCACGGCACCCTGATGGTCAATTCGACTCCGATCGTCGTCCGCTCGCTGACCAAGGTGTTCCCCCAATCGTTTCGTGATCTGACCCCTGTCGCCGGCATCATTGCAGATTACGGTGCGTTCGTGGTCAAGAACGATTCCCCGATAAAGACCTGGAAAGACGTAGTAGCCGGTTTCAAAGACAATCCGCGCAAAATGAAGTTTGCCGGTGGTTCAGCCAAAGGCAGTCTCGACCACCTGGTACCGGCCGCGGCGATCAAGGCCGAGGGCCTGGATCCCAAGACCTTGCGCTATGTCCCCTATGACGCCGGCGGCAAGGCAATGGCCGGACTGCTGTCCGGTGAAACCCAGCTGCTATCCACCGGCCTCGGTGAAGCACTGGAGATGAGCAAGGCCGGACAGGTCAGAATTCTCGCGGTGACGGCACCCGAACGACTTAAAGATGCTCCGAATGTACCGACCCTGGTCGAAATGGGTAACGCAACCGTATTTGCAAACTGGCGCGGTTTCTTCGGTGCCCCAGGTATATCCAAGGATTTGGCCAAGTCCTACGCCGATCTGCTGGGCAATATGTATAACACCCCGGAATGGGAGACCGTGCGCGCACGTAATGGCTGGGTCAATGTGTACAAGCCGGGTGATGAGTTCTATAGCTTCCTCGAGGACCAGGAAAAAACCGTCGGCAACCTGATGCGTGAACTGGGATTCCTCTAAGCCTCACCCATACCATGCAAAGACAGCCCCACTCGTTTGCCCATGCACAGCGGGCGGGGCTGATTCATTAGAAACACAACGCTGAAACCTGGCGGATGGAGGCCTAATATGACGCTCAACAAAGAACGAATAGGCGCATTGTTTTTCCTGGTGCTGTCTATCGCCTATGGTTATTTCGGCAGTGAAATCAAGCTACACCCTGGCGATGAATACGAGGCGATGACCGCCAGAACCGTACCGTATTTTCTTGCCCTGCTCGGCATCGGCCTGTCCTTTTTCCTACTGGTCACAGGCAAATCACATGATGAAGCGGAAACCAGCGAACAGCGGGAATGGAAACCGGTGGCACTGTTGATCGGCCTGACCTTGGTTTACGGCTTATCCCTCGACTGGCTGGGCTTCCTACTCTCCACCATCCTGTTTCTGCTCGGCGGCTTCTATATCCTCGGCGAACGCCGTTGGATGGTTAACCTGTCTGTCAGCATCATTTTTGTGTCTATCTTCTGGTATTCACTGACCCAGTTGCTAGAAATATATCTCGCTCCGGGACGTTTATTTGCCGGTCTGTTCGGTTAGGGGGGACTTAGCATGCTTGAAGGTATACTCACCGGATTCAATACGGCCATTATGCCAACCAATTTATGGATGGTATTTCTCGGCTGTTTCGTCGGCACATTTATCGGCATGTTACCGGGGCTAGGACCGATCTCGGCTATTGCCTTGATGATCCCGATTACCTACGGCCTGGAGCCGGCATCTGGCATCATTCTAATGGCCGGAGTTTACTATGGTGCCATTTTTGGTGCATCGACTTCGTCGATCCTGATCAATGCGCCCGGCTGTTCCGCCACGGTGGTCACCGCGTTCGATGGATACCCGCTGGCGTCTCAGGGGTTCGCCGGCAAGGCCCTGGCTATCGCCGCCTATTCCTCATTTACCGGCGGCACCATCGCGGCAATATTTCTGCTGGTGGCAGCGCCGGCCCTGGCCAAGGTCAGTTTGAGTTTTCAATCAGCGGATTACTTCGCCCTGATGGTACTGGGCCTATCAGCCGTCGCTGCGTTCAGCGGTCGCGGGCAGGTGGTTAAGGCCATGCTGATGACCGTGTTCGGTCTGATGCTGTCCACTGTCGGCACCGATCGGGCCACCGGGGTCGAACGTTTTACCTTCGGTTCTATCGATCTGCTGGATGGTATCAGCTTCCTGTTGCTGGCAATGGCCACCTTTGCTCTGGCCGAGGCACTGATGGCCGTGCTCAAGGGAGAACACCGAGAGACTGACGACACCGACATGAGTAAACTCGGCAGCATGAAACTCAGCAAGGAAGAAGTAAAGGAGATTGCACCGACCGTCGGGCGATCATCGGTACTCGGTTTCCTGATCGGGGTGTTACCAGGCGCCGGAGGCACCATCGCCGCGTTTCTCGCCTATGGTGTCGACCGTAACTTGGCCAAGGCTAAGGACAAGCTCAAGTTCGGAAGCGGTTCATTACGCGGCTTGGCCGCGCCTGAGTCAGCTAACAATGCCGCCTCGTCCGGGTCGTTTGTACCCCTGCTCACCCTGGGTATCCCCGGCTCCGGCACCACCGCGATCATGCTTGGTGCCCTGATCTCCTACGGTATCCAGCCCGGACCCAGATTATTTGTCGATAATCCGGAAGTGTTCTGGTCGGTGATCATCTCGATGTATATCGGCAATATCGTGCTGTTGATCTTGAATCTACCGCTGATCCCCTACATTTCGCGTCTGCTGATCATCCCCCGTCCGATACTGATCCCGATGATCCTGCTATTTTCGATCACCGGTGTGTACTTGGTGTCGTTCAATTCGATGGATATCATCATCATGGCTGGCGTCTGTCTGTTGGCGATCGTCCTCCGCTTGCTGACCTTTCCGATGGCGCCGTTACTGCTGGGATTTATCCTCGGTGGCATGATGGAAGATAATTTGCGTCGTGCCTTGTTGATCAACGATGACAGTTTGAGTTTTCTATGGGAACGTCCAATCACCCTGACCATCATGATTATCACAGTGTTGGTGTTGATTGCGCCATTATTCCAGGCAACCCTGAAGCGCATTTTCAAGATCGAAAAAGATGGCACCGGCCTGCCGATTGATTGAGGATGCTGACAGTGATTCACCAAAAGCAAGTTTTCATGAGAGGAAACGGATCATGTAAATAGGGCGTTTGCCTATTTATTGAGTACTGGTTTTCGTCGTCGCCGGCTGTAGTCAATCAGCTTTCAATCGGCATCAGGATTGAATGACGGCTGCCAGAAAGTAGACCTTAGTAGTCAGATAATTGAACTACTGCTTGAGCGATAAAGCCAGAACCAGAAGCGAACTCGCGGCTACCCATGACCCCACCACTCGTATTCCAATTTTTTGCCAAGTTTTTTTATTGAAATAATCAGCCATTCCCATTGGGTAAAGCGCCAGAAAATAAATTGCTACACCACTGCCAAACAATGAAAGCAACTTGTCTTTTCCGGACAGTTCGTCTTGGGCAGAGTCGATGCCCAGGAAAAAGCCGGCCAATAGCGCTATCACCACGCACCAAAGCAATGACATTTGTGGGCTTATGGCCACTAATAAGCCTACGGCTGCGGATAATGTCAAAACCAGGGATTCCATCCCTGTACCAATAGAGAACCAAGCCAAAACGAGCCCCACGATGGTTGCGGCTGCAAAAACACCCAGGGCCCACTCAACTCGCTTTGGTCCTTGTTGTCCCAGAAAAAGTCCAAACGCCATTAAAAGAAGGAGATGAGCAGGTACTAAAACCGGGTGCAATAAACCGTTGTAGAAATTACCAATGCCTTCTATCGGGGTGTGAGCCAGAGATGTTTCAGGGATTAGTAAGGCGGATAGGCAAACAAAGGCGAAGTGTTTACCGCTCATACGACTCCAGTAAGGAAACCAACACCTGCAAGCGCAATTAAACCTCCGCCCGCTTGAACGGCCACTTTTCCAGCAGGCCAGCGTACAAGGAGTCCGAAGGCAATGCCCGATAAATGTAATAAGCCAGTGGATAAGACAAATCCAAAGCTATACGCCAAAGGATTGGCCGCATTAGGCAATTCAGTACCGTGCGCATGGCCATGAAAAATGGCAAATGCACCCACAATAACAGCCGCGATCCAGATAGGTGGACGGACTGCGAATGCGACCATGGCACCCAGCACAACAGCAGATGCGGCAATACCTGTTTCAACTGCCGGGATCGGAACACCTATAACGCCAAGTGCTCCACCAAAAGCCATCACAAGTGGGAAAACGACCGGCAGTATCCAGATAGCGGGATTACCTAAAAATGCACCCCACAAACCGACTGCCACCATAGCGACAACATGATCCCAGCCAAGAATGGGGTGTAAAAAGCCACTAATAAATCCCCCGGTGATGCCTGCAGATTCATGTGCGCTCGCGGCGGAGGTAAAAACAATCAGAAGTGTGGCTATTGCTATGGATGGAAAATGACGAGCTTTCATTGTTACTCCAGTTGGTAATCTGCATTGAAATCCAGCAGTGGATGTTACGTTATAACGTTTGTGTAAGATACCCTGAAATTTTATCACCCTGGGTTAGTATTTTCTGATCCCGGCATTGCCAATACCCAATCTAAGCCCCTGGAATACATGGTTTCACTGCCATGCAGCCGGTTGTTGGAGGGAGGATGTCATGGCTAAATCTAGCCGGGATTTAAAACTTTCTTTGTATTGTAAACAGCAGGAACTGGCATTCAACGAGTCATTGCATTGAACAATAGAATTGCGGCCTTCAGGAAGCCGACGTGCAGGTCAGATACACTAACTCTCGCTGATCGCCCCGAACCAATCCTTCAGTCCTGGTGAAAGCCAGTACGCGCACTGTAAAGATAACGTAAATACCTGCGAATTTCTCGTCAGTATTTTGCAGGACATGTTTGTAGGTTTATCCAACCTGGAGAGAAACCGCCGGGATAGAAATGTTATCATCGATGATCGAAATGGATTGAATGGCGGTTTGCCTTGCCTGGAAATGAGCACTGCCTTGATATACGCGAATGGTGCTTTCAATCCGAAAACACTTTCCAACCCTGCTCGGTAAATAGACACTTTTGCGTTCGGCAGAATTACTAACCGGGATTGATTATTTGAAGAGAAACCTGTTTGTACGCCTGTTGGCTGATCCACTACTGCATTTTTTATTAATGGGTGCAGTGTTTTTTACAATCCACGCGATCAGTCGTGATAACACTAACGTAGATGACAACACGATCCTGGTGACCATCCAGGATAAGCAGCGTTTACTTGACGAATGGGAAACGACTCATCAGCTTGCGCCTTCCTCGATGGACATGGCGCAGATAATCGATGCCCACATCCGCGAGGAAATCTACGTTCGCGAGGCCCTGGCCCTTGGTTTGGTCGAAGCAGATAAGGATATCCGCCAACGATTGGTGGAGAAGATGGAATTTCTCAGTGACGGACTAGCCGAAGGTGCGGAACCCACTCATGAGGAACTGCTCGATTTCCAGCGTCAACATCCAGAACGATATAGCACGCCGACGGTGATCCATTTCGAACAGATTTTTCTTGACCCTCAAATTCGTGGCGACCACGTTGAGGCCGATGCGCGCGCAATATTGCAGACGCTGAGCGACAATAGTGAAGATATTGTCGTGGCAAAAGGCGATCGTTTGAATGATATACCTCGCGTAGTTTCCGCGACGCGGGCAGCGCTGCGCAATGATTACGGCGATGA
>JAAUXZ010053171.1_pt1 | contig 10700 bp, 8 predicted proteins | sample 7278131 | NCBI WGS metagenome assembly JAAUXZ01 (sample SAMN14350119, study PRJNA611818) | marine sediment metagenome | isolation source: surface marine sediment (3m) | place: French Polynesia: Moorea | collected 2018-08
AGGCCTAAAATTGTGGAAACTACAGTGATGGGAGCTGCCTTCCTGGCAGGGCTGGCAGTTGGTTATTGGTCAGGCCTCAAGGAGATAGAGAAAATCTGGCAAATCGACCTTACCTTTACGCCCACATCAGACAGGGAAGCTGTTGATTCAGGAATTGCTGGATGTTATCGGGCCATTGAAGCACTTGAATATTGGAGTAAAGCCAAATAAATTAAATAGTATATGAGCCCTTTTATTGCAGAAATAGTAGGTACCTTTTTTCTCATGTTATTAGGCTGCGGCGTTAATGCAAACGTTGTATTGAATGGAACCAAAGGACATGGCAGCGGTTGGATAGTCATTACTACCGGTTGGGCCTTTGCTGTTTATATCGGGGTCCTGGTTGCCAGCCCTTACAGTGGAGCCCATATTAATCCTGCGGTGAGTGTAGGGCTAGCCGCCGCCGGAAAATTTGCATGGGCTGATGTGCCGGCTTATATAATAGCACAGCTTATTGGAGCGATGCTCGCAGCTTTCGTTGTTTGGCTAATGCATAAAGATCACTTCAGTGCTACCCGTGAACCTGCTTCCAAGTTAGCCGTATTTTCCACCATACCGGCCATACCCAACAAAGCGCTGAATCTATTCAGTGAGATCGTTGGCACCTTTGTGCTGGTATTTGCGGTTTTATACTTTACTGATGCAACCATAATAGATTCTGACCAGGTCATTGGTCTGGGATCATTAGGGGCACTTCCCGTGGCCATTGTGGTATGGGGAATTGGATTATCATTAGGCGGGACAACAGGTTATGCCATAAATCCCGCTCGGGATCTTGGTCCCCGTATCATGCATGCCCTACTGCCGATACCGGATAAAGGAAGTAACCAATGGGAGTACAGTTGGATCCCGGTAATTGGTCCAACAATCGGTGGGGTACTGGCCGCTATATTGGCCCTGGTTTTGAACTGATAACTACACCGGGATCACCCTTATTGGGCCCGTTCCGGGAAATCACTTATTATCCCATCTACGCCCAGGGATATGAGTTTTTCTATTTCCTCCGGATCATTGACCGTCCAGGTATATATTTTAATTCCGGCTTCCTGTATAGCCTTGATATTTTCAGCGTTTAGTGATCTGAAATTAGGATTAATGGCAACTGCGCCAAGTTCCTGTGCAACCGGGAGGGCTTTCAGCGGATCTGATTCCGTTAAGACGGCGATCGCAATATCCGGGTTGATTTTTCGCATATCACGAAGTTCATCCCAGTTAAAACTTGAAATTAGAATATTATCCCAGGACCAACCCCGATTGTTTACATAGTAGTCCACAATAAAATTAACCCGATCTGCGGTATTCTCACCTTTAAGCTCAATATTAAGCGCAACCTGGTTATTTATCAATTTCAGAACATCCTGTAATTCAGGGATGGAATGATTTCCATCCAGCAATAACTTTTTCAGATCATATATATAGTACTCTTCAATATTCCCACCGCCGTTTGTCAATCGTTCCACACGCTTATCATGAAACACCACGATCTCTCCACTCTTAATCTTGAAAACATCAATTTCGATCATGTCAACACCAAGGTCCAATGCCTTCTGAATGGAAGCCAGGCTATTTTCCGTTTCGTGCCCCATGGCACCACGGTGTCCGATAACTAAATAATCCCTGTTCATTTCTCCACAACTCACAAAAAACAATAATAAAGCAATTAAGGTGATCCTTGACATAACTGACATAATTAATGAATCCCAAAAATACGATTTGAAGCAAAAACGGAAGTAACAAAGTAAGATCATTTTTGTCTTTTTAATTCCTTAATAAATTATTGTATACATATTTTATCTGTTAATTTTTTAATGATTTACCACATATTCTTTAGTATATTTGATTTATTCACAACCAATTAATTTTTAAACGATGTTTACAAAACAAAATTTACTAGCAACACTGGCCGGTTTTTTGGTCATGTTCTTATTGGGTTATGCTATTTGGGGCTATGCAACTGCAGATTTTTTTGAAAGCCATACCCTGAACAGTTTTATGAAAGATCCGCCAGACATGTTAATTATTGCCATCAGTAACATTTTGGCAGTATTTGCATTGAGTACAATTTACGGTAAATGGGCGCAAGGAAATTATGGTGCCGGTTCGGGCTTTAATTTTGGGGTTTGGATCGGTATTTTTATTGGACTCGGGATGAACCTGTTAACCTATGGAACCACGGAGATGATGGATTTAACAGGACACTTGGTTGAAGCCGTAATCGATATCATATTCTACGGTGTCGTTGGCGCTGTAATCGGGATGGTATATAAAGGCACAGCACCGAAAGCCGCAGCCTCCTGATTGGTACAAAATCATTAAATTCCATGGGCCCTTTGCCCTATGCCCATGGAATTTTCCCTTATTCTTTGATGCTATATATGTAGGACTGCAAAGGCTCTAACCTAACATCTATATACCCAATACCTCCTTTAATTTCCATGCTGTTTTGATCTTGATAAAGGGCATCCGTAAGCGTGTATTCTCCTTCATCCAGTTCCCAGTTTGCCGTAATGTTTCCCGGCACCTTCAGCTGGATATCATAGGTCTTTGCTGAATCAAAATTTGAGATGATAACCAATTTTTCGTTTGCCGACCATCGCACATAATAGAGCACCCAGTGATCATAACCCGCTGTTTGATCCTTATTATAAAAGTGGATCTCTTCATATTCCCCCATCAGGGCCTCACTCTGCAGGGTAAAATTCAACAGTCGTTTGTAAAAATCCCGTAGCTCCCTTTCATCATCCGAGAGCTGTCCCCCATCGAATTTCTTGTTATTCACCCACCTTTGATGATTAGGTACCCCTATATAATCGAAAATTGAAGTTCTGGTGGGACTTCCAAAGCCCGCCTGTTCCGCACCCGGCTCGCCAACTTCCTGACCGAAATAGATCATGGTAGGTGATGTACTGATGGTTGCAGAAACCACCATGGCAGGTTTTCCCTTTTTTGCATCTCCAACAAAATCCGGGCTGGCAATGCGTTGTTCATCGTGATTTTCAAGGAAATGAAGCATATGGTGCTCAATGTCTTTAAGCCCCTTTTGCACAACCGGAATATGGTCTGTCCATCCATGCCCCTGCATAATATGTTTGATACTATCATATAGTTCCACCTTGTCATATAAATAGTCCATTTTTCCCTTTCCCAGATAATCCCGATACAGGGCCGGATTATACACCTCGGCCAGCAAAAGGGCCTCGGGGTTCTTTACTTTGATGTGTGCATTGAGGTAACTCCAGAATTCAACAGGTACCATTTCAGCCATATCAAATCGAAAGCCGTCCACTCCCATGTCCTGCCAATACCAGGCAATATCCCTGAATTTCTTCCAGGATCCCGGTACGTCCTTATCCAACCAAAAATCATAGTGGGCTTTGTAGTCCTGCATGGCCAGTTCTTCCGGCAGGGTATCAAAATCATAGGACCCGTCAGGCTTAACCCCATAATTGATCTTTACCGTTTCATACCAGTCGTTGAAATGGGGCTTCGCCAGGCGCGATCCGTTGCCTGTCCATTTAGCCGGATTCTCATCAAACTGCCCGTCTGCCAATGGATGGTTTTCACCTCCCAGGGGGCGGTAAACATCAGGCCAATCAGGCACATGAAAAGCCTCGTTGGGGATATAATAAAAATCATTGTCCCGTTGGTATGCAACTGTTACATTGTCTTCTGCGCCAAAAGGCTTTTTACCCTCCGGTGTTGAAGCCCCTACGTAATTACGGGCAACGTGATTGGGGACTATATCGATTAATAGTTTTAGTCCCGCTTTATGGGTACGGTCAATTAATTGTTGAAATTCTTCCAGCCGCCGCTCCGGATCTTCTGCCAGATCGGGATTAACATTGTAATAATCCTTTACAGCATAAGGTGAACCAGCCCGACCTTTAACCACGTCAGGGTCATCCCCCGGAATCCCGAATTCAGCATAATCAGTCACTACAGCGTGATGCGGCACTCCGGTATACCAAATATGGCTAACCCCCAAATCCCTGATCTCTTGCAGGGCTTTATCTGTAAAATCTGAAAACTTTCCTACCCCGTTTTCCTCCAGTGTCCCCCAGGGTTTGTTGTTGGTCTTGGTGTTCCCAAACAATCGTGTAAATACCTGATAAATAACTTTTTTCCTTTCCAATTGAGTTTGATTTTCTTGCTTTTTATCAACTGCTCTTTTCTCCCCGGATGTACAGGAAATTATTACACAGCATAGTAAAAGAGCCCAAGTGCGCATGATATTATTTTTACTTGTTAGTCAGGATAAGAATCCCTTTATCCTTCAGGCTGAGCTGGTCTTCCCATTCGTATTCCTTATCAGTCACTACTTCACGCAGCCGTTGTCCTTCCAAATCCATTTCTCTAAAGCGAGACAAGTCTATCGTAACGGGTTTATCGTTCTTGTTCAGGATCAGCACCACGCTGCGCTCCTCGTTATATCGAAACAATACATAGATCCCTGCTTCCGGTGCGAAGTGCCTGGTCTTTCCGTTGTGAATTGCTGGTTGGTCTTTACGGAAATGTAATAGTTTCCTCATGCATTGTTGCATGTCCCGTTGCGACGGGCTTAGACCAGATCCGGAAAAAGCGTTCACCCTATCCCCATTCCATCCGCCTGGAAAATCAGAACGGATCAATCCATGGCTATCCCGTTTACTGCTGTTTTCCATAAGGATCTCTGTCCCGTAATATACCTGTGGTATCCTGGGAGCCAGCAATACAAATCCCAGAGCCATTTTAGTCAGTATCGGGTCTTCTCCTAGCTGAGTAAATATCCGGTCCATATCATGGTTATCCGCAAACAACAAGAGGTTTTTGGGGGAGGCGTAATGGAAATCATTTGCCAGGGCCTCGTATAATTTGATCAGGCCACTATCCCAGTCCTCTTCCTCAGTCAATGCTTCCATAAGGGTACGCTGCAGGGGAAAATCCATGCTGGATTTTAGATGAGACTGGTATCCGTCCCTGTTATTTGCGCCTTGTTGCCAGTATCCCACCAACAGCGGATTGTAGCTCCATTCCTCACCCACTACAGTGAATTCCGGGTACTCCGTCATGATACTCCGGGCCCAATCAGCCATAAAATCTTTATCCGGATAGGGGTAGGTATCCTGCCGGATCCCGCCCAGGCCCAGTGTTTCTATCCACCAAATACTATTCTGAGTGATGTAGTTTGCCATAAAGGGATTCTGCTGGTTTAGATCGGGCATCGCACTAACAAACCAACCCCGGCTCATGCCGTCCTTATCCCAGTCTGAAGCGTACAAATCCTGATTCGTGGTCCTCCTGTGGTTGGATATTCGCACAGGCTTGTCATTTTCAAAAGCAGGCTGCTCATTGATCCAATCTGAAAACGGGAGGTCTTCCATCCACCAATGGTACAGGCCGCAGTGGTTGGCTACCTGGTCCATGATCAGTTTCATGCCCTTTTCCCTTGCCTTATTAGCCAATTCCCGATAGGTTTCCAACGTGCCAAACCGGGGGTCTACCTTATAGAAGTCTGTTATGGCATAGCCGTGGTACGACTGTTCGGGCATATCATTTTCTAGCAGGGGACTCGACCATAGTGCCGTGAAGCCCATTTCTGATATGTAGTCCAGATTATCTATGATCCCGCGAATATCACCACCATGGCGTGCATAGTCGTTCTTTCTATTGATATCCGTTTCTCGCAGGCCTGGAACTACATCAATATCGGGACTGCCATTGGCAAAACGATCCGGGGTTATCAGATAAATAACGTCTTCACTGGAAAAGCCCTTGTACAATTCCTGCCCCTGAGAACGGGATTGTAACTCATAAGATAACTGCACTGTTGTCTCATTCGCCCGATCGAGTTCAAAATACAAGGTGCCTGGTGGGGTATTCTTTGGAATAAGTAGATCCAAAAAGAGGTAGTTGGGACTGTCTGCCACATGTACCCCTTTCAATGAAACCTCCGGGTGATCCAGGGAAACGGTATAAGAACCAATTTGCGGTCCCTTTAGCAGTAATTGGACGTTTTCATTTTCAAAACCCACCCACCAATTGGGAGGTTCTATACGCTCCACCTGGGCATTTGCCATGACTATCGTGAATAGATGAATGAGCAAAAGAACCCATAACCGGCCAATTTCAAATACACTTCGGATCCATGGCTTTTCAAACATCTCATGCCGGAGTTACGGTGTTTGGAGTTAGCACCAGGCGTTCCCCATTAACCCGAATGGACATTTCTTCCTTACCCTCCAATTCAAAGGATGAACCTTCTTTGGAGACATTGACCTTTATAATCCTGTTACGGAAATTGATCTTAAAGGAATAAGATTCCCATTCCTTTGGGATGCGCGGCGCAAAGCATAACTTGTCGCTACGGATACGCATACCGCCAAATCCTTCCACCACACTCATCCAGGTTCCGGCCATGGAAGTAATATGCAGTCCTTCCTCAACTTCCTTGTTATAGTCGTCGAGATCCAATCGGGAAGTCCGCAGGTAAAACCTATACGCTTGTTCCATACGGTCAAGCTTTGCAGCCTGTATGCTGTGCACACAAGGAGACAGCGAAGATTCGTGAACCGTAAAGGGTTCGTAAAAATCGAAATGGCGTTCGAGTTCGTCCGTAGTAAAATGATCTTCAAAAAAGTAGAACCCCTGAAGCACATCAGCCTGTTTGATATAAGGGGAGCGCAGGATGCGGTCCCAGCTCCATTTTTGGTTTATGGGCCGTTGTGATTTATCAAGATCATCTACGGTAATCAGTTCTTTATCCAGGAACCCATCTTGTTGCAGAAACACATTGTACTCCTCCGAATGAGGACAGTACAGGTTTTCGGCTACCGTTGCCCACCCCTCGGTTTCTGAGTCGGTTAATTTAGCATGACCCATGATCCGTTCATAATCATCCGGGTATCCGTCCTTCACCTGTTCCAATTGCTCCAGGGTATACTGAATGCACCATCTTGCTATGTAATTGGTATACCAGTTATTGTTTACGTTATTCTCATATTCGTTGGGGCCGGTTACACCAAGGATGACATATTTATTTCGGAATTTGGAAAAAGTGGCCCGCTGGAACCAGAACCGGGCAATTCCAATGAGGACTTCCAGGCCCATTTCCGGGATATAGGAATAATCTCCTGTATAGCGGTAGTAATTGTATATGGCAAAGGCAATAGCCCCGTTACGGTGAATTTCTTCAAAAGTGATCTCCCATTCGTTGTGGCATTCCTCCCCATTCATGGTCACCATGGGATACAGCGCAGCTCCATTATTAAATCCAAGTTTTTCCGCATTTTCAATGGCTTTCTCGAGATGGTTATAACGGTACTCCAATAAATTCCGGGCTACGTGGTGGTCCTTGGTACTCATATAAAAGGGAATACAGTATGCTTCTGTATCCCAATAGGTACTCCCGCCGTATTTCTCGCCTGTGAATCCCTTGGGCCCAATGTTGAGTCGGGAATCCGTTCCCAAATAGGTTTGGTTCAGGTGAAATATATTGAAACGTATCCCTTGCTGCGCCTTTTGATCTCCTTCAATGGTGATGTCGCTCATTTCCCAAATCCGACTCCAGGCAGCAGCCTGTTCCGCCAGTAACTGGTCAAAGCCTTTTTCCTTGGCCTGTGAAAGCGTTTCCCTTGCGGCCTGAATCAGGGCATCGGCCTTATGATTTCTGGATACGGTATAACCCGCATATTTTATGAAAGTAAGTTGTTCGCCTTTCTTGACGGAACAGGAATAGCTGTGGGTAACTTTCAGTGCCTCCTTATTTATTTCAGGAGCCGCTGTTTGAACAGCTTCTTCGAGGTACACCTCATTTTCCATGAACGTACAGGTCTCAAAATTTGTCTTCATGGTTTGAGCCTCGATAAACGCTTGTTCCCCTTCCGAAACTACCTGGGTGGTATTCCAGAACTGGTCATCCCAATTGCTGTCTTCATTTTTTATCCCGCTATCCAGATAAGATTGGAACTTAACTTTCGCATCCTTATTGAGGATCTTGAGTTGATAACGAATAGCTCCCAGTTCATCCTGTACAAGACTCAGGAAGCGCAGCACCCGTACTTCTATCTCTATATCGTTTGGCAGGGTGGCTTCAAAGGTCCGGAGATACCAGCCCTCCTTCATATTGAGTTCGCGCCTGAAATTAGACACCGATTTACAAGTATTGAGGTCAAGCGCTTCTCCATCGATCTCTATATCGATCCCGATCCAGCTCGGCGCATTCAATACCTTCGCAAAATATTCCGGATAGCCATTTTTCCACCAGCCCACTCGGGTCTTGTCTGGATAATATACCCCGGCAATATAACTTCCCTGAAAGGTAGGCCCGGTGTAGCGTTCCTCGAAATTGGCCCGCTGTCCCATAGCACCGTTTCCAAGGCTGAAAAGGCTTTCAGATGACTTAATCTGTTCCGGATAAAATCCTTCTTCTATTATTGACCAGTTATCTGGTTTGATATAATCCTGATTCATTTATATAAAAGCTAATTCGTTAATAAAATCGAGTTCAATCTCGGTAAAATCCTGAAAAATGTATTTGGCATCCGAAAGTGTTTCCCGGTCACCAATCCCCACGCTGATCATATTGGCTGTGTTGGCTGCTTCTATACCGGCAATGGCGTCCTCGAACACCACACAGCGTTCGGGTGGTACCCCGATCTTTTCCGCCGCAATCAGGAAGACCTCAGGATCTGGTTTGGCCCGGGTAACCTGATTACCATCTACCACCGTTTCAAAATAAGAAAGTAATTTCACTTTTTTAAGGATCGGTATTGCATTTTTACTGGCCGAACCAAGTGCCATCGGAACCTGCTTCTCTTTCAGGTAATTGAGAACCCTAGGTACATCCGGCAGGATCTCAGATTCATCCATTTTGTTTATGTAAGAAAGATAATCCTCATTCTTTTCAAAAAGCCATCTGTCAAACTGAGCATCGTCTACGATTATACCTCCTAGTTCCAGCAGAATTTCCAGGCACCTGCGACGACTAACGCCTTTAAATGCCTCATTCTGTTCCTCTGTAAAATCAAATCCTAGTTCATTGGCGAGGTGTTTCCAGGCGAGATAGTGGTATTTGGCTGTATCCACAATTACACCATCCAGGTCAAATATAAATCCTCGTTTTACCATATATATATTAAGGTATATTAATTGTTAGTGGATTCGCGCTCAACAATGCTGGCTTTTATTACTTCGGTACGATAACCCGGTTCTATATCAAAGTTGTTCTCGGCTTCGATCCGTTCAATCAACAATTGAGCGGCTGTTTCACCCATTCGTTCGCCATGTTGCGCAACGGAAGTCAATGAAGGATTAGCCAGCCTGGAAAGGATTCCATCAGTAAAGCCGATTACAGCTACATCTTCAGGCACCTTTTTACCCAGATCCTGCAGGTGTCTTATACTCCTCACTGCATAGATCTCATTCACACAAAGTACCCCGTCTATATCCGTCCTTTTAAAAAAAGCCTTGCTTTGTCCTTCGTTGTCATAAGAATCAGGTAGTGATAAAACCAAATCCTCATGAACAGGTAGCTGGTGATCCTTTAGGGCCTTGTAGTAACCTTGCGCACGTTTAACACTTACATTAAAGTATCCTTCTGTTGTAATCAGCGCTATGCGTTTACGGCCATCTTTAATCATCTTTTCAACAGCCAGGTACGCCGCTTCGGCATCATTGATGACCACCTTATCACAAGCTATTTCATCTGTGACCCGATCAAACAATACCAATGGAATCCCCTGATCAGTAACTTCCCTTAAGTGGTTGTAATCGTTTTTGAGTTGGGTGCCGGCGGAAAGGGCCATTATGAAACCATCAATACTGCCATTGGCCAGCATTTCCATATTGATCACCTCCTTGTCAAAAGATTCATCGGAGATACATACGATTACATTGTATCCCCGTGCATTGGCAAATTTTTCGATCCCTCTGAAAACAGTTGTAAAAAAATGATGGACAATATCCGGAATGATCACCCCGATGTTCTTCGTGCGTTTATTTTTGAGGCTGATCGCAATATTGTTGGGTCTGTAGTTGTAGAGCTTGGCAAATGCCTGGACTTTCTCCTTGGTATCCCTGCTTATTTCCACGCTGTTCTTCAACGCCTTAGAAACTGTTGAAATGGAAACATCCAACTCCCTTGCGATGTCCTTAAGTGTAATCTTTCGCTTCACGCTATTGTGGTGAAAGGTTGATTTGGTCTGGCATTAACATAAAAGATGTTAAAGATATTTAAAAAAAATGGTAAAGAAATAATTATATACCCGCTCAAAACCAGTTGGAAAATCCCTGTAAATTATGGTTTTGGAGGTTGCTGGTATAAAAAAAATATTATATTTGTTCGAGTTTTATTAAGAATAACACCCCCAAATTTAGGATTTCATAATTTTTGATTACCATAATTATGCATCCCTCATGTTCAAAAAGTTATCAACACGAAAACGGTTTCGTGCTTGGGAGCTTATTGCGTTTGACAGCATTAACAATTTTTTTACATATGTTTAACCCTTAGGAATTATAATTAACTAAACTTAAATTTAACTATCTATGAAGATTACGCTACTTAAAAGCTTTTTACTGGTTGGGGCCATTTTGTGCTTTGGACTGGTTGAAGCACAAGAAGTATCAGGTACAGTTACAGATGCTAATGGCCCACTTCCCGGGGCAAGTGTTGTAGTAAAAGG
>JAAUXZ010184810.1_pt1 | contig 10694 bp, 8 predicted proteins | sample 7278131 | NCBI WGS metagenome assembly JAAUXZ01 (sample SAMN14350119, study PRJNA611818) | marine sediment metagenome | isolation source: surface marine sediment (3m) | place: French Polynesia: Moorea | collected 2018-08
CCCGGACCGAGATGGAGCAGTGTCGAGGCCGGCCTCCCGGCCATGCGCGCATAGCCGTCGGCGGCGCCCGACACGACGCCTTCGAAGAGGCCCAGCACCGGCCGCATGCCCGGCACGCGATCGAGGGCCGCCACGAAGTGCATCTCCGAGGTGCCGGGGTTCGTGAAGCAGACGTCCACGCCTGCCTGCGCGAGCGTCCGGACCAGGGCTTCTGCGCCGTTCACGGCGGCAACGTATCACGGCGGTCTGCCCTCCGCGCCGCGGGGCCAGCGTCTATACTCGGCGGCTTCCATTGGAGGAGGCCCGCCCGTGCCCGACCATCCGATCCGCGACGACATCCGGCTCCTCGACGGCTACTGGTACCAGCAGCAGCCCCTCGAGCACTACCGCTGGATGCGCGAGAACGCTCCGGTCTACTGGGACCCGGTGGGAGAGATCTGGGGCGTCACGCTCCACGAGGACGTGCAGCTCGTGTCGCGCACCCCGCAGGTCTACTGCTCCGGCAAGAGCTCGCGGCCCGAGCGCGACACCTGGATCCCGTCCATGATCAACCTCGACGACCCCGACCACAAGCGCCGGCGGAACCTGGTGAACCGCGGCTTCACCAAGCGGCGCGTCGACGACCACGAGCCGAAGATCCGCCGCATCGTGGGCGAGCTCATCGATCGCGTGATCGAGCGGGGAGAGTGCGAGTTCGTGCACGAGGTGGCGGCGCCGCTGCCGATGATCGTGATCGGCGACATGCTGGGCGTGGCGCCCGAGGACCGCGACAAGCTCCTCCAGTGGTCCGACGACCTCGTCACCGGGATCGGGATCGACGATCCGGCGATCCGCGACCGGCAGATCGAGGCGAGCCTCGCCTACTTCGACTACGCGAAGAAGGTCTTCGCCGACCGCAAGGCGGACCCCACCGACGATCTCATGAGCGTGCTCTGCCACTCCGAGATCGATGGCGAGAAGCTCTCGGAAGAGGAGATCCTCCAGGAGAGCCTGCTGATCCTGGTGGGCGGCGACGAGACCACGCGCCACGTCATGACCGAGGGCACCGAGGCGCTGATCCGAAACCCCGCCGAGCGGCAGAAGCTCGTCGACGACCCCTCCAGGATCACGGTGGCCGTCGAGGAGATGCTCCGTTGGGTGAGTCCGATCAAGAACATGAACCGCACGGCGACCTGCGACGTCGAGCTGCGCGGCCAGAAGGTTCGGGAGGGCGACCGGCTGCTGCTCCTCTACCAGGCGGCGAACCGCGACGAGCGGGCGTTCGCCGAGCCCGACCGCTTCGACGTCGAGCGCAGCCCGAACGAGCACGTGGCCTTCGGCGGCTTCGGCACCCACTTCTGCCTGGGTGCCAGCCTCGCCCGCCTCGAGCTGCGCGTCTTCTTCGAGGAGCTCCTCGAGCGTCTCCCCGGGCTGGAGCTCGCGAGCGACGACCCGCTCCCCATGCGCGCGAGCAACTTCATCGTCGGCATCGAAGAGATGCCGGTGCGTTGGTAGGGGCTCGGGCAAGGAGACCGGCGTGAGCCGGCCGACGCGCAGCGAGCCGGAGGCGAGCGAAGTTCGCTGAGCAAGGAGACCGGCGTGAGCCGGCCGACGCGCAGCGAGCCGGAGGCGAGCGAAGCGCCGGAGCCCGAGCGCGAGCGATGAGCGAGCGCGACGGCCCGGCTGAGGAAGGGAGGTTCGGAATGAGGGTCAAGGCAGCCGTGGCCTGGGAGGCGGCGAAGCCGCTCGAGATCGAGGAGATCGAGCTCGAGGGGCCGAAGGCGGGCGAGGTGCTCGTGCGCCTGGCGGCGACGGGGGTGTGCCACACGGACGCCTACACGCTCTCGGGCCGCGACCCGGAGGGCCTGTTCCCCGTCGTCTTCGGCCACGAGGGCGCAGGCGTGGTGGAGGCGGTGGGCGAGGGCGTCTCCTCGCTCGACGTGGGCGACCACGTGATCCCGCTCTACACGCCCGAGTGCCGGCACTGCCGCTACTGCCTCTCGGGGAAGACCAACCTGTGCATCACCCTGCGCGCGACCCAGGGCAGGGGGGTGATGCCCGACGGCACCAGCCGCCTCTCCCAGAGCGGGCGGATGATCCACCACTACATGGGCACCTCGACCTTCGCCGAGTACACCGTGCTCCCCGAGATCGCGCTGGCGAAGGTGCGCAAGGACGCGCCGCTCGACAAGATCTGCCTGCTGGGCTGCGGCATCACCACGGGGATCGGCGCCGTGCTCAACACGGCGAAGGTCGAGCCGGGGTCCTCGGTGGCGGTCTTCGGCCTGGGCGGCGTGGGCCTCTCCGTGATCCAGGGCGCCGTCATGGCCGGGGCGGAGCGGATCATCGCCGTGGACAGGAACCCGAAGAAGTTCGAGCTGGCCACACAGCTCGGCGCCACGGACACGCTCGACCCCTCGGGCATCGACGACGTCGCCGGGCACCTGGTGGAGCTCACCGAAGGAGGCCTCGACTACTCCTTCGAGTGCGTCGGCAACGTCGAGCTCATGGGCCAGGCGCTCGCGTGCACCGCGCGCGGCTGGGGGCAGTCGATCATCATCGGCGTGGCGGGCTCGGGCGAGGAGATCCACGCGCGGCCCTTCCTGCTGGTCACCGGCCGCTCCTGGCGCGGGTCCGCCTTCGGCGGGGTGAAGGGGCGCACGGAGCTGCCCCGCTACGTCGACCGCTACATGTCGGGCCGCATCAAGATCGACGAGATGGTGAGCGCCACGATGCCCCTCGAGGAGATCAACCGGGCCTTCGACCTCATGCACGAGGGCGAGGTGATCCGCAGCGTCATCGTCTACTGAGGCGGCGCGACCGGTCGCCTACTGCGCCCGCAGCGCCTCTGCGGGGGGAATGCGTGCGGCGCGCACGGCGGGCACCACGCCCGCCACCACGCCGACGGCCGCGAGCGAGCCCACGATCACCAGCACGGTGAAGGGCGCGAGCACGGGCGCCGAGCTGAAGGGCCCCTCGGCCGGAGAGAGCGCGGCCACGAGCTGGGTGAAGCCGGCGCCGAGGAGCGCGCCGGCGAGCCCCGAGAGCCCGCAGACCGCAGACGACTCGGCCAGGAACTGGAAGAAGATCGAGCGGCTCCGCGCTCCCACGGCCTTGCGCAGGCCGATCTCGCTGGTCCGCTCGCCCACGATGACGAGCATGATGTTCATCACGCCCACCGCCCCCACGAGCAGCGTCACGATGCCCGCCGACACCAGGAAGATCCGGAAGCCGAAGAAGAGCGTGTGCACGATCTGCAGGACGTCGTGCACGTTGAAGAAGCTGAGCGCCGTGTCGAGGTCGGGCGGGAAGTCGCGGTGCAGCGAAACCACCTCGCGCACGTGACCGATGGCCTCCCACGAGGCGTCGCGCGTGGTCGGCGCGAAGACCACCTGGTTGAGGGCCTCGCTGCGGGTGAACCAGCGCTGCGCCGTCGACCAGGGGACGAACACGTTCCAGTCGTCCCAGCCGTTGACGCCGATCATCTGATCGCCCTTGGCCTCGTTCACGCCGATCACCCGGAAGCGCACCGACTCGATCTGGATGGTGCGCCCCACGGGAGGGAGCGCCCCGAAGAGGCGCTCTGCCGCCACCGCGCCGAGGTAGACCACCCGGGCCCTGCGCTCGACGTCCAGCGAGGTGATGAAGCGGCCTGCGGCGGGCACGAGGTTGCGGATGCGCGCGGAGCGCGGGCCGACCCCGTTCACCGCCGCGAGCTTGGTGCGTCCGTTCGCACGCAGGATCTGGTTCCACAGCGTGATGTCGGGCGCCGCGTCCTCCACGGATACGAGCGCCTGGAGCCGCGTCACGTCGTCGTCCTCCACCTCCACCGGCCGGGCGCCGCGCTCCCCCACGCGCTGCTTGATCACGGAGCCCGGCCACAGGATCACGAGCTTCGGGCCCGCCTCCTCGAGCTCGCGCGTGAAGTGGTCGTCGACGCCCTCCATGGCGCCCGTGAGGAAGGTGAGCAGGAAGGCACCCCACACGATGCCCAGAGAGGTCAGCGTGAAGCGCAGGGCGTGGGCACGCAGGCTGCGGAAGGTGGAGGACAGGACGTCGAGCACGCTCAGTCCATCCGCAGGGTCAGGGCCGGGTCGACGCGCGAGGCCCGCCAGGAGGGAACCACGCCGGCGGACACGCCCGTGGCGACGAGCACGCCGAGGGCCGTCGCCACCACGCGGGCATCGAGCAGGGGCACGGGGATCAGGTCGGGGACCTGGAGGCGGGCGAGGGCCAGGCACAGGGCCACGCCGAGCACCGTGCCCGCGAGCCCGCCCACCAGGCACACGGTGAGGGTCTCGACGAAGAACTGGAGCACCACGTCGCGCCGCCGCGCCCCCACGGCGAGCCGCACCCCGATCTCGCCGCGACGCTCGTGGACGGAGTCGAGCATCATGTTGAGCACGCCGATCCCCCCGATCAGGAGCGTCGTCGCGGCGAGGATGAAGAGCAGGCCCTGCTGCTGCTCGAGCGGAAGCTCGTTCAGCATCTTGAGGCTGCTCCAGATGCCCACGGCCTCCTCGTCGTCGGCCGCTACGCCCAGGCGTTCGGCGAGGATCGCCCGCACCTCCTTCTCGCTCTCGCCGATGAGCTTCGCGTCGGGGATGCGGTAGAGGATCTTGGTGACCACGAACTCGTCGGTCCACCAGCGGGGCCAGTGGGCCTGGATGGTGGTGATGGGGATCCACGCGTGCTCGTCGATCTCCATGCGGTCGCGCGAGAGCTGCGTGCCGACACGCTCGAGGAGGCCCACCACCTCGAAGGGCTTGCCCGCGATGCGGACGCGGCTGCCGACGCGGCCCTCGGGCCCGAGCAGTCGCCGACGCACCTCGTCGCCCAGCACGACGACCCGGCGGCGGTGCTCGAGGTCGGCGTGCGTGATGCCGCGCCCCGCGGCGATCGGCACGCCGCGGATCTCCATCACCGGCGGGTCGATGCCGCGGATGTCGACCGTGATGGCGCGCTGCCCCCAGGTCACCGGGAGCATCTCCCAGCTCTCCGCACCGATCAGCTCGGGAATGCGGGCGCGGCGGCGCAGGGCCTCGACGTCGTCCCACTCGAACCAGAGGTGGCGGCGATCCACCGCCGGCGTGAACTCCTCGCTCACCTTGCCCGCCCAGACCTCGCCCATGTTCTTGCCGGCCTTGAAGAAGCCGCGCTCGAGCATCTCGTTGGTGCCGCGTCCCCAGGCCGTCAGGAAGATCACGGCCGCCGTGCCCCAGACGAGGCCGAACATCGTGAGCAGCGCGCGCGTCTTGTGGGCGCGCAGGAGGCGCAGGGCCTGGAGCACCGCCTCTGCGCCCATCAGCCCGCTTCCTGGAGGGAGTCGCCGACGAGCCTGCCGTCGCGCAGGGTGAGGCGGCGGGGAACGCGATCCCCGATGCGCGGGTCGTGGGTGACGATCACGACGGTGTTGCCCTGGGCGTGGGCCGTGTCCAGGAGATCGAGGATCTCCTCCCCGGTCTTCGTGTCCAGGTTTCCGGTGGGCTCGTCGGCCAGCAGCAGCGACGGGTCGTTCACGAGCGCGCGAGCCACCGCGACGCGCTGGCGCTCACCGCCCGAGATCTCGTTCGGGCGGTGTCGGGCCCGATGCCCAAGGCCCACCCGTTCGAGCGTCTCTCTCGCACGTTCGCGCCGGCGGCGCCGGCCGACGCCGCGGTAGGAGAGCGGGAGCTCCACGTTCTCGAGCACCGAGAGGCGTGGAAGCAGGTTGAAGCTCTGGAAGACGAAGCCGATCTCCTCGCCTCGCAAACGGGCGAGGTCGTCCGCGTGGATCTGGTCGACGCTGCGGCCCTCGAGGCGATAGCGGCCCGCCGTCGGCCTCGAGAGGCAGCCCAGCACCTCCATCAGGGTCGTCTTGCCCGAGCCCGAAGGCCCCATGATCCCGACCAGCTCGCCACGCGCGATGCGGAGGTCGACGCCCCGAAGCGCGTGCACCTCGAGGTCGCCGGCGTCGTAGCTCTTGTGGACTCCCGCCAGCTCGATGACCGGGGTCTCCGCGGCGACGCTCCGGGCACTCACTTCAGGCGCACCTCCTGCCCTTCCGAGAGGCCCGAGAGCACCTGCACCCGGGATTCGTCGACGATGCCGATCTCGACCACGGCCTCCTCGACCTTCGGAGCGCTGGCGCGAATGACCGTCTCGACGTAGATCTCCTCCCCGCGGTAGCGGAGCGCCGTCTCCGGAACCACCAGCGCGCCTTCCACCACCTCGGCCACGATGTCGGCATCGCCCGACATGCGCGGCCGGAGCAGCGGGGCGTCCGCGTCGACCACCTCGATCTCGACCTCGAAGTAGGTGACGTTCTGGATGCGCTTGCCGAGCGGGGCGATGTGGGCGACCCGCCCCTCGAAGCTCCGCTCGGCGTAGGCCTCGGTGCGGATCCGGGCCGGCTGACCGATCTCCACACGCGCCACTTCGTTCTCGTCGACGAGACCCTCGAGGCAGAGCTGCTCGGTGCCCGCCAGCGAGAGGAGCACCGTGCCGCCGGTCACCGCCGTGACCGGCGACACGGCGTTGCCCTCCTCCTGGTGCACCTGGAGCACGCGCCCGGCCAGTGGCGAACGCACCGTGGCGAAGGAGAGCTGGGTAGAGAGCGTGTCGAGCTTGGCCTGGGCACGCGCCACGCCCGCCCTCGCGCGCCCGTAGCGGGTGCGCGCGTCGTCGTGCGTCTGCTGCGAGGTGGCGCCCCCCCGCTCCAGCTCCTCGGTGCGGTCGACGGCGATCTTGGCGTAGCGCAGCTCGACGCGGGCGTCGTCGAGCGCCGCGCGGGCCTCGCGCACCTGCGACTGGAGGAGCTCCCGCTCGATCTCGACGAGCGGCTGGTTCTCCTCGACGGTGTCGCCGTCGTCGACGTGGATGGTCTCGATGATCCCCGCGATCCGCGGGCGCACCTCCACCTCCTTCTCGGGCTCGATCGTTCCGGTGGCGACGACGATGCGCTCGACGCGGGCCCTCTCGACGCTGGCGGTCGGACCGATCTCCGGGGCGCCGCTTCCGCCGCAGGCGAGGAGAGCCAGGTGTGCCCACACCGGGAGCGCCCACCCGGGAACGCGATGTCGGTGCGTGCTCTGCACGGAGTCACCATTCCGCTGCGATCGACCGCGGGTCGAAGGGGGCGCCAGCGGCTCCACACGAATCTATCACTCAGGGGTGCCAGCCGGCGAGCCGCAGCCCTTCGAAGACCACCAGCCGCAGCGCGATCACCGTGAGCACCGCCTTGTAGAGCCTCACGAAGGTGGTCTCGCTCACGCGGTCGAGCAGGCGGCTTCCCAGCCAGGTGCCGGCGACGACGGCAGCGCAGAGCAGGAGCAGCAGCGGCGCGTGGCCCGCGAAGGCGAAGCCCGCGACCCCGAAGACGGCGATCTTCGCCAGGTGGCCCAGGGCCTGGCACGCGGCCTTGGTGCCCACCAGGGCCTGCCGGCCCAGCCCGAGGTTGAGGAAGAAGGGCGCGATGAGGGGTCCCGTGGCCCCGATCGTCATGTTGAGCACGCCGATTACGCTGCCGAGCAGCAGGAAGCGGCGCGTCGGCTCGGCGCGCTCTGGGTGCGTTCCCAGCAGGAGCGCCCCCGGCAGCCAGGTGGCCACCAGCACGAAGACGCCGATGAGGGCGCGCGTCGCCGTGGGGGGGAGCGTCTCGGCCAGGGCCAGGCCCGCGAAGCCCGCCGGCAGCAGGGGCAGCGCGTAGCGCAGCACGATCGGCCGGTTCACGTGCCGGCGCTGGATCCAGGTGCGCGAGCCGTTGGACACGAGCTGGACCACGCCGTGCAGGGGAATCGCGGCCAGCGGCTCCAGGAAGAGCAGCATCACGGCGAGCAGCGTGAGGCCGCCCGCCATGCCGACGATCGCCGACAGGATCGAGGTCAGGAGCGCCGCGACGGCGAGGACCGAGAGCTCGACGATCCCCAAAGGGGTCGCTTCAGGCGGGGTCGGCCCGGCGCCCTGCCAGCCACTCGAGGAGCGCCTGGACGGCTCCCACGTCGGGCAGCCGGCGGCTCGCCGACGTGGGCGTGTCGGCGCTTCCCACCCGGAAGGTGGTGGCGAGGCCCGACAGGAAGCGGAAGGCGTCCTCGTCCGTGTGGTCGTCTCCCACGTAGATGACGCGCACCTCCTCCGACCAGGCGGGCCCGTAGCGCGCGCGCAGGATGTGGAGCACGGCGCGGCCCTTGTCCCAGCCGATCGGGGGGCGCGCCTCGACGGCGCAGTGCGCGGGGCGCGCCTGGTAGCCGGCCTCGTTGATGATCTCCTGCACCGATTCCACGAGCTCCGCACGCCGGTTCTCCGCCACGGCCCGGTAGTGGAAGGTGAGCGTGGGGCCCTTGGCCTCGGTCCAGGCGCCGTCCACCTCGCAGTTGCGAAGCGACCGGGCGAGCTCCTCGGCGCGGTGGCGGTAGTGCACCAGGTCTTCGTGCACGAAGTAGCCGATTCCCGAACCGTCGATCTCGAGCCCGTGATTGCCGGCGTAGGTGAGCTCCTCCTCACCGACGATCTTGCGAACGCTCTCGAGGGCGCGTCCGCTCACGATCGCGACGTCGATGTCGGCCCGGCTGGCGCAGGCCTGGAGGGCCTTGCGCATCTGCGGCGAGAGCTTCGCCTTGTCGGGATGCTCGGTGAGCGGGGTGAGGGTGCCGTCGTAGTCGAGGAAGAGCGCGAGGCGGTAGCGCTTGAGGAAGTCGTCGAGCCAGGAGCTGAGCTCCTCGTTGCCCACCGGCGGCATGGCCGCCCTCTCGATGCCGCTCGCCTCCAGGAACTGGTCGACCCAGTTGAAGACGTCGTCGCGCCGCTCGCGGCGGCGCAGCGCCGCCACGCGCGACCGCCGCTCTGCGTCGTCCATCGTGAGCGCACGGTGCAGCACCTCTGCGGTGCCGTCGATGTCGTAGGGGTTCACGATCAGCGCCTCGCGCATCGTGTCGGCGGCCCCGGCGAGGCTCGACAGGATCAGCACGGCCGGGTCTCTCACCTGGCAGGCCACGAACTCCTTGGCCACGAGGTTCATGCCGTCGCGCAGCGGTGTCACGAGGGCCACCGACGCGTCGCGGTAGAGGCCGCAGAGCTTCTCGTGGGGAACGGTGCGGTAGAGGTAGCGGATCGGGGACCAGTTGGCGGTGGCGAAGCGGCCGTTGATGCGCCCGACCAGCTCGTCGATCTCGCGTTTGAGCTCGCGGTACTCGACCACCTGTGCGCGGCTGGGCACGGCCACCTGGAGCAGCACCACCTCTTCCCGGTGCTCCGGGTAGAGCTCCAGCAGCCGCTCGAAGGCGCGGATGCGCTCGGGGATGCCCTTGGTGTAGTCGAGGCGGTCGGCGCCCAGCACGACCTTCTCGCGCTGCATCTCGGGCTGGGGAGGCGCCGACTGGGCGAGCGCCTCGAAGCGGTCGAACTCGATCCCGATGGGAAAGCTCCCGACCCGCGTGGTGCGGTCGCCGTACTCCACCATCATCTCGCGCCGGTCGACCCGGGCCCCCAGGGTGCGCTCGGCGCAGTCGAGGAAGTTCTGTGCGTAGCCCCTCACGTGGAAGCCGACGAGATCGCAGGAGAGCAGGGCCTGGAGGATCTCGCGCGCCCAGGGGAGCAGGCGGAAGATGTCGTAGGGCGGGAAGGGGATGTGGAGGAAGAAGGCGAGGTTGGCGCCGGGGCGTTCGTTTCGCACCGTGATGGGTGCGAGCATGAGCTGGTAGTCGTGCAACCACACGAGCCCGTTCTCGGTCTCCGAGAGGGCCGCCTCGGCGAAGCGCCGGTTGACGCCCCGGTAGTGCTCCCACTCGCGACGGTCGAAGTGGGAGCGGGCCGGGAGCGAGTGCATCAGCGGCCAGAGCGTGCGGTTCGAGAAGCCGTGGTAGTAGCGCTGGACCTCGGTCTCGCTCAGGGGAACGGCGTGGATCCGGTAGGGGAGCCCGTCCGTGGAGACCGTCTCTCCCTCGCGCAGGTCGATGCCGGGCCAGCCGATCCACGTGCCGCCGCGCTGACGCAGCACCGGATCGAGCGCGGAGACGAGCCCGCCCGGGGACGGGCGCCGCTCCAGCCCCTTCGCGGTACGCGTGAAGGTGAACGGCAGGCGGTTGCTGGCCACCACGACGGGCCTCTCGCGGGCCGTGCTCGACGTTGCCTCCGACACGTCCGGCAGGTTACCACGGGCCCTCGGCGCGCGCGGACGCCCGGCCGACACCACCGCTCGGCTGCCGGCAAGCAGCCGGCACGGCTCCGCCGTGCCGGCTCCCTGCACCTCGACTTCGCTCGCCTGCGGCTCGCTGCGCGCAGCCGGCACGGCTCCGCCGTGCCGGCTGCTAGCGCGCCGAGAGGATCTCCACCTCGAAGATGAGCGTCGCGTCGGGAGGGATCCTGGGCGGTGATCCCTTCACGCCGTAGGCCGTGAGGGGGGGGCAGCGCAGCTGGGCCTTCTCGCCCACTCGCAGGCGGGGCAACGCCTCCTGCCAGCAGGGGATGACCTCGTTCATCTTGAAGGCGGCCGGGCGGCGCCGCTCGACGCTGCTGTCGAAGACGGTGCCGTCCAGGAGGGTGCCGTGGTAGTGGATGACGACCCGGCCTTCCTTCTTGGGCATCTCGCCCTCGGTCTTGTTGTAGCGGCGGATCACGATGCCGTACGGCGCCTTCACGCGGACGAAGCGACGCGGCTTCGCCGCACTGGCTGCGGCGCGCTCCTGTGCAGCAGCCGGACCGCCCACGATGCCGAGCGCCACGCACGCGCCGGCGAGGCA
>JAAUXZ010043907.1_pt1 | contig 10689 bp, 12 predicted proteins | sample 7278131 | NCBI WGS metagenome assembly JAAUXZ01 (sample SAMN14350119, study PRJNA611818) | marine sediment metagenome | isolation source: surface marine sediment (3m) | place: French Polynesia: Moorea | collected 2018-08
CATCGGGGATATCCTCAAAGGGCATCGGTTCATAGATGCCCAGATTGTTGATCAGGATTTCGACGTCGGGATGTTCCCGTGCCAGCTTTGCGACGGCCTCAGGACCGGAGAGGTCGCCGGCAAAACCGACAAGTCGTCCCGCAGCCGCAGGGGCCAGCCGGGAAATGGCCGCATCCACCGACTTTTGCGTGCGGCCGTTGACGATCACCGTGGCACCTTCACGGCTCAGTGCTTCGGCAATAGCGAAACCGATGCCGGCCGTGCTGCCGGTCACCAGCGCTCGTTTATCGGTAAGTTGAAGATCCATTTGAACACCGCATGGTCGGGTTTGGGGAGGCTGTGCATGAAGACCTGCGTGGCCGGCATCAGATGGCTTGGCGCGGAAGATCCGGTTGTCGGGAGCGATCACGGGATTGCCCCCCACGCAGGCGCGCTTCAATTATATAAGCATGAAAAAACCGACGGCACCCATTGAAACCGGCGGGGTTGTGGATAGCTTCCACGGGTAATCGTCAGATTGACGACGGTTCAGGAACTTTTTCCAGGAAAAGTACGGCCTGGGATCCGTAGCGGCCCGGATGGATCGCGACGGCTTCCCGGGATTCTGGTGTGACGACTCGCAACGGGAGAATAAACAATGCAGAAAAAAGTCATATGGATGCTCGTGGGCCTTATGGGCGTCGGGCTGGCGCTGTCGCCGGCGGTCCGATCCCAGTCGACCATCGTTGTCGCCTTCAGCGAGTTTCCGCCCTACAAGGTGATTGAAGAGGGGCAGGTCGGAGGGATCGACGTAGAGATTCTGAGAGAGATCGCCGAGCGCATGGGCCGCACCCTTACCTTCAAGCAGGGTACTTTTGAGGACTGTCTAGAGATGATGGCCCAGGGGAAAGCCGATGTGATGAGCAGCCTGTTGCGCCGTCCCGAAAGAGAAGCCTACCTGCATTACGTGCAGCCGCGCTATCGGCCCCGCTCGGAAAAGGCCTTTTTCGTACGCACGCAGGACCGTGACACCCTGCGATTCTACGATGACCTGAATACGCTCCGCATCGGTGTCAAGACCGGGGCCAGCTATGGACCGATGTTCGACAATGACAAGGGCCTCAACAAAATTCCCGCCGATTCGGTGAAGATCAACATCAGTAAACTGGTCGCCGGTCAGATCGATACATTTCTCACGACCGACCTCGAAGGAGACTACTGGATAAGGAAGCTGGGCCTCGAGGCCAGGATCGCCAAAGCGCCCTTCAAGTTCACCCACCTCGATGAAATCTACATGGCCAGTTCCAGAAAGTCCGCCTTTGCAAGCCAGGCGGAGGCGTTCAGCGCGGTTTTGAATACGTTGGTGAAAACCGGGGTCATTCAGAAAATCGAATCGCGCTACCGCAAGCCCTGAGCAGCATCCCGGCGGCGCCCCACGGCATCGAGCAGTGATCAAAGGCAGCCGGATTCACCGGAGGGCGGCGAGGACGGCAAAATCGCCTCGGCCGAGGCGACCGGCAGGATGGGGTGCCGCCGCGCATGCATACGATGGCCACGTGGGGTCGACATATGGAAGACGGTGGCAACGGATTGATCAGCTTCAATCCGCGTCGGTATGGCGGCGATCAAGCAGCATGCGTCGTCAGGATTGCGATGGGCGCAGGCGTGCTTCGAGTCTGCGCACAGCGCTCTCGGCTCCGGCATGGGTTGCCCCCGCCGCGTTCACGTGGGACAGATTGCGGTTGGCGCTTACGGACCACACGACCTGGCCCGAATTCAAGTCCACCAGGCGGGCGGTGAATATGGATACCCCGCCCCAGTTGAGTTTGGAACGCCAGTCCCCGAATTCAGCCACCACACCCAGAACGATGGCGTCCACACCAAGCAGGTCGCGGATTTGACCCCAGTCGGAACGGGCCAGCAGGTCGTCCCAGCTGAGACTGCGCTGCTGCAGGATCGTATGCGTCCGTTTCTTGCCGATGATCTGATAAAGGCCGGTGTCCAGCAGGTGTTCGGTGAATATATCGGCGACAATCTCCCCCGCGTTGAGCGCACGCTCGATCTTACCGCGATCGATCCGCCCTTTTTCCAAGCGGTGGAATTCAAAGTCCAAAACAGCGATGCGCCTGATCACGGGGGCATCGCCGGCAACGGTGGCGTTGTCGTGCTGGTAATCGAAGGTGCCGCAGGATATCAGCAGCATGCTCATAATCGACAAGAGAACGCGCCTTGGCATGGTTTCCTCCTGATGTTGCGGTTACAATGAAGGCTGTCTGCGGCCAACCGCGGAGCGATTATTGAAGCAGGTTGGTAGCGGAATGTCAAAGAGACGGCATCAGGGCAGGCGATCACGCCTGGGGAAACAAATGATGAAAAGCCGGAATTGGGAAAAAGCAATCGGCGCTGCGCTGTCGCAACGGTTTTTCGGGAAGGGGGTGGGGCAAGGCCCCGCGCCTTGCCCCTGAGACGAAATGTGATTGAAATGAGCCGGTGGTCGGCAATCAGGGGGCCGGGACTCCGGTGGAAATCGAGATAACTACGTTCGGCAGGCGAAATTTGCCCGGCCCCTGATTGCCATTTGGCTCCTGATAGACAGCAAACATTGTGCCGTTTGGCACTTAACCCGATTTGTCATAGAATTACAGGCAGATCGAACGTCTGTCCAAATACGGCATGGGGGCTGATGGACATAATTTGTCAGTCCGGGCGCCAAATTTTGTCACCCGGACCCGCTTTAGGGCATTTGTGCTCTGGCTGATCACACCGGTCCCACGCGGACATCGCCTGCAGATGACTTTCGGAAATCTGGCATTAGATTCTTTATCATTCCTCTTTATGCAACGAGGAGATATGAACCCGGTTTTCTGTTTGAACGGATAAACTGCAGGAGGTATTCCCATGACGACCGAAAACAAATCACGCGCCAAAGCGTGTTGCGACAAAGCCCATCAACAACTTGTCAAGGATCTCCATCATTGTGACGCCCCGGCATTGACACCGGATCAAAAACACCGCTGCTATCGCCATGCCGCCTGGCGCAGCGGGCGGCAGGCCCGCCGCTGTGCCTCGGAAGAATAGCGCCGGATAGCAGCTTTCCATCAGCTGTTCCCCGCACCCGACACCCCGGAGATTGCCCGTATCTCCGGGGTGCTGTTCTTTGCGCCCGGGCGTTAGCCCCATCAATTGCGGATCGGGGCTATGGCCCGGCACCATCGGCGTCGTAAAGATCGTTTTTCGCTGCCAAACATTTAAAGCGAACCGGATGAGTGTGCTGAGAGCATGCTTCGGGATTTGGATCGGCGGTAGTGGGGTTCCCCCACGATAAAAGGCAGCCAGCTTGCACCGACTGCCCTTAAGGAAAAGCAGTGGACGTTGGAGGCATCCACATGAACGATATTAAGGCATTCTTGCAAAATGGCAAGTCTACAGACGAACATTTACAGTTGCAGGTTCGGGCGGACGGTGGCCGGTGACCACCTGGATTTTGCGGTCGCGGGAATCACGCCGGCCCACGCGGGGCGAAAAAGATTGGGGCAAGGCATCTGCCTTGCCCCATCGGAGGAGAGAAGGAGGCTGACGGGCTTTTGAGGGCCTTGTCGACATCTAAACTCAGCAATAAGTATGCCTGAATCGGAAATACTATAAAATATATAATAATATCAGTTTGTTAATAAATATGATGGTCGCTTCTAATCTGCGGCCGAATTCTGAAAAGGCAAAAATGCTGACAGGGATTGTCAAAAAAGCGACAGTTGATGGCGGGCTGCAGGGAGCCTCCGGAACCCGGGGGCGCAGCGCTTATTGCACAAAGCGCACGCCGATGCCCTGGCCGTCCATGCGGACGATTTTGCCCCGGCGTTTGACCTCATCCTGGTTGGCGGCAAACGGGCCGGCCACGATGATATCGCCGCCCACGATAAAGCGGCCTTTGACCTGGATGTAGGTGCCGCCCGCGCTGAGGTTTTTGATGATGCCCTCGAAGAGCTGGCGGTCGGCGGCGAAATGGGTTTCCACCGAGCAGGTTTTGCGGGCATGTACGCGGGAATTGCGTGATTTGCCGGACTGGCGCGGACTTGGCTTCGAAGGTTTGGGGCGGTTGATGCCGGGCATTATGCGTTTAACCATGTCATCACCATTTATCTGGTCACGCGGCCGTAACGTACGGGCAGCCGCATGATTTTGTTGCCGTTCATGTTGTCGAATCAGGGATAGGGGCTTATAGGAGATTCAACCCAATTGTTTAACCGGAGGATCGGCAGTCAAGCCCCTTCTGAAAGAAAAACCCCTTATCTCTACCACAATTGCGATCTAATTGCATTCTTTTTTTAGTTAATCGCTTGCTTTGGCCAACCTGATAGCGCCCGGAATCCCGGTGGAACGGCGGCCAGTCAGCTCTGCGCGTGCGGCGCCACATCGCAACCCGGCGGCCGCCTTGCTTTCAGTCGATTTCCACGGTGGTGCTGATCCGCTGAATGGTTTGCCGGATATAGGCGGGGTCGGCAATCTCGACTTCGATGGCCTTCTGGGGGCAGCTGTCGGCACAGCGAGCGCAGCCGCGGCATTCCGGCCCGATGCGCGCCCGGTCGTCTTCGATCCTTATGGCCCCGGCAAAGCAGCCGTTCCGGATGCAGGTGCCGCACCCGGTGCACGCCTGCCCGACGCGGACGATGACACCGGGCATACGGTGCACTTTGGCGCCGATCTGCGGTGTCAGGGAGGGCAGTATTTTCCACAGACAGCAGCAGGGGCAGCAGTTGCAGATGGTCAGCAATTTGGGCGGCGGGCTGACCCCGAGCCAGACGGCGTCCAGTTTGTTGCGACCGATCAAATGCACCAGGCCGGCCTCACGGCATTGCCGGGCGTGGCGCAGGGCCTCTGTGCGGCTGACAGTGCGGCCGAACTTGGGGTTGATGTGCATGGCCGCTTCGCCCAGGAAGAGGCAGCCCAGTTCGGGCGGGTAATCGCTACAGCGGTCAGACGTACGGCAGATGCAGAAATCCATCTGCCAGCGATGGGGGGAGGCATTGATGAAATGCACCAGGACATCGGAAGGCACCGCCATATCATCCCGCCCCGCCAGCGGCCGGTCGATAGCGATGGTGCGATCGGAGGGCAGATAGAACAATTCATCGCCGGAAAAAAGGAGCCGGTCGACCAGGCGGCCCAGAGCCGGTACGTGTGTGAGGCGTGCCAGCCGAAAACGCTGGGCAAAGGTATGTTTGATAAATGTCTTGACGCTGTAGGGTGCCGTCATGGGAAACGCATAGGTGCTTGTGGTTTGGCGCCGGTGCCATTGACAGGGGATCAGCGTAGCGCCAGATCGACCCTGCCCCGGTGCCCGGCTGCTGTTCCGCAGACCCCGCTGGCCCGGCGCAGGCGGCGGCCGCAGCCGATGAGCATGCTGCCCAGCCGCCAGAGCACGCGGCCCCGCCAGGCAGGAAACGGTCGCCTGATCTCGGTTATCAGGCGACGGCGATCGAATGCAAGCTGGATTTCATGCTGTCGCTCGCGAACGTAGGTTTCAACTTCATAGGGGTGCATGTGGTCACCTCTCTTTCTATCGCCTCGCAATAAAAACCCGCTCCAGCAAACGAGGTGGCGTTCTTTCCCCCGGCGGGGGCAGGCGCCTGCTTGCGGAATAAAGGTATTCGTCCCGCCAGGTCCCACCTCCGTCTACCGCGAACGATCAGGAAGCTTGGGGAAGCATCTTTCAAAAGCGTTCGATCAGTTTGTCGATCAGGTAGGTGCTTTCGCGCAGGGCCTGGCGGCTGAAGGGATCGAACCACTCGGCGATCCGTCGGAAATGCTTTTCAAACGACGCCTTGTCGGCCTTGTCGATCATCTCCAGATTGGACTGGGCACAGTCGAGATATTCCCTAAGCAGGGCCCGGCGTTCGGGGGAAGCGAAGATGATTTCGGAATACAGGCCGGCGTCCTGGGCAAAAAGTCTTCCCACCATGCCGAACTCAAGCCGGTAGATAGGGCTCGAGTACTCCAGGGTATCGTCCATGCGGATACGCTTTTCGTAGAGAAAGCGGCCGAAGATAAAAGTAGCGAAATGCCGCAGGGCCTGGACAATCCCCATGATGTCATCGTGATCGGCAGACCGGGTTTTGAGGACGATGGCGCCCCAGTCGGAAAACTGGTCGAGCAGCCACTGACAGGCATCCGGTTCGCGACCCGGGGTGGCCACGACGACCTGCTTGTCCATGGAAGTGGTGGCCGGTCCGAAGAGGGGGTGCAGACCGATGACGGGCCCCGGGTGGCATGCCAGCATGGCCTCCAGCGGGACTTGTTTGATGCTGGTAACGTCGGCCAGCACACACTTGGCCGGCAGGTGCGGCCCCAGGCGGCGGGCGACCTCCGGTGTGCTGTCGATGGGCACGCTTATAACGGCCAGATCCACCTCCCGGCACAGCGCTTCGGCCTGCGGCCAGTCTTCGCAATCCAGGCAGCGCATGCGGTAACCGGCCTCCCCGAACCACTTCACGAGGTAGCGCCCCATGGCCCCCTGGCCGCCGACCACCAGTACGACGGCGCCGGGGCGGATGCCCCGCCGTGCCAGCTGGGCGGTCTGCTCGACACGCGACTGGCGCAGGATGCGCCGGAAAAGATCTTCGAGATAATCGGCATCCAGCCCCACGGCCCGACCGATGCGGCGCTTCTCCGAAATCAGGTTTTCTTCCCTGGCCGGATGGTAGACCGACAGGCCGTGGGCTTTCTTCAACTGCAGCACTTTTTCGACCTGCTCCTGGCGCTCTTTCAGGAGAGCGACCATATCATGATCGATGGCATCGATTGTACGGCGCAACTGCTCCAACCGCTCGTCGATGTCGCTGGGGAGGGCTTGATCTTCAGAACGCATAGCCGGCTTTCTTCTCGCGAGGGGGTTCAGCCCCGGGGCCGATAGCGCGCGCCCAGGGCGGGGGTGTACTCGGAAAGGGTTGCGGTCGGCGGTGTGTCCACCAGGTGCGGCGCTTTGAGATAGGCAAAAACCCGCAGCCGCTCGTCCGCTTCATTGCCGCCGGGCACGACGTCGATTGGCCGGCGGTGGTAGCCGTCGGGCGCCGTGGTGCGCTCCAGCCGGTCCAGCGCCGCGAGTGTCGTATGGCCGACTGCGTAGACTTCGCCCCGCACCCGCCGGCCGGCGCCCGGCGAATCCACCAGGCAGGGTGAGCAGCGCTCGCCGTCGAGCACCAGCGGGAAGGCGGACACCGTGCGAAATGCGCCGACCAGGCGCGCCGCACCAAGAAAACGGGCGTGATTGGGAAACCCTTTTTTCAATGTGCCGTAGACAAATACGAGTGATCCCATGGCAATCCTCGTGGGGCGATCCTGGTGGCCGTATTTACCGGGTGGTTGCCATACGGCTAAATCATCCCCATCATGCCGTTTATCCGGCGTTTACCGATGGCAGGCACTCTATCCGTCGTCGGCCCATTAATCAATAGCGCGTGTCCCCTAAAAGTCTGATGGTTCGGCGGCAAACGCCGGCCCTGCAGGAAAGCCCGCCGTCTCACGGCGTCCAGCGGAGATAACACGCTGCATTCACCGCTTCGGTCTCCGGTGTTCCCGGGATCCCTGCAAATCGGTTCAAAACGCCCGCCTTACATTGTATGCCCTGTTTTCGGCCCGCTGCACGCCGGATACGGGAGAACCTGATTCGAAATACATTTCAAACTGAGGCCAGAATGCCATGTCCCTCAGCGTCGTCAATCCTTATGATCAGAGCATTTACCGTGAATTGGACTATGACCGGCCCGCGGTACGCGAACGGAAAGTTCAGCTCGCGGCGCAAACCTTCAGCCAGTGGTGTCGCGTCGCGTTGGAAGACCGCATGGCCGTCATCCGCCAGGGACTCGACTATTTTGCGCGCCACCGGGAGACCATTGCAGCCGAGATCACCGGCCAGATGGGTAAACCGATTCAGGAGGCCCGCCGGGAATTCAACGGGTTTTTCGAGCGGGCCGGGCACATGCTGGAGGCCGCCCCCCGGGCGCTGGCCACCGATGTTCTGCCGCCGGCAGCCGGGCTGGATCGGCGCATCCGGCACGAGCCCCTGGGGGTGGTCCTCGATATTGCGGCCTGGAATTATCCCCTTTTGATCGCCGTCAATGTGGTGGTGCCGGCGCTGGCGGCCGGCAATACCGTTCTCTTGAAGCACAGTGCCCGGACACCGCTGTGCGGCCGCCATTTCGAAAAGGCGTTTCAACACTATCCCGGTCTGGTGACCCATATGGTACTGGACCACGCGGATACGGCCGAGGTGGTGCGCGACCCGCGCGTCGCCCATGTGGTTTTCACCGGATCGGTGGGCGGCGGTCGCCGGATCCAAAGTGCTGCCAGCGGCCGCTTCATCGATGTCGGTCTGGAACTGGGGGGCAAGGATCCCGCCTATGTGGCCGCCGACGCCGATCTGGACTTGACGGTGGCACCAATCGTTGAAGGTGCCTGTTACAACGCGGGACAATCCTGCTGCGCGGTGGAACGCGTCTATGTCCACCGCGACCTGTATACCGCCTTCCTGGAACGGGCGCTCGATGCCATGGCGGATTTCCGGCCGGGAGATCCGATGAATCCGGACACCACCCTGGGCCCGCTGGCCGACCGCGCGGCCCTGGAGCGGTTGGAAGAACAGGTCCAGGATGCCCTCGATCGCGGGGCGCGTCTGCTGACCGGCGGCAGGCGGCTTAGTGGCGTACGCGGCAACTTTTTCCCCGCCACGCTGCTGGCGGATGTTCCCAACGCGGCGACCGTGATGCAGGCGGAGAGTTTCGGGCCGATCATGCCCGTGCAGCCCGTGGCGGACGACCGCGAAGCCCTGATGCGCATGAACGATTCCCGCTACGGCCTGACCGCCTCGGTCTGGACCGCCAATCAGGAGCGGGCCGACTGGCTGGCCGCCCGCCTGGAGGCCGGCACGGTCTACCAGAACCGCTGCGATTACCTTGATCCCGGCCTGCCGTGGTCGGCTGTCAAGGACAGCGGTCGGGGGATCAGTCTTTCCGCCTACGGCTACTATCAACTGACGCGGACCAAAAGCCTCAATTTCCGTGGATATACGTGACCGTGGCCACTTCCGCCCGCCCGGTGCGCCGACCCGTGATCGATTCCCGTCGGGCCCTGAGGCACCAGCCGCGAACACGGCATTGACAAAGCCGCCCTCAGGACCGAACTATTGATCAGCAACCGCCTGCGTCGCCTGACCACCATACGCCCCGCAACACCGAATTCGATTCGACCGTGAGTGCTTTCCATCCCGCCAGACGGTTGAAACCGCACACTGTCGCACTGCTCTGCGGTGACATGCAAAGGAGGAGACCCATGCACGGCTGCAAACAGACCACGATCGCCATCATTGTCGCGACGGCGCTGGTGGCCATGATGGCCGGCCTGCCGCCCATGAACACGATGGTCAGGGCCGACGGCATTTCAGCCCTGCCGTGGAGACCTCAGGGCATACAGGCCTGGGGCCGGGACAACGTGGCCGTCGACTACGGCGCCCGGGGGCTCTGGAGCTACAACGGGGGTTGGGAGCAACTATCGCGTCTGGACCCCCAGCACATGGAATCCTGGGGCGAGGGCTACCTGGCGGTCGACTTTGGCATCCACGGCCTCTGGACCTACGACGGCCGGTCCTGGTCGAAGATATCGCTCTGAACGGAAAGCCGACCAGCGGCGGCGCTGGAAAACCCCGGCCATCAGGCTGTCGGCCGTAATCCATTGATCGCATAGGGTGCGATCCGCTCGTTTGGTCCCCGGCTCACCGCCTGGGGTTGCAGCCGGCAATGGGGCCGGGGGGTCCCGAAGGTTTGTCTGCCGGCTTTGGGTGCGATGCGGGCTGACCCGAGGCTTCCTATCACTTGCGGTGCCGTCCTGGCGGAAAAAGGCGTCCGCCCGATTATCCCGGCAACAGCCAGAGCCGTACCGCCGCGGCACCTGCCATTGCGGCAACGAATATGTGATGGAAGATCCTATCGCGGGGCATTAGAGAATTCCTTGAGCCAGGTATAGATGTCGCGCAGGTCATAGCCGCGGGAGCCGTCCATACGGCTCACCTGATCGGGGAAGAGCCCTTCGCGTTCGAGACGCTTGAGGTGCGTCGCGTCGATTTCCAGCATCGCGCTGGTCAGCGGGATCGAAATGACCCGCCTTTTCAGGTCTAATGCCTGGCCCAACTGTTTGGCCAGAATGCGCCGTTGACGATTGTTCATGGGAAACCTCTATTATGTTGCGAATGATATACGCCGCCGCCGGTTGCAAGGAATTGTGCCCGGAAGACGGTCCCAGCATCCGGCCGAATGGGATTTTCCCGCCTGACCGCAGCAAAGGCGGCGGGATGCTGGTTGAGGCCGCAGGGCGGCATCAGTCGGCGTCGGTGCTGTGAGTGGGATTCTTTAAGCGGTAACTTAAGAATTGAGCGGGTGCTTCGCTTGACAATTGGCGCCAATTATTTGATTCTCTGGGCGCCGGCCGGCAGGGTCGGCCTGGCCGCCCTTGCGGCCCGGCTTTCCGGATTGGCTGCTGACCTGAAAACCAGACCAACGATGCTGGAGGGCTGTCATGACGCCGACCAATCTCCTGGCTCCCAAGGGAATTCTGTGGAAGATCATCGAAAGCTACGGGTATGACCCCACGCCCGTCTTCGACCGCGCCGGTTTGACCCACGATATGCTTATGCAGCAGGGTGCCCGCATTCCGATAAAAACC
>JAAUXZ010021199.1_pt1 | contig 10668 bp, 7 predicted proteins | sample 7278131 | NCBI WGS metagenome assembly JAAUXZ01 (sample SAMN14350119, study PRJNA611818) | marine sediment metagenome | isolation source: surface marine sediment (3m) | place: French Polynesia: Moorea | collected 2018-08
GGGTGCCCCGCAGTTTGAGCATTTCTTCGGCGCTGTAAGGGCGTTCGATGCCCTGCCAGCGCGGATCGTTCTTCCATTCCTGGGTGACCTCGCCGATTTCATCCGGCATGATCATGTGGCAGGTCAGTCGCTCGGAAATTTCAACCCCGGCTTCTTCGATGGTTTGGGCCATAACGGTTATCCTCCTTGGTAGACGTGTTCGTGCGCGGTTGTTGCAGACGCCAGGCAGTCCATCATCGCGGCCGTCTGTCAATCCAGGTGTTCATAGGCCCGCAGGGTGAGAAAATCGTCCAAATCCTCGCGGGTGATGATGTCGTCGAAGAGCGCGGTGGCCAGATCGAAGCGGCCGGTCGCGTAGGCCTCGTCCCCTAGCGTCGACCGGATTTTGGCCGTCTCCTCCTGCATCACCTGTCTGAAAAGGTCGACGTCCACCTTGCGGCCGTCCTCGAGGATCCCCCGGGGATGATGGACCCACTGCCACACCTGGGTGCGGGATATCTCGGCCGTGGCGGCATCCTCCATGAGATTGTAAAGGGGCACGCAGCCGTTGCCGCTCAGCCAGCTGGCCATATACTGCACGCCGACGCTGATGTTGCCGCGCAGGCCCGCCTCGGTGATGTTGCCGCCCGGGCATTTGAGCAGGTCGGCAGTCCGGACAGCAATATCGTCGCGCAGGCGGTGGATCTGGTTGGCCTCGGGCATGGCCCGGTCGAATTCTTCCGTGGCGAGCGCCACCAGCCCGGGGTGCGCCACCCAGGTGCCGTCGTGGCCGTCGCGGGCCTCGCGGATCTTGTCTTCCCGCACCCGTGCCAGGGCGGCTTCGTTGGCGGCCGGGTCCGATTTGATCGGGATCTGAGCGGCCATCCCGCCCATGGCGTGGGCCCCCCGGCGATGGCAGGTCTTGATGACCTGAAGCGAGTAGGCATGCATGCAATGGCGCGTCATCGTGACCTGGGCCCGGTCCGGAAAGATGTATTCGGGGCGCTGCTTGAATTTTTTGATGAAGCTGAAGATGTAATCCCAGCGGCCGCAGTTGAGGCCGGCCATGTGGTCTTTGAGCTCGTAGAGAATTTCTTCGGTTTCAAAAGCGGCCAGGATGGTCTCGATCAGCACGGTGGCCTTGATGGTGCCCTGGGGGATGCCCAGCAGGTCCTGGGCACGCTTGAAGACGTCGTTCCACAGGCGGGCCTCCAGGTGGCTCTCCAGCTTGGGCAGGTAGAAATAGGGGCCGGTCCCATTGGTTATCAGTGCGCGTGCGTTGTGAAAGAAGAAAAGGGCGAAGTCGAACAGGCTTCCGGAGATGGGGCGCCCGTCCACGGTAACGTGCTTTTCGGGCAGATGCCACCCCCGCGGGCGCACGATCAGCACGGCCCGGTCGTCGCGCAGTTCGTAGTGCTTGCCCTCCGGGCTGTCGAAGGTGATCGATCCGCTGACGGCATCCACGAGATTCTGCTGACCCTGGATGGTGGCCTCCCAGGTGGGGGCATGGGAATCTTCGAAATCGGCCATATAGGTTTTGGCCCCCGAGTTAAGGGCGTTGATGACCATCTTGCGGTCCACCGGGCCGGTGATCTCCACCCGCCGATCCTGAAGATCACGCGGGACAGGGGCGATTTTCCAATCCGCTTCGCGGATTTCGCGGGTGTCCGGAAGAAAATCAGGAAGCTGACCGGCGTTGATGGCCTCCTGGACCGTCACGCGGCGGGCGAGCAGTTCCTGGCGGCGGTCATCGAATTCCCGGGCCAAGGCGGCTGCAAATTTAAGGGCTTCGGGTGTCAATATGGGGGTGAAGGCGTCCGGCACGGGGGCCAGCACTTCGATGCCGTCAATGTTCAGGGACGCGTCCATAAGCCGATCCTCCTTTGTCTGGCGGGCGGTTCGTGTTCTTCTTTCAATTTGTTTTGATCGGTGCGGTCGAGGTGAGTCACTATCCATAAGGCCGCCGGGCTGAATTTCTCCGACAATACGCTGGGCTTGTAAACCGTTTTCCGCGATACTGGAGTTGTCGGCATCCGCCAGCTCTGCCTTTTTCATTTTCTGCGGGATGGATAGTTGATTTCCATTGTAAGAACGGGTGGGGAGGTTGGCAAGGCGGTCTTTTTAATAACCGCTAAACAGTAATCGCGAGAAAGGGCACCTTGCGATGTCTGACGGTATTCTTGCCTCTTGCCGGTCCTCGACGTCACCACCATGCAGCTGATAAGCGGCGCTCAGTCGGCATCGAAGCGCTGGTAGGGATAGACGTGGGCGAGGTTGCCGGATTGGATGCGGTCCTGGTGGGCCTGCCAGAATTCGGGGGTGAAGATGGCGGCGTGGTGGGCCATGAAAACCGCGCGCAGGTCGGGCTTGAGCCCTAAAAAAGCCTGGAATTCTTCCGGGAAGATATCGTTTTCTTCCACCAGATACCAGGGCGCGGCGGCCATTTCGTCCTCGTGTGAATGCGCCCGGGGCTGGTGGCGAAAACGACAGACCGTCAACGGGCAGACCTCGTCGTAATCATAGAAAATCACCCGACCCAGTTCGGTCACACCGAAGTTTTTGATGAGCATGTCCCCCGGAAAAATATTGCTGGCGGCCATGTCCCGTATGGCCTGGCCGAAATCGATCACGGCGGCGGCCGCCTTGTCGGGGGGGGCCGTCTGCAGATAGACGTCCAGCGGCGTTACGCGCCGTTCGACATATACGAATTTCAGGGTGATCGCATTACCGTTGACCACGATCGAACGGGCCGCCGTGCGGCTGAGCTCATCCATGACCGCGGGATGAAAGCAGCCCGCACCGAACTTGAGGTGCTCAAAGGTCTGGGTGTCGGGCAGGCGGCCGGTGCGGTCGTGGCGGTAGATATAGTCGTATTTGGCAATGACCTCGCCGCGGGTGGTGCGCTTGGGCTTGGCGAAGCGGTCCCGGATTACCTTGAACACCAGGTTGTCGCTGGGCATGTTGAACACCGCCATGACCATGCCCTTTTTGCCGGGCGATATTTCGAAGATGTCGCTGCAGGCGTGCTGGTGCTGGGTCAGGTCGCGGTAGAGTTCGGTCTTGCCGTGGCGGTTGTAGCCCAGGGAAATGTAGAGCTCGGCCCGGCGGCGCTGCGGCATCAACGTCTGCAGAAACCCGACCAAGCCGCCGACGTTGTCCGTGGCGGCCAGGAAATAAGAGTGGGTGTAGCTGAACAACACCCGGATGCCGCGCTCGTCGGCGATCAGTCCGTCAGCCGCCACGCGCCCGTCGCGATGGACAAAGGCGATCGCCAGAGGGCGCGTCTTTCCACCGCCCAGGGTCAGGCGGCCGATTAAATAGGCCCCCATGCCGCGGTAGAAGATGGTCGATAGAACGGTCAGGCGGCTATCGGCGGACAAGTCGGCTCCCCGTTGGCGAACGTGGCGGGCGATCCGCCGGGCGTCTCCGGCCGGGTCCGCCAGCACGGGGAAAAGATCCGCATCCCGCAGGACATCCATAAAGAGCGTTGCGAGCGAGCGCCCATCCCGCGCGTAGGTGCGGCAATCCACGTTCGGCCGCAAACGCGCCAGGGCCGGTGCCTCGGGCCGCACGAATTCCACGTCGGGGTCGATCCCGACCGTCACCAGCATGCGGCGCGAAATCGAATTGAAAAAGGTTTCTGCCAGATCGGGGTCGGCCGTGGCGGCGGCCTGCGCTTCGAACTGCTCTTTGGCCCGGCGCCATGCGGTGTGCGTGTTCGATTCCGCCGGCAGGGTTGCGGTGAGTTCGTCAACCGCCCGATCGAGACACTGCTGATAGATATCCAGCCGTTTGGCGGCGTCGGCCCGCATGCCCTGCCAGTCGGCGTTGCGGAAATGTGCTCGGGCACGCAGCGTCAGCGCCCTGAACTGACGGCGATAGGCCTTGAAGCCGTCCAGGACGGCCGCGACGATATCGGCGGGGGGCTCAGTCATCCATCCACTTCAGCAGATCCAGGGGGTGTTTGATGCAGGCGGCGGCCCCGGCGGCCTCGAGTTCATCCCGGTGGCGAAATCCCCACAGGGCGCCTACCGGGAACATGCCCGCACGCCGCGCGGTCTCCATATCCACGCCACTGTCGCCGAGGAAAAGGCAGTCCGAGGGCGGCATGCGCAGGTGGGTAGCGGCCTGGAGCGCCTGGTAGGGGTCGGGTTTGACCGGGCGGCCCTCCTGCTGGCCGAGAATGTAATCGAAAGGCAGGTCCGGAAAATACCGACGGCAGCAGGTTTCGGTAAAGGCATGGGGCTTGTTGGAAACGACGGCCATCTTGGTGCCGGCGGACTGGAGCATGGCCACCAGACGCGTGATGCCCTCATAGGGCAGGGTTTTGCGGTGCCAATTGCGGCCGTATTGATCTTTGAAAGCAGCCAGGCAGTTGTCGATGTCGTCTTCGCTGCGGCGATCCGCGGGCAGGGCGCGGGTCATCAGAATGCGGGCGCCGTCGCCGATAAACCATCGGTAGGCCTCACGGTCGTGAATCTTAAGCCCGCGGTCGGCCAGCACCTGGTTGACGGCATCGGCGATGTCGTCCAGGGTGTCCAGAAGTGTTCCGTCCAGATCGAAGAGAACCGCTTTGATCTTCACAGTGCTGTCTTCCCCCATGCGGCCCCGGCTTTTGCGGCCGGTGCGGCCCTGAATGTCCGTCCGCCGGCCCTCCGTGGCGCAGTGACGCCCGGCCCGGGTGAATTCGGCCGGCTCGATCCTAAAAATACCTGCATACGGGCCTATTGGAAAGGAAAAAACCGCCTGCCCCTTTCCGGGGCCGGGCGGACAGGCCTGCGTCCGGGTTCGGCCCGGCGGATCCGGGCCTCGAATCAAGTGGACAAAGCGGCCGATCCCCCATATACAATGGGCATGAACGAACTCCGCGCCACCCCCGGAAACCGAGAGGACGAACGCCCGGCGGGCGTGGGCCGCAAGGTGGGACTGGCCGCCGCTATCATGATGGCATCGATTCTTCTCAGCCGCATCATGGGGCTTGTCCGCGACAGCGTGATTGCGGCGCTCGACGGCGCCAGCCTGGCAGTGGACGCCTACCGGGTGGCCTTCGTGGTGCCCGAAATACTGAACCACATCCTGGCCAGCGGCTTCCTGTCGGTGACCTTCATTCCCATCCTCACCCGCTATCTGAGCGATGGTCGTGAGGATGAGGGCTGGCGGGTGCTGTCGGTCATCCTCACGCTTTTGGGCAGCCTGCTGGTCCTCCTGATCGCGGCCGCCATGTTCTGGACCCCCGCATTGATCGATCTGCTGGCCCCGGGCCGTGACGACCCCCTGTTCAAATCCATGGCTGTGCGCATGACCCGCATCATTCTACCCGCCCAGCTTTTCTTTTTCGCCGGGGGGCTGTTTGCCGCGGTCCAGTTTGCCCGGGAACGCTTTTTCATCCCGGCCCTGGCGCCCCTGATCTACAACCTGGGCATCATTCTGGGCGGCATCCTGCTGGCGAGCCGCATGGGGATGGAGGGCTTTGCCTGGGGGGTGTTGGCCGGCGCTTTGGCGGGCAACTGTGTCCTGCAGTTTTTCGGCGCCCGGGCTGCGGGCATGCGCTACCGCCCTGTGTGGGATTGGCGCCACCCGGACTTGAGGCGCTATGTTCTGCTGACCCTGCCCCTCATGCTGGGGCTGACCATGACCTTCTCCATGGAGATCTTCTCCAAGCTCTTCGGCAGCTACCTGCCTGCCGGCAACATCGCGCGCATCGAGTATGCCATCCGCATCATGATGGCCCTCGTGGCGTTTTTCGGCCAGGCCGTGGGGGTTGCCGTTTATCCTTTTCTGGCCCGCTTCGCTGCCGGGGACCAGCTGGCGGAGATGAACCGCCTGCTCAACCAGGCGCTGCGCTACATCGCGCTGGTCATCCCCTTCGCGGCCGTGGCCATGGCCGTGCGCCGCGAGTTGGTCTTCCTGATCTACCAGCGCATGCGGTTCACGGCGGCGGACACGGCGGCCACGGCCGATATCCTTGGCTTCCTGCTGATCGGCGCTGTCGGTTTTACAGGGCAGACCATCGTCAATCGGGGCTTTTATGCCCGCCAGAACACCATTTTACCGACGGTCTACGGGAGCCTGGCCGTCCTGGTGAGTCTGCCCGTCTATTTCGTCGGCATGCGCGCCATGGGGGCCAGCGGCATCGGAATCGCCATTGCCTTCTCGGCCGTCGCCCAGGTGTTCTTCATCTATATGATCTGGAACCGCCAGTCCGGAAACCGCGAAAGCAAGGGCGTCTACGGTTTTTTTCTCAAAATGGTGCTGTTGGCGGTGCCGCTGTTTCTCGTGCTGGAGGCATGCAGGTATCGCTTGGCGACCGGCCTTGACACGCAGACCATTGCCGGCAGCCTCCTGATGCTCATCCTGGTCAGCGGCCTCGGGGCCGCCCTCATGCTGATTGCCGCGCGGCTGACCGGTATTGCCGAGATGCGCGCGATTATCGAGATGGTGAGGGGGAGATGGCGACGCTGAGTCCAATTTGAACCCCAGCGCGTGCCCATTCATCAAAGGCATCTTAAGGCCCCGTTCGGCTTCCTCTCGCTTTTTCCGTTTAGCATGGCCGATGCCTGGGCGCGGGGCAGAGGGTATTTATACCGAAATCCTGGTGAACCCGGATCAGTCCGAAAAGCCGGGCGGCAGACCACCGTTTTCAGAACCGTAGGCGGGCTGATCGTAGGCCGCCGAACGGGGACGCGTCCGGCGGATCTTTAAATCCAGCCCGATACGGCGGGCTTCCGCCTGGAGAGATCCTTTATCGAGGCGCAGGGCTTCCATGGGCTCCACCACGATGGCGGGCAGGGCTTCCACGGGACAGTGGTGTTCGCAGAATCCGCAGCCGCTGCAGCGTTTTTCATCGACGAAGGGGACGGCCACCTTAAGGTCGGGCACGCGTTTGAGCTCGATGGCGTCAAACGGACAGACTTCATCGCAGACCAGGCACTTGCGGTCGAATTCCCAGGCCAGGCATTTGGTCCGCAGGACCTGGGCCGTACCCACCTTGGCCCAGACGCGTTCCGCCGGAGACAGGGCGCGGATGGCCCCGGTGGGGCATATCTGGCCGCAGATGTTGCAGGTGGGATCACAGGGTCCGATCTGGGGTGTGATGACGGGGGTCAGCAGACCCGGCAGCCCGGCGCTCAGCCCGAAGGGCTGCAGGGTATTGGTGGGACAGGCCTGGAGGCAGGCGCCGCAGCGGTAGCAGCGCCTCAGGAAGCTGTCCTCGGGCCGCGCCCCTGGCGGACGGATCAGCTCCGGCGGTATGATCCTGCGGGTGCCGGTGTCCCCCAGCAGATGACCGGCGCCGGAAAGGGTGAGGGCTGCGGTGCCCAGGCCGCCCGCCCCGGCCAGCAGCAGCCCCCGGCGGTAGGGGGAGAAAACCGGCCGGCCGGTACCTTCGCTGCCGGATCGTCCCTCGAAGAAGATGGCCCGGGCGGGACAGACCCGCCGGCAGGTCTGGCAGACCAGGCACTCCTGGTGGGCGGTCGATTGGGGATCGGCACCGATGGCGCCGGTAGGGCAGCGGCGGGTGCAGAGGCCGCATTCAATGCAATCGTCCGACACCCGCCGGCGCAGAAGCGGGCGCCGGGCACAAAGCGCCATCAACGCGCCGGCCGGGCACAGGCAGCGGCACCAGAAACGGGGCCACAGGAGGCCGCCGGCGAAGATCAGCAGCACCAGCGCCAGGGTCAGCCACTGGTGCTGGAAGCGCGGCAGCGGCAGCTGCAGATAGCGCAAACCGGGAAGATCGAACCATTCGGCCAGGGGGGCGGCCAGCGCGAGCAGGAGATCGGAAGCCTGCTGGAGGCTGGACAGCACCACCAAGGCGTAGAACCTTGTCACCAGCGGTATCGGGGTTGCCAGGAAGGCCAGCGAGAGCCCCATCAGGGCCGCGGCGAGGATGAAGACCAGCAGGGCATATTTCCAGCGCCGCCATTTCGCCGCGGGTGCCGCCGTGGCGGGTCTGCGCAAGCAGGCGTCGACCCCGTCGATGGTGGTGCCCAGCGGGCAGAGATAGCCGCAGAAGAAGCGCCCCAGCAAAAAGGTCAGGGCGAGCACCACCAGGGCGGCAAAGAACGCCGCCTGCCAGAACCGGGCGGCCACGCCTGTTACGAGGGCGGCGGCTGGATCGAGCCGCAGAAAAAGATCGTGGGGCAGCCAGCCGGCAAAGCCGAAGCCGGCATTGATGAGCAGGCCCAGAAAGAGCGCCAGGCTGACGACCTGAACCGTGCGCTGGAGGGTCATCCGACCTGAATCTGTTTAACGCGCAGCTTCTCGATGTCCATGCGACCGAGGCCGCGTTCGTGGGCAATGCGGATATGCTTGACGTTGTGCGGTTTCAGCTTGCGCCCGTACCACTCGAACATGGCCACGGCCTGGGCGTCCGCCGCCACCATGTCGCCCGAGGCAATGATGGTGTCCGGTTTGAGCACGCGGCCGGGACCGGCGGGCCCGTTGGTGCTCAGCACGCGGGATCCGTCCACGACCACCAGGTCGGGGTTGAGCAGGGAGGCCAGATCGACGATGGATTCATGCAGGTCATAGCGGCTGTGCATGATGCCCCGGTTCCAGATAAGGCCCATCATGCCTTTCATGGAGAGGCTTACACCGGCGCTCGAATGGGATTTGGCCACCGGCGCCGCGATGAGCACGTCGGCTTCGAGCACCTCCCAGATGACATCGGTTTCTTTCATCTGGCGGCCTTCCGCAATGGCCGTCGGCTTGAAGAACCGGTTGCGGGAGACGGCCTGGACGATATCGTCGCCGTATATGTCGCAGGCCTTTTTGACGCCTTCGATACAGCGCTCCTCGCGCCTCAGGGTGTGGTCCAGGACGCGGATGCGTTTGGCCCCGGCCTGCTTGCACATGGCCACCAGTTCGCGTACCACGTCCGGGTGGGTGTCGGTGGCATCCTCGGGTCGGCCGGCAAAACTCATGTTGGGTTTGATGACGACCTTCTGGCCCGGCTTGACAAAGCGCGGCATGCCCCCCAGAAGATCGACGGCTGCCCGGGTGGCGGCCGTCCGCTCGCCCGTGACCACGGCAATGTCGGGAATCTCGGCGGCGCCCGCCGGTTGGGGCAGCTTGAGCCCATAGCACAGCGCGGCCGACCACAGGACCAGCCCGGCGTTGCGCTTGATAAATGTGCGGCGACTCATGGTTGCCGTCGATAAATCGGACCGTGCGTCCAGGGGATGAAAAAGATCCTTTGGTCTCATGGCATCACCTCATGAGGTTCGGATGGTGACAAGGAAAGATTATTAGGAATGATTGCTGAAAGCCTTTATTGTATTAACGCCATGGTGATCCATGGTCAAGCCCAAACCGACCGCAACTCAGGTGCCGGCGCATACATGGCTGGATCCGGCCGGCCGCGCGCAGTTGTCGGAGCGGCCCTCCGGCGGTCTTTTTTTGTTTTTCTGCTGCTGGCTTTTTTGGGACTGGTGAGCTGCGCCCGCGTCGCGCCGTCGGCCGAGCCCCTCCCGGAGGATTGCCTGCGGCGCGCCCAGGCGCGGATCGAGGCCATGCCCGTCAGGGACTGTCTGCCGACCCTCGACGGGCAATGCGTCCCCCTGCAGCCGTTCTTTGACGCTTGTTCGGCCCTGTGGCCGAACTGCGTGCTTTATGCCAAATTCTATCATTGGGAAAGCGAGGTCACCGAAATCATTTCGCCCACGCCCCGCGGCCCGGTGAGCCACCGTGTCCGGATGTATCACAATATTCTGCACGCCTGTGAGCCGGGTTACCAGGATGCCCGGCGCACCCACGGCGACGTGGCCGAATTCTACGATGAACTCGGGCGCTTCATGGGGCTCGCCGTCTATATGGGCCAGGGGGTCTATTGTCCCTTGCCGGCCGCGGATCGGGAGGTCCGCCCCTGACCGGTCGGTCTCCCCGGCCGCGACCCGAAGGCCGGCGCTTTACAAGGCGCCGTGTGCGTGGCATACAGCAGAGTCGCGTACCGGCACGCCGGGTATCAACGCGACCCACGCGCCGCCGTCTGTCGGTCGGCGGATTAAACCCGAAACCATGGCGATGATCCTTTGAGCGGCAGCCGCCCGACATCCGATAACAGGACCTTGACGCCTTTGCTGGTCGTCCGTATTTTTCTGCCCTTTGCGCTGGGCTATTTTCTTTCCTATCTCTACCGCACCGTCAACGCCGTCATCGCACCCAACCTGGCCGCCGACATCGGGGTGGACCCCTCGGGTCTGGGGCTGCTGACGGCCGCCTATTTCATCGCCTTTGCCTCTTCCCAACTGCCGCTGGGGGTTCTGCTGGACCGTTTCGGACCCCGCCGCATCGAAGCAACCCTGCTGCTTTTCGCTGCGGCCGGCGCCTATATCTTTTCCCGCAGCGAGACGCTCGCGGGCCTGGCCGTGGGAAGGGCTTTTATCGGTTTCGGCGTTTCGGCCTGCCTGATGGCCGCCTTCAAGGCCTTTGTGATGTGGTTTCCCGCCCCGCAGTTGCCGTTGATCAACGGCATCCAGATGACGTCCGGGGGCCTGGGGGCCCTGTCGGCCACGGCCCCGGTCGAGGCCCTGCTGGGCATCATGGACTGGCGGTCGGTGTTTTCTTTACTGGCCCTGGCGACCCTGGCGGTGGCCCTGGTTGTTTTCTTTGTGGTCCCGGACAGGAGCGAAGCCCGGCCGCCCGATTCGCTGCGGCAGCAGCTGGCCGGCATCGGCGAGGTTTTTTCCA
>JAAUXZ010132265.1_pt1 | contig 10663 bp, 5 predicted proteins | sample 7278131 | NCBI WGS metagenome assembly JAAUXZ01 (sample SAMN14350119, study PRJNA611818) | marine sediment metagenome | isolation source: surface marine sediment (3m) | place: French Polynesia: Moorea | collected 2018-08
AACTGTACCATCTCCAACTACTTTTTTAATAGCTGCACTTACTTCCCGCTCTTTAAAAAGATTCTCTACCCAATCATCTTTTTTGGTAGAATGTATTGCAGAATCCACAGCTAGAGTTAATCCAACATCACCTGTTATTTGATGTATAGCCTTTTTACCAGGAGAATCTATATTATCAATATCAACATTTAGTTCTGAAGTTGAGATTTTTTCCTCTAATTCCTGTCGCTCTTTTATAGCTGTATTCAGAAGTTCGTCAAAATTTGTTGTCTCAAGACCAACCATTTTTTTAGCTGCTACAATATCTTCACCAGTAGCAAAAAGTCCCCACTTATCATCTAAACGCTCTACTACATTTTCTAATCGAGAATTATCAAAATATAAAATAGAGCGATCGCCTCTACTAAAAAATTCATTAATTTCCGAACTATTAGAGTCTGTAGCAGCTTCTAATAACTTCTTATCTAAGAAAAATTCACCACCATTTTTCTTAGATTTAGGAACAGAAATTATATATTGATTTTTCATATTACTGTAAGAAAAATCTAACCGCTCATCACGAGTGTGTAGAACCCCTCCTTGCTCCTTAGTAAAACTTTCAACTTGCTCTACTTTACTCAATTTAATTGGAATATTTTCTAAACTATTAGGCTCAAAATCTTGATTAAGTAAAAAACCAGGATGTCTCTCCCCATCACTATCCGTATAGTGAACAATCTTGCCCTCGCCACGAAATTTACTAGCAGCATTTAGCAAATTTCCTGTTAACATATATCTCTGTTCTCTATCGGTTTGATTATTATCAAACAACTCTAAAATACTCTGTTCTTTATAATTTTTTGTCACCTCTGAAAAATGAGGAATTAACGAGTATTTATCATCCGATGAGCCGATTTTAGAGTAAGGCAATTCCAATTCCTTAGCTCCACCTGCAATAGCAATATTGATAGAATTATTACTAGGTCTTAAAGGATTACCTTTCCCATCGGTTTGTTTCGTTTTATGATTTAAAACTACTCCATAAAGTTCACCTCCAGACGGAGGATTAACTTTTAAAGGAGTGCCAACAGGAAATGCTCGTTGCATTCCTTTATTAATTTCTGCTTGTTTATATATGGTATTGAGAAAATTTTCCACACTACTTTGTGTTTTAAATAACCCCTGACGACTTTCTTGATATTCTACCCGTGTAGATTCAATTTTTTCTATTTCCTTAAAAGCTTTAAATCTAGAAGCTTTTTCAATATCAGAATCTTCTAAAATATCAGGCTGGATTTTCGTTTGAGCATCCAGAGAGTCTAAACCTAATTCATGCCGAACTAAATTAACAACTTCAAGAGAAGTATAAGGTTTTTTTCCTGATTTTACATCTAAAACCTCCATTGTTACTGGAGCAGAAAAAGTAGAGTTTTTCTCTTCATCTTTGGGAGATATAACTTCAATACTTGCTAAGGTGACTGCATCTAAATCCAATGTAGAACTTTTTAACTCATTAGTACCCAAAGCATCCAATTCTTTCATTAAAGAATCATACCCTGTTTCTATCTGCTCCATTACCTTTTCTTGCTCGTCAAGCGATAGAATAGGCAATCTTCCAGTTACCTTTTTAATCAGTTCTCCTTCCTTCGTGCCATCGCTTGAAGGAGAACTGAGTTTATAGTTCAACTCAGGATTTTCTGCCAATACACAACCAGCAACTTCGTCCCCATACTTATTCAATAAATCTCTATTTTCTCCAAAATCTACCTGCGATTCTCTATTAGCAGTAGTATTGGCACTCAAACTAGATAATTTTCCCATTAACAGGGACTGTACTCTTCGCTCATAGGGGATATCTGCTGCTGCAATAGTTATCTTAGGAGCATTTACTTGGCCTGTCCGATCAAAGCGCCCGAAAAACTGCTTCGCGACGTTGATATCTATCATTTAAAGTCTGACTTTGCCGGAATTTAAAGTCTGAATTTGCCGTTCCATTCTCTCAAACTCTAATAAATTCGTTCCATAAAGATTGTACTATCAGAGCTTTTTCAAGTTTGAGGCAAGCCGAAATAGAAATTTTCAAGCTTGAGGCAAGCCGAAATAGTTTAAACTTATAGTCATTCTGAATAATACTGGTACGAATGTTTCTTTCCCTGAAAGGGTTTCAGCCAAAAAAGTGTTTCATCCTTATTTGAAATGACTATAACTATAGGCTTAATTATCAATAAACTTGTATAAACTCTCTTAAACTATTTCATCACATTGATAATTTCAGATTTTTTATCAAAAATTTTTCAGGCATTAGTTTGCCGTTAGATTTTTCAGGCATAACTTTGCCGGAACGGCAAACTCAAACTTTAAATGATAATATCTCCTTCAGGTTGCAGCAACAAAAAATGCCTTTGTTTCTGATCGGCAAACTTGACTGAACTGTGTAAACTAATACCCGTAGACATCGTTCTGTTGCCGATCAAAGAATCAATATCCCCATTATTGAAACCATTTGTTGTAGCGCGTTTGGTTTCCGGTTCACTTAGCGAAGGGAAAGTTTTGTAGTAAGCCTTATACGAATCATCATCTTGCTTCACATAGTCTATACCCGAACTTCTACCTGTAATTTCTCCTACTGTATACCCTTTTTCCTCCATTTTTGTCTTGAACATATCGATTGGACTAATGGGATTGCTGGAGATATCTAAATTTAAGATCGATTTTTGGATATTCTCCCAAGCTGCCACACCAAACACTCCTAATTCTTCATCCGTTAATCTACGCCGAGAATTCTCCCCAAAAGCATTTTTGACAGTAATTTCGCGACTTTTCTCTGCATAATGAGCTAGCATATCCTTGAAAGATACATCTATCTCATCACCTGCTTGGATGTCATTCTCATCCGCGTAATCTTTGATAAAACTTTCAACAGTACGAGATACACCAATGACTGGTTTTTCACACCTCTCAATAGCATCTACAGCAAAATCCACTGCTGCATCTATCTTTTTTGCCAGGTTAGATACACCTAGATAATTGTGCATTAAACTTGTAAAATTTGTCGAATCCACACTCGGCATACCTACAGAATTATCTTGATTGACTTTTTTAGCTTCAGACTTTAAATCTTCAGATATGCCCCGAACTACAGGATTCTTAACTTGATCGAATTGTACAATCGCATCCATTACTTCAGCTTCACCATCACAGAGACTTTTGTCTACCTCTAAACTTGTGGTTGAAAATTCAGCTTGAAAAGGACGTTCACGCCGGATATATTCTCCTGCTTCCGTGAGTTGGTTGGAAAGAATCTCTTGCAATCCCCGCCCACCTTGATTTACTACCTCTATGAGATCGTTGATATGATCTACAGCATCGGGCATACTCGTCCGCGAGTACAAATCCATAACTTCTGGGTACTTAGCGAACGTTGCCGAAGCCGAAACAACTCGGCCTGCACTTTGTTTAAGTTCTCTGGCAAACTCCGCTGCATTTGGTGCCTTACTCGGATCTACAACACCGCCCTTAGAACCCCCCGCTAAATGGCACTCATCCATAATTAGCAAGCCATCTTCTGCCGTTACTTGCCTCAGTAGGTTTCTACGATTTGTTTCTTTACCCTTCACGGATTGCATTTGGGAGTAGGTAGTAAGCACCATATTTTTCTCCCCTAAACTGCCAGAGGCTAAAATCTGTTCCGTTTCTAGCTGGTGTTGCTTTTGCTTTTGCTTAGGAGTATTAGTTTTGTAAGGCTTAACTCCCTCGACACCAATTTCTTCAAACCCCCCTAAAACATCTTTATACAGATCCTCATCTTTAGTCACGAACACGGGCGTAAAGCCCTGCTGCATCCCATAAGTTGTCAGTGCAGCAAGCTGCCTGGTTTTTCCAAACCCTGTGTCATCCCCAATAACCAGTTCCTTGTTTCGATCCAAATTATATATACCAAGGGCTACAGAATCAATCTGCTCGGCACTGAGCGCTCCGAATAGTCTTTCTTGATCCCACGTCCCACTATCTATTAAAGCATTGGGCGCTTTATCGTTCAGCTTCTTAACAACCCAATAATCAATATCTGCCACTCCTTCCTCTTGGGTGACTTTCTCCTCTAAGTCACCCAAAACCTTATGAACGGTAGAGCGCATATTAGCAGGGACCAATCCGCCTATGCGCTTTCCTTTAGAAAAAGGCTCGTAAGTGGCCTGCAAGTCAGCATCTAATCCATTGTTCCTAGTGGTGCTATAGGTAGTATTGTTAGGCGGTTGATCCATTCGCTCAATTCCGTTTCTTGAATTAACTCCTCTGCCTCTTTCGCCATCTCTCCTGTCACTGGATACAATGGGTACTCTACCCTCAATCCTTGGAGGTGAAGCCTCACCTCCGGATGATGAATGGTCGCCCCCTCCGCCCAGTGCTTCCTTATCCAGTAAGCTTTTGACGGATCTAGTGGTTCCCTCTGAGGCTTCTCTAGTTGTACCAATGGGTCTTTCCATATCCACGAATCCGAAGCGTTGTAAACTCTGTCGATCGCCTCGCACAGAGTCTCCTGCTTCATCAACTCTTCCAACCTCAGCGCTAGGCATTCTAGATGAGTTCGTTCGTTCTTCAAGCACTCCATTCCTTCCGGCAGCTTCACTGCTGTCGTATACCAGAGAATTTCTATGTACCTCTCCTCCTTGATCTGTTCTGGCGTTGCTATCCAATACGACATCTTTTAAAACCTCCTTTAATTCACCAAAACTATGATATTTTGGCGGAATATTTACCGCAGGTAAAGCCTTTTTTGAAAATCCCCTACCTTCAATCTTTATTATATCTATGGGATATCCAGCACCTTGCCGATTATACAGTCCTCCATCCACACTAAAATGTTCGGTAACATTGTAATTGTCATATAATGTTTTAAAAAAAGGTGCGCTTTGTCCTGAATTATAATGATTTGATATCTCTTGTGGGTCTGTTTCTTTAGTCCCTGCAATAATAAGTACCGCCGTACCATCATCTTTGAGAGATTCTAAAGACAAAAGAGCGATCGCGTGGTCGATCTCCTTTGTCTTATATAGCCCTACATCCCATGAGAGGGTTTGCTTTTCATCATTTTTAACTCTCCCAAAAGGTGGATTCGCTATTACTACATCAAATTTACCTTCAGGTTGAAATTGTGTCGCGTCTTCTACATGAGGAGAAAAACCAGCTTCTCTGAGATTATTAGCACGTTTTGCATCTAGTTCATTGACAGTCGTAGCAGCAGGATTAGCTGCAATTAAAAGTGCCCCATTACCCGCCGTAGGTTCGTATACAGTCTTACTTTCATCTATACCCGCCATTTTTGATGCTAAGTAAGCTATGGGTACAGGCGTAGAATAAGCTTGTCTTTCCACACTACTACTTGTCCTCGTCCCCAAAATTGGCTGCCGTTCGTATAAGTCTAAGAGGCGATCGTAAGTAGAAAGCGGATTTTCACCTTCTCTAACAATATTGCGACTAACAGCAACTACACTTTCTTCAATGGTTTCTTCTAGTTTTTTGGCGTTGGGAGTACCTGGATCATACTTTTCCCCTGTAATACCCTGCGCCCAGGAACGAGCTTGTCTGATATTATCGAAACCGTGGCCTTCTGCGAAGCGATCTGTTAATTCTTCTCTTAAGTTTGACATTGTAATTAAGTTCCTTGACTATTTGATGACTCGAAGAATTTCGTTTATAAACTCTAAAAAATGGTCAAGTTCTCCAAAGCTCAATTTTATGAAGCAGTTTCAGATGGTCGCACCACAATAGTTAGCAACTTCCGATTCGGATTTATTTTTCTCTCAAAGATTTTTCCGGCGAACTTACGCCGGAACGGCTAATTAAGGAATGAAGTATTCTTTAATACCTTCAACGACTCGGTATTGGCGGAACTAACCCTCTTAAAAGAGACGGCTTATTCTCGATATTGCCTGCCGGAGCGTCTTGCAAGCCAATCTCGGCAAGAGACTCAACCACAACAAAAGGCAAATCTGCTCTTTGAGCAGCTTCCACAAACTTTACTCCATGCCGAGCTAAATCTAAAAATTTCTGGATTTTTTCGACAACTGGATCTTTTAAAGACGTGTAATTTCCTTTTAAAGCCTCTATATATCCGGCGCGGATATCCGATAATTTTGCCCGCCGACCATCACTTAAAGTAAGGAGTTCTTCAGTCGGCGGGCGAGATTGTGCTACGATCGCTATACTATTCGGGATTTGAGTATTTCTTTGTAAAGAAATGCTTAGATCAAAAGTGTATGTCCGCTTTTGATCGCCCTGCACCGTAACGACCACTAAATTAGTAGGGTAAATAGTTTTTGCCGGATAATCTTTCCGGACTGGACCTGTATACGGGATTTCCACCATACCCCTCAGACGTAAAGGTTCTATGGGCTTCAGCACAATTATTGATGCTTGCCCGGTATCGATAGGTAAATCGGTAGAGAATACTATCTGGTGGATATCCGCTAGAGAAATAAATTGAATCTTTTCTCCATTCCTAAACTCAATCACCGAAGAGCGGCCAGGTACTAAAATTATTTCTGTACTTTGGCTTAATGCTTTTGCTGCGCTTAGAGTTTTGAGGACAGGTACTGCCCAAGCTCGACCTGACATTACTATTAAAGCCGAAATTCCCCCCAAGATAACTTTCCAATTCATATTAACTCCTGCTAGTTGGAACCCTAAACGTCACAAACCCATTGACAAACAGCATTACCTGTTTCCCTCGATCGACCTGAAATATTTTTAATTCCTCGGGCTTAGAGTCTAATCTTTCAGTCATACGATCGGTTAAAGTTTCGGTCAATCCTTTAACAAAGGCAGCTCCTGGTGCTTCCTGATTTTGTTGAGCAGTAGTAATGCTAGAAAATCCTGTAGTCTGTGTTTGTACCTGCTCTTCAGGTTGAGACATATTATCAGCAGCTTCCGCAATTCCAGCCATTAATCCCACACCAATATTACTCAGCATTCCCGGCTCCGAACTCGATCCTTCAATTTTATCTGCAATCAAAACATCTCCTTTTTTGCCCCTAATTACCAAAGGAGTAGTAGAAGCACCATTGTATCCCGAACCCGTCACAGGAATTTTTTCTTCTCTTCCGTCGGTATGTACTACTGCTACTACAGATTGAAAAACCTGCCCGGCATCGGACACAAAAGATACAGACACAACTAACTGACAGCCTTTCTCTAAAACATGACTACCATCTGATGCCACAAGAGGTTCAGTTAACTCAATCAAAAACAGCCCATCTGAACCGTCTACTTCCTGATTCCAATGCAATGGCACTACCACCTTACCCCTTGCAGAACTGCCGATAGGAACCTGTACTTCCTTATAGTTGGCAGTATCTGTCGAATTTTTATTAATAATACCTTGCATTCCCGGCGTTAGTCCTTCTTGAGAAATAGTACTTCCTATTACCACCGAAGGAATTAAATTCTCTTCTTTTTTAGCGATCGCTGTAGAATCTACTTTTTCTTTGAGGATTGATTCTCTAGCACTATTTCCTACTTTTTGAGGTTCATTTTGAGGCACATACTGTGCTTGGCCAATAGATGCTAATTCGCCCCAGGTACTTAGGTCGTCAAATTCCTCCTTTGGTTCGGGAGAAGGAGACGGTAGCGTTTGAGTTACAGGCGCAGGTCTTGGCGTTGGAGTTCTGACAACAGGCGCAGGTCTTGGTGCTGGAGTTCTGACAACAGGTGCAGGTCTTGGTGCTGGAGTTTTAGCTACAGGTGTAGGTTTTGGTGATGGCTTTTGTTCGGTAGCTTGACTTTTTTTAGGAGATGATTTTTTTGAATCTTGTTCTGGCAAAGGGGACTTCAGATTTTGTACTGCTACTTCTGCTCTTTCTCTATATAATGCCTCCTCCAATTCTTGGATTTTTTGGGCGCTGGGATCTGTATCTTGTGTCTCCTGATTATGGGTCTTATTAGTAGATACCTGCTTACCTCCAGTGCTACCCAAAAGTATCCACAAAAAATAACCTACAACCACAGCAACAAGAACCAAGCCCCCTTGAAAAATAGTCTTGGCTATAGGATTCTTTGTGACATCCTTTTTAGGTTCTCCTCGTGTTGGGTGTTCGACAGTTGCACCTAATAAAATGCTGGCATCAGAATCTGTATTTGGAGTAGAGGCAATATTTTCTGTTTCTTTTGTAATTTTTGTTGTATTTGCCAGCTCCTCCAGAGAAATATTTCCATCATGATCCTCTGTAATAATTTCTGCTGCTTTAATTGTACTCACAGCTAATCCTCTACTTTTTATAATTAACAATTAACAATTAACAATTAACAATTATTATTTGTTCGGATTGGAGACGTTTAACTAGCTATCAGTTCTTCCTTACGGAATGCTGTCAGCTAAAAAAAATCAAGAGTTTAATTCCCCTACTATATTTAAAAAAAATAGTGTTTTTTTTGTTTAAATCCCAAGTTATACACCTTAAAATGCTGACTAATACCTAAAAAGTTTATAGATATTGTCCTAGAAACAGGCAGGAAACAAAGATGTACAAACAATCAAAACCTTGTAAATAATGATTGATTTTATTAGAAACTTTGTGAGTATTTAACAAGAAAGTATTTTACTTAGAGCGTAGCTCTATTAATAATTGATAATTGATTATTAATTATTAATTTTCCACAACCATGCTAGTAATAATAAGTTGATTTTTCAACAATAATCGCAAGCTCTCTCTAAATGAAATATTCCGATCTTTCGGCAGTAATGCCGAACCTTGTTTTCGGATGGCTTTTAACTGAATCCGTCGGCGTATAACGACCTCCCCCTGCTCTCCACGATCATTAGTCTCAAAACGAGCAGCGACAAGACCTACTTCCCACTCCCCAGGAGCAATCTCCACAGGTTCAGATATTTCGTAGACCACAACTGTAGATTCCAAGAAGCCATCCAGAACAGCTTTAGGGATAACTTCATTCCCCATAAGCTTCAAAAATTGAGTACGAAAACGCGGCTCCATCAAAAAACTACCCATATATACCTTTGAAGGTACTTTAGTTCCCGCTACACTAACTCCAGCATCTTTGTCACCTGAAGGCAATTTATTATCCCACTCAAACATAAGCTGGATAAATGATTCCGCCGTGGCTTTAATAACTTCCGGCTCCCTATGAAGTGGATCTACTTGTACTATATCTTGAGCAGTACCATCCGCCATCTGCACATAAGTCCTGTCCATAGTAGCCAGGGAGCGATTATTGATAGCTACAATCAAACTGGCCACAGTACCCAGAAAGAGGCTGCCTGTTAGAAATAGCACAATAATTAGAAGTTTCGGAGTATCTTTTTCGGGAATAACGATATTAGGCATCTTAAATTACATTATTTTCTTTTTAAATGAGCGACGGATTTTATCAGCAAACATTTGCCCTACCTTTGACTGGACTGCCACCCTAGCTACCGCGACACCAGCACCCATAGCCAAATTCCCTGCTCCCGAAACAACAGCAGCAGCTTGTTTGCTAATAGCTTGGAATAATGCTACACCACCCATCTGTCCCAAATATACAGCCAGCATGGGACTAGCCAAAGCGATGAATGCAGCAAAAGCAATATCCCTAAAGCTAGTTCCGCCTTGATCAGTACCCGCAGCTACTTGGGCTTTAGTCACTACAATCGCCGTCAAACCCACGATGATGTTATAACTCAGCATCGTAGTATACAAACCAACCATAGCCGAAGCCCAAGCAAAGACAGTTTTACCAGCCACCGGGAGAACACTAATTCCCAAAGCAGGCGGAAATAAAAGTGCCGTCATCAGCAATGCAGCCTCCATACAATTAATAAAAGCCCATTGAATAGCATACAAAAACATCATCAGCAAGGTGATCAGAGCTGAACGCAAGCCATTAGTCAGGGGATTACCTCCTCCTGTTGTGGTTGGGACATCCACTCCAGCATCATTGGCAGCTTGCTCTCTAGCCGGATCGTTCATGCACTGTTCCTGCTCGCCAGGTGGCAAAGACATACACTCCGCAAATATCTCCTGCTCAATAGCTTGCTCGGCATTTTCCTCTCGGATTTCATCAAGGGCTGTCTTGGCATCTAGAGCCGAAGCTCCTATCTGCTGCGTTAAAACAGACTGAACATAGTAAGAACCAATTCCATGAAAAGTTTTCACTACCCCCGCAGCTAAATCACCGCTACCACCTAAGAGCATGACTACGACTAAAGGCATAACCAGCAAATCAGTCAAAGCACTCCAGCTCTGCTTTTCTACGAGTGGCTTAATTCTCTCAATAGCTAGATACAGCAAAGATATCCCTGCTAGTAATAGCCCTAAATTATTCAAAGCCTCCCAGAGCGGACTGCTAGGCGATATAGTCTCGCCCCACAGCTCCCCCCAAGCTTGAGTAGTACTTTGATTTAATTCCGAGCCTAAATTAATTAGATCGCTTCCGGTTAAAGCAGCCATTATACTATTTCTCAAAAACTTTTCTACCTTTTATTGAGCGGAGGAATAGGGGAGTAGTAGACACAAGAATAATTGAAAAGCTGATTCCTGACTTCCAGCAGGAGGCTTTTACCGAAATATTGTGGTTGAAAGCCTCCCCTTTTAAGGGGATAATAAATAAAAATTTTCCTGTTCGTCAATCCTCTTCTTTTCAAGGAGAGGTAATTCTCAATTCTCAATTCTCAATTCTCAATTCTTGA
>JAAUXZ010106728.1_pt1 | contig 10660 bp, 6 predicted proteins | sample 7278131 | NCBI WGS metagenome assembly JAAUXZ01 (sample SAMN14350119, study PRJNA611818) | marine sediment metagenome | isolation source: surface marine sediment (3m) | place: French Polynesia: Moorea | collected 2018-08
GATCACCGTTGTACTGCCCAATGTCTCTACCGCGGGCATCCTTCGGATGATGGCATGGCGGCGCGCCATCTTGCCTACACCAATCGCAAGCATGATCGTCATCGCTGCCGGCAATCCCTCGGGAATAGCGCCTACTGCCAATGCCACCGCAGCCATGAAATTGTCGAGCAGCGGCACCGCGTGCCACCAACCCGCCAGTAGCGTCAATGCCGCCAGTATCAATATGATCCAGAGCAGAACGCCGCTGAATCGAGTGATTTTCCGTGTCAGTGGCGTAGCCAGCAATTCGGCATCGGCGATCAACTGGTTGATCTGGCCAATTTCGGTACCGTCTGCAGTCTCGACCACGAGCCCGGCTGCGGTTCCATAGGTAACCAGGGTCGATGAGTAGGCCATATTGCTGCGCTCGGCAAGGACTGTGTCCCGAACAACCTGGCCAGGCTGTTTTTGAACCGGGATCGATTCTCCAGTGAGCGCCGATTCATCTATCTGCAGCTCCCGGGTACGCAACAATCTCAAGTCGGCGGGCACCTTGTCTCCGGATTGCAGCTGCACCAGATCTCCAGGCACCAAGTCGGAAGCATTGATCCGCTGCGCTGCTCCTCCCCGGACAACGGTGGCACTGCCTTCCATGGTACGCGCCAGAGCCTCGATAGCCTTCAAAGCCTTTGACTCCTGGATGAAGCCAATCACCGCATTGACCAGCACCACACCGAATATCACGCTGCTGTCGATCCATTCACCCAGCACGAATGTCACGATGACCGCGCCAAGCAGGATATACACAAGTGGCTGATTGAACTGCAGCAAAAAGAGCAGCAACGGACTCTTGGCTTTCTTCCGGGTAAGCCGGTTGGGGCCGAATCGCGCCTGACGGTGCGCCACCTCGAAGATATCCAACCCCTTGGCGCCATCCGTTTCAAGCAGGGTTACAACTTCTTCCTGCGGCAGGTGATGCCAGTGTCTAGCAAGCAAGGGATCCATGGTCAGCAACCTGCTTAATCCGGTTTTGTATCCTCATCGTACAACCAGCAGGCAACGCTGTGGCCATTGAGCTTATCCAGCACCCGGGTTGGTGGATAGGCCTCGCGACAGCGCGCTTCGGCCTTGGGGCAACGCTCGTGAAAATGACACCCAGCCGGCGGATTGGCGGGCGATGGAAGATCGCCTTCCAGGCGCAGGACCTCTCGCCGATGATAGGGATCGGGAACGGGCACGGCATTGAGCAACGCCTGGGTGTAGGGGTGCCAGGCACCTTCCAGAATTTGTTTCACGGGTCCGCGCTCCACGATGCGCCCCAGGTACATCACCGCGACCTCGTCTGCCAGGTACGAAACCACCGCGATGTTGTGCGTGATAAACAGATAACTCAAATCGAGAGACTGTTGCAGCTCCTTGAGCAGATTGAGCACCTGAGCCTGAACACTAACATCCAGTGCACTGGTAGGCTCATCGCACACAATCAGTCGCGGCGACACCGCGAGGGCGCGCGCGATCGCGATACGCTGGCGCTGGCCACCGGAAAACTCGTGCGGGTAACGATTCAGGGCATCCTCTGAAAGACCGACCTGGCGCAACAACTCCACCACGCGATCATGGCGCTCTACCCGATTGCCACCGATCTTTTGTGCCTGCATGCCTTCGGAAACGATGTCCTCCACCAGCATACGGGGGTTCATCGAAGATGCCGGATCCTGGAAGATAATCTGGAACTCACGACGCAGGCGTCTGAGACTTCGGCCGCCGGTTTCTGTCAGTTCCGTGTCATCGAACATCGCGCTGCCATCCGTGGGGGCATGCAGCTGCAGCATGGCCTTCCCAACCGTCGTCTTGCCGCAGCCGGATTCTCCCACCAGCGCCAACGTGCGCCCCGGATAAAGATCCAGGTCGATACCATCGACTGCTTTGACATGCCCCACTGTGCGACGCAACACCCCACGACGAATTGGGAAATGCATCTTCAAACCACGAACCTGCATCAACGGCTCAGGCTGCCGAGCCTCGCCTCTACCCGGAGGCTTGGAGCGGTCAGAATTGTCCAGGCGAATCTTGTCGAGAGCCAGGTGACAACGGTAGCCGTTCTCTTGCGCGCCTTGCCACGGCGGCAATGAGCCCGCACACACATCCTGGGTTGCTTCACAGCGGTCCCGGAAACGACAGAGCGAGAACTCGCGATTCAGCGGAGGAACGATACCCTTGATGATATCCAGATCATGTTCACGTTTTGCCGCACTGGGCAGAGAGCGGAACAGTTTACGGCTGTAAGGATGCTTCGGCAGGGCAAAAAAATCGCGCGCACTGGCTGTTTCCACCAGCTGCCCGGCGTACATGACACCCACCTGGTCGGCCATTTCGGCCACCACCCCGAGGTCATGGGTGATCAACAAAATCGCCATGCCGGTTTCACGTTGCAGTTCTTTCAGCAGATCCAACACCTGTGCCTGGATGGTGACATCCAGCGCCGTGGTTGGCTCATCCGCAATCAGCACTTCCGGCTTGCCGGCCAGGGCGATGGCGATCATCACACGTTGCTTCATGCCGCCTGACAGCTGATGCGGGTATTCTTCGATACGCCTGTCCGGGTCGGGAATGCCGACCGAGCGAAAGAGTTCCAAGACCCGCTGGCGTGGTCTTGCTGCATGTTCCGGATCGTGCAACCGCACCGCCTCTGCCACCTGCTCACCCACCTTCATGACAGGATTCAGCGAGGTCATTGGCTCCTGGAAGATCATGCCGATACGTCCACCGCGCTCGTTACGCATCTCCACCTCGGGCAAGTCCAACAAAGACCTGCCTTCGAGTAATACCTCACCGGCAACAACGCGTCCGCTCGGCGGCAAGAGCCGCATAAGAGACAATGCGATCATCGACTTGCCGCAACCCGACTCACCCAGCAAAACCAGCGTCTCACCCTTGTGCAGTTGCAGATCGACCTGATCGACCGCGTGCACTGGGTTGGAGGCCGAGCCCAGATCCGTCGTCAGTCCCCTCACCTCCAAGACGACCTGTTTTTGCGAAGCGGGGAAGGATTTATTCGAGCGCATAGCCGACTCGATTATGCTCATGTCCTCTCCCTCAGACGCGGATCAAAGGCATCGCGCACGACATCTGAAAACAGGTTCGCTGCCAACACGAGCGCGAACATGAAGACAAACGCAGCAAGCAGCGACCACCAGACTACGGGTTCACGCGCCAATTCCAGGCGTGCGCTGTTGATCATGTTGCCCCAGCTGTTGGTATTGGGATCGACACCAATATTAATGTAGGAAAGCACGGCTTCGGCGAGCACCAGGCCGCTGAAGTCCAGCACCACCACGATCAGTACGATATGCATGACATTTGGCAATACGTGCCTCAGCAGAACCGTGAAATGGGAAACACCGAAGGCCTGCGCAGCCTGCACGTATTCAAGTTGACGCAACTTCAACGCCTCGCCGCGCAACAAACGACAAAGCCCTGTCCAACTGGTGACGCCGAGAATGAGGCAAAGAAACAACAAACGCATGTCAGCGCGTTCGGTCAGACTGTTGAATTGATCCTGATTGTTGCTCATGTAGATCTGCATCATCAATACAGCTGCAGCAATCAACAACACCCCGGGTACCGAGCTGAGCGTGGTGTAAAGATACTGAATCAGATCATCCACCCAGCCCCTGAAATAACCCGCCATGATGCCCAGCAGCACCGCGGCAGGCAGCATCACCAGGGTCGTCAGGGTACCGATGACAAGACCGGTACGAATACTCTTCAATGCCTGATAGAAAACATCTTCGCCCACTTTGTCCGTACCCAGTATGTGGTAGCCGGAAGAGAGGCTGATCGACATGCCGATAAGTATGAGCATGATCAGAAAAACAAGTGCCGCGGTTCGACTGGGGCCGCGTTGTGGATCAAGCCACCAGGCCTTTATCCTGTCCTGTCTGAAACGGAAAAAAAGCAACATCAGCCAACCAAAAACCGCCAGGCCGGCCATCAAACCCAGGAGGGAAAGGCGGGCAATATTCATCGGCCTATCGGCATGCGGGTCCGCAAGGTGCGCACCACCGTACTTCAGGCGTGGATAATCTCGTACCTGACTTCCATCTGGCAGTTCGATATTTTCCTTGGTGTACAAATGTGTGGCAAACGGCGCTGAGTAGGTTTTTTCACTGTTTTCACGCAGTGGCGTGGCAAGCAGATCGAAGACGCTATGCACCTCTGTGGAATAGCGCGTTTCGCCATTTTCAGTTTCACCCGTGGCCAGGCGAAAATGCAGGGTGTCGAGCAAACCGATCAGCACATAGAAAGCAATAACGACCGCAGCTCCCATCGCGGTACGACTGCGCCCCACCCTGCGCCACGGAGTCACCAGATGGTCGTGCCTGCGAGCGTACCAGACGAACCCCAGCACCAGCGCCAACAAGAGATAAATCAGCGCGTCAGTAGCAAGAATTACAGGCTGAAATGGCATCAATCCAACCTCACCCTTGGGTCTGCAATCGTGTAGGAAATGTCAGTCAGTAACAGGCCAAGGATATACAGCACCGCTCCCAGGAAGACCATGGCACGCACGATGGCGAAATCCTGGCGTTGAATAGCATCAATGGTGTAACTCCCCAAACCGGGCACGCCAAAGAATGACTCCAACAGCAGGCTCCCCATGAACAGCGTCGGCAGGACCACTACCACCCCGGTGAGTATTGGAATCAGCGCGTTGCGCAGAACATGCCTGAACAACACCCAGTTTTCACTCAGTCCTTTGGCACGCGCTGTTCGCACGAAGTCCTTGTTGATCTCTTCGAGGAAAAGGGTGCGATACCAGCGAGAACCCGACCCGATGGAACTGACTACTCCGATCAACACCGGCAGGATCAGGAACTTCCAGGCGTGGATACCTGTGTCATAGCCCGATATGGGCACAAGGTTCAGCAGTTTCCCGAGAAGCACCTGCCCCCCAATGATGTAGAAGAGGCCGGAAATCGACATCATGGCCACGCACAACACGACACCCCAGAAATCGAGATAGGTACCACGGAAAAATGCCAGCATCAGTGAAAAGCTGATGTTGACCGCCAACCCCACCAACATCACCGGTATGGCGATCGCCAGGCTTGGCCACATTCGTTGACTGATGTCGTGCCCAATGTTCCGGCCGCTGTCAGACTGGCCAAAATCGAACACAAAGAGCTTGAGTGATTTTTCGTAGAAAATCGTGTCTGTCAGCATCCCAAGCCCCTGGGATTCGGCATTGAACGCCAAGGGTTTGTCGTAGCCACGTTCGTCTTTCCACTGCTGAACAGCCTCATCGGTCACCCGCTTGTTGCCGAGGTGCATGCGTGCCATGTCTTCCGGCGAATTGACCACGAAGAACAGCATGAATGTCAGCAGATTGACGCCGATCAGGATGGGAATGGCGTAAAAAGTGCGCCTGATGATGTAAGCCATCATAGTGCGCGACTCCTCTCACGTGCACGGTAGTCGCGAATGGCAGGGATTGCGGAAACGATCAGAATCGCGCCGAGCAGAAACAGCGGCCAAAGCACTGGCTCGTTCCAGGCTTCCTGTTTTTCTGCACGCTCTGCACCGTTGATGCGCTTGTACTTGAGCGTGTTGTTGGCCATCAGGTGTGGCAAAGCATTGCGATACCAGTTGTGATGCAGGCTGAAAGCCTTTGGGAAGAAGCCAAACAACCAGGGCGTGTCGTGCCGTAGTATCTCCACCATCTGATCGATCACCTGTTGCCTTTCCGCTCCATTCGGCAGGCTCTTCATGCGATTGAACAACACGTCGAACTCCGCGCTTTGGTAATTCGCTGCGTTTTCGCCCTTGGTTTCGACCTTGCCATTGGGCCCGTATAGCAGGAAGAAGAAATTCTCCGGATCGGGATAATCGGCGTTCCACCCCCAGCTGAAGATCTGCGCAGTACCCTTTAGCATTTTGTCCTGAAAGCGATTGTAATCGCTCGATCGGATCACCAACTGCACCCCGATTTTTTCGAACTGCTTGCGATACCACTGCATCACGGATTTGCTGCCCGGCCCCGCCTGCGCCGTATCGTAATAAAGAATCAGCGGGCCGCCGGTGTTGGGATCGACGCCATCAGCGTACCCTGCCTCGCGCATCAGCTGCCTGGCATCCTCAATGGGACGCCGCTGCGGACGGCCATCTATCCAACGGTGGGTGTAGGGATTGACCCCTGCTTCATCTTCGAGGTGGCCGTAAATCCCTGGCGGCAGCAGTCCCTGTGCAACCTGACCACGCCCGTTCAGAAAGATGGAAATGAACTCTTCCCAGTCGACTGCAATCGCAATGGCCTGCCGCAACTTGCGGGCCCTTTCGACATCACCAGGATCATCGGCATCGCCACCGATCACATCGTCGCGCATGTTGAACCCCATGTAGAAGATCGAGGTTTCCACCGCGGTGCTCAGCTGAATGCCCTTCTCGACCATGCTGTCCGTCAGCGCAGCCTCTCCTTCGGCGCCAAACTGAACGGCCTGGTCAAAGCTGTCCGAGGCAATGCCGGAGTTGTCATAGTAACCCTGCAGGAACTTGTTCCAACGCGGGATCGCTTCTTTCTCCAGGCTATAGATGGCTTTTTTGATAAAGGGCATCTGCTTACCCGCATCGTCCAACAAGCCCATGTCCCGATCGGTTTCCAAGCCTTCGCTCGGATAGGCCTCGCCGCGGAAGTTCGGATTACTTGCGAGAACCATACGCAGGTTGGGATTGTTCTCGGTCAACATATAGGGTCCGGTACCTACCGGGAACCAGTGCAGGTTGATGTTGCGCTCGGCCATGCCCGGTTGCGCATAGAAGCGTTCCGCCTCCCATGGCATGGGAGCAAAGAAATTCATGGCCAGCCAATAGATGAATTGAGGATAGGATTTGTTGACGCGAATGCTGTAGCGGTAACGGTCAAGCACCCGCACGCCTTGCATGTCGAGATCGCGCAGATCGGTCCAAAGTTCGCCGTCTGCTTCCGTCTGTTTGTGTTTTTCAGCAGCCGCCTCGCCAAACGCCTTGAAGCCAACAATGTGCTTGCCCATCAGGCCGGCTATCGGCGAATGGTTGGGTTTGAAAGCCAGCCGCTTGATTTGATACACGAAATCAGAAGCAACCATTTCCCGGGTATCGGTGTACTCAAAGTCCGAGAGCACGAACCGCTCTTCCAGATCTGCTTCGTTTAGCGGCCAGTAACGGTAGCCATCCGCAGTACGCGCAAAGGCCGGATGAGGTTGGTACTTAACGCCGCGCTTTATAGTGATGCGGTACTCGGTGAAGGCAATCTGCTCAGGCGGCGAACCTTCCGGTAGCAATCTGCCTTGGGCGTCCAGCAAAACCACCTCGGGCATCTCGGCGGCCGACTGAGGGATCAGCACGTAAGGACGCTTCAGAAAATGATATTGAAGTGGCGGCTCATAAATCTGGGAAATAAAAGACCACTCGTTGGAGCTGTAGGAGCGCGCTGGATCGAGATGCTTGGGACGCTCACTGAAAGAGCTGAAGAAAACCGACTCCCCCGCCTCGCCAGAGGGATAGGGATTATTCCAGTTCTCGCCACTACAGCCACCGAGCAGCCCGCCCGCAAACAGAAGCATTACTGCAGGGAATATCCCTCTGATCATGGGCCTTTGGAGTTTTTTGAACAAAATCAGGCTTTCAGGTAAGGTTTCGGCCATTCACACGGCTCGTCTGGCTGCAGTCTATAGCTCCTTTGCGCGGTCGATCATCGCATTACCCGCCACCGCTTGCCAACGACAATTTCATCTTTCACCGATGTTTCCAAGAAGGAAGATTTCATGGGTTTTCTGAATAATAAAAAGGCACTGATTGTCGGTGTCGCCAGCAACCGTTCCATTGCTTACGGCGTGGCCCAGGCAATGCATCGCGAGGGCGCCGAACTGGCCTTCACCTATCAAGGGGAAAAACTGGCCAAGCGGGTCGCCGGATTTGCCGAGGAATTCGGTTCCGATATCGCGTTGCCTATGGACGTGGCCAGCGACGAGGACATCGCCAACACATTCTCTGAGTTGGGCAAGCATTGGGACGGGTTGGACTGCATCGTTCATTCCGTTGGCTTTGCACCGCGCGACCAGTTGGAAGGGACCTACATCGATGCTGTCAATCGCGAAGGTTTTCGCATCGCTCACGACATCAGCTCATTCAGCCTCGCCGCGCTGGCCAAGGCCGGTCGCCCGATGATGCAGGGGCGCAATGGTTCGATCGTTACCATGAGCTACCTGGGCGCCGTCAAAACAGTCCCGAACTACAACGTCATGGGTGTGGCGAAAGCCTCTTTGGAAGCCAACATGCGGTATCTTGCCGACAGCATGGGTCCCGAGGGCATCCGGGTGAATGCGGTTTCAGCCGGTCCCATTCGCACGCTCGCAGCCTCAGGTATCTCCGGCTTCCGTGACATGCTCAATGATGCCGAGGGCAAAACCCCGCTGCGTCGTAATGTGAGCATAGAAGAAGTCGGCAATGCGACGGCCTTCCTCTGTTCCGATCTCGCTTCCGGCATCACCGGCGATGTGCTTTACGTAGACTCCGGCTACCACATCGTTGGCATGGCCTGATCCTCCGCAAAGAAAAAGCCCCGCTGGAGCTCAGCGGGGCTTTTTGCGCTCGTCACCGAAATTTTGGTGTCACTCGCGAACAATCTCCAGCCCCGCGCGCGCGCGCAGAGCCTCGAGCATACCGTCAAATTCCGCACTCCCCATCAATGATTCGAGCCGCTGTTGTCGAATCTTGTCCGCTGCGGCATTTGCCCCGGCCTCTCCTTGTTCGACTGCATTGATGGCAATGACAAAATAATCACCTTCCGCGGACACTACGCCTGTGTGGGCTTTAGCCCCCTCTTCCGGCGGGGTCAACGCGAAACTGGCATCGATAACCTCTGCAGGCACGTCACTTGAGTTCCTCGAGACTTTTGCATCTTTGAATGTCCAGTCGTTGCTATCCGCGATAGCCGCCAGCATGCTGCCCGCGCGCAGTTCCTCGATGACTTCTGCCCCCTTGCTGGCCGCCTTTTCAGACGCCAGCGCAGCAGCGGCGGCCTCTACCACCTCTTCACGCACCGTTTCAAAGGGCTTGATGGTTTCCGGCTCATGTTGCAACACTCTCACCACAACCGATTCGGTCGGCTCAAGGTCAAGTACATCACTGTTGTTACCGTTGACGAGTACATCTTCGGAAAACGCGGCATTCAGGACCTTGGAATGATCGATGGCCATCGGCAAGCCACTTCCGCGGCTGATCCAATCTGTCTGCTCCACTCGCAAATCCAACGTCTCAGCGGCTGGGACCAGGCTGTCGGGATTTTCATAAGCCGCGTTCGCCAGGCGTTCATGGTAATCGTAGAACAACTCCTCCGCCTGGAACCTGCGATAAGCCTCCTCCACTTGAGGAAGCATCTGCTCAAATGTCGCGTCACTACCGCCGCGAACTTCTGTCACCTGCAGGATGTGATATCCGAAATCGGTCTTGACCGGTTCGCTCAGGGTCTCAGGAGCCAGTGAGAACGCACTGTCTTCAAACGGCTTTACCATGACTCCCCGATTGACCCAGCCGAGATCACCCCCGTTAGCGGCGGAGCCGGGGTCATCAGAATTATTCTTGGCGAGTTCCGCAAAATCCGCGCCTTCGCGCAACTGTTCCAGCAAATCCAGTGCCTTCGCCCGTTGTTCTTCTTCGGTGCCAGTTTCAGAGCCGATGAGAATGTGGCGGACCTTCCTCTCTTCCTCGACAAAAAACTCGCTACGGTGTTCGCCAAAATATTCGCGAAGCTTCTGCTCGTCGACTTCGACCAACGGCATCAGGCCTTCGACGTTCAGGCTGAGGTAAGCCAGTTTCACACGCTCAGGAACGCGGTAGTCGCCAGGGTTGTTCTCGTAGTGGCGCTGGGCGTCCTCCTCGCTGACCTGTTGAGCATCATTGAACGCCGACATCGGGATACGGGCAAACGCTATCGAGCGCTGCTGATCGCTTAACCGGACCTGCTCCAGTAATTCACTGTCGGTGATAAAACTGCCGGTGCTCACGCCGTTCTGCAATTGCCGCAGCACCAGTTCCTGTCTAACCAGGTCTTCGAAGCCCGCATTGCTCAGACCACGGTTTCTGACGGCAGCCTCGTACATGGCGGAATCGAAGCGTCCCTGATTCTGAAACGCAGGAATCGATTGGATATAGGCCCGTATCTGGGCATCACTCCCACGCATGTTCCAATCGTCGGCCGCTTGGCGAAGCAGGCTTTCATTGATCAACCGATCCAGAACCTGCGAACGGAAAGCCTCGCCCTCGAATAATTCCTGACGATAAGCGTCGCCCAGGGAAATGCGCATGGATTCCCGGAAGTCGCGCATACTGTTTTCCAGTTCGCTTTCCGTGATTTCGATGCCCGCGACTTCGGCAACCACGGGGTCAGCGCCGGAACCCAGGTATTCCTGGATGCCAAACAGCGCGAACGGGATACTGATGAGAATTACGATGGCCCAAGCAATCCAACCCTGAGCCTTGTCTCTGATAGCCTGCAGCATAATCTGATTTTTGTGCTTTGGATAAAAAAACAGGGTATCGAATGATACCCTGTTTAGCTTGAAAGTTGGCGGAGTGGACGGGACTCGAACCCGCGACCCCCGGCGTGACAGGCCGGTATTCTAACCAACTGAACTACCACTCC
>JAAUXZ010007628.1_pt1 | contig 10655 bp, 8 predicted proteins | sample 7278131 | NCBI WGS metagenome assembly JAAUXZ01 (sample SAMN14350119, study PRJNA611818) | marine sediment metagenome | isolation source: surface marine sediment (3m) | place: French Polynesia: Moorea | collected 2018-08
GCCTCCTGGAGAGGCGGAGCGCGGGGTGCGTGATGGCGGAAGGGTCTGGCTTGATCGAGGTCGAGGAGCTGAGCAAGGCCTTTGGAGTAGTCCAGGCGGTCGACGGATTGAGCTTCGAAGTCGCCCCGGGCCGCGTGCTCGGGCTCCTTGGACCGAACGGTGCGGGCAAGAGCACCACCGTCAGGGTACTCAGCACGCTCGAGCAGCCGGACTCCGGCAGCGCTCGAATCGCCGGCTTCGACGTTGTCGCGAACCCTGATGACGCGCGGGCCAGCATTGGGCTCGCCGGTCAATCCACCACCCTCGACCTCAAGCTGACGGGACGGGAGAACCTCAAGCTCTTCGGCTGGCTCTACCACCTCCCGAGGCGCGTCTCGGCTCAACGGAGTGGTGAGCTCATCGAGCGGTTCGACATGGCCGAATTCATCGATCGGCCGGTTGAGACGTTTTCGGGCGGGGAACGGCGGCGCCTCGACCTTGCCGTGTCGATCGTGGCCCAGCCACCGGTCGTGTTTCTCGATGAACCCACGGCCGGACTCGACCCGGCCAGTCGTTTGACCATCTGGAGGGAGATCGAGAGTTTGTTCGAACTGGGAACGGCGGTGCTCCTGACCACACAGAACATGGATGAGGCCGACTATCTGGCTGATGAGATCCTGGTGATCGATACGGGGATCGAGGTTGGCCGCGGATCACCAACCGAGCTCAAGAATGCGCTCAAACGCGACACCCTGGTCGTGACCTTCACGAGCGCAGCGGAGCGCGAGGCGGCGTCGGGGGTGCTCACCGGTGAGGACCTGAGCGCGGCCGGCGACGAGTCGCTCCACATTCGTACCGACACCCGGATGGACGGCTTTGCGGCGTTGGCGGCTCTGGCAGACGCTGGTATCGGGGTTGTCGATTTCGAGGTACACCGGCCGACACTCGACGACGCTTATCTCGCCCTCACTGGCCAGGCCGTCGAACGGCGCGAGGAGTCAGCATGACTTCTCGGACGGGGCCACGCCCGGTGAGTGACATCGCCGCCATGACGTGGCGTGACCTCATGCGAAGCGTACGCCAACCTGAACTCATCACCTTCGGCGCGTCGGCCGGAGTCTTCACGATGCTCCTCTTCTACTACGTCTTCGGGGGCGTCATCGCTGCCGGCGCCGGCGTGGACTATGCGCAGTACCTGGTTCCCGGGATGCTGCTCGTGACGGTGCTCATTGGATCGAGCGTGACCGGGGAGGGCCTGGCCGCCGACCTGAATGATCGGGTCGTCGAGCGTTTCCGGGCCGCACCCATGAGTCGGCTCGCCGTCTTGGCGGGTCGCACGATCGCTGATGGGCTGCGGAATCTCCCTGCCGTGGTCCTCGTTGCTGCGGTGGGCCACCTGCTCGGATTCCGTTTCGCTTCACCGCTGGGCGCGTTCGGCTCCGTGGCCTTGGCGGTTGCCTTGGGCTATGCCATCTCCTGGGTGAACGCACTCGTGGCGACGCTGGTGCGCGATCCTCAGGTCGTTCCGCTGGTCAGGGTCTTCTGGCTGTTCCCGCTCATGTTCGCTGGGAGCGTGTTCACTGCTGTTGAGCAAATGCCCGGTTGGCTGCAGGCGTTTGCGCGGAACCAACCCGTATCGGTCACCGCCGATGCCATCCGAGCGCTCAGCGAAGGCACCGACGCAGGTGACTTGGTACTGCGTACGATTGCGTGGGCCGTGGCGATGACCGTGGCCTTTGCAATTCTGTCAATCCAAGTATTCGAGCGCATGCGGACTCGAGAGGTGTCGTGATGAGAAGTGCTCAGCAGCGCCGGGCCGACACGATCCGCCGGCTCGAAACCGAACCGAACGTCTGGCTCGCAACGGCATCGGCGACGGGGACACCGCACCTCGTTCCCCTGTCCCTCGCCTGGGACGGCGCTCGAGTCCTCGTTGCCACGCCCACCAAGAGCCCGACTGTTCAGAACGCGGTTGCAACCCGTGCGGTCAAAGCCTCGCTCGACAGCGCCGAGGACGTGGTCCTGATCGAGGGCACCGTCGAAGTCCTCGACTACTCCTCCCTCGATCCGGAACTCGCCGACCGGTTCGTGCAGCGGGCCGGCTGGAGCCCGGCCGATCAAGAGGGTGAATGGTCACTGCTGATCGTCTCGCCTCGAACCATCCGCGCCTGGAATAGCGTCACCGAGACCACCGGGCGAACGATCATGCGGCAGGGCAGTTGGGTCGACGCGGCGGATTGACTCCGACGAGCGTCCGTTCTTGTCACACCCGGGTGACACGATGCGCACATGCTCGACCTACGGGATCGAGTCGAAGAATCAGACGGCGCGGGCTTCGACCCGCTGAAGACAATCGAACAGGGCCTCGCCGGTTTGGCGGCGGAGGACCGGTCCGGATGGCCTGGTGTCGCCAGATCAGAGCGAGTGACCCGACTGTTGGCACTCCAGGAGCGGCTCAACGCTGAGGTCCTGCGCCTCGTTGGAGAATGGGACCGCGACCGAGCCTGGGAGCTCGACGGATCGTTGTCCGCCGCATCGTGGTTGGAACACCGGACGCCGCTCGCTGCTGCGGAAGCCCGCAGGACGGTGAAGACAGCCCGCCTGGTGGACCGCCACGATGTAATCCGTGACGCACTGGCCGATCACCAGTTGACAGAGCCCCACGTGACGGCGATGAGCCGAGTCGTGTCGCCGCACCGCGAGCCGCTGCTCGCTGAGCATGTGCACACGCTGGTCGAGCAAGCCAGAACCCTCCCGGTGCGCGGGTTCACCACGGTGATGCGTCGGTGGGCGAGCCTCGCCGACGATCACCTCGCAGCCGACACCCACGAGAAGCAGTGGGAGCGGCGGCACCTCTACGCCGCAGTGACCCTCGGCGGCTGGGTCGAAGGCACATTCCGCCTCGATCCCGTCGGAGGACAGACCTTCCTCAACCGCCTGGATCATCTCGCTCCACCGGACCCTGCGGATGCTCCCGAGGGGCCTCGCACCTTGGCGCAGCGTCGCGCCGACGCCTTGGTCGAGCTGGCAGCAACCGCCGACACCGGGCGTGCGACACCGCCCAACCTCAACTTCGTCATCGACCTGCCTGCGCTGACGGGCGAGCCGGCCGACGTGATCGCCGCACGGTGTGATCTCGAGGGCATCGGACCAGTCACACGCAACGCACTCGAGCAAGCAGCGTGTTGCGCGACGGTCACCCGACACGTGACGAACGGTGAATCGGTCGTGCTGGACGTCGGCCGGGCTGAGCGTGTGGCGACATCGGCGCAGAGACGAGCCCTCGCCGTACGTGACCGGCACTGCCGTTTCCCATCCTGCGATCGGTTGCCTGCCTGGTGCGATGCGCACCACATCATCTCGTGGCTCGACAACGGCAAGACAGCAGTCGACAACATGGTGCTGCTGTGCCGGCGCCATCACACGCTCATCCACCAAACCCGGTGGACCATCACCCGGTCACCGGATGGCACGCTCGAGTTCAACCACCCTGCCCGGGGGCCATGAGCGGCTGGTAGGTCGTCAGCTGGACCCGGAAGTCGGCACCGAACAGCGTCGCCGGGACGTCGACCCCGACTCGGGAGTAGACCTCGGCAGGGATCCCGATGTCCGCGAGCCAGAGCTCACCCACCGCTTCGGTGACCAGGCCGGTCTTTGGGAGCGCAAGGGTCATGGTTCTGGTTGCGCGCACCGACGCGCCCGGCGCCTCTCCGGTGGTCGAGTCGATTCCCGAGGGCACGTCGAGGGCCACCACGGGCGCCCACTGGTCGTTCGTCCACTCGATCAGCTCGCGGCTCGGTCCATGTGGGGCACCGCGGAGGCTGTATCCGATGACGGCGTCCAGGATCAGGCCCGGCTGCAGGCTGGACACGATCTCCACGGCGCCGACTCGACCTGGAGTTCCTCGAAACACCTCGAGCTGTGCCTGCGGCACGTCGCCGAGTCGAGACTCATCGGTGACGACCACCGTGACGTCGGCACCGCGGTTGGCCAGGTGCCGGGCCGCGCAGATGCCGCCACCGCCGTTGCCGCCCGTCCCGGCCAACACAACGATCGGCATGGCTCGCCATTGATCTCCAAGGGTGTCGATGGCAAGGAGCGCCAGATTGCGGCCAGCGTTCTCCATCATCTGAAACAGGTTGGGGCCGGTCTCCTCGATCGCGACCCGGTCCACCTCGCGCATCTGGTCCGTCGTGATCGCCGGTGCGATCTCTCCATCTGCGGTTGTGAACGACGCCGCCCTCACGTGCGCCGACCGCGAGCCGCCCGATACCGAGTGATGGCAGCGTTGGTGGAGCCGTCGTGCTCGAGCGAGGGTGCGCTGTCATCGGTGAGCTCGCCGATGATCCGCGTCGCCAAAGCCTTGCCCAGCTCCACCCCCCACTGATCGAACGAGTTGATCCCCCAGATCACGCCTTGGGTGAACACCTTGTGCTCGTACAGGGCGATCAGCTGCCCGAGGACCGACGGCGTGAGACGTGGCGCCAGGATCAACGACGTTGGGCGGTTGCCGGGGAAGGTGCGATGTGGCACCAGTTCCTCCGCCACACCGGCGGCCGCCACCTCCTCGGAGGTCTTGCCAAACGCAAGCGCTTCCGCTTGGGCAAACAGGTTTCCCATCAACAGGTCGTGTTGGCCGCCGATGTCGTCGTTCGGTTCGAGGAATCCAATGAGGTCGGCCGGCACCACGGTCGTGCCCTGATGGATCAGCTGATAGAACGCGTGCTGCCCGTTTGTCCCCGGCTCACCCCACACGATGGGGCCGGTGTCGAGGTCCACGGATGAACCGTCGTGACGGACCCGCTTGCCGTTCGACTCCATGTCGAGCTGCTGGAGGTAGGCGGCGAACCGGTCGAGGTCCTGGCTGTAGGGAAGCACTGCGTACGTCGGGTAGCCGAGCACGTTGCGGTACCAGATACCGATCAGGCCCAGCAGCGCCGGGACGTTGCGCTCGATCGGCGTGTTCCGGAAGTGCAGGTCGATCGTGCGGAAGCCTGCCAGCAGCTCCCGGAACCGATCCGGCCCGATCGAGATCATCAGGCTCAGGCCGATCGCCGAATCCATCGAGTAGCGGCCACCTACCCAGTCCCAGAAGCCGAACATCGCGTCCGTGTCGATGCCGAATTCCGCCACCGCTTCGGCGTTCGTCGACAGCGCCACGAAGTGTTTCGCAACGGCGCGCTCATCACCGAGAGCATCGATCAGCCACGACCGTGCACTCCGAGCGTTGCTCAGCGTCTCCAACGTGGTGAACGTCTTCGACGCCACGATGAACAGCGTCGATTCGGGATCCACGCGGTCGAGCACGGCCGCCAGATGAGCGGGGTCGATGTTGGACACGAAGTGTGCCTCGATGTCGGGATGCGCATACGATCGCAACGCCCGGTAGGCCATGGCTGGTCCGAGGTCGGAACCACCGATGCCGATGTTGACGACCGACCGGATGCGCGCACCGGTGTGCCCGACCCAGCTGCCGGTGCGCACCCGCTCCGCAAAGACTGCCATTCGGTCGAGCACGTCGTGAACCGCCGCAATGATGTCGCCATCGAAGTCATCGCCCGGCAACGCCCGCAACGCAGTGTGGAGCACGGCGCGGTCCTCCGTCGTGTTGATGTGCTCCCCGCCGAACATCGCGGCGATGCGCTCGTCGAGTCGGGCAGCGCGGGCCACCGACGCCAACCGATCGATCGTGTCCATGGACACGAGATGTTTCGAGAGGTCCACCGACAGATCGCCGGCTTCGTAGGTCAGCCTCCCGACGCGACCGGGATCATCGGCGAAGGCCGTTCGCAGGTCGATTGGGGCGTCGGCTCCATGTGACTCGAGGGCCTGCCAGGCCGACGATGCCGTGATCGCATCCACCACTGCTCCTCAGGTCGAATACCTCGTCCTGAGGCTAGATGCGCTCGCGGCTAGGCGGTCACATCCGCGTCGGTGTCGGCGTCTGCCGCTGCGATCCGGTCGGTGCGCAGGCTTCCTTTGCTCGCACTGCGCTGCGGCTTCTTCGACCGCTTGCGACCGCGCTTACGCTTGCGGAGTTTCTTTGCCTGGGAGACGCCACTGCGCCGGAAGCCGCCACTCAGGCGACCTTCCTCGACGCGACCAACGTTCGGAAGGCGCGAGCCGGATCGACGACTTCGCCGCCGCTGCGAACCCGGACCCGTGGGCTGCTCGGGGCCACGGAACACCTTGCCGATGGCGTAGATGAGCAACACCGCCACCACGACGCCGGTTGCAATGGGGACAAGTGGGTTGTCGAGCACGTTCGCCGTCACCTCGTCGGACGCAACGGGAATCGGACTCTGCGGCTTCGCATCGCCGAGGACGCCGGAGTACGTGCTGGGGATGACCCCACCGGTCCCGGCTTCCTGCCACACACGCGTGCCGGAGCAACGATCGGAGATGTACGGAGGTGAGGGCGTCGACGATGCGACGAGGTAGGTGATTCCAGCCTGGAACCTGCGGTCGTCACCGGAGAGCAGCGCCTCGTCGGTGGACTCGCCGGAGACGGTCACCTTCTCCTCGACTTCCTTGCCCTTCCACACCCAGTGCACCTCGAACTCGGCGGTCCGGTCGTCGTTCGACACGGATTCGACGGTTCCGACGAAGACCACCCCGGCGCGGCGCAGACCATCCTCGGTCGACGGCACCGTGCAGGCGGCGCCGGCGGCGCCGGGAACGCTCAGGATCGTGAGGCCGACCATCGCGGCAACGATCAACAACTTACGCATGAGGTAGCTGTCGGCTGGGTCTGGGGTGAAGTTGAGGGAGAAGTGGGGTGGAGGCCGCAGCGATCAGCCGGCTGCCAACGCCACGCAGGTGCGATCGGCTCGTTGCGCCAGTGAGCGCCACAGGGCGGCCGATCCGGGATGCCGATCGGCCATTCCCGCCCACCGCCCACCGGCGATCCAATAGAGCGCGGACAGGTCGGTGCGGTGGTCCCGGTCGGCGATCGCAGCCTCGACGTCGGTGCCGCCGGTCATCGATCGCAGCGTGGCATCGAGGAGAACGGTTCCGCTCCAGAGCGACCGAAGCGCCGGCCCATCGGTCGTATGCGGGGCAACGGGCCCGTAGGCATCCTCTCCGGGAGCGGACGCACCGTCGAGGTCCGGTGCCACACGGAGGTGATCGGCGATCTCGAGCAGTGAGTTGCGTGCCGCATGTGCGACCGCACGGAGATCGGCATAGCAGCGCCCGACCGTGTCGAGCCAGGGCACGGCCCAATGCACGATCCGATCTCCGGCGAGAAACCGGCGATCCTCGTACGCCTGGGTTGCGAGGTGCGGCTCGTCACGCTCCCAGGCCTCGCTCTCGGCGTGGGCCAAGGCCGCCGCAAAGAGGGCGAGGCTGGGCAAGCGGTGATCGGGGAGTCGATGCGACCAACGGGCCGCGCGACGCTCGAGATCGGAGCTGGGGTCGTGGAAACGAATGACCTCGGACTCGCCGGCAACGACGTCACCCCACTCGGAGGGGACCGCATCCGCGATGGTCAGCCACGACGCGGCCTCATGCGCAGCAGCTGAGGCGGCGTTAGAAAATGACGATTCAGGCCTGGTAGGCATCAGGAGTGGGCTTCACCGGCCGGTCGATCCACATTGGTCGACGAAGGTTACCGGGTCCCGGACCCGGCTTCGTCAGGGCAAGCCACTCCTGATAGACCTCGTGCGCACGGTTGGTGTCAACGAAGACATCCCCGTACCGGTCGCCCGGCTCGGCAGCCGAGAGCCGCACCCGTTGATGCCAGGCGTGCATCCCGCTGATGGGATCCGGATGTACCGGGAACGCAAGATTCTGATTCACTCCGGCGTCCTGCCACCAGATCCGCTCACTGTCGGGATCATCCGAGCGGAACGGAGCGATGCCCTTCTTCTGCCGCAGCATCCAACCACCATCACGGCGCGCAATGTCGACGAGTGCCGACGACCAACGTTCGTTACCCGCGTCGTCGGCGAGGCGCCACCGGCCGAGGTGATGCGAAGCCGCGACGACACCCGGGCGGATGCCCTCGGTGCGCCACACCCGCATGACGAAGTACCCGATGTCGGTGTTGATCCGGATCATCTCGCCCGTGGCGAAGTCGAGGGCGTCGGCGTCGGCGGGATTCATCCAGAGCGGATGGCCGTGGCTGATCTCGTACAGGTACTTGGCGTTGCCGGACCGGGTGTGGATGAGCGTCGGGAGCCGGAAGATCGGCAACAGGACCCGTTCGTTGCCGGCCAGGTCGAGGTCGCGCCAGTAGACGTGCGTCTTGAGGTAGGTCGGAATCGCTTCCTCGTGCCACCCCCACTCGTCCATCGTTTGCGAGTACCACTCGAGCTTGCGGCTCGGCGAGTTGAAGCCGGTCTTCCGATCACCCTCAACGGTCACCCCTGGAGCGTCGGCGGCCGCCGGGCGCTCGTGGACCTTGTAGATGTCCTTCTCCACTTCGACGGCGCCGTACTTCCGCATGAACTGGAGCGGAGTGATCCCTTCGGCCGCCGCCTTCTCGGGGAGACCGGGCACACTGTTCTCGAACATCCATCCGTAGTACTCGTCGACCGACACCGGCCGATCGGGGTCATTCGGCGACTGGAACCACTCCTTGATCCCGAGCGATCCGTCCGGGTCGATGCGCCAGGACAGGTCGATCCAGAACTCCGTTTCTTCCCACACCTCTCCGGGGTTGGCCTCGTAGGTGCGATCGAACTGCTTGCCATCACGCTCGGCTGCGACCCGCAAGACCGGCTGGCGGAAACCGAGCCAGCGGCCGGCGTGGGTTTCATAGGAATGGGTGTCGTGACGCTCTGAGGCCACCCCCATGGGCAGCACGTAGTCGGCGAACCAGGCCGTTTCGGACCACGTCGGCGTCATCGCCACGTGCAACCCGACCTTCGACTCGTCGGTCAACGCCTCGAGCCACGAGAACCCGTCCGGGTTGGTCCAGATCGGGTTGTAGACGCGGCTGAAGTACACGTCGACCTTGCCGCGGCCCTCCTTCAAGAGATGCGGGAGCAGGATCGAGAGCTCGTGGTGGCTGAACGGGTACTCCTTGGGCCACAGCAGCTCGTTCCATCGGCTGTGCGGCGGCGGCATGTTCCAGTGCGCGGGCTTGAACTTGTCCCACGCACTCGGCGAGGTCCCGCCACGCGTGCCGACGGCGCCCGTGAGCACGTGGAGGAACCACAGGCATCGGGCGACTTGCCAACCACCGAGGTTGCCTGAGCCGGCCGACCGCCACGTGTGCGACGCAAACTGGTGTCCGGCCTCGGCGATGCCTCGCGCCACCGCATCGATCCGCTCGGCATCGACGCCAGACTCCGCTGCGGCGAACTCCACCGTGTAGCCGGCGTAGGTGTCACGGAGGAGTTGGACAAACCGCTCGTACGTCTTCGGCTCGCCCGGGGCCTTCGCCTCGAGCGCGCCCTCCCAGTCGACCCAGCGTTTCATGAACGTGTGGTCGACCGCATCCCACTCGAGCAGGAGATTGGCGATGGCGAGGAGGATCGAAGCCTCAGTCCCCGGCCACGGCGACAGCCAGTAGTCCGACATCGACGCCGTGTTCGAGAGCCTCGGATCGATGGTGGCGAGTTTCGCTCCGGACTGCTTCCCCTCCATGATCCGCTGGGCGTGGGGGTTGAAGTAGTGGCCGGTCTCGAGGTGCGATGACAGCAGGAGGATGAACCGGGCGTTGGCGAAGTCGGCTGACGGTCGATCGTGACCCATCCACATGGCATAGCCGGTGCGGGCTCCCGACGAGCAGATGTTCGTGTGGCTGTTGTGCCCGTCGACGCCCCAGGCCTTGAGCGTGCGATCCATGAACCCGTCTTCGCCGGGCCGCCCGACGTGATACATGATCTCGTCCTGACGTCCCTCCTGGATGGCGGTGCGCATCCGACCGGCGATGTCCTGGAGCGCCTCCTCCCAGCTGACCTGCTCCCACTGGCCCGAACCCCGCTCGCCGACGCGACGCATCGGGTGGAGGATCCGCTCCGGGTCGTACATCTGGTTGATCGTCGCGGGACCCTTGGCACAGTTGCGGCCGCGACTTCCTGGATGCGCGGGATTACCTTCGAACTTGCGAACGTCACCCGTCTCCTTGTCGACGTACGCGAGCAGCCCGCACGCGGACTCGCAGTTGAAACACGTCGTCGGCACGAGTCGGTACTCGTGGGTCACCCGATTCGGCCAGGCCCGTGCGTCGTACTCGACCCAGTCGTCCCACCGGTCCGGCGGTGGGAAGTTGGTCAGCTCGCTCCCCGGGAGGAGACGGGGGATACGATCGTCCCGCTGCGTCGTCATGGTGTCGTCATCCTCCTCAGGAAAGCGGAACGCTCTGGCCGGCCTTCACGAATGCATCGTCGGCGAACCAGATCCCGGCACACGCAGCGAGGCCCCCGATGGCACCCGTCCACAGACCGGCGCCGGAGAGGAACACCAGGCCGAGCACGACGGGAACAACGACGCCGACGAGCTGGCCACCGATCCACCATTCACGGGCGTACGCGCCGTGCGTCATGTGGTGCATCGCCTCCGTGATATTGGGGGTCGGGTGCTTTGACATCAGCTCGACGAGCGCGATGAGGCCGAGTGTGGCAGCACCGGCGACCATCGACCCGGCGTACCAGCGTTCGGTGCCGGCGCTGAGATCGAAGACCAAACCGAAGACCAGCCCGGCCCCGCCGCCGGCGGCCAACGCA
>JAAUXZ010112096.1_pt1 | contig 10648 bp, 8 predicted proteins | sample 7278131 | NCBI WGS metagenome assembly JAAUXZ01 (sample SAMN14350119, study PRJNA611818) | marine sediment metagenome | isolation source: surface marine sediment (3m) | place: French Polynesia: Moorea | collected 2018-08
AGCAATTTTGTTTTGAGCTACTTTGCTTTTAAAGGGAAGGTGCAACGTGTTTTGCGTGATGAGGAGTTCAAGTATTACAGTATTTTCATTCTCCTTTTTGTAGTTATAGCCGCGGTGGTGGTCTATACCCGGGCGAATGTACAACCAGGGGAGATGTTCCCTATGGTAATGGGATCAGAAGAAAGTGCATTCAGGCATGCCCTATTTCAGGTGGTGGCTGTAATGACCACAACAGGATTCGTAACGGCCGACTTTACTGCCTGGACACCTTTTCTCACCGTATTCTTTTTTGGATTGATGTTTTCTGGTGGTTCAGCAGGAAGCACAGCAGGTGGGATCAAGATTATGCGGCATATTTTAATTATCAAGAACGGGCTGCTGGAATTCAAAAGAACCTTGCACCCAAATGCCATTATCCCTGTTCGATTCAATCAAAAAACGGTTACAGAACACATTGTCTACAACATCATTGCCTTTTTTGTTCTGTACATGCTGCTCTTTTTGATCGGGGCTTCGGTACTGGGAATTTTGGGCCTTGATTTTGTTACGGCAATCGGGGGTGCGGCTTCCTCCCTGGGCAATGTTGGCCCTGCCTTTGGATCCTTAAATCCACTTAGTAATTTCAGTGAGTTACCCTTGCTTGGGAAATGGTGGTGTGCCTTCCTGATGCTGGCAGGCCGCCTTGAACTATTTACAGTGCTAATCCTGTTTACGCCCTATTTTTGGAAGCGTACCTGAGGAACAACTCAGGATAGTGCTCCCTTAATGCGCGCTGCAGCTTCCCTGAGTTCTGATTCGGAGGCAGCGTAAGATATGCGTATACAATTGGGATTCCCAAAGGCTTCACCAGTAACAGTAGCAACGTTAGCCGTTTCTAAAAGAAACATTGCAAAATCGGTAGCGCTGTCAATCCGCGTTTCGCCGAATGTTTTGCCAAAGAAGCTCGAAATATCGGGAAATACATAAAAGGCCCCTTCCGGTACATTGAGTTTAAAACCTGGAATCTCTCCCAGCAGTCCGAGCAAGAGGTCTCTCCTTTTATGAAACTCATCTATCATAAACTGGATCTTACTCACCGGGGCGTTCAATGCCTCAATGGTAGCCCGCTGCCCGATGGCATTGGCACCACTGGTAATTTGTCCCTGAAACTTTGTACAGGCCTTCGCGATCCATGCTGCCGCCCCAATATATCCAATTCGCCATCCGGTCATAGCAAAAGCTTTGGAAACGCCGTTTACCGTAATGGTTCGGTCATACATTCCTGGTATGGAAGCAATACTGGCGTGTTTTCCCCTGAAATTGATATGTTCGTAGATTTCATCGGACACGACGAAAATTCCGGGATGCCTGGACAAGACCTCGGCCAGGCCATGGAGTTCTTCTTCGCTGTAAACGGAACCACTGGGATTGCAGGGAGAACTGAACCAAATCATTTTGGTTTTTGGAGTTATAGCCGCTTCGAGCTGTGCAGGGGTCATTTTAAAATCCGTTTCAATCCCGGTAGGAACCTCTACAGGTATGCCTTCTGCCAATTTTACGATATCTCGATAGCTCACCCAATAGGGGGCAGGTAAGATCACCTCGTCTCCTTTGTTCAACATCACCATGGCAACATTGGCCAAAGATTGTTTGGCCCCGGTTGAAACCACGATCTGATTTGGCTGGTAGCTGAGGTTGTTATCCCGTTCAAATTTCCGCGAGATCGCCTCTTTAAGATCCCCGTAACCATCTACAGGTGTATAACTGCTGTAATTTTCATCAACAGCCTTTTTGGCAGCTTCCTTAATGAATTCTGGAATATTGAAATCGGGTTCTCCGAGACTCAGGCCTATAATGTCTTTTCCTTCATTCCGAAGCTCTCGTGCTTTTGCAGCCATGGCCAGTGTGGCCGAGGTAGACATATTGTTGATTCTATCGGACAGGTGGTTGTTCATAATTGGTTTGCTACTATTGGTATTGCAGGGCCGGTTTCTTGCCCAGTTCCTTTAAATGTCTGAAGTGCGAAATTATAGCTTTTCTGGTTGTCTTATACTCATTGTAAGGCAAATTGAACTCTTTTGCCGTTTCTTTCACAATTTTAGAGATTTTTGTGTAGTGTATATGGCTGATGTTGGGAAAGATATGGTGTTCAACCTGATGATTCAGCCCTCCGGTAAACCAGTTTACCAGGCGGTTTCTCGTTCCAAAGTTTACGGTGGTAAATAACTGGTGGATGGCCCAGCTGTTTTTCATGGTTCCATCTTCCTCGGGCAATGGGGTATCTGCATGATCTACCACATGGGCCAGTTGAAAGACCACGCTAAGAATCAGTCCGGCAACATAATGCATAATGAAGAAACCAAGTAGGATTTTCCACCAGGCGATACTCAGGAACACCATGGGGATTACGATCCAAATGGTCAGGTAAATGGATTTTGTGATTACCAGAATACTCCAGTTCATAGCAGGTTTCGGAAGTTTGCCGTATGAAAGCTTGCGTTTGGTATACCGGTACATCTGCATAAAGTCTGTAGTCAGTGCCCAGTTAAACGTAAGCAGGCCATATAAAAATATGGAGTAGTAGTGCTGGAATTTATGGAACCTGTGCCATTTGGCGTGCTTGCTAAACCTGAGGATCCTTCCGGCATCCAGATCTTCGTCGTGATCCTGAATATTGGTATAGGTATGATGCAATACGTTGTGCTGCACCTGCCAGTTGTATACATTGCCAGCCAATATGTAGATACTTCCTCCCATCAGTTTGTTCACCCATTTTTTTGTGGAGTAGGATCCGTGATTCCCATCATGCATAACATTCATGCCAACTCCGGCCATACCTACGCCCATGACCATGGTCAGCAGCAGATTAGCCCAATTGGGCAGGTTAAGGCTTAGGATAAGGAAGTAGGGAGTCAGGAATAAACCAAACATTACTATGGTTTTAAGATGCAGTTTCCAGTTCCCTGTTTTTTTGAGTTGGTTCTCTTTAAAATAGGTATTAACCCTCTTGTTCAGGGTCCTGAAGAAATTCATGGAATCCTGTCTTGAAAACTTAATTGGGATTTGTGACATGTCTGGCAATTTTGTGTAAATATAACACAATCCGGTATTTTGATCTATTTGTGATTCAGAATCGGATTGAGGTCGAAAGTACTATTTTTGAACAAACCACAAAGGTAAACATGTCTGCCAGTATCGTTTTTAAATATTTTCCTAAAATATCGGAGGTCCAAAAAAATCAGTTCCTGAACATGCAGGCCCTTTACCAGGACTGGAATAAAAAGATCAATGTTGTTTCCCGAAAGGATATAGACGAGCTCTATCTGCGGCATGTCTTACATTCTTTAGGTATTGCAAAGGTTTTGGAGTTCCAGCCGGGTGCTGCTGTATTGGATGTGGGCACAGGGGGAGGGTTTCCCGGTATTCCACTGGCCATCCTATTTCCCGACACCCGCTTTACCCTGGTAGACGCCATTGGCAAAAAGATCAGGGTAGTTGATGAGGTTGTCTCAGGACTTGAACTGTCCAATGTTGAAACCTTTCACAGTCGTGTGGAAGACGTTCAAGGCCAATTTGATTTTATTATAAGCAGGGCCGTTGCTGCCATGCCCACATTTGTCCATTGGACGCGGGGTAAGATCAAAAAAAAGTCCACCCATGCCCTGCGTAATGGCATCCTATATCTCAAGGGAGGGGATCTCAGCGAGGAGTTGAAGGATTACAGGAACACCAGGATCTTTCCCTTATCCGACTATTTTGAAGAAGAATTCTTCGAGACCAAAAAAGTAGTATACCTTCCGCTAAAGAAGTAAGGCATTGTCCTAGAACCCTGGAATGTGCTATCCCAGGAAGGGGTACCGGTAATCTACAGGACTAACAAAAGTCTCTTTGATCAGCCTTGGGGATACCCAACGCAACAGATTTTGTGCAGACCCTGCTTTGTCATTCGTACCTGAAGCACGTGCCCCGCCAAAAGGTTGTTGCCCCACTACCGCCCCGGTGGGCTTGTCGTTGATGTAAAAGTTACCGGCACAGTTTTGCAATACCTTTGTGGCCTCCTCAATGGCATACCTGTCCTGCGACATGACCGCTCCGGTGAGCGCATATTCCGAAGTTTGGTCTACCAGACGTAATGTTGCATTCCAATTGCTGTCTTCATAGACATACACGGTTACCACGGGCCCGAATAATTCGGTTTCCATGGTCACATAATGCGGGTCCGTGGTAAGGATTACTGTGGGTTCGATAAAGTACCCTTTGGATTTATCATAGCCTCCACCGGCTATAACTTCCGCTTTTTTATCTTTCCCGGCCCGGTCAATATAACCCGCTAGCTTGTCAAAAGCACCTTCATGAATAACAGCTGTGATAAAATTACTCAGGTCTTCAGGGGACCCGGGAGGATTGAATGAAGCGATATCTTCCTTAACCCCATTAAGGACTTCCTGAGCTATAGATTTAGGCAGGTAAACACGAGAGGCGGCGCTGCATTTTTGACCCTGGAATTCAAAGGCCCCTCTGGTAATCGCCGTGGCCACTTGTTGTGGGTTTGCCGTGGGATGGGCGATAATAAAATCCTTGCCCCCTGTTTCCCCAACGATCCTGGGGTAGGTTTTATATTTGTGAATGTTATTCCCAATCTTCTTCCACAGTCCCCGGAAAACCTCAGTGGATCCGGTGAAGTGGATTCCTGAAAAATCGGGACTGTCCAGAATAGTATCTGTAATCATAGCAGGATCACCATAGACTACATTGATAACCCCGTCAGGTATTCCGGCTTCCTTGAATACATCTATAATAACCTTAGCCGAGAAAACCTGGCTATCACTGGGTTTCCACACCACCACATTACCCATCATGGCAGCACTGGCCGGAAGGTTTCCGGAAATTGCCGTAAAATTAAATGGGGTAATGGCATAAACAAATCCTTCGAGAGGTCTGTATTCAACCCGATTCCAAATGGCGTCGGAGGAATCCGGTTGTTCCGCATAAATCTGGGCCATGTATTCCACATTGAAACGAAGGAAATCGATCAATTCACAGGCCGAGTCAATTTCTGCCTGATGTACTGTTTTGGATTGAGCGATCATGGTAGCCGCATTTATTTTTGCCCGGAAAGGACCGGCTATAAGCTCGGCGGCTTTAAGAAAAATGGCAGCTCGCTGTTCCCAGGGGAGGTTGGCCCACTTTTCCCGGGCTTCCAAAGCGGCTTCAATGGCCGATTCTACGTGCGACTTTTCGGCTAAATGGAAATGACCAACAATGTGTTTATGGTCGTGCGGAGGAGACATGGCAGCCTTTTTTTCGGTCAAAATCTCGTAACTGCCAATATAAAGGGGTACCTCAACATTACCTTCATAATAAGTTCTGTATTGGGCTAAAACCTCTTCTCTTTCCGGGCTTCCCGGAGCGTAACTTTTAACTGGTTCGTTGTAGGCTGTTGGTACCTGAAAAAATCCGTTTCCCATGATCGAAATATTGTTTTACAAATTTCGGCAAAGGTATGAAAACGATGATGCTTTGTGAAAAAAATACCGGCAAATAACGGCCTTAATTCAAGGCAAAGGGTGCGCTGAATTTAAAGGTGGGTACGTATACCCTGAACTTCTCCGAATTAGAAAAGTTAACCATATTATAATGCCCCTTCATGGCTCCAATAGGGGAGGCTAAAAGACAGCCGGAACTATAGGTGTGTGATTCACCAGGCCTGATTACCGGTTTTTTACCGATGACTCCTTCACCGTCCAGGATTTCAAAATCGTTCAGGGAGTCATAGATTTCCCAGTGTCTGGAAGTAAGCTGGACAACCTCTTTACCTTGGTTTTCAATGGTGATGGTATATCCGAAGGCAAAATGCATTTTGTAATTCTTAAAGAACGTTCCCTCAAAGGTAGTATTGACCGAGATCTTAATGCCTTTTGTAATCTGTGTAATCATGCTTCTCAACTGTGTGTGCTCGTTTTCAGGAGGAACTCTTCTAAAAGACCTGAGCTAAATTAAACAAATTCAATCCCGGAAACCGATATTTAACAATAGTTTAAATCCGGGAACACTGCCGTTTAAAACTGTGTAATAGCATATGGGAATGAAGCAAGAAATCGGGGGAGTAAAAAAAGATAAAACACGTCCGTTACGGTTCCATTACCTGTTCCTACCAGGACCAAAATAAAAGTAATGGAAAGAATGGCCAAGGATAGGCTCTAAACTTCGATGTACGCCTGGTTTTTACTGCTGTATGTGCTAGTTGGCATACGTTCGTCGAGCCATATGTGTGTGCTTTAAATGGAAAGAGGACTCCTGGGGTTTAACAGTGGGAGGATCAATTCGTTATTTCCCGGGAATTTGCAGATCCCAATCCGATAACACTATCGTACAAATCCCCAAAGTTCCGATAATATACCAGCACGGTATACGTATTCTCGGTAAAGTGATAGTTGCCACTTACAAGATTGAGGGATACCAGGCCTTCATCGTTTCGCGTTACGTACTTATAATTGTAAAAACCCTGTTTGAGACGGATAACGGCTTCCATATTACCGTTCTCTTCGTTATAACGCATCCTGTTGATATCTTCAAGTGCGTAGTTGTTGAATTTTCCATAAACGTAGACCTCGTCTAATTCTAAAACCGCTGTATAGGGAAGACTGAAATGAACATCGGTATATTCCGCTTCACGGGCAACATCTGTACCCTGAAGGGTGCGGATTACAAAATCTCCATTTATGTCTGGAAAATAGGTGTAGGTTTCCTGATCTCTATACCGGTTGGGAAACAGGTAGTGCTGGTAGACATCCTCAAATTCAATTTTGGAGATGGCTGCGGACGGGGCCCGGAGATCTTTGGTGTCAAAGTTTAAAAACTCATTTCCTCCAAAAAAACTTGTTTCCTTGTCATACCGATATACCAATTCGCTCCCTAAAATAAATTGTGGTGTTATATTAAAAAGGGCCGTGGGCCAGTGATAATTCTGAAGGATGGCAACCTTAACTTCTTTCATCGGGTTTACTAGCGGAAATCCCGAACTATTGATTGTGAAATGAACCGCCTGTTTCTGATTAAAAAACTGGTAATCCCGCGCGCGTTTGATGTACGCTCCCACCTGCACCAGGTCCTGATATACGACAAATCGCCTGGAAAATTGGAGTTCTCCAGGCTGATTGTAAATTTCGATCAGGTAGTTACCACTAACCCGCAGACGTACGTTCTCGTTGGGTATGGTCAATCTGTAGTTTGAATAGGGTTGCAGGGTGGTATAGCTGTTTTCATAATCGATGATCCTTTGATTATCAAAACCGATCAGATATTGCGATTTCAGCAGGGCGGAAGGCGTCCAGTCGTAATCACAGTGTACTATTTTGTAATAATAATCCTGTTCATTGGCCAGGACATCATCAAATTCCAGGTAGAGAGACTCCCCAAGTTTAATTATGGGGAACTGGTCTTCCGTCTGGCCTTTAAAAACTATGGTCTTGATATTGGCAGGCGGATTCACCTCTTCCTGCACCTGTGCAAAAAGAGGCGTGGCGGCCAAAATCAGGAATAACTGTTTAAGCTTAAAGCGCATTTATAAGCGATTTATCGAGCAAAGGTAAACAAAATGAATACCGAAAAAATTACCTTCGGTGTATTGACCAAATTTTAGTTAATAATTATGATAACAATGCATTAAATACTATTTTTGCTGCCAATCAAAATCACCTAAAGGTTTACCAAGATATGTCTAAAGACATCCGAATTAAAAAAGGATTAAACATTAATCTTGTCGGTGCCGCAGAACATACCACTTCCAAAGCTGCTCTCAGCAATGTTTACGCCATCAACCTTCTCGACTTTTATGGAATTACACCAAAATTGCTTGTAAAGGAAGGCGGAGAGGTTAAGGCAGGAGAACCACTATTTTACAATAAGGACAACGAAGATATGTTGTTTGTTTCCCCGGTAAGCGGGGAATTGGTTGAAGTGATTCGCGGAGCGAGGAGAAAGGTGCTTATGCTTAAAATACTGGCCGATAAAGAACAGAAGTATATCACCCACAAGACCCTGGATCCTGATAAAGCCAGTGCAAAAGAAATTATAGCATTCCTCTTACAATCGGGATGCTGGCCTTTTATCAAACAAAGGCCCTACGACCTGATAGCGAATCCTAACGTGACCCCAAAGGCGATCTTTATTTCGGCCTACGGCACAGCTCCGCTTGCAGCCAATATGGATTACGTGCTCAAGGGCAAGGAACAGGAGTTGCAAACGGCGTTAAGCGCCTTGGCTAAGCTAACGCCGGGACAAGTCCATGTTTCCATTGGCAAAAGGGATGATTCACCTTTGGCCAACCTCAAAGGCATTACCTTACATAAGGTAAGTGGTCCTCATCCTGCTGGGCTCGTTGGAACGCAGATCAATAAGATAGATCCCATAAATAAGGGCGAACAGGTATGGACACTTTCCCCTCAGGACCTCATTATTATCGGAGCGTGCTTGCTTACCGGAAAGTTCAATCCGGAACGCCTTATCGCCCTGGCCGGGTCCTCGATAAAGGAGCCTAAATATTACCAGACGAAAATAGGAGCAGAAATATCTACCTTTTTATACGCCAGTGGGGTTAATGATAAAAATTTCAGGCTGATCAATGGCGATGTGCTCACAGGCTCCAAGACGGCTCCTGACGGATACCTGGGATTTTACAACAATACGGTGACGGCCATACCTGAAGGTGACGATTACGAACTCTTTGGGTGGAATAAACCTGTTTTTGATAAGATTTCTACAACACGGGCGCTTACATTCTCCTGGATGCTGCCCAACAAGAAATACGACCTTACCACCAATACCAATGGAGAGCACCGCGCTTTTGTGGTAACCGGGCAATACGAAAAAGTATTTCCCCTGGATATTTACCCCATGCAACTCCTAAAAGCGTGCATGGTCAAAGATCTGGATGAGATGGAACAGTTGGGGCTATATGAAGTAATCCCGGAGGACTTCTCTCTGACGGAATTTGTATGTACTTCCAAACAACCACATCAGCAGATCATTCGCGACGGGCTGGACCTGCTCTATAAAGAAATAGGATAATCATGAGTGATAAGAGACTTACACTAAAAAAGAGATTACACATTCTGAAGCACAGGTATAGGGGCAAGAAAATGGCCCCGGCGTTCAACGCCTTTCATACCTTCTTATATACACCAAATGAAACCACACATTCTGGCGGTCACGTTCGTGCTGTGGATGACCTGAAAAGAACCATGAATACGGTGATCATGGCGTTGATTCCCGTACTGCTGTTTTCTTTCTTCAATACAGGTTACCAGCATTTTGCGGCGATTGATGCTGCGAATGGAACCCCCAGGGAACTGATGCTCTGGGAGAACTTCCTGACCTGGGAGAATTTCTGGCTGGGGCTTACGAAAGTCTTACCGCTCGTTATCATCTCCTACGGCGTAGGGCTTTTGGTTGAGTTTATATTCGCGGTAATTAAAGGCCATGAAGTGGAAGAGGGGTATCTCGTGACCGGGATGCTGGTACCGTTGATTGTTCCCGTGGATACACCTTTGTGGATGTTGGCAGTATCTGTAGTATTCGGGGTGGTTATTGGAAAAGAAGTTTTCGGGGGTACCGGGATGAATATATTGAATCCGGCCCTTACGATCAGAGCCTTCCTGTTTTTTGCCTACCCAACCTGGATGAGTGGTGATAAGGTATGGGTCCACGGAGCCGTGGAACGCGCTGGTACGGCAGATGCTATTTCAGGGGAGACCATTCTGGGTTATTTGGCGCAGAACAATGCCAGTGAATTTACCTATTCGGTATCGGATATGTTCTTTGGATTTATCCCCGGATCGGTAGGTGAAACTTCTGCCTTCCTCATTTTATTGGGAGGACTATTCCTGGTTTTCAGCAAGATTGCCAGCTGGCGGATTATGCTTAGTGCAGTGATCGGCTCCCTGGTTATGGGACTTATCTTCAATGGTGTGGTTGATGCCGGATGGATTACTGAAACCAGTACATTTTATGGCTTGATGAGTTTTGATTTCTGGAAACATCTTATTGTAGGAGGTCTTGCCTTTGGTATTGTATACATGGCAACAGATCCGGTAACCGGATCCCAGACCAATCGGGGGAAATGGATCTACGGATTCCTGATCGGATTTATCTCGGTAATGATCCGCGTATTCAATCCGGCTTATCCGGAAGGCGTATTCCTGGCCATACTCCTGATGAACGTATTTGCTCCTACCATAGATCACTACGTAATCAGGGGCAATGTCAAAAGACGAATGAAGCGGCTTAAAAGAGCTGTAATTCCTGTTACTGTTCAGGAAAAAGAAGAAGACCTTAAAGTAGAAACCGTTTAAGATATGGCGATCGATACCGAAAAAAATGTCTATACCGTTTTCTTTGCCGTAATAATGGTGATCATCGTGGGCTCTGTTCTGGCATTCCTTGCGTCAGGACTTAGTGGTAAGATCAAAGAAAACGAGCGTTTTGAGAAACAGCAAAATATCCTCTACGCCATGGGCGTCAATGAAAACGAGGGTGAAGGCAGTGTTAACTTCATTCCCACGGATCGGGTAGAAGAGGAGTTTTCCAATTACATCACCGAACAACTAGTCCTCAGCGGGGATCAGATCACTCAGGATGATGAAGCCTATCTGATCGACCTTAAGAAGGA
>JAAUXZ010091969.1_pt1 | contig 10644 bp, 10 predicted proteins | sample 7278131 | NCBI WGS metagenome assembly JAAUXZ01 (sample SAMN14350119, study PRJNA611818) | marine sediment metagenome | isolation source: surface marine sediment (3m) | place: French Polynesia: Moorea | collected 2018-08
CCTGCGCCGCCGCCGGCTCCGGGTTCCGCTTCTTTGTTGCCGAACAGCATCAAGCCGTCTTCGCCGAACAAGCCGCCGCTCCGCTCGCTGTAGGTGCTGGTCCCGCCGGCCCGCCGCTTGTTGTCGTCGTCGGGATAGACAGTCCCTTGCTGGTCCGAATAGTCGCCGCTGCAGGCGGCAAGCGCTGCGAGGCTAACTGCGATTATCAGTGTGCGTATGCCGCTTTTCGGTTCCGTCATCGCTATGTTCCGCAGATCGGACTAGGCTCGTGCTGCCGCCGCGCAGCTCTGAGGAGCTGGCGCCATGGACAGCCTGACTGCTGGCGAAAATAGCGGCAGAAGCGGTGCTATGCCAAGGGCTTTCTGCTCGGGCCCTAAGCCGTCCAGCCCCAGTAATCGGCAAGTTCCTTGGGGAGTTTAGACCAGGCCTGCTCCGCTTGCGCCGATGTGAACACCTCTCTCCATTCCTCGAGTGCGCCGCGCCGCAGGTGGACGGTTTCCGCTTCGGCGGTCATGGCAAAGGTCCGCCGGTCGATCTCCAGGAAGTCGAGAACCCCCTCGAAATAGCGCTCGGGCTCGCTACGAAAGGTCTCGAACCTCGCAGCAAAGACCCGAAGTGGCGCAGCCTCGGCCATCGATACGAGCTTGGTCCAGTCGGCAATCCAGGCCACGGCCAAAGGCAGGTAGCAATCGATCGCCCAGTCGAGCAGTCGGTTGAAGTCGCTCTGAAGGATCTCGCGCGGGGGCACGATCTTGCGCCAGATCGGGGCCATCAGCCGCATCGATACATCGCTCTTTACGAAGTGCGCCCAGGATAGGCTTGCCTGCCGCGGATCGCGCAGGTTGAGCAGGATCTTGTCGATGCCCGCTTCGGCAAGCTGCTTCAAGTTATGGCTGGAGGCCGGGATGTGCTCCTTAGCGATCAGGCCTCCCTCCGCGAGGATGGCAAGGCGGTGAGGCATAAGGCAGCAGTCGGGAAAAAGGCCCAGTGAAACATGGCCTTGCGCCATTTCAAGCCCTTCGGCAAGGCGGTTCCAGATCGTTTCGCTGGCGGACTTGGGAAGGCTGTTGAGAAGCACGCCCGGCAAACCCCGGGACTTGGCCTGCGCCAACCGCGTCCGAAAAGCCCCCGGCGTGGAGCGGATCGGATTGATGGGCAGCTTCGGCTTTGCAATCTCTCGCTCGGCCTCTTCCCTGCGACCGCGCGCGAGAAGCAGATTCACGTAGGCTGCATGCAGACTGTCGTTTCCCTGTCCGTGGGCGAAGATCGTCGCATAGTTCTCGGTCGCGGCATCGAGCAGGCGCTCGCCGTCGCGGTCCTGTCCAAGCTGATACGCGATCGAGCCCAGTAGAGTGAGGGCTTCAGGCTGCCCCGGCATGCGGTGCAGGACAGACTCGTATAGGCGCTTCGCGTCCAGCAGCGCACCGTCGCTCTGCAGCTGCTTAGCAGCTTGAAGCGCTTGCGGAATCGATGAAATGGGCTCGGCTTCTGACACGGGCTTGGCGGAACTTGCGCTGTGGCCGGCGCAGAGTAAGGTGGCGACAAGGGGCAAGGCAACTCCCGCTCATGCCCGGTGGTTCCGGCCGGTTCCGCTCGCTAAAGCAAGGGCTCGCGGAGAGAATGGCGGGGGTCCTCGCACCCGTTCGGAAAAGGACGTTGCTCTGCCAAAGCTCTCAGCCAGAGACCACGCACGTCGCGGGATAGCGTTCCTGCGGGCAGGCGACGCCGCAAGAGCGGAGGCCGAGCTGAACGCAGCTGTCCTCGCGGGCCAAGCCGATGCCAATCTGTATATCGCGCTGGGGCGGGCGCGCTCGGCGCTCAGTCGGCCACAGGCCGCGGTCGAGGCTTTCGCTGCCGCCGTCGATCTGACCGGTGAAGACCCTCAGGCCCTGACCAACTTGGCAACGGCGCAGAGGCGGGCGCTGATGGGCGATGAAGCGGTCAAGACCTATCGGCGTGCGCTACGGGCTGCTCCCGACCACTTGCCGGCTCTTCTGGGTCTTGGCAATGCGGCTCTCGAGCTCGGCCGCGAAGCCGAGGCGGAAAGCGCCTTCCACCAAGCGCTCGCTGTCAAACCGGGCTACGCCAAGGCCTTCGCCTCTTTGGCGAAAATCCTGAGCAAAAGACCTGCGGTCGAGAGCGCGGCGCTGCAAGCATCGTTCGAACGGGCGCTTGAGAACGCGGTCCTCGAACCCTCAGACCGCCTGCTGGTTCATCACGCAATTGCAGTTCTGTTGGATGGCCAGGGCCGCTTTGACGAGGCCTTCGCGCATTTCCGCGCCTTCAACGAACTGCGTAGGGCTCGTACCCAGGCCGGTTCCCAAGAGCAGCGCATGCAGGAGATCGAGCGGCGCATCGCTGCCAACGAGCGGATCTTTTGCGCGAGCGGCGAGACCCTGGCGCCAGAGCCGCGCAGCCCAACAGTCCGCCCAATCTTCATCCTCGGTATGCCGCGCTCGGCGACAACGCTGGTCGAGCAGATCCTCTGTGTCGATCCCTCGGTACGCGGTGGCGGAGAGCGTATCGATGTACAGCGCATCTCAGCCGGGTTGGAACCGATGGACGAGGGCTATCCGGAGAGGCTGAACGGCAATGTCGAGAGATTGCGCCAGGAGTACGACAAAGCCTCATTGAAGATCGCCGCAGGCAGGCCCGTCGTGACCGACAAAATGCCGTTCAACTTCTGGCATGTGGGCCTGATCCTGTCCCTCTTTCCCGATGCCCGGATCATTCACACGGTGCGGGATCCGCGGGACACCTGCGTGTCGTGCCATTTCCACAACTTCGCCCAGCCCTACGCCTTCGTCAGCGACCTTGATGAGCTGGGCGGCTACTATTGCGCCTACCGAAGGATGATGGCCCGGTGGCAGGAGCTTTACCCCTCTTCGATCCGAACAGTGGAACAGGCGCAACTCCTGGCTAACCCGGGGGAAGAGATGAGGCAGCTGGTCGAATTCGCCGGACTGAGCTGGTCGGACGCGGTTCTGAACTACCGAAGCGTCGAGCGCCCTGTGCTGACGGCCAGCAGCCTGCAGGTCCGTGAGGGTTTGAATCCGACTTATGCCGGGCGCTGGCAACGCTATGCCTCGCACCTATCGCCCTTGCTCGACGCGCTTCAGCCAGTGCTGGGGAAGGAACAGCTCGGGGGATAAGCCCCGTCAGAAATCCGGGTCGTCGATCGCGAAATGTCCCTTGAACCGCGGCGGGCTCTGCTGGCTGGTAAAGGGCTCGAACATGAGATTGATGGCAATGCTGAGCCGCAGGTCCTGGCTTGTATTCGGGTTGACCGAATGCCGCAGCCATGCCGGGAAGACGACCATGCGCCCGGGCATGATCGTGATGTTGACGCTGCTGGCATGCTTGACCGACATCTTTTTGATGCGGGGGGCGATGACATGGGCCTGCAGCCTGGGATCGTGAAAGACGATCTGATCCCCGCCCTCGGGCGCCTTCACGTAGTAGACCGCACTGAGGAAGTTGTTGGGGTGGGAGTGCTCGATATGATGCTTGCCGGGCGCGCCAACGTTGGCCCAGCAGCCGGTCACGCGCATCGGGCTTGGCTCGTGCTCGAGAAACTTGAGGATACTCTCGCTGGCCTTCTCCGCCAGCGCGACAAGCGGCTGAAACTCCGGGAGCTTGTGGAGCTTCGTCGAGCTTTGCAGAGAGTGCGGGACATCTCCCCGGCCACCTGGCGGCATTGCCGCCTCAACCTTGTTCCAGATGACCTCGTTGAGGGAAGTATAGTCCGCCGGCTGCAGATCGTAGACCCATACGAAGGTGGGAAAGAACGTGAGGGTTGTTTCTTTTGCGGCAAGCACGCTCATCTCCTGCTGACATATCCTTCAGTGACGGCCCCGAGAAGCGCGCTTGACAAGGCGGCCGGGTGTCACGCTTAGCTGGTTTTCATCCCTATAACCCCTTCGAAAGATCCAAGCACGCGGCATGAGCGGCATTATTTGGCTCGCTTCCTATCCTAAGTCCGGCAATACCTGGCTGAGAGCATTCCTGGCCAATTACCTGTGCAACGGCGCGCAGCCTGTCGCCATCAATGACCTGCCTCAGTTCATCTACGGCGACAGCCATGCGAAGCACTATGAGCAGCTCGCGGGGCGGCCGCTGGCGGAGTTGTCGGCAGAAGAGATTGCGGCTTTGCGCGGCCGCGTCCATCTCTGGCTCGCCGGGTCCAAGCCGCATGAAGTTTTCGTCAAGACCCATAACGCGATAGGCCGCATGGACGCTGCGCCGACGATCACCCGGGCTGCGACAGCCGGGGCGATTTATGTCATCCGCAACCCGTGCGACGTCGCGGTGTCCTTCGCGCATCACTATCAGGTGCCGGTATCGCGTGCGGTCGAGCTGATGGGGCAAGAGGACAATATTCTGCCGCCGTCAGACGGACAGGTGGCCCAGTTCCTTTCGAGCTGGCGGCATCACGTGAAGGGGTGGACGGAGACCATGGGCCTGACGCTGCATCTTATGCGCTTTGAGGACATGCTGCGCGCGCCGCATGAGACCTTTGCCAAGCTCGTGGCCTTTCTTGGCTTCGAAGAGGAGCCTGCGAGGCTCGAGCGGGCCATCGCCTTCTCGTCGTTTCGCGAGCTCGCGGAGCAGGAGCGGACGGGTGGGTTTGTCGAGGCCCGGCCCGACCACAAGAGCCTATTCTTCCGAGCTGGCGAAATCGGGCAGTACCGCGGCGCCCTGACAGACGCAGAGACGCAACACATAATTGCCGCCAACCGTGACGTTCTCGCCAAGTATGGCTACCTCAATCGGGAAGACGCGTTAATTTTCTAGCTCCTTAGCCTCTCCTCTTAAACCTGTTGCCATTTTGCAACGGCAGGAGAGATTTCGGGCCGACAGCGGCCACACTTTCTTGACCTCTTAACCAATCTCGCGCTGATTTGCTCAGGCTTTCTGGTCGGGCCCCATCCGGCTGGAGGGAGTATCACAAGCCACCATTAGCTTGAGAGGCAAGGTGTAATGAGAAAAGCTCTAACGGCCACCACGGCTCTGGTTACGGCGGGTGTTGTCGCCGGCCCGGCCGCGGCCCAGATCCAGCTGGGCCTGGACGGCTATATGAACAACTTCTTTGGTGTTGGCGGTACCGACTACGACAACAACCAAACCAGTCGGAACTCGACAAACCTCTTCTCCGACGGTGAAATTTGGTTCGTCGGTCAGTTCACCGCCGACAACGGCATCACCTTCGGTGCCAACGTACAGTTGGAGTCCTTCGGTTCGGCCGACACGGTCGACGAAGATTTCGCTTTCGTGACCGGCTCCTTCGGCCGCATCAACATCGGTTCCGAGAACACGGCTGCGTACCTGATGCAGTATTCGGCTCCGGAAGTGGGCGCCCCGGTCAACTCCGGCTGGGTTACGGCCTTCATTCCGCCGACTACGAACGATGCCTCCTTCCGTCACCCGTCTTTGTCGACCTTCCTCGACTACGGTAATGACGAAAACGGCGTCACCTACTTCACGCCGCGTTTCTACGGTTTCCAGTTGGGTGCGACCTGGACCCCGTCCATCAGCGGCGACGGCAATGGCTCGCAGGCGCCACGTGAGAAAGACTGCGAAGGCACAGCCACGGACGGTCTCGGCAACACCTGCGAAGGCGGTGACGGTTATTCGATCGGCCTCAACTTCGTCGAATCCTTCAACGGCTTCGACGTTGCGGTCGCCGGCGGTTTCCGCAGCGCTAGTGAGGTGGTCAGCGCCGGTGGTACGACCGGCCAAAGCGGCGGCACCGATCAGTTGTACCAGTATAGCGCTGGTCTCAACCTCGGGTACGCTGGCTTTACCTTCGGCGGCTCCTTCGGCCTGGAAGACAGCGATCTCACCACCGAAGGTCACTCCTGGGATGTTGGCCTCAGCTACTCGACCGGCCCGATCACCGTCGGCGCCAGCTACTTCTCGAGTGAGGTCGATGGCAATCAGGCGACCAGCGATGACGATGAGCTGAGAGTTGCCAAGGCTGCCGTCAACTACACCCTTGCGCCGGGCGTCATCACCAGCGGCACCATCATGTGGGCCGAGTGGGACGCGGAAGACGAGGATGAAGACGTTGAAGGCGTCGTGGGCATCATCGGCTTGCGCTACAACTTCTAAGTCAAAAGAGTTTTCAGCCTTCAAGGGGGAGCCAGCGCTCCCCCTTTTCTTTTGCCTTGCCCGCGTCGGCCGGCCCTTCTAAGTCCGGGCCCATGACCGATGTTGCGCGCAATCTGACAGACGTAAGGAGCCGTATCGCGAGCGCGGCGCGTCAGGCCGGGCGGGAGCCCGAGGCCGTAACGCTCGTCGCCGTCAGCAAGACGCATCCGTCCGAGAAGATCGAAGCCGCGCTTGCCGCAGGCCAGCGAGTCTTCGGAGAGAACCGGGTTCAGGAGGCCAAGGCGAAGTATCCGCCATTGCGCGAGTCGTGGCCTGACCTGGCGCTGCACCTTATCGGCCCGCTTCAGACCAACAAGGCCGCCGATGCCGTGGCGCTCTTCGACGTTATCGAGAGTGTCGATCGCGAGAAGCTTGCGCGTGGGCTGGCCAAGGAAATGCAGAAACAAGGCCGGCAACCGGCTTGCTTCATCCAAGTGAACACTGGTGAAGAGCCGCAGAAAGCTGGTATTGCCCCAGCTGAGGCAGACGCTTTTGTCGAACTCTGCCGAGAGGAACTCGCCCTTCCGGTCTGCGGCCTGATGTGCATCCCGCCGTTTGACGAGGAGCCGAGCCTGCACTTTGCGCTCTTGCGCAGCATCGCCGAACGCACCGGGCTATCTCAGCTCTCCATGGGCATGAGCGCCGACTACGAGACGGCGATCGCCTTCGGCGCCACCCATATCCGCGTCGGTAGCGCAGTCTTTGGGGCACGCGAGACTTAGAGCGCTGAGGCGCTTTCTATTACGACCCGGTCTCCCGGGCCTGCTGAAGCCAGCAGCGACAGCAGGCTGGCTTTCTCCATCGCAATGCAGCCTTCGGTTGGCGAGAAGTCGGGCTGGGCGCAATGCAGAAAGATCGCGCTTCCCAAACCGGGCCGGACCGGCGCGTCATTGTGGCCGAGCACGACCACCAGATCGTAGAGACCGTCCTCACGCCAGAGTCGCTCGTGGCTTGCCTCGTAAGGTAGCTTCACCGGCTGATTGTAGCGAGCGTCGTCGGGCGCATCGCACCAACCGTCGTTCTCGGCGATGGGCTCCGACGGCAAGCCGGATCGAGGTGGTGCGAGACGATCGGCACGATAGAGCAGGCGCCGCATAGGCCATGCTCCGGCAGGGCTTGCGCCGTCGCCCTCCTGCTTGGCTTCCGCTTCCACGATGCCCGAGCGGCCGACCGCACAGCGTAGCGATTCGGCGTTCCAAGTGGCCGTCCAGCGGTCTTTCGTCGGAGAAACAATCAGATCCATGGCTCGATACTAGCCCCGTGGTCGGCGACCGCAAAAGCGGTTGCTATGGCAGGCGCGACCGCTGCCGAGCAGAGTCCTCAACCGGATCCTGCAAGGCCGAGTACTTCTGGAGCGCTTCCATCATGCGTGCGGCGAAGGGGCTTTCTCCGGCGTCCATGTCCGCGTCTATCGCAGCCGGGACACTGGAGCTCTCGGCAGCAAAACCGGCCGGACCGCGAACGGCGACGCGCCCGCTGAAGTGCTCCGGTCTCACCGGCATGAACCGCACGGGTTCGGCCACGCTCGGGACGGGCGGAGTCTGTGCTGTCAGCGCCGGCGGCTCCGGCTCATCGGGGACGCTCCGGCCATCTGCCGTTGCTGCGTCACTCTTCGGGACTGGCGGCGGACTCTCGTCTAATGCGGGCAAGGGGTTGTCCGTAGCGGTTGCGGCGGCACGGTCTTTCACGAATGCGCGCAGGGCGTCAACGCCCTCCAGCGGTCTTTCGCTTTCTGTCCCAAGCGGCGCCACCGAAACGGGCGCATGTGTCCAATCGTCATCGTCGCTGGCGAACACGGGCAGCTGAACCGGCGACTCGGCTCCGGTTGCCGGCGCGATCTCCGGTAGCGCAGCAGCTGCGTCGGCCAGCTCTTCCGCTACCGAGTCGGCCGCTGTTCCGGCGGCGACTTCTGGGGTTCCACCGGTCTCCCGATCGGCGACTGTCGTATCGCTTTCGCCGAATAGAACTGCCAAGGCATGACCCGTCAGACTCTTGCCGGTGGCCTCCTCGGCAATCGATTGAGTGACGGCTGAGACCATGCCCACGGGTCCACCGAAAATCGCTCCCCCGACCACTTGCACAGCCGGATTGATCTTGTCGCCCGTAATCTCGCGGTAGAGCGGGCCGATGAACGGTAGGTGATGGAGCGGATTGATGAGATCGATGAAGTCATCGAAGCTCAGATCCTCCCCGCCACGACGGGCCGCTTCCTCGCGTGCGGCTGCAATCTCGCCGACACGTGGACGATAAAATGGGTCGAACTCACCGACTTCGGACATCAGGCCATCAGCTCCATCATGCCGTCCGAAGCAAAGATCGGGCCAAATGCGACGCCGTGCTTGCGGCCCGAAACCAGGCTCCAGGCCGACCTCATCGCGGCAGTTTTTGCCGAGTGCTAAGCGCTTTTGCTGGGCTTGATCTTGCCGGGCAGGCTATCGATGTTAGTTGGCGACAAACCAATGAGAATCAGAACCGGACGGAGTGAAAGAGTGGGAGAGGCGCTGTGGCGGGGCTTTGATCAGGAGGCTCTGGATACCGAGCTTAATCTGCGCCAGCGCACGCCCGAGCATGTTGAGTTCTTCAGCCGGTGGGCATCGGAAAGCGAGGCGGTGCGGCGTAACCAGAATTGCCGGCTCGACCTCGCCTATGGTGGCCAAGAGAGCCAGACACTCGATCTCTTCCTTTGCGCCGAGCGGCCGGCACCGCTGTTGATCTTCGTCCACGGCGGTTATTGGCAATCGCTCGACAAAGGCGATTTCAGCTTCCTCGCGCCCGCGTTCGTATCGCGCGGCATCGCTTTCGCTTCGCTCAACTACTCGCTCGCGCCGGACGCACCGATCGGCCAGATGGTCGAGGAGATTCGTCAAGCTGTCGCCTGGCTTTACGAACGCAGTGACAGCCTGGGAATCGACGCTGGAAGGGTTGGGCTATGCGGCCATTCCGCTGGCGGTCACCTCGCTTGCATGGCGCATTCCGCGGATTGGTCGACGATATCGCGAGATAGGACCAGTCCGCTGCGCTTTTGCTGCTCGATTTCCGGGATCTATCAGCTCGAGCCCCTGCGCCACAGCTATCAGCAGGAGGTGCTAAAGATCGATGCGGCGAGCGTATCAGCGCTCAGTCCGCAGTCGGTCATTCCGCGTAACGCCGTCGGGCCGCTCGTCCTTGCGGTCGGGAGTGAGGAGCCGGACGAGTTCATCGCGCAGCAGGCCGAGTACTTGGCGGCTTGGCGTGCGGCGGGGCACTTGGCCGAAGAGATTCCCTTGCCCGGCCGCCATCACTTCAGTGCAGTTGAGGCTTTGAGCGAAGCCGGTCATCCGCTCTATAGTAAGATTTGTGCATTGTTCGATGAACAGACCGGGTAGCGTCCTCCGGGACCGGGCGAGAGATTGGAAAGGGGTGCTGTGCCGAGCATTGTCAAGAAAAAGGTCCTGATCGTTGACGACGACGAGACCCTGCGCTCAACCGTTTCCGAACAACTTGAGCTGCATGAGGAGTATGCGATCGTCCAAGCGGCAACGGCGGCGGAGGGGCTCGAGGCGGTCAAGGAGGGCTATTTCGACGCCATTCTTCTCGATGTCGGCCTGCCTGACATGGATGGCCGCGATCTCTGTCGGCTGATGCGGCGTAGCGGTGTCAAGCCGCCCATCATCATGCTGACCGCTATGGACAGCGATGCCGACACCATTCTTGGCCTTGACGCTGGCGCTAACGACTACGTGAGCAAGCCGGTCAAGCTTGGTGTGTTGCTAGCCCGGCTTCGGGCGCAACTCCGCCAGCATGACGAGAGCGAGAGCGCGGTTTTCACGATCGGTCCCTTCACCTTTCAGCCGGCGGCCAAGATATTGGTGCACAACGAAACCGAAAAAAAGGTGCGCCTCACGGAAAAAGAAACCGCCATCCTCAAGTATCTGTATCGAGCCGGCGATCGCACCGTCAGCCGCGACGCGTTGCTCGGCGAGGTTTGGGGATACAACGCCGGCGTCACTACTCATACGCTAGAGACGCACGTCTATCGCTTACGCCAGAAGATCGAAGCCGACCCTTCCAATGCTCAAATCCTCATCACCAAAGCGGGCGGCTATCAGCTCTGTCCGTAGTTGTACAGGCGCGGTTCTGTGGTCTACTTCACTATAATCGATGGAAAATTCGCCTTGGTCATCGGGATTCGACGCTAACATTAAGCAAGCGATGGCCAAAGCGTCTGACAACAATGGAACCCTCGATTTCACCGTGCGCTTCTGGGGCGTTCGGGGGTCGATTCCTTGTCCCGGCGAAGAATTCAATCGCTATGGCGGCAACACGTCCTGTTTGGAGGTGCGCTGTGGCGATACCCTACTGATCTTCGATGGTGGAACCGGCCTGCGGAAGCTTGGCCTGGAGTTGATGAAAGGAAAGCCGAGCAGCAGCGGGATCGATGGCTACATCTTTCTTACTCATACGCAGGTCGATCATATCGCAGGGATCCCTTTCTTCGCGCCGTTCTTCTGCAGC
>JAAUXZ010100043.1_pt1 | contig 10644 bp, 11 predicted proteins | sample 7278131 | NCBI WGS metagenome assembly JAAUXZ01 (sample SAMN14350119, study PRJNA611818) | marine sediment metagenome | isolation source: surface marine sediment (3m) | place: French Polynesia: Moorea | collected 2018-08
AAAGGGGCAACGTACTGCTTCGACCCACCCCGTATGGTGAACCAGTTGGGCCGGTTACTCACATTTAACAGGCCATGGTTGTGAAAAAAACGTATAAAAAAACGTGCTGGGAATTGTTGCATCTGCAATGGATCGGTAGACCATATTGCGGCGCCCATCGGGATAATGTAATGTTCAATAAATTGCTGGCTGTAATCATTCATCTTCAGATATTCACCCAGGCCAATCTCAGCCTGCCCTTCTTCCATGTCTCTAGGCGCCTGTCGATTAAAACGTAGAATATCTCTAATCATTCTATGAAATGAAGGACTGAATAAGTTTCTGCGCTGTGCAAACAAGGAATTTAAGGAATGTCCGTTATATTCAAGCCCGCTTTTTTCGTTTTTTACACTGAAACTCATTTCGGTGATATGGGAATCAACGCCGAGTTCGTCGAGTAATGCAATAAAATGAGGATAAGTTCTTTCATTGAATACGATAAAACCGGTATCCACAGCATAATGCTGACCAGCCCATTCTATATCATGTGTATGCGTATGACCGCCAATGTAGTCATTGGCCTCAAATACCGTAATATCGTGCTGCTTGTTTAAATGATATGCCGCAACGTTACCCGATATACCTGATCCTATAACTGCTATTTTCATGAATGATCCCCTTTTTTATTGAGCACTTGTTTGCGGCCACTGCTGTGGCACTTTTTGTAATTTTGCAACATCATAACCAAGTTCATCAACAAAAGTCTTGAAACGGTTGAATTCTTCATCAGATAAATCCGGCTTGCGACTCATCACCCAGACATAATCACGTGCCGCCCTGGCAATTACTGTATTTTGATAATTTTCATCAAGATAAACAATACGGTAATCCGCTTTGATAGGCCAAATAAACTGCATCCCCCACAGCGCATTGGTACTGGTATCCTTTATGAAACCCCTCGGGTTATAGGTTTTTTGTTTTCCATCAAAACCACCCTTGTTGAAGGTAAAAGTTGTTGCAATTGATCCATCTTCATCCAGGCGATAATTTTCTACTGCATTGTGGGCCTGCTTTTCGATAAAAGTAGGTATATTGGCGACCACATACCAATCGCCCATGAAGCGATCGATATCTACGTATTCAACAGTTTTCATCGGTAGCTGACTCGCACATCCTGTTAAGATCAAAGTTAAAAAAGCGACTACTAAATATTGTTTCATCAGAACACCATGGTTTCGGGATAGTAACTGATGAGATATCCATCTTCCGTGGTGCTTTTGAGTGCCAGCCAGTTCATGTCAGGCGTGTACCACAAGTCCACTACCTTTTCTCCTGCCTTCAAACGGTAATGAAGAGACTCAACCATTTTTTCATTGATCTCGATCTGGTTTTTACCCAGATCAATGATTTGTACTGATTCATATTCACCTGTTTGAGTATTTAATAATTTATCTGCTCTCAGTAATTCAGGGTCCCAGTATGCAAAAGTGCGCACACAATCGCCGAGGTTTTGCCGACCAGAATGGGTTTCAACTACGAAATCATTACCATTCGAAACTTTTCTTATAAAAAGATCGTCACCGTTATCATCTGTTTTGGCGTTGATATACTTGAGGCATGATCCTTGCCACACTTCCTCGGTATGGTGCTGATATTGATAGGCCGTAATGAACAGAAATTTAACTTTAAAGTTAGCATCAACGGTAACCTGTTTTAAATCCTCGTAAGGCACCACGCGTACTTCATGCGTACCAATTTCTTTATCATCAAGAAAGACCTTGAATCTCCAGTTTTTTTCGGTTGAAGCTATGGCCTGCATGGATAAACCGGCCAGAACAGGCAACCCTATAAAAAGTAATATCTTTAAAAAATAACGTTGAAGTAATGACATGCTTATTCCTCCTTCAGGGTTAAATGGCGTTCCGGATGAGGTGTGCCCGGGAAAAAGGCGTTCGTTGAGTCGATGTAGCGCTGATATTCAGGACGGCGTTGGGTAATAGTTTTCTCCATCATGACCACACCGGATACTTTCAGTAACAGGAACGTCATCAGAATGGGCGCGTAGATCGTCCACCAGCCACCTGAAGGAATCGCAAACAGGTAGAATGACCACCAGATACAGAATTCACCAAAATAATTGGGATGTCGGCTGTAGCGCCAGAGACCGGTGTCAAGAACACGACCTTTGTTGGCCGGGTTTTTCTTGAAATGGCGTAATTGCCAATCAGATAGGGCTTCAAAGTAAAAACCCAGTGTCCATAATCCGAGTGCAAATCCATCAATCCACTGGAAACCTCCCGTGTTTTGCAGGGCAAATAACAAGGGAATAGAAATAATCCATGCCAGTAATCCCTGCAAACCAAAAACAATATAGATACTCTTTAACGCGAAGTTAGGCTCATTATTGGCTCGAATGGTCTGATAGCGATGATCCTCGTCATGGTTCCAATTACGAACCATTAAGTGTACGGACAGACGTATTGACCATAAACTGACCAGACTGATAATGATTAAATTCCGTGAAGTGATTTCAGCCGCAGAGACCAGGTACACTATCGCAGCCGCTAAAAACATGAGTGACCACAAACTATCAACACTGTTAACGTTATGTCTTTTAACGCTATAAAGCCAGGTCACGAAACCCATCGAGAGTATTACTAGTAAAGCCTGAAAATAAATGGTTAACATGTCATGCCTCCACAGTGTTGTTGGGTGTCGATGAAGTCTTGAATCCATTAAAACGCATGGATGCCCACATGAGGAATGGCATGATCACCGCCCAGCCAAAACCCAGCGCAGTCAGTGCAAGAAACTGGTTAGGCATGTCCACTGCTCCCAGTTTCAATCCTGCATAGTAGGCCAAAGGACCTCCAGCAGCACCGAATATCAGCGCAACAAAATAGCGGTCTTTAAGCCAGCTTAAGGAGACGTTCAAGGTCGAAGCGAACAGTGCCCACATGGCAATGATCCAATGAGGCGCCAATTCACTATGGAACATGCCACTTTGATAAGTGAGCAAGCCCGTCGCCACAAGAATACTATCCCAGACAAATCCCAGTAACACGGCAATGCCAATCAGACTGGATTCATTTAACCTATCATCGGCTGTTGACAAGTGGTAAGCCAATATGGCCATGACCGATACTGTACCGAGCCATGGCAAATTCCAGGCTCCACCCAGTACACAGGCAAACCAACCCAGTTGAAACAGAACAAAATTAATGATCAAGCGAATATTCATGGATGTTACCGCTTACTGAACAGATAATGACTGACCCACCATTCCTGGCCATCGTTATAGCCAAAGAGTTCGGCACAGGCCATGAAGAAAATACGCCAGCGCTGCCACCAGACAGAAGCAAAATCCTTTCCATAAGTTTCTTCAAATAAGGGCCAGAGGTGTTCTTTTTGAGCATCCATTTTAGCCAGCCAGGCATTACTGGTCTGTTCATAATGACGGCCATCCCATCGCCAGCGATTATCTATCTTCAAATGGTCTTGAAAATGCAAAGGCAGGGCATCCGAGGGCATCATGCCTCCACTGAAAAAATGCCGACTCATCCAGTCACTGGCATCCTTGTCTTCAAACAGGTAACAGGCTGCACGATTGACAAAGATATGTTTGAAAAATTTCCCCCCTGGTTTAAGCCAGTCACTGACACGCTGGTAGAGTTCTGCGTAGTTGCGCATATGTTCAAACATCTCCACGGAAACGACACGATCAAATTGGCCTGCTACATTAAAATCATTCATATCCGCGGTAATCACTTCGATATTGAACAGGTTAGCTGCGTTAGCCTTGCTCAAAATGTAATTGCCTTGTGACTTTGAATTGGAGACTGCGGTAATCTTGCTATTGGGATATTGTTGGGCCATCCAAAGCGTTAGGGACCCCCAGCCACAGCCCAGTTCCAGTATTTCCATGCCGTCTTCTAATTGCGCATGCTCACAGGTAAGCCTGAGTGCATCCTCTTCCGACTGATCAAGAGAGCGATTACCTGCCTTCCAGTATCCACAGCTATATTTTAGATGTTCTCCCAGGACAGCCTGGAAAAACTCGGCCGGTACCTCGTAATGTTGCTCGTTAGCCTTGTCGGTCAAGACAGCGATAGGAGACTGGTTCATCATTTGTAGAAACGCGTGTTCATCGGTAGATAACTGCTCGGCATCATTTGAGCGTATGTCATCCAATCTTTGCTTTAATAGTGCTCTGATGCCGCGGCGGATGATGGCATCGGGCACCAGACCTTTTTCCGTTAATTCATGGGCCAGATTGGTATTAATTTTCATGTTTATCCTCAACGATTTGATAAGGTTGTGTACAACTGAATTACTGTTGACGAATAGACTAGTAAAGGCCGAGTGAATACCCCGTAAAACTGATGTGAAAATTTTGTGAAATCCCTTAATTTTTATGTCTTTATTGTTCTGATGACACAGATTACATAAACTTGAGCGCAATTTGATCAAGCGCACCACTCAGATCAGCACCTACGATTTGGAGGTCATATAAGGCAACAACCTGTTTGCACCGCGGTGATAATTGCCCCCCAATAAAAATCGGACAGGTTTTATGGTGCTGTAGCGCGGCCAAATCTTGTTGAATATTTTCACACATCAGATGTTCTGATCCTGATAAAACCACGGCATCACACATCGTTTTTTCTATAACGGTCGGCAATTCAGACAGGGGCATATCACCCCCCAGTAAGATCAGACGATATCCCCGATCATGGGCTGCCAGCGCGAACAATAACAAGCCGAATTCATGGTATTCGCCAGGTAAACAGGCTAGTAAAAGACGTGGACCTTGGTTTTGCTGATTACGATGATGAAACCGGGCTCCCAGTTTATTACGGAAAAAAACGGAAAAAAAATGTTCTTCCGCTATTGGTGCGGTCCCCGGTTTAGATTGGGCTTGAGACCAAGATTCACCCAACTTTACCAGCAAAGGTCCGATTAAGTTCTTGGTGACGACATCCACGGGATAAATGGACATTGCCTCATTGTAAATGGCATCCAGGGTACCTTCATCAAAATCATGGACGGCTTTGACCATTCTTGATTGATACCCTATCCACTGTTTTCCGTTCTGTTCAGTGACCTTTAAATCATCTGAGTATTTAAGACGATCTGAGATTTTGCTGATGGAAAGCCCCTGGTTCAGGCTGTGAACGATGGTTTTAATCAGTTCCACATCCTGTTGACTGTATAAACGATGCCCTTTGGGGGTCCGCTGCGGTTGAATCAATCCGTAACGACGTTCCCAGGCCCGTAGCGTGACAGAATTAACTCCGGTCAGCTTGGAAACGGTACCGATCGATAATAGGTCTGGATTCGCTTTCATAAGCCCTGAGTTAAATAGTTGTACAAACTTTAGCATACTTGTACAAACACTTAAAAGTCATCATTGATTCTGAACTTTTCCAGGTTTTGTCTAGCCTAATGATGTGTTTTATTTGTACAGACATGTACAATATCAATACAAAATACCTGTCGAGGACCTTATTATGCTCAAATACCTGATGCTGTTTACTCTCATTGCCGTACCACAAACACTACTGGCGAAACAGTGCCCCAAAAACCTGGACTTTCAAGTGAGGACCTTAAATGGTAGTGAAATGATTCATTTATGCGATGCCTACCAGGATAAGGTGGTACTCATTGTCAATACGGCCAGCAAATGCGGCTATACAGGTCAATACGAGGGTTTAGAGGCCTTGTATGCCAGGCACAAGGATGACGGTCTCGTGGTGCTGGGTTTCCCCTCCAATGATTTCGGTGGTCAGGAACCCGGAACAGAACAGGAAATTGCCAGTTTCTGTATCAACACCTATGCGGTAAAATTCCCCATGTTTCAAAAGACCAATGTTAAAAAACACCACGCAGATCCCTTGTATAGACAATTGGGTGATCAAGCGGGTTATCCACGGTGGAATTTTCATAAATACCTGTTGGATCGAGAGGGTAACCTGGTCGAATCCTATCGCAGTGGAATAGCTCCGGAATCTGAAAAATTGGTATCTCGAGTGGAGGCACTCCTGGCTGAATGAATCATAATATAAAAATTGGTGTCAGCAGTTGTTTACTGGGCCAAGAAGTTCGTTTTGATGGCGGGCATAAACGCAGTCATTATATCGATGACACACTAGGTGCTTATTTCGAATTCGTGTCTTATTGCCCTGAACTGGCGATTGGACTGGGTGTACCCAGGCCAACCATTCGCCTCATTAGCCGAAACGGTCAAGTACGCCTGGTGGACAGTAAGGACGATGGTATTGACCATACCGAGCTGATGATTAAGCACTCTAGAAACCAATGCGAGAAATATACGGATATCTCAGGTTATCTGTTGAAAAGTAAATCACCCAGTTGTGGCATGGCACGAATCAATGTTTACAACGAAAAAAACTTTCCTGATAAGTCGGGTGTAGGTATCTTTGCCTACGAATTGATGCAGCGTTATCCAAACCTACCCGTTGAAGAAGAAGGCCGCTTGAATGATGCAAACCTCCGGGAAAACTTTATTGAACGCGTCTTCACCTATTACCGATGGCAATCGATAATAAATCAGGGCCTCTCCGTGAATGCCTTAATGGACTTTCACAAAACGCACAAATTCATATTACTTGCTCACGATGAAGTGACCTATCGCGAACTCGGACCGATGATCGCCCAGGTAAATCCAGAGAACCTTGAGAAAATAGCTGCTGAGTATATTTCCCGATTGATGCAAGCCATGAAAAAACACGCCACTCGCAAGAAACATATGAACGTATTGCAACACGCGATGGGATATCTTAAAAACGATATTGATACAGACGATAAACAGGAACTGCTGGATGTATTAACTCAATACCGCCAGGGGCAGGTCCCCCTGATTGTTCCACTGACTTTGCTGCGCTACCACTTGCGCAAACATCCCCAGCCCTACATCAATGACCAGCATTACATGAAGCCCTACCCGGAAGAGCTTATGCTGCGCAATCATGTTTAACCCTGAAGATATAAAGTTTACTGAAAAATCGATCAATAATGCTATGGTTAGTTAATAACAAGAACCATAATCTAGACTTGCCAGAGATCCTTATTAATGAACTCATCCATTCCATTTAAAGCTATCGTTGAAGAAGCCAATGACATTGTGATCATCACCAAGGCAGATCCTCTTGATGCACCCGGACCGGAGATTGTTTATGTGAACAAGGCCTTTACTCGATTGACGGGATATACACCTGAAGAGGCCATAGGGAAAAACCCACGCATGCTGCAGACTCAATCCACTGATCAAGATACCACTGCAGATATCCGTCGTGCATTGGATAAAGAAGAATCCATCCGTGTTTCCATTCAAAACAAATCAAAAACGGGTGATGAATACTGGTTGGATATGTGTATCAGGCCATTAACAGACGAAAACGGTAAAGTTACCCACTTTGTAGCGATAGAACGGGATATTACTGAACAAAAAGAACTTGAACATAAATTGGAAGAATTATCTAAAAAGGATCCTATGACCGGTTTAAATAATCGGCGTGCCTTCGACATCAGCATTGCCGAAGAATTTCAACGCTTCCAACGGTCACAATCAATCTTTTCAATTCTCATGATCGATATCGATAATTTCAAACAAATTAATGACCAGTATGGACATGCTGCCGGCGACGAAGCACTGGAAAAAATGTCTGACATATTTGATCTGTTGTTCAGAAATTATGACCGCCCTGCACGTATGGGAGGCGATGAATTTTGTATTATTTTACCCGACACCTCTCTCGATAATGCCATATTGACCGCTGAACGCCTTCGCCAAATGGTTGCAGTCGCGTCTTTTTCCGTAAGCAATGAAAACATAAAAGCCACGGTCAGTGTTGGGGTGACTTGTGTCGATCTAAATGACGTCGATTATGATGACGTCGTTAAACGTGCTGACCAGGCTTTGTATACCGCTAAAGAAAATGGCCGTAATCAAGTGGCCTCAAAACAAGCATAATAGCATTAAGGCACTGGCTTAAAATCCGCATCAGATTTATGATGGAAAGTCATCTCATACCCAGTTCCTATTGATTAAGCAACATACATGAATCTTGTCTGGTTTCGGAATGACCTGCGTCTGGATGACAATCCTGCGCTTTACAAAGCCTGTCAGCAAAGTGATAGCGTTAAAGCGGTTTTCATTGCTACCCCTGCACAATGGTCTAGCCATCATGATGCCCCCGTAAAGCTCGCATTAATGCATGCTGCACTCCAAAATCTGGCTGGTAATCTGGCTCAACTGGGAATTACGTTTGATTTACTCGAAGCTGAAACCTTTGATGACTGTCCGCAATTACTCGAGGTATTTTGTAACCATCATGGCATAACGCGAGTTTGGTTTAACCGGGAATACCCCTTGAATGAAATCAAGCGTGATCAACAGGTTATTCACTTACTGCAAAAATCAGGTATAGAAACCTTCTCGCAGACCTCAGATTTAATTGTGCCAGAGCCATTATCAAATCAGCAAGGTGAGTACTATAAAGTATTTACCCCCTGGTACAAAGCCTGGATGAAGCAGGTCTCCTCATCCCCAGTGCGTGTTTTATCAAGTCCGAAGGCCGTGGGGCCCGCCCTTAAAGTCAAACCCATTCCCATATTTGGTGATCAATCCGCTTACCGGCGGGATCTATGGCCGGCTGATGAGGAAAAAGCTCAACAAATGTTAATGGATTTTATTCAAAAACGGAGTGATCACTATGATGAGCATCGGGATATCCCCTCAATCAATGGGACCAGCACGGCCTCCCCTTACCTGGCAACCGGTATTTTGAGCGTACGTCGATGTTTATTTGAGATTCAGCAACACTGTGATTTGAAGGGAGCAGACTGGCGAGAAAATGCCTGGGCCCGAGAACTAGGATGGCGAGAATTTTACCGCAACCTGATTATCGGATTCCCTAAATTAAGTCGGGGTGAGCCCTTTAAAGCGGAAACCCAGGCTATAGTGTGGGAGTATGACCAATCACAAATTAATGCCTGGAAAAATGGTCTTACCGGTTATCCCATTATTGACGCAGCCATGCGCCAACTCCAACGAACAGGCTGGATGCATAATCGTTTACGCATGTTATCAGCCAGTTTTTTTAACAAGTTGATGCTCCATGACTGGCATATCGGTGAAACCTATTTTATGGAAAATTTGATCGATGGCGATTTTGCATCAAACAACGGTGGATGGCAGTGGAGCGCATCCACGGGTTGTGATGCCTCACCCTGGTTTCGAATTTTCAATCCCACCCGCCAATCTGAAAAATTTGATCCTGAAGGCACATTCATTCGTAAGATGGTCCCTGAATTAAGTTCACTGGATAATCGGCACATCCATGACCCAACGCCAGATCAGCGCGAGCGGCTAGCTTATCCATTACCCGTTCTAGATTATAAAAGTGCCCGTGAAAGGGTTCTGGATCGTTTCAAAACCTGCCTTAAACCAGGATAAACACATTCTTTTATTAAAACTTGCTTAATTAATAAACCTTTAACTATCTGATTCAAAGGGTTTTTATGATCAGAAAAAGTGGTTTCAATTGCTTGAAATCAAGATAAAGCGTTAATTTTGTAGACTTCAGAATGTCCACTGATTATGCTTTGAACCATATAAAAACGACTTATTCAAGATACTTTAGGGGACAATAATGATTACTTATGACGAATTGCACCAGCAAATCCATAAAATAACCGAAATATCCAATGTTTTTCTTTATCTGATTGAAGATCGCATGATGTGTGACACCGACATTACCTGTGACCTGTTCTTCGATTATGTCGATAAAGTCAAAGATCATCTCGAGGTACAAGACAAAACCATCTACTCATCCATTCTCAACCAAGGTGATGCCAGTGCCAAAGAGACGGCTGATAACTTTATGTCAGGCTCGAAGGAAATCAAACGAATCTTTCAAAGTTACCTGAAAAAGTGGTCTAATAAAGGCAAACATCAACTGGTCATCTCTAATTATGATGATTTCACCAAAGAAACCCGTGAGATGTTTGAACTGGTGTTGAATCGAATCCAGGATGAAACTGAACATTTATATCCGCTGGTTAAATCGATCAGTGGTGATATGCAGAAAGTAGCCTAAACGCATCGATCATATCTGGCAGGACTAAATAACAGTCCTGTCCAGAAGTGCCTCATAATCTTTCGGTATAATCATGACTCATGATTCTTGCCCGGCACTCCCTTCAAGTTATATTCTTGTTCTTCATTGCTATCGTATGAAGCGCAATACCCATTAATAAACGCTTCTAATACCTTGAATTTGAATGATCCTGTCGACTGTTTGGAGAATAGTTATCAAGTCGCTTTTCTGAGCAGGTATCGCTTGCAAAAAAGGGAACGCCTCAAATTTGAACGGTAAAAAAATTTTGCCGCAACCAGGAATGATGAAATGGTCGGGGTGAGAAGATTCGAACTTCCGGCCCCTGCCTCCCGAAGACAGTGCTCTACCAGGCTGAGCTACACCCCGTTATTGATATATTATTGTAAAAAATTGAATGTATAAACCTGTTCAAATAAAATTTGATGAATCTATCCCATATTAATAAGTTCTAGGTTTATTGAGCTGATGCTATAAAAGGAAGCAGTATGTCAGAAAAATGTATCAAGATTTTTGTTACAGGACG
>JAAUXZ010038130.1_pt1 | contig 10642 bp, 8 predicted proteins | sample 7278131 | NCBI WGS metagenome assembly JAAUXZ01 (sample SAMN14350119, study PRJNA611818) | marine sediment metagenome | isolation source: surface marine sediment (3m) | place: French Polynesia: Moorea | collected 2018-08
GATGAAGGGCGGCCTCGAGTGGTGATCTCCGAAGAGACCCGGGCTCGCATCGACGAGGAGAAGGCCAGGTACCCGCAGGAGCGGGGCGCGCTGCTGGCCGCGCTCCACCTGGTCCACGCGGACCACGGCTTCGTATCCCGGGAGTGCGCCTCGGAGCTCGCCGAGATCTTCTCGATCCGGCCCATCGACGTGTTCGAGGTCGTCTCCTTCTACAACATGTTCTACTCGACCCCGCAGCCGCGACACCACGTGTACGTCTGCACGAACCTCCCCTGCTCGCTGCGGGGAGCGCGCACTCTGTTGCGCCAGCTCGAGTCACACGTGGGCGTCGGAGTCGGCGAGCCCACGCCCGACGGGCGGCTCGTGCTCGGTCACGAGGAGTGCCTCGGCGCCTGCGCCTACGCTCCGATGATGCGTGTCGACGGCGAGTACCACGAGGACCTGGACGCCGAGCGCGCCAAGAGCATCCTCGACTCCCTGGACTAGCCTTCGCCCATGCTCGAAGTCCCCTACGTCACGAACTACCTGAGCGAGCACTTCGCCGACGACAGCTTCAAGACGCTCGACGGCTACCGACGCCGCGGCGGCTACGAGGCGCTGCGCAAGGCGCTCGAGATGGAGCCCGCCGACGTCGTGGAGCTCGTGAAGTCGTCGGGCCTCCAGGGCCGCGGCGGCGCGGGCTTCTCGGCCGGCATGAAGTGGGGCTTCATGCCGGAGGGCGGCGACAAGCCGAAGTACCTCGTCTGCAACGCCGACGAGTCGGAGCCCGGCTCCTTCAAGGATCGGATCCTCCTCGAGCGCGGCCCGCACCAGATGCTCGAGGGCATCCTGATCGCAGCCTGGGCCACGGGCGCCGAGAAGACCTTCGTCTACGTGCGCGGCGAGTACGGCTTCCCGGCCGACCAGGTCGAGCGGGCCGTCGCCGAGGCCTACGAGGCGGGGCTGCTCGGAGCGAAGGTGCTGGGCAAGGCCTTCCGCCACGACGTCGTGGTGGCGCGCGGCGCCGGTGCCTACATCTGCGGCGAGGAGACGGGGCTGCTCGAGTCGCTCGAGGGCAAGAAGGGCCAGCCCCGCAAGAAGCCGCCCTTCCCCGCGCAGTACGGCGCGTTCGGCATGCCCACCACCGTCAACAACGTCGAGACCTTCTCCCACGTTCCTCACATCATGAAGAACGGCGTCGACTGGTTCCGCGGCTTCGGAACCGAGAAGAGCCCGGGCACCACGCTGTTCGGGGTCTCGGGCCAGGTGCAGCGGCCGGGCCTCTACGAGCTCCCCCTGGGCACGCCGCTCGACGAGATCGTCTACGAGCACGCCGGCGGCCCCTTGGACGGACGCCAGGTGAAGGGCGTGATTCCCGGCGGTATGTCCATGCCGATCCTGCCGGCCAGCCTGCTCGACGTGCCGATGGCCAACGAGTTCCTTCGCGAGCGCAAGACCATGCTCGGCACCGGAGGCGTGATGGTCATGGACGACACGACCTGCATGGTGCGGGCCTCGTGCGTCATCTCGTTCTTCTTCCGCGACGAGTCCTGTGGGCAGTGCACGCAGTGCCGCGAGGGCACGGGCTGGGTGAACAAGATCGTCGAGCGCATCGAGCGCGGCGCCGGCAGCGAAGACGACCTCGCGATCCTCGACGACGTGGCGGCGAAGATGGAGGGCCAGACGATCTGCGCCTTCGCCGACGCCGCGGCCTGGCCCATCCAGGGCATGATGAGGCACTTCCGCGAGGAGTTCGAGGAGCACGTACGGCGCGGCAAGTGTCCCTTCCCCGAGAGCTTCGAGCTGTAGATGCCGCGCATCACCGTCGACGGAAGGATCATCGAGGTGCCCGCCGGGCGGACCATCCTCCAGGCCCTCGACGACACCGGCCTGCTCATGAACGGCGTCGACGTGCCGCACTACTGCTGGCACCCGAAGCTCTCGATCGACGGCTCCTGCCGCCTCTGCCAGGTCGAGGTGGAGGGCATGCCGAAGCTCCAGATCGCCTGCAACACGCCCGTGCAGGACGGCATGGCCATCCGCACCGACAGCGATCGGGTGAAGAACGCCCGCGAGGGCGTGATGGAGCTCTTGCTCGTCAACCACCCACTCGACTGCCCCATCTGCGACCAGGCCGGGGAGTGCAAGCTCCAGGACTACGCCTACGAGTACGGCGTGGACGCGTCGCGCAGCCGCGAGCCCCGCCGCGCACTCCAGAAGCGCAAGGACCTGGGCGAGACCATCCTGCTCGACCAGGAGCGCTGCATCCTGTGCCGCCGCTGCGTGCGCTTCTGCGACGAGGTGCCGAAGACGGGCGAGATCCGCGTCTTCAACCGCGGTGACCGCTCCGTGATCGACGTATACGAGGGCTTCCCGCTCGACAACGAATACTCGATGAACGTCGCCGACATCTGCCCCGTCGGCGCGCTCACCACCAAGGACTTCCGCTTCAAGATCCGCGTCTGGTTCCTGGCGGACGTGCCCGGCGTCTGCACCGGGTGTTCGCGCGGCTGCAACGTGCACCTCGGCGTCGCAAACAACAAGGTCTACCGCTACGTACCGCGCCGCAACGACGAGGTGAACGAGACCTGGATCTGCGACGCGGGCCGCATGAGCTACAAGGAGATCGGCGGCGGCGAGCGCCTGCGCGATGCCCTGGTGCGCGGCGACGCGGGCCTCGAGACCGTGGGCATGGGTGCCGCGCTCGAGACGGCGGCGGCCCGGCTCCGCGCCGTGGTCGACGCCAGGGGCCCGGGCGCCGTGGTCGCGCTGGCCTCGCCCCACGCGGGCAACGAGGACCTCTTCACCCTGCGCCGCTTCTGCGCCGCCCTCGGCGTGGAATCGAGCGGCGCGGCCGTGGTCCGCGGCCAGGCCGACGGGATCCTCGTGACCGAGGAGAAGGCCGCCAACGCCGAGGGCGCGCGCCGCATCGGCTTCGGCGACGCGGGCCCGGTGCTCGAGAAGATCCGCAGCGGCAGCGCGGCCGCCGCGTTGGTGATGGGCCACGACGTGCTGCACGAGAGCTTCCTCGGCGACGCCGACGCCCTCGCCGGCCTCGAATGCCTCGTGGTGCTCGACTTCGAGCAGTCGGCGCTGCTGCGCGTGGCCGACGTGCTGATCCCCGTGCGGCACGCCGCCGAGAAGCACGCCACGCTCACGAACCACGCCGGCCGCGTGCAGCGCGTGCGCCCTGCCGTCGAGCCCGCCTGGGAGGCGTGGTCCGACGGCGAGGTGCTCGCGAAGCTCGGTGCGCTCCTCGACCTCGAGGGCTTCGACGGCAGCTACGACGTGCGCGCCGTCTCGAAGGCCCTCGCCCAGGCGATCCCCTCGTTCTCCGGCGCGAGCCTCGACGCCGTCGGCGACCAGGGACGACCGCTGGCCGAAGCCGGCGACATCGCGGAGGCCGGTACCTCCGCATGATCGTCGAGGAAATCGTCAAGACGGTCTTCATCATCGGCGTGGTGGTGGGCGCGCTCGCGCCCGTGATCACCTGGATCGAGCGCAAGCAGAGCGCCGTGATGCAGGACCGCATCGGCGCCAACCGCGCCGACATCGCGGGCATCACCATCCTCGGGCTCCTGCACCCGCTGGCCGACGTGGTGAAGCTCTTCAGCAAGGAGGACATCGTCCCCGATGGCGCGAACCGGGTGATGCACCTGATCGCGCCGATGATCGCGGCCCTGCCGGCGATCATCTCGTACGGGGTCATCCCCTTCGCCGGCGTCTACACCTTCGGCGATCAGACCATCAGCATGGTCGTCGCCGATCCCGACTGGGGCATCCTCTACATCTTCGCGATCGCCTCCATCGCCACCTACGGCACCGTGATCGCCGGCTGGTCGAGCAACAACAACTGGTCGATGCTCGGCGGCCTGCGGGCCTCGGCCCAGATGATCTCCTACGAGGTCACCATGGGTCTCTCGCTGGTGGGCGTCTTCATGGTCTTCCAGACCCTGCGGCTCACCGACATGGCGCTGGCCCAGGACACCACCTTCCGCATCTTCGGCTTCCTCGAAGTGCTCTTCGGCATGCAGGTGCCGGGCTTCCTCGACTGGGTGCGCCTCCCCGCCTGGGGGATCTTCTACCAGCCCCTGGCCTTCGCCATGTTCCTCACCGCGATCATGGCCGAGAACAAGCGGCCGCCCTTCGACCTCCCCGAGGGCGAGTCCGAGATCGTGGCCGGCTACCACACCGAGTACTCGGGCATGCGCTTCGGGCTCTTCTTCATGTCCGAGTTCATCCAGGTGGTGGTGATCGCGGGCCTGGTGGCGACCCTCTTCCTCGGCGGCTGGGCCGTGCCCTGGCTCTCGCAGGAGACGATCATCGGCTTCATCGCCCCGGCCTTCGGCGAGGGCTTCGCCACGGGGCTCTGCGTGATCATCCACTTCCTGACCTTCATGCTGAAGGTGGTGGTGATGATCTGGGTGCAGATGACCCTGCGCTGGACGCTCCCGCGCTTCCGCTACGACCAGGTCATGGATCTGTGCTGGAAGATCCTGCTGCCCCTCTCCATCGCCAACATCGTGGTCACCGGCGCGGTGATGCTGATCGCCCGGGGGTGAGGCCGTGACGACCCCGGTGGTCCTCTTCTATCTCTTCGGCTTCCTGGCCGTGGTCTTCGCGCTGGGCATGGTGCTGAACGTCCGCAACACGGTCGCCGCCGCCATGTGCCTGGTGGTCACGATGATCTCGCTGGCCGGGATCTACGTGCTGCTCGAGGCGCACCTGGTGGCGGCCTTCCAGATCATGGTCTACGCGGGGGCCATCGTGGTGCTCTTCCTCTTCGTGGTGATGCTGCTGAACCTGCGCCAGGACAAGTTCGCCCCGGGCCGGCAGTGGCTCGTGAAGACGGGAGCCGCCGCCGTGGGCGTGCTCGCGCTCGCCCAGCTCCTTCGCGTGCTGCGCGTGGGGCTGCCCGAGACGCCTCCGCTGCCCGAGGGCTTCGGCGGCTACCAGCAGCTGGGCATCGCTCTCTACAGCGACTACGTGCTGCTGGTGGAGATGGCCTCGCTCCTGCTGCTGGCTGCCATCGTCGGGGCGCTGATCCTCGCCAAGCGGAAGGTCGACTGATGAATCCGACTCCCGCCCTCCGGAAGGTCGGCCGATGATCCCCATCGACCACGTGATCGGCCTGTCGGCCCTCCTCTTCATGCTCGGCGTCATCGGCGTCGCCACCCGACGCAACGTGATCGTGGTGCTGATGTCGATCGAGCTGATGCTCAACGCCGTGAACCTGGCCTTCGTGGGCTTCAACCGGGTCCACCCGGCGACCCTCGACGGGCAGGTCTTCGTGCTCATGGTGATCGCGGTGGCGGCCTCGGAGGTGGCCGTGGGCCTCGGGATCGTGATCTCGATGTTCCGGAACCGCGATTCCGTGAACCTCGAGGACGTGAGCCTGCTGCGATGGTGACGCCGGCCGAGAACGATCTGCTGCGCTGGATCGCCTGCCTGCCGCTCCTGGCGGCGGCCTTCCACGGCGTGGCGCTCGGCCTCACCCGGCGGCCCTCGCCCCGCTGGCTGGTGATCGCCATCTCCTGCGGCTCGGTGCTGGTCTCCTTCTTCTTCTCGTGCTGGGCCTTCGCGGAGCTGATCGCGCTTCCCGAGGGGCAGCGCGTCCTGCTCGACGACGTCTACACCTGGATCGGGTCGGGGATCGGCAGCCAGGCCATGAGCGCCGAGCTGGCCTTCCTGATGGATCCGATCTCCGCGGTGATGTGCCTCGTGGTCACGGGCGTGGGGTTCCTGATCCACGTCTACTCCATCGGCTACATGGACGACGACCACCGCGAGGACAAGGGCTTCCAGCGCTTCTTCTGCTACCTCAACCTCTTCACCTTCTCGATGCTGGTGCTCGTCCTCGGCGAGAACGTCGTGCTGATGTTCGTCGGCTGGGAGGGCGTGGGCCTCTGTTCCTACCTGCTGATCGGGTTCTGGTACAGCGACCGCTTCAACGCCTACTGCGGGAGCAAGGCCTTCATCGTCAACCGCATCGGCGACTTCGGCATGCTGGTGGGGATCTTCCTGCTCTTCTGGGCGCTGTCGACGGTGGGCGCGGCGTCGGTGAGCTTCCGCGAGATCACCGCCGCCATCCCCCGGATCGCGGACATGACGATCACGATGCCCTGGGGTGCGGAGTACCGCGTCGTCACCGTGGTGGCGCTGTGCTTCTTCCTGGGCGCCTGCGGCAAGTCGGCCCAGATCCCCCTCTACGTGTGGCTGCCCGACGCCATGGCGGGCCCGACGCCCGTGTCGGCGCTGATCCACGCGGCCACCATGGTGACGGCCGGGGTCTACATGGTGTGCCGGCTGTCGCCGCTCTACGCCGCCTCGCCCGAGGCGTCCGCGGTGGTGGCCTGGGTGGGCGCGCTCACGGCCTTCTTCGCCGCCACGATCGCCATCGCCCAGACCGACATCAAGAAGGTGCTCGCCTACTCCACGGTGAGCCAGCTCGGATACATGTTCCTGGCGGCGGGCGCCGGCGGCTACGGCGCCGCGATCTTCCACCTCGGCACCCACGCCTTCTTCAAGGCGCTGCTCTTCCTGGGCTCGGGCGCCGTGATCATGGCCATGCACCACGAGCAGGACATCGACAAGATGGGAGGCCTGCGCGCCCGGATCCCGTCGGTGTTCTGGGTCTTCTTCATCGGCGTCTACGCCATCTCGGGCTTCCCGATCGCGTCGGGCTTCTTCTCGAAGGACCTGATCCTGGTGACGGCCTTCACGTCCGACCTGCCCGGACACGTCTGGCTCTACCGCATCGGGCTGGTGACGGCGGGGATCACCTCCTTCTACATGTTCCGCCTGCTCTTCCGCACCTTCTTCGGCGAGCTGCGGGCCCCGGCCGGCGTGCGTGGCCGCATCCACGAGCCGCCCTCGACCGTGATGTGGCCCCTCTACGTTCTCGCCTTCTTCTCGATCTTCGCCGGCTTCATCGGTCTTCCGCAGATCTGGGGCGACTTCATCTCGATCGAGAACTCGAACAGCCTGGAGAACTTCCTGGCCCCCGCCCTGGCCCCTTCGCAGCCGCATGCCATCGAGCACAGCACCGAGTACGCCATGGCCGCCTCGGCCATCGGCATGGCGACCGCGGGCCTGGCGCTGGCCTACTACCTCTACGTGAGCCGCCCCGAGCTGCCCGCGAAGATCTCCGAGGCGCTCCGCTTCCCCTACCGGCTGATCCTGCACAAGTACTACGTCGACGAGGCCTACGATGCCGCGCTCGTGAGGCCCACCGTGGCCATCTCCGACCGCGTGCTCTTCCGCGTGGTCGACGCCGGTGTCATCGACGGCCTGGGCGTGAACGGCCTGGCCCGCACGGTGCGCGCGGTCGCCGATGGAGCCCTCAAGCATCTCCAGACGGGGCTCACCCAGAGCTACGTCTTCCTGATGATCCTCGGCACCGCCGCGATCGTCGGATACCTGGTGCGGTAGTCGGCGCATGGGCGAATCCTCGATCCTCACCTGGCTGACCTTCCTGCCCATCGGCGCGGGGCTCCTGCTGCTGGCGGCGGGCTCGGTGGCCCAGGTGTCCGGCCGGCCGGGCCTTCCCGACCGGGTGTGGAAGATCGTGGGCCTCGCCGGCACGGCCTTCACCTTCCTGCTCTCGCTCCAGCTGCTCCGGGGCTTCGACGCCACCGATCCCGGCTTCCAGTTCCTCCAGCACGTGGAGTGGCTCCCCGAGTTCGGGATCCACTGGTTCGTGGGGATCGACGGGATCAGCCTCTTCCTGGTGCTGCTCACGACCTTCATCATGCCGATCGTGCTCCTGGCGTCGTGGCACGACATCGGGAAGTCGGTGAAGAGCTACGTCTTCTTCATGCTCTTCCTCGAGACGGGCATGATCGGCACCTTCGTGGCGCTCAACCTCTTCCAGTTCTACGTGTTCTGGGAGGTCATGCTGATCCCGATGTACTTCATCATCGGGATCTGGGGCGGCCCGCGGCGCGTGTACGCGGCCGTCAAGTTCTTCCTCTTCACCATGCTCGGCTCGCTGCTGATGCTGGTGGCGATGCTCGTGGTCTACTACCTCACCTACGAGCAGACCGGCCGGCTCGAGCTCGACCTCGTGGCGCGGCCCGGCGTCGAGGCCAAGGCCCTGCTCGACACCGCCATCCCGGTGGCGGGCGACGTCTGGTGGAAGACCCAGTTCTGGCTCTTCGCGGCCTTCGCCCTGGCCTTCGCCATCAAGGTGCCGATGGTGCCGGTGCACACCTGGCTGCCGGATGCGCACGTCGAGGCGCCCACCGCCGGGTCGGTGGTGCTGGCCGCGGTGCTGCTCAAGATGGGCACCTACGGGTTCCTGCGCTTCGCGCTGCCCCTCTTCCCCGACGCCGTCGCGACCTTCACGCCGTGGATGGTGACGCTCGCCGTCGTGGGCATCGTCTACGGCTCCCTGGTGGCCATGGTCCAGCCCGACATCAAGAAGCTCGTGGCCTACTCGTCGGTCGCGCACCTGGGCTTCGTCATGCTGGGCATGTTCGCGCTGAACGCCACGGGCCTGAACGGCAGCATCCTCCAGATGGTGAACCACGGGCTCTCCACGGGCGCCCTCTTCCTCCTGGTGGGCATGCTCTACGAGCGCCGCCACACCCGGCTCATCTCGGAGTTCGGCGGCGTGGCGAAGCCGATGCCCGTCTATGCGGCGCTCTTCGGCATCGTCACCATGTCGAGCATCGGCCTGCCCATGCTGAACGGCTTCGTGGGCGAGTTCCTGATCCTGCTGGGCGCCTACTTCGCGCACCCGCTGGCCGCGGTCATCTCGACCTCGGGCGTGGTGCTGGCGGCCGCATACATGCTCTGGATGTACCGGCGGGTGATGTTCGGGCCGGTCGACAATCCCGAGAACCAGGGCCTGCTCGACCTCGACCTGCGCGAGAAGGTCGTGATGGTCGCGATGATCGTGCCCATCGTCTGGATCGGGGTCTACCCCGAGCCCTTCCTGCGTCGCATCGAGCCCTCGGTGGTGGAGCTCCTGCGCCGGATGGACGAGCGCGGGGCCGTGACCCTCGCCGAGGCGGCGGCCGGGGAGGGGGCGGCACCGGCCGGGGAAGGGGCGATGCCGGCCGCCTCGGAGGGTGTCGAGGAGGAGAGCCCGTGACCCCCCAGATCGACATCTCGGTCCTCGCTCCCATCGGCTTCCTGGCCATCGCGGCCATGGCGGTGCTGATGGGCGAGGTGCTGCTCACGCGGGCGAAGACGGTGATGGGCCGTCCGGTCGACGAGCGCTTCATCGGCACCGCCCTCGCCGGCACTTCGATCCTCTTCCTGTTGGCGGCGCTCTACACCTGCGTCAGCAAGTTCGCCGGCGGCGCGGTGGAGGTCTTCAACCCGGCGAATCCCCTCTTCCAGATGGACCGCTTCTCGGCGCTGGTGTCGGGGGTGATCGCCCTCTCGGCGCTGCTCTCCTGCGCGCTCGCCATCTACTACCTCGACGAGCTGCGCATCAACCACGGTGAGTACTACGCCCTGCTGCTGCTCTCCGTGTGCGGCATGATGCTCATGGTCTCGGCGGTGGACATGCTGGCCGTCTTCCTCGGCCTCGAGCTGATGAGCATTCCCATCTACGCCCTGGCGGGCTTCGATCGCCGCAAGCTCCGCAGCAACGAGTCGGCGATGAAGTACTTCCTGATGGGGTCCTTCGCGAGCGCCGTGATGCTCTACGGCATGGCTCTCCTCTACGGCAGCGTCGGCGCCACCTCCTTCGAGGCCCTGCGCGCGGGCTTCGACCCGGAGAGCCCGCTGGCTCTCGTGGGCGTGGGCCTGCTGATCGTCGGATTCGCCTTCAAGATCTCGTCGGTCCCCTTCCACCAGTGGACCCCCGACGTGTACGAGGGGGCGCCCTCGGCCGTGACGGCCTTCATGTCGGTGGCGGTCAAGACGACGGCCGTCGCCACGCTGCTTCGGGTCGTGGGGCTGGCGCTCGGCCCCCTCGACCAGACGCTGCTCAACGTGCTCTGGGTCCTCGCCGTCCTCACGATGATCGTGGGCAACGTGATGGCGGTGATCCAGGACAACGTGAAGCGCCTGCTGGCCTACTCGAGCATCGGCCACGCCGGCTACATCCTCGTGGGGGTCGTGGCGGGCACCGTCGAGGGCTACTCCGCCGTCGTCTTCTACCTGATCGCCTACACCTTCATGAACCTCGGCGCCTTCGGCGTGGTGGTGGCGCTCTCGCAGCGCGGTCACGACTGCGAGCGCATCGACTCCTTCGCGGGGCTGGCGAGGTCGCGCCCGGGCCTGGCGGGCCTGATGACGCTGTTCATGGTGTCCCTGGCAGGCATCCCGCCGACGGTGGGCTTCTTCGCCAAGTTCACCATCTTCATGGCCGCCGTGCGGGCGGGTCAGGTTCCCCTCGCGATCATCGGCGTGCTGATGAGCGTGGTCTCGGTCTACTACTACCTGCGCATCCCGGTGCTCATGTACATGCGCGAGCCCAGCGAGGAGCCCACGCGTCGGGAGCTCGCCAGCGGCGAGGCCTTCGTCCTCGGCGTCTGCGCCTTCGCCGTCCTCTTCCTCGGGATCTTCCCCAACGAAGGGCCGTTCGAGCAGATCCAGGTCGTCGACTGGGCCCGAGACTCCGTCCGCCTCCTCTTCCCCAGCGGCTAGCGGGGCCGGACGGGGACGTTCCTGCCCAACGGACCCAACCCCACAACCCCCAGTCCCC
>JAAUXZ010112040.1_pt1 | contig 10642 bp, 5 predicted proteins | sample 7278131 | NCBI WGS metagenome assembly JAAUXZ01 (sample SAMN14350119, study PRJNA611818) | marine sediment metagenome | isolation source: surface marine sediment (3m) | place: French Polynesia: Moorea | collected 2018-08
CCGTTTGAGTAGTTTGGGATCGGTGGTGCTCAAATCGACAATTAGCAATCCATCCACAACGTTTGAAAAAGCTTTATCTACATTAAAACTGACCAGGGTGCCGTTCAGTTTCAGATAATGTCGCAAAAGTACCGGGATACCCTTTCCATCTTTTTCGATTTCAGAAATTAGCAAAGAAATATCGTCAATATCCTGAAATGAGGATTTAATTGCTTGTTTATCGACACCGGTCAATTTTACGGATCGATAAGGGTGCCGTGCCGACACATATTTGGAGAGCGTATTATCGAACTTATTTTGTTTCAAAAATCTCACCATCAAATTCTTGGAAACCGAGTGATAATCGCGGCTGATGCTCACCGGTCCAAACAGTATTTTATACTGCGGATTTTGGACAACAAATTCACCAATGCCCCGCCATATCAACATTAGGCTGTTGAATTTCTTTTGATATTCAGATCGGATAAATGATCGACCGAATTCAACGGCGGTTTGCAGCCGATGTACAAATTCATATTTGTAATGAAACAATTCACTGGAATAGAGACCCTTGGTGCCATAAACATCCAGTATCTGATCCGTCAATCCCAAGCGATACGCTCCAATCAGTATCTTTTTTTTACGATTCCACAAAAATAAATGGCGATAATACGAATCAAATCGGTCCAGATCGATGGATTTACCGGTGCCTTCCTGTACCTCACGAAAAGTAATTTCACGCAACCGACCTATTTCATTAAGTATATTAGGAACTTGGGAGGATTCGGCGATAAAGACGTCAAAATCGCCATTTTCAAGCAGATGCTGTTCGCTTGATAACTGGTTGATTTCGCGTTGTAAAATTTCAGGTGACACCGGGTTGATCACCGGTTCGGATGGCGATTGGTTTCGATTAACGAACTTGGCAAGTGGAATTGGAGTATTGGCTTTGAAAGGCTTAAATGGGCTTGGTTTGCGATGTTTTTGAAAATAAGTGTTGATTCGCAGATACTCAGTCAAGGCTTGATCGGATTTAAATTTTTTTAGTTTACCCCATGGGATCGGTCGGCCGACATAGACCTTAATGGATCGAAACTGCTTGTTTACTAATTCACGCGGCAACATGGCCGTGCGCAGGCGCGGATGCAGCAATCCCAGCAGTTGAAAGAGCAGGCTGTTAGATCCCGGAAAAAAAACCGGCAAAACCGCGGCCCGAGTATGTCTTACAAGTGCGCCAATATGGGGCGACCAGGGAGGATCCATGACCTTGGCTTTGTTCAACCGCAAACTGGAAACCTCGCCGGCAGGAAAGGCTTCTAAAATGCCCCCGTTTTTAAGCCAACGCAAAGCATCTTTCAAACCGCGTGTATTGGCGGTCTTTGAACGGTTATTATCGAAGGGATCCACCGAAATAATATGCTCTTTTATCGGCTCGATATGAGTCAGCAGATAATTTCCTAAAATCTTTAAATCCGGCCGAACCTGAGAGAGAATTGCCGCTAAGATAACACCCTCAATACCGCCAAATGGATGATTGGCAACCGCAATTAATGCACCTTTGGTCGGTATTTTTTCCAAGTCGCCGGCACCAATCTGGTAGGTAACATGACAGGCTTCGAGGCAAGCATTAAAGATTTCATCGGGGCTGTGTAACGCAGCAGTTCGTCGACAAACCTGCGCATAAAGCGAATTTAGTTTTCCAATAGATAAGAGGGCTTCGACAGGATGTTTTACCAACGAAATGAGGCACCTGCCAACGGGATGGTTCACTGCATTTTTTAGGTCAATCAGCACAGGATCCATGTCATACTGATTCTCAAAATTCGACAATTCTTGAAAAGGTTCTCGCATGTTCTTCCCTTCTCTGATGACGAAATTGATAATGTTAAATGGCTTGATGCTGATTAAACCCTGAGTCGCAGCCATTAAAGCATTCTACTCAGCCATTTATTACCGTTTCAATAAAATAGTATTTGGATTTTATTAGGACCCCGCGAGCTGGCTTTTATCATTTACCTTGCCGGTTTGATCGGTGCAAGTAATTATCTGTTATTTTTCCAGGAAAGGCCCCGCTGAAAACCAAAAAGCATCATAACTTATTAGATTAATATACATATACTTGCTATTCGCTCAATAGGAATTAGGGTAGGCAAGTTGAAATCAAAGTGTAAGGTGACTGAAATCCAACAGGCTTTCACGGTAAAACATCTCAATTACAACGACAAGCCTATGATGGCAACATCAAATCAGCATACCAAAAGAGGGCTGCGAGGAAAAAAGAAGTGGCAGTTGGTATTTGCCAGTTACGGACTATTGTTGGCCATCTCATATCTGGTCCAATTTCTTTTTCCAATAGTACCCGAGCGACTTTCCGAGCAGCTGTTAGTAAAAGTGCCCCAAAAGGACGAAGGCGCCGCAACAAACAATTTCGTCACAATTGCCTATACAGATTCTCATCCTTTGGCTCATAAAGAACCCCCTGTAATTCTTTTGCTGCATGGCAGTCCGATAGCCGCCCATCCAACCTTTAAAAACCTCAAAGCCCATTTAACACCCATTGGTCGAGTTATTGCGCCCGATATGCCGGGATTCGGTGCATCAGTTCAAAGTATTCCCGAGTACTCGATAGAGGCCCACGCTGACTACATGCTGGGATTTATCGATAGACTCAAGATCAGCAAAGTCCATATTGTGGCCTATAGCATGGGAGGTGGTGTTGCGCTGCATATGGTCCAAAAAGCTCCCAATCGAATTCAATCTTTGGTCATGCTGTCATCGATCGGTGTGCAAGAACTCGAATTACTTGGAAATTATCATCTCAACCATGCACTGCACAGCGTACAATTGGCAGCATTGTGGTTGATAGACAAATTTGTGCCACACATGGGACTTTTTAATCGATTGCCTGTTAATGTGAATTATGCACGCAACTTCTATGATACCGACCAACGTCCATTGCGCAACATCTTATCAAACCTACAGGCCCCGACACTCATTCTTCAGGGACGAAATGACGCTATGGTTCCGCTAGCAGCTGCCAAAGAGCATCATCGACTGGTTCCGCAAAGTGAAATAATTGTATACGATGGTGGCCATATGTTGGTATTGTCACCACCTCCTAAAATGGCCCGCGATATTGTAAATTTTATCATCAATGTTGAATCAGGAGAGGGTATCACTCGCCAAATGGCAACACCATATCGCACTAAACAGGCCCAAAAACCTTTTGATGACGTTTCGTTCATCAATGCCCAGGGACTAAGCCTGATTATCATCATGGTGTTGATTGCTTTGGCGACACTGATCAGTGAAGATTTAACCTGTATTGGTGCCGGTTTGTTGGCAGCCAATGGTACCATTGGCTTTATCCCTGTAGTGGTGGCCTCGTTTAGCGGTATTTTTTTAGGCGATATCCTCCTTTTTTTAGCCGGCAAGTATTTGGGGCGACCGGCGTTGCGCCATGCTCCCCTGCGATGGATTGTAAAAGAGACCGACCTGGATCAAACTGCTCAATGGTTTGCAGCGCGCGGCCCGGCGATCATTATCGCTAGCCGATTTCTGCCGGGCAGCCGTTTGCCAACCTATTTTGGTGCTGGTCTTCTTGACGTAGGGTTTTGGTTATTTACCATCTATTTTGCAATCGCAGCCGCCCTCTGGACCCCATTGCTGGTTGGCCTGGCAACTCTCATCGGCTCGCAACTTTTCATTTACTACCAACACTTTGAACGCTATGCACTGGTAGTTCTTGTCGGAACCATAGCGGTCCTATGGGTAATGATCAAATTGATTATGCCAGCGTTTACATTTCGTGGTCGTCGTTTGTTGATATCCTCCCTGCGTCGTAAAATTAGGTGGGAATTTTGGTCGCCATTTATTTTTTATATTCCGGTCGTTTTATATGTTTTGTATTTGGCCATACGCCATCGCCATTTAACCTTATTCACCGCTGCCAATCCAAGCATTCCGGCAGGTGGATTTATTGGTGAATCCAAATCCCGTATTTTAGATCAGCTCCATTGGGGTCGCCAATTTATTGCTCGCTATCGGCTCATCAGCGGTAATCTTTCGTTAAAAACCAAACTGTCGCAGATCAAAGCGTTTATAGATGAAAACGCGTTGTCCTTTCCGGTTGTGCTAAAACCAGATAGCGGACAGCGTGGCAAAGGGGTTGCCATCATCAAATCGCACCAAGAGGTAGCCACATATCTATCCAAGGCCGAACATAGCGTCATTGTACAGGAATATGTTGATGGTATGGAGTTCGGAATTTTTTACTACCGCTACCCTGGCAGCCATACCGGTCAAATCTTTTCGGTGACCGATAAACGTCTGATATCATTAAAAGGCGATGGTTTAAACACTTTGGAAAACCTGATTCTATTGGATGAACGGGCCATGTGTATGGCACGCTACCATTTTGATAAACACCGCCAGCGTCTGCATAAGGTTCCGGTCAAAGGTGAGCAAATCAAACTTGTGGAGGTGGGAACGCATTGTCGCGGGGCGCTTTTTCTAAATGGCAGCCATGTCATGACGCCTAAACTTCACGCGGTTATTGATCACATCTGTAAGGGCTTTAAGGGATTTTACTTTGGGCGATTTGATATTCGCACCCCTGATATCAAGAGCTTCCAGGATGGCCAGAATTTTAAAATTGTTGAACTAAACGGGGTTACCTCTGAGGCCACACATATTTATCACCCTGGCACCCCGATTTGGAAAGCCTATGGTGTGCTCATGAACCAGTGGAAAATTGCATTTGAAATCGGCGCGATGAATACCAAAAACGGCATGCGAGCAACATCGGCCCAGCAACTTTGGAAGCTGCTTTTCAATTGACCGAATACGCATATTATTGCTGTCTTAGTTTTTACTGCTTCCAAAGCACCTACGGCATAAAGTTCTTCTGCCTCCATTTTCCCAGCCCTCTAACGGTTTTGTACGAACTATATAGACACTGCCTCGGCTGTCTTGACAGCATCCAAAAGAAGGCTAATAATCCATAATAATTTTAACACCTTTATCGGCATGTAATGATGTCTGGCATCAAACGACCTGGATGCTCGAAGTGATCTTAACTTTGTTCTACAGGTGCTTATTCATCCGATTTCACGGTGCGACATCAGCGCAAATAACAGCTCGATAAATAAGGATCCTAAGCAATGCCGCGAAAAAAAATTAAACTACCGTATCAGATCGATTATCTTTCGGTTTTGAGTGAAAAAGGTCGGGTAGATGAAAAACTAGTACCAGACATATCGGACGACCTGCTATTAAAGCTCCATTACTATATGCTTTTGGGACGACGGTTCGACGAGCGTCTGCTCAACCTTCAACGCCAAGGTCGAATCGGAACATTTCCGCCCATTTCCGGGCAGGAAGCGTCCCAACTTGGCGCTGTGGCGGCTTTACAGGAATCGGATTGGATGGCACCCTCTTTTCGTGAGACGATTGCCGAAATTTGGCGGGGTAGAACCCTGGAAAGTGTTATCATTGCCAACAATGGTTATAGTGAAGGGGCTCAGGCACCTGCGGATAGCCGCAATTTACCGGTTTCCATTCCTGTGGGATCGCAAATTTTGCATGCGGTTGGTATCGGGTACGGCATCAAATATCGCCAACAAAAAGAGGTCGCAATGGCTTTTTTTGGTGACGGTGCAACATCAGAAGGTGATTTTCACGAAGGCTTAAATTTCGCAGGAGTTTTTCAAACCCCCACTGTTTTTGTTTGCCAAAACAACCAATGGGCGATCTCGGTGCCTCGGAGTCAACAGACCCATGCCGAAACATTGGCACAAAAAGCATTGGCATATGGGATGCCGGGCATTCAAGTAGATGGCAATGACATTTTGGCAGTTTATGCCGCAGCGCAAGAGGCGGTCGAACGCGCTCGCAATAGCGAGGGGCCAACGCTAATTGAGTGCGTAACCTACCGCCTGTCGGTGCATACCACCGCCGATGACCCTAAAAAATACCGTGGGGAAGAAGAAGTAGAAATTTGGAAAAAACGTGACCCCTTGGATCGTTTTCAAAAATTCCTGATAGCCCGCCAACTGCTTTCCAAATCAAAAATTGAAACGACTGAATCGGAAATCAAAGAAGTTATTCAAAAAGCTGTTGATCGTGCCGAAGAGCAGATGCAAACAATGGGCAATCCAATGGACATGTTTGAACATGCCTATGCCGAATTGCCGCCATATCTTAAAAAACAGAAAGAATATTTAGCCCAGGAACTGGCGGCGGAAAAAAAGGAGTAATTTGATGGCCAAAATGACCATGGTACAGGCTCTCAACTTGGCCTTAAAGCAAGAAATGGAAACAGACGATCGGGTGGTTGTGCTGGGAGAAGATGTTGGTCGTGACGGTGGTGTTTTTCGGGTTACAGACAACCTGATTGATTCATATGGCAAAGAACGTGTCATGGACACACCGCTGGCCGAGGCCGGTATCGTGGGCATGTCCATCGGGATGGCCCTTTATGGACTGCGCCCGGTTTGTGAAATCCAATTTTCAGGATTTAGCTACCAAGCTTTTCACCAAATTGAAAGCCACGCCGCCCGCTTACGGTGGCGCTCGCAAGGTCGTTTTCAGGTACCAATGGTTTTACGCACCCCTTACAGTGGCGGCGTGCGCGCCTTGGAGCACCATTCGGAAAGCCGTGAAATTTATTATGCCCATACACCTGGATTAAAAATGGTTATTCCGTCTGGTCCACGCAACGCCCGGGCTCTGTTGGTTAGTGCGATCCGAGATCCCGATCCCGTCATCTTTTACGAATCCAAAGCCCTATACCGTGCTTTTCGAGAAGAGGTACCCGAAAAAGAAGAGACCCTGCCGATCGGGAAATCACAAATTATTCGCGAAGGAGCGGATATTTCTCTAATCTGTTATGGTTCAATGGTGCATCCAACCCTGGAGGCCGCAGCCGTTTTAGAAGATAAAGATGGCGTGAACGCTGAAGTTATCGATTTACTAACCCTTGCGCCTTTGGATGATTCTTTATTTACCGCGTCAGTACGAAAAACCGGCCGTGCGATCGTCATTCACGAGGCCCCCCGCAGTTTTGGACCCGGCGGAGAAATTATTTCGCGCTTAATTGAAAAATCATTTTATTATCTGGAAGCCCCAATTACACGCGTGGCCGGATTTGATGTGATTATTCCATTGTTTAGCCGCGAGAAGAGTTATATTCCCGACGCAAACCGGATTGTACGCGAAGCTCGCAAAGTATTAGCTGTAAAAAGCTAGTCTGACAAGATTTGATGAAATTGCGTCGAACATTAGTCTGCCATCATACGATGGCATCTATTTTGCCAACATAACCAAACACATTTCCCAGACAAGGAGACCTCAATGGCCCGCGCATTTAAGCTGCCCGACTTGGGCGAGGGCATTCACGAAGGTGAAGTTCTTTCCGTTTTGGTGGCGATAGGCGATGACATCACCGAAGGCGATTTAATATTGGAAGTCGAAACCGATAAGGCCGCCGTGGAAATACCGTCGCCTTACACCGGTAAAATCCTGGAGATTCTGGTGAAACCGGGAGATATCGTAAAAGTCGGCGATGCGTTGATGACGTTTTCCAATGGTGACGAGGCCGAGGTCATACCGGCTGAGATATCGGTGCCATCGGCCAACGCGCTGCAAACTGAACCAAAAGAAGATATCACCAAGCCAATCGCTGATCAAGGGCCGGTTCCAGCGTCCCCAGCCACGCGCAGACTGGCACGGGAACTAGATGTGGACCTGCGGAAAATAGAGCCCAGCGGGTCTGGCGGACGAGTAACCGCCGAAGATGTCCGCCGCTTTGCGGCTCAAGCGGTGGAACCCGCCCCCCTCAATACAGAAAGCATTTTACCATCTGCACCACCAGTTGCGCCCGTAACCATGGACGCAAATCTGCCGAATTTTTCCAAATGGGGAACAACCGAACGGGTACCCTTTCGTTCCATCCGCCGTGCCATTGGCAAACAGATGAGTTTGGCGTGGTCACAAATTCCCCATGTCACCAGTCAGGGATCAGTGGATATTACGCGCTTGGAAGAATTTCGTCGCCGCCACATAAATGATATTGAAGCAAAGGGTGGCAAGTTGACATTGAGTGTATTTGCTCTCAAAGCTGCGGCCACAGCGCTGCGCGCATATCCAAACTTCAATGCTTCATTGGATTTGGAAAATGAAGAAATCATTATCAAGCATTATTATCACATCGGCGTAGCAGTCGATACTGCCGAAGGATTAATTGTTCCGGTCATTCGGGATGTAGACCGTAAAAGTATTACCGAATTGGCAATCGAGCTAAACGAACTGGTACAACGCACCCGCGCGCGCAAGGCTTCCTTGGATGATATGCAAGGCGGCACGTTTACCATTACCAACATCGGTCCTATGGGAACCGGCTATTTCGCTCCAATTATCAATTATCCCCAAGTTGCCATTATGGGATTGGGGGCTGCCAAGATGCAACCAGTCGTGATTGAAAATGAAACAGATGGTTATGAGATTGTACCTCGATTGATTCTACCAGTGGTTTTGACCATCGACCACCGGGTTTTAGACGGAGCGGATGCGTCGCGATTCATGCAGGTTGTGATCGATTCTTTGCAAGACCCGGATGAGCTGTTGATGACAATGGTATAATCAGACGATCGAGTTTTAAAGGAGTATCGTTGCGCCATGGTAATGGGCGAGTTGGTTCAAAAAACGGACGTTTTGGTTATCGGGGGCGGACCCGGCGGGTATGCGGCTGCGTTTCGTGCCGCCGATTTGGGCTTAGATGTCACGCTGGTTGAGTTGAATGCGCGACCGGGTGGCGTATGTTTATTTCGCGGCTGTATTCCCTCAAAAACATACCTTTATCTTTCCGAATTGCTGTACGACGCACAACAGGCGGCAAAAATGGGCATCGCCTTTAGCCCGCCTACCATCGATATCAACGGAATTCGTGCATGGAAGGCTAAAGTTGTGGATCGTCTGGCCACCGGTCTTGTAAATTTAAGCGAAAAACGCGGCATCCAATTATTGCAAGGACGTGCAGCATTTGAAAATCCTCGCCAGGTCCGGCTTTTCGAAAATGAAATTAGCCATATAAAATTTCACTCCGCCATCATCGCCACCGGTTCGCATCCCATATCCTTGCCCGGTGTGAAGATCAAAAAAGAAGGACGCATCATGAGCTCAACGGAAGCCCTCGAATTGGCTGATATCCCCAAATCCCTGCTGGTTATCGGCGGGGGCTATGTGGGCTTGGAGCTGGGAAGCGTATATGCCTCACTGGGCAGCCAAGTAACCCTGATTGAAAAGGGTGATCGATTGTTGCCCGGGGTTGATGATGATTTACTCCGGCCCTTAAATCACCGCCTTAAAAAACTATTCACGGCGATACGCCTCCAAACCGGCGTGACGGCACTCACTGAAACCGAAGAGCTAGTGCGGGCGACATTGGAAAGCGCATCAGGAACTCAACAAGAAACATTTGACCGCGCCTTAATTGCCATCGGTCGCAAACCCAACACACAGGGGCTTGGATTGGAAAACACATCCATCGAATTGGACCCACAGGGCTTTATCGTTGTGGACGAACAACAACGCACCGCGGAAAAATACATCTTTGCTGTGGGAGATGTGGCCGGCGGTCTTTTATTGGCGCACAAGGCTTCGCGGGAAGGCAAAATCGCAGCAGAGGTCATCGCTGGTCAGCCATCAGCGTTTGATGCGCGGGCCATCCCGGCCGTGGTGTATACTGATCCGCAAATCGCCTGGTGCGGTCTCACAGAAACCGAGGCTCAAGAACAAAATCGGTCGGTTCGCATCGAACGTTTTCCCTGGCAGGCTTCCGGTCGGGCGGCTACAATGGGTGCTACCGATGGGCTTACTAAAATAATTGTTGATGCAGCAACCGAAAGGATCTTAGGTATCGGTATTACCGGTCGCCATGTGGAGGGACTCATTGCCGAAGGTGTGTTGGCCATCGAAATGGGTGCCGTGGCTGAAGATATGGCCCTGAGCATTCACCCGCATCCAACCCTTTCAGAGACTGAAAGTGAAGCAGCTGAAATCTTTCTCGGAAGCGCGACGCATATCCTCGCCAAAAAGTGAACCATCGATATCAGATTCATATCTTCGGCTTCATACGCCTTGCCGGCTACTTGATCAAAACGCTTTGCGTTTAGACGTTATGACACCTCTAATTCCCGTGAAACGCAATTCATGAATGAAGCGCCGGGCCAGATGATGCACGCTTGTATGTTCATAAATTTCGCCATTGGAACCAACGCCCCGAATCCGGCCATCGTACAAAAACCATTGTAGCAACATTCGACCGATTTCAATTTTGTCTTTTGGAAGATCCATAAACTTTGCTTTGCAGATTGCCGGCACAGGGATAGCTATGTTTTCATCCACCAGTCGTTTCATAAAGTTAAGTATCCGGGTGAGTCGCAAGAGGGTAATCGCTTCGTATCGATTGGTATCGGCATCTAAGGGTAAGGCGCTTGATCGCAGCAAAGCATAGTGATTGGGCAATTTGCCAGCGTGGCGACAATGCTTGAAATCGCAACTGCCTGGTGCTGGGTAAAAGATGGATAAGCCCGCCAAAACACGCCTTTGGGCCAGGTAAATCAGATCGCCCAGACTATCTTCGGCCCGCTGTCCAGGGGCAGCG
>JAAUXZ010077825.1_pt1 | contig 10621 bp, 9 predicted proteins | sample 7278131 | NCBI WGS metagenome assembly JAAUXZ01 (sample SAMN14350119, study PRJNA611818) | marine sediment metagenome | isolation source: surface marine sediment (3m) | place: French Polynesia: Moorea | collected 2018-08
TGACCGACGCCGTCATGCGCGCGGTACCGAGCGTTTACCACATGGCACAAAAAGCGCTGACGTCGAAGAAAGGCGAAGGGCACAACATTCCTGAAACCCGCTTCAACGTCCCTGTCGCACCGCGGAAGATGTTCGGTGCGCGGGCATTCCCGCTGGAAGACCTGAAGACGATTCGCAAGGCTGTCCCGGGCAGCACGGTCAATGATGTCGTGCTCGCGATCTGTGGCGGCGCCCTGCGCAAGTATCTTCGGCATCACCAGGAACTGCCCGAGGATTCCCTAATCGCCTGGGTGCCGATCAATGCCCGCGGTGGTGAGACTTCTGACGCGAGTACGCCGCGCAACAACATCACCTCTATGACGGCGCCGATCTACACGAATATCGAAAACCCGATCGAGCGACTCGAAACGATCCATGGCGCGACCCAGAGGAGCAAAGAAGCCAAGTCCGGCGTATCTGCGCGACTCATGACCGATTTGAGCAAGCACGTTCCGGCCGGGACGCAGGTGCTCGCAGGCCGTCTTGTGCTTCGTGCCGGCATGGCCTCGCGCATGTGTAACCTGTTTATCTCGAACGTGCCCGGGCCGCAGGTGCCGCTGTACATGAACGGCGCAAAGCAGGTAGGTGCCTACGGCATCGCACCGCTCGTCAACGGCATGGGTCTGTTCATTGCCACGCCGAGCTATAACGGCGAGATGACATTCAACGTCACGTCAACGCGCGAGATTCTCCCGGACATGGAGTTCTTCGTGGACTGCATCGAAGACTCGATGAACGAACTCAAGGCGGCTATCAAGAAGCCGGCACGCAAGAAGACCACGCGCAAGAAGACGGCTCGCAAGAAAACAGCGAGCGCCAAGATTCGCGCGGTCTAGCTCGGTAGCGCTATTCGACCCGGATCGTACCGGAGCCGGTATCGATCTCGAGAAGGTGCCCGCCACCGCGAACCTCTCCCCGGACGTGCTTCTTGGAGATCTTGCCTTCCATCGTCAATGGGTGTTCGATCGTAATGCCGCCGGAATTCGATTCGGCATCGAGATCGAAGGCCGCGTCGTCCGGCAGGTCAATACGCACGGAGCCGGAGCCCGTATCGAGTCTCCAGCGTCCTTCCTGGCGGCCCTGCACGACGATGCGGCCGCTCCCTGAATCGGCATCCAGCGCGCCGACGACGCCGAGCAGCTCGCTGCTGCCGGATCCCGTATCGACTGTTACGTCGCCGGGTGCGGTCTGCATCAGGTAGATGCTGCCGCTGCCTGTGTCGGCATGAAATGCACCGCCCACGCCGTCGGCATGTATCGAGCCGCTGCCCGTATCGGCTCTTACCGGGCCACCGATGTTCTCGAGCTTGATGCTGCCCGAGCCGGTGTCGGCATTAACGGGCGCCTCGATATTCAGTATCGTGATCGAACCCGAACCCGTATCGGCGATGACCTCCGTGTTGGCCGGCACGGTGATCTCGTAGCTGATGCTGACGCGTTTCGCCAGGCTGCGGTCCTCGAAGTGACCTACCCGCAGGCGATCGTCGTCGAGAACAATCGGCGGATTCGCTTCTACCTGCGCCAGGATCTCTTCTGCGTCGGCAGACGTGCCAAAGAACTTGCGCTTCCTGACGCGTACTTCGCCCTTGATGGTCGCCTCGGAGCCAGAGCCGGCGCGGACATCAATCGATCCGCTGCCGGTATCGACATCAAGCACCACCGGGCCGTCGAGCATCAGGCGTTCCTCAAACGAGCCAGACTTGGCAAAGAAGTCGGCAACAGCAAGTCCTGGAATCAAGAGTACGGACACGAGCAGCATCCGGGTAATGGTTTTCGGGTTCATTTCGAGCCTCCGAATCTAGTCGGTATTGCTCTTTAGATGCTTCCCGGCGCCAATTGGATTAAGCCATTCCACAGAAATTACGCGTGCATGCCCGCCAATCGGCGCCGTGGTGTAGTACAGCGTCTTCCCGTCGGGGTGCATGCGCGGTAACAGGTCGCTGTCGACCGAGTTGAGGTCTTGCAGCGGGATCGCTGGAGACCAACCCGCCGCTGTGCGCAGGCTGACGTAGAGGTCGCCCGGGGTCGAGCGGTTTTCAGGCCGTGATGAGGACTCGAAGATCAAGGTGCTTTCAGACGGTGAGACCCAGACGTTCCATTCGCCATACTGTGAATTGACGCTAGGGCCAAGCGGTTCGGGCTCCAGAAACCGGCCATCCGCGGTTTCAGCCACGTAAACGTCGCCACGGCCGAGTCCACCCTCACGGTCCGAGGCGAAGTAAAGCGTTCCCGTCAAGGTCATGACCGGTGAGTACTCCGTCATGGGCGAATTGACCGACAGTACCTCCAGCCGGCCATCTTCCTTAAGGTTGTAGCGCCAGATGTTCGCGTCCGGATTGTCGTCGAACTCGTCGACCGGACGATCCGAGACGAAGTACAGCCATTCACCATCGGGCGAGACAAACGGATCGTCGTCAGAAAAGTCCGCGGAAAACGGGGCCGGGTTCGGCTTGCTCCAGGCAGTGCCGTCAAACACCGAGGCATAGATCGTCGAGGGCCCCCTGTCCTGGCTGCCCCATTTGCCGTCCCACTCAGTCCACCAGGCTGTCTTGCCATCCGGTGCGAATGTCAGCCCGCTGCGATTTTCCGAGCCTGCATCAAACGTCGCAGGTTCAGTTGCTGAAGCGGTGTAAGACAGTGTCGCGACCGTGATGAGGCAAGCACGCAACGTTGAACGTCCACGAGCGGTCCCGATGCGTTGCGACTGATACCCATGGTTTGTGCAGCCACGAAACCGGCGGAAAAGGTATAAATAACAGCCGCTTAGGAAGCTCTGGCCCGCCGGCCACGCGCTAAAGCACGTTGGCCGCCTGCCGATACAGTGACCAAGCACTTTTTTCAATCGATGCATGCCGTACATTAACTACTATTCTGAATTCGAGCCGAAGTCGTGGTTCCGCACGATCATTCTGCCCGATAAGCGCTCGGAAGAAGAGCAGGCGTTCCGCCATTACTTCCAGCGGCGCACGCTGCCGATGGCCCAGGTTGCGGTCCTGATCGCCATTTTTCTGGTGCTTGCGGTATGCGTTCTGGACTATGTGTTGATGCCACTGGAGTTCGCGCTGCCTGCGATCATGCTCCGCGCATCCACGATGCTGCTAATTCTGGTCTCGATCTTCGTTCTGTCACTAATCTGGCCGTCCGACCCGCGATTACCCTATGCGTTCATGCTGGCCGGCGCTTTGAATGGTGTGTGTACGATCATTGTCGGTGCCATTGCCGCGAGCTCCGGGACGCAGTTTGTTTTCTGGGGCACGATCTTCGTGACGTTCTACGTCTACCTCGTTCTTGGTTTGCGCTTTCGTCAGGCGACACTGGCGGGCTGGCCGGTCTTTCTTACGTTTCTCACATTCGGGATCATCAACGACGCGCCGTTCGTGAAAATGGCGTACGGCTCCTTGTTCTTAATCTTCGCCAACTTCATCGGCATGTACGCGGCATTCCTTTTCGAGATGGATTCGCGCGAGCTCTATCACAAGAAGATGCTGCTCAGAAAACTTGCGCGTACGGACGGCCTGACCGGTGTCGATAATCGGCGCACTTTCGATGAGCATCTCGACAACATCTGGCGACAGGCGCGACGTGAGGAGCAATCGATTGCGGTTTTGCTCGTCGACATCGATCACTTCAAGCTCTACAACGATTGCTACGGGCATGGGCCGGGAGATGAGTGTATCCAGGCGGTCGCAGAAGTGTTGAAGGAGTCCATCCACCGCCCGTTGGACCAGGTGGCGCGCTATGGCGGAGAGGAATTCGCCGTAGTTCTCTACGACCCAACGGATAAGTTCGTACGCGACTATGCGAATGACCTGGTTCGTAAAGTCGCGGACCTCGGCCTTGAACACAAAGCATCCGATGTCGCCGATGTCGTGACGGTCAGTATCGGTGCATCGATCATGCAACCGGACGCGTTCAACGAACCCGACCAACTGGTTCGAGCCGCAGACGACGCCCTTTATGAGTCAAAAGACAAGGGGCGAAACCGCGCGACGGCGTATCAATTGGACGGTCAGCTCTACGCTACCGCTGAATTCAAAGCCGTCGCTTTCTAGCCGTCGCATACGGCGGGCGCGCGACATTTACCTGGTCAGGTCGTTTCGACCTTACCCAGCAGTTCGCTCCAGTCGCCACTTGCCTGTGCTTCCTCGACGTTGCGGCGCATGATTTCGATGCGATCCTGCATGCGCTGCTCGATTTCCGGGAAACGCGGGTCTGAGCGTAATGGCTCGATAATGGGGTCGACGTCAAAGGGCCAGGCATCGAAGGCCGGCCCGCTTACATAGCCGGCGTCTACGGCATCGCTCAGGCGTTCGATCGCCATGTTGCGGCGGCCCTGCATCGTCAGGATATGCACGTCCTTGATGCCGTGACCGCGCATGCCGAGGCGTGGCACGGTCTGCACAACGACCTCGGCCTGATCGAGCAGCTGTTTCGCCTCCTTCATGCGTCCTCGTTTTTGCTCAACAAAAGCGAGCATGACGGCCTGCCACAGGTTGTTGCGAGTGATGACGAGCTCGGTGTCCGCGACGAGCGACGGATTTGCCTCTGTCAGGTAAGCATGGGCGAGGTCATATTCACCGGTAATCATCGTGGTGCTGACGATCAGGCCCATGAACGGGTCTTTCGGTATCAACGACAATTCCGATATGCCCTGCAACTCCGCGAGAGCCGCTTCGTATTCACGAGAAATGAAGTAAAAGTAGCTCTTGCCCAGCGGGTACAAGGGGTGGTCTTCGGGGAACTGCTCGACGAAGGCTGTCACAGCGTCTTCGTCGCCAAATTCCTGGTAGATCGCGACCAGGTTGCCGCCGGCCATCGGGTCTTCGCTGAGTGCCATATCGCGCAGACCCCAGGCGATCGACTCGTCGAGACGCCCAAGTTTCTGCAGGTGATTGCTCATGTAGCTGTTCGGCGTGGACCAGTCCTCGAAAAGCTGGCTCGCCTTTAGCAGCAACTCGGTGGTCTTCTCGTTCTTGCCTTCGCGTGCATAGAAGTTTGGTAGATTGACGTAGGGTATGCGGCTCAGTGGGTCGATCTCGAGCGCCTTGGTCAGAAGCTCAATCGCGGCGTCAACGTCGTCTTCCGACTCTTTGAGCGACGCGAACCAGACGTAAGCGTCGGCGAGGTTCGGACTTAGCGCGATTGCGCGCCGGTAATCCTCGGCCGCCTCGAGGTTGCCGGTACCAATGAGCGTTGCCTCCCACCGCATCATTTTCTTTAGGCCACGGACAGCGTAGGCGTGCCCTAGCTCCGGATCGATATCTAGTGCCGTCTCGATAGCGTCGTCGGCTATTGAATATGCTTCATCGCGCGGCAGCGCCTGGAAGTTTGTGACGAGTATCAAAACCGCCTGCGCCAGCCCGGCATGTGCCTGCGCGTACTCCGGATCGAGCTCTATAGCCCGCTCGAATTGCCGCCGCGCTTGTAGCAGCGATGAGAAGCTGCGGATCGACAGGTTGTTACGGCCATTTACGAACTCTTCATAGGCTTCAATACTGTCGGTCGGTATAGATGCCAGGCGGAGCTCTTCCGCTGGTGACAGGGCCGCGCGCAGCGCTGTCGCGATGCGGGCGCTGATTTCGCTCTGGATCTCGAAGACGTTCTGCAACGTCATCGCCTTGTCATACGTCTCCGCCCAGAGCTGCTCGTCGGTCTGTGCGTCCACGAGACGGACGGTAATGCGGACCTGGTCACCGATGCGCTGTACGGCGCCCTCGACAATCGTACTGACGTTCAGGTCGCGTCCTATTTGTCGGATATCGCGCGTTGTATTGCGGAAGCGATCGACCGACACGCGTGAAATGACGCGCAGTGACTCCACATTGGCAAGACGCGTCAGGATATCGTCGTGGATGCCGTCGGCGAAGAACTGGTTCTCCGCATCGGTACTGCGATTCTCGAACGGCAGCACAGCGATGGAATCGCGAATCGTGTCGGCGACGCTAACTGCCTCATCGCTGCGCAGGCCCGTGATGTTCAACGTGACCGAGACGCCCAGTGCCAGCACGAGGAGGCCGATGATCAGGGCATTCAGGCGACTGCGCGACCTCGGCGCAGCGCTTGAATGATCGACGTCACGATCCAGCTTGACCCCTTCCGGCGTTACCTCGAAGACCCAGGTAAATACCAGCGAAGCGAGGAAGCCGATCACGATGATGATCACGTACGGCTTGAAGAACCACTCTGGCGCGCCAAAGGTCGGGAGCAGAACCGAGCCAGCCTCGATCAGGATCCAGGCGACAAGCGCGTTGGCCGCGGCCACGCGCAGGACGTTACGTCGTCGGAGTTCGGATACAAACGATGTCATGGCGAGATTATGGCACGATGCCAGCCGGTCGTGGCGTCGAGCATTGCATTAGAATACGCACTGCTTCGGCGTGGGTTTTGCTGGATGTACAAAGCGATCAATGTCCTGATCATCGTCAGTTTCTTGTGGCTGCTGGTCTCTTTTTGGAACCGTAATGAACTGCCGGGTTCCATCGACTACGTGTCTTCGATCGCCGAGGAACCGCGCCAGACGACGTCGCGCAAAGCGCCATTCGAGGTGAGCTGGAACGATGTGGAATACAAGGTCCGGCCCGAATTCCGTTATGACCTGGTCGGCATGGTCGTGTCTTACCGGCATCATGACGAAAACAGCCGTATGCACCGGCTCGCCGACGACCACCTGAACATGCTCGATGTCTGCGTTGTCTGGGGAGACAACACGACGACGGCGCAGCTCGATAAGCTCGACTTCTGGAACGGCATCTTTACCTGCAACGTCAGGACTCGCGATACGGTGGCGTGGCAATCGTTCGACATGAATCAGTTGTCCAACAACCACCTGCTGTCGGATAACGACAGTATTCGCGATCGCGTCCACAAGATCCGGATCGGTGACCAGATTCGAGTGCAAGGATATCTCGCGAGTTATGAGAGTCCGGGTGGCTTGCGAGGGACCAGCACGACGCGCACCGACAAGGGCGACGGCGCGTGCGAGACGATCTACGTTGAGCGCTTCGAGATCCTGAAGGCAGCAACGAGCTTCTGGCGTTTGTCGATGTGGACGTCGTTGGCGGTACTGCTTGCCGGGCTGTTGGTCTTCTTCACGCGGCCATTCAGGTCGCATCTAAACTGACAAAGGCAAAACATGGCCAGTAACTACCGGGCAGCGTTCGACCTTCCGCGTGATATCTGTTATCTCAACGCCGCTTATATGACGCCGCAGCCACGCGCGGTCCTCGAAGCCACACTGAGCGGGGCGACTCGCCGCGCGCAGCCATGGACCATTTCGCCCCCAGACTTTTTCAGCCACGTCGAAGCACTGCGCTCGGCGTTTGCGAAGCAGATTGGTTGCCGTGATGAGCACATTGCGGTGGTGCCCTCCGCTGGTTACGGCGTTGCGTGCGCCGCCAACAATCTGTCCACTCGTGCCGGTGACGTCATTCTCACGATGGGCGACCAGTTTCCGTCGAATTACTATTCGTGGCGGCGCCAGGCGCTGGCGTCGGGAGCGGAGATTCGGGCTGTCACGAAAGACGACGGTCAGACATGGGCGGACGCCCTGATCGATGCGATCGCGAAATTCGGTGATCGCATCGCGATTGCGACACTCGAAGGTCACCACTGGGCGTCAGCGGAAGCGGTGGATTTCGATGTGGTTATCCCAGCCCTGCGTGATACCGGTTCCAAAGTCGTGCTCGACCTGACGCAAACAATCGGAGCCTGCCCTGTTGCTATCCGCAAGCTCGCGCCAGACTTCATGGTGGCTGCTGCCTACAAATGGCAGTTCTCTCCCTACGGCGTTTCCTTCTTATATGTGGATGAGCAGTATTTCGACGGCGTGCCGATCGAGGAGGCCTGGATGAGCCGTGACAGGGCGGAGGATTTTTCACGGCTCGCCGAGTTCACCGATGAATACCAGCCGGGCGCGCGGCGCTTCGATATGGGCGAGAAATGCGGTTTCTCAAATATCTCCGGCGCGCTGGCCGCGCTGCGGCTTCTTGATGAATGGGGTATCGAGACGATTGCGACTACGCTGCATGCAACGAACGCACGCATTGCAGGAATTCTCGACGCACACGGCTTCGAGACAATGCCGATCGAGACGCGTGGGCCGCACTTCCAGAGCGCGCGTCTCCCCGATACCGACCCCCGCAAGCTGGCTGCGCGGCTGATCGACCACCACGTGTATGCCAGCGTGCGTGGCGACCACTTGCGGGTTGCTCCGCACTTGTACACGGATGATGCCGATCTCGAGCGGTTTGACGCGGCGCTTGGTTCGGCGACATCCTAGAACAATGAAAGCGCTTTCTTTCACGCTCATCGTGCTAAGCCTCGTGCTGCTCGGCGCGCACTTCCTGCGCGATGGCAATATGCCACTCGTCGCGGCGTGCGTGATATTGATCGGGCTGTTGCCCATTCGCCATGCATTGGTCGCCCGACTGGTGCAGATTGCGCTGGTAGCCGGAGCGCTTGAGTGGCTGTGGACGCTGTACCGGCTATTGGAGGTGCGCATCGCACTCGAACAGCCCTACACGAGAATGACCGTCATCCTTATCGCCGTGGCAGCGATCACGCTGGTTGCGGCCCTGCTGTTCGAGACGCGCGCGCTGCGCGAGGTCTACCGGGTCAGTCGCGATACAGCGTCGTGATACGATCAGCCCATGCCTGAGATTACTGTACTCGGTTGGTTTCATACGGCGATGGGGATCATCGCGCTGGTCAGCGGTGCCTTCACGCTGATTCGGTACAAGGAAATCGACCCCAAGAACCGTTCGGCACAGATTTACCTCGCAACGACGCTCATCACCGCTGGCACGGCACTCGCCATCTTCCAGCACGGCGGCTTCGGGCCGGCGCACGGTCTCGCGGTTCTGACGCTTGCTGCGCTCGTGGTCGGTATGGCGGCGGCGACGCTGCGGTTGTTTGGCAAACTGTCACGCTACGTGCAGGCGCTCAGTTTCTCTGCGACCTTGCTGTTTCACTGTATCCCTGCGGTTACCGACGCGCTGCTGCGATTGCCCGTTGGCGATCCGGTCGTCACCTCGCTGGAAGACCCGATTATGAGGAGTGCCTATCTGGCACTGCTGATCCTGTTCGTTATCGGCGTCAGCCTGCAATTGCGCTGGGTGTATCGACAGCAGAACTAGGATAATCTCCTCGTCGAAGGAGGCACCCCCCGTGATAAACACTGACGTCGTCATCGTAGGCGCAGGTCCCTGCGGCCTGTTCCAGGTATTTGAACTCGGCCTGCTTGGCCTCAAAGCGGAGGTCGTCGACTCGATACGTCAGCCCGGCGGCCAGTGCACCGAGTTGTATCCGGATAAGCCGATTTACGACATACCGGCGGTGCCAGTCTGTACGGGTGAAGAACTGACCGATCAGCTCATGAAGCAGATCGAGCCGTTCAGCCCTGGGTTCCATCTCGGTGAAGAAGTGCAGGTCCTGCGGCGCAATGACGACGATACGTTTCACGTTGAGACCAGCAAGGGCAAGCAATTCACTGCCAAAGCCGTCGTCATCGCGGCTGGGGTTGGCTCATTCCAGCCGCGGCCCCTGCACGTTAAGGGCGCCGAGGACTATGCCGGCAAGACGCTGCACTACCGCGTGCGTGATCCCGAGCAATTCCGCGGCAAGAAGCTGGCCATCCTTGGCGGTGGCGATTCCGCCCTGGACTGGGTCATAGAGCTTGCCGATGTCGCCGAGCGCATCACGCTTGTGCATCGTCGCGATGAGTATCGCGCAGTACCCGATACGGTCGGCAAAATGAAGAAACTCGTCGCCGACGGTGTGATGGACGAAATAACGAGTGCCAAGGCAAAGGCTATTACCGGTGCGGACGGGCAGGTGTCGTCAATTACGATCCAGCCAAAGGAGCGTGATGCCGTCGAGGTTGATGTCGACCACGTGCTCGTGTTTTTTGGCCTTGCGCCCAAGCTTGGGCCGATTGCCGATTGGGGTCTCGACATCAATCGCAAGACAATCAATGTCGACACCGAGAGGTTCGAGACATCCGAACCGGGCATCTACGCTGTTGGCGATATCAACTATTACCCTGGAAAAAAGAAGCTAATCCTGTGTGGCTTCCACGAAGCCGCGCTGGCTGCTTTCGCAATCAAAGCGCGCGTCGAGCCGGACAAAAAAGTGCATGTACAATACACAACGACCAGTCCGATCATGCACGAGAGACTCGGTATCGACGAATAACGGGGAGGTCGCCATCCGGGAAATCGACCACACACGCCGCCGACTGTTAGCTGGCATCACGGCAGGAACCGCACTCACAGCAAGCGGATTGCCGAAAATTTCGAGCGCGGTTGAGGGGCCTGTTCCGCCTCCCGGACTGTCGCCTGCGAAACTCGCCCGTGACGAGGCCTTCTGGCAGAAGATCGCCGGTTACTACGATCGCACCGACGGTATTCTGAATCTCGAACACGGGTACTGGGGCAAGATGGCCCACCCGGTTCAATCGACCTACCTCGACGCGCTGCGCATGGTCAATGCGCAGAATTCCTTCTACGCACGCAAAGACTTCGCGGGCGACGAGGCCGAAGCTACACGCCGCATCGCAAATGCGCTCGGAGTGAGCGAAGACGAAA
>JAAUXZ010172222.1_pt1 | contig 10617 bp, 7 predicted proteins | sample 7278131 | NCBI WGS metagenome assembly JAAUXZ01 (sample SAMN14350119, study PRJNA611818) | marine sediment metagenome | isolation source: surface marine sediment (3m) | place: French Polynesia: Moorea | collected 2018-08
CAGTCGGGGACATCTTCAAGGAGTTTCTGCGGGTTCTCTTGCTGCTGCTCGACCCTGGCCGTAAGGGGCATCCCGAGCGGGAACGACTGGAGGGCCTGCGCAACGCCCTGGATGCCACGCGCGCCTACGTACAGGAAATCCATAGCGCGCCAACCCAGCCGCTCGTCCATCGACGTCACTTGGCGGCCATGCATGCTCTCGATCACCTCAATCGCCTCCACATGCGCTGCAGCCAGCCCGAACGGATCGCGGTGCAGAAACAGGTGCCGCGCTTGCGCCGCCTGTCGAGACTGCTGCGCGGCGTGGCGGCTGTGGTGCTCGACAGTGATGAAGGCGACGCCGCCGAAGCGAAGCTCGATCGCCTGAGGCGCCTGCTGCGCAGACAGCGGCGATCCTACCGCGAGCGTATCGTCGCCGAGGCTGCGGAACAGCAGGTCGATGCCGACGCTGCAATACGTCAGCTCGATGGCCTGCGCTGGCTGCACCGGGTCGCCTACCATCTCTGGCGCATTCAGCATCACCGGCACCGGGCCGAGGCCGGGTTGGCGCCCGAGCCGAGCGCTGCCGAAACGACTTTGGATATGGATGTGGATTAGGCGGAGGCCTCGGACAATCGGTCTGGCCCGCTGCAGAGCTAGGGACTGCAAAGCAAGGCTTGCACCGCCTCGCCACATGGCTCAATAAACGGCTCGGAACGCGAAGAAGCTTTGGCCCGGGGAGTAGCTCAGCCTGGTAGAGCACCTGCTTTGGGAGCAGGAAGTCGCTGGTTCGAATCCAGTCTCCCCGACCAGTCCCCGCTAGGTTCGTTCCGGTGACATGTTTTGCATCTTATTCCGGAGAGATGGTTGACAGTTTCTCCAGGCCGGGGCTGCTGCGCTATGCTGGCGACCGCTGGGAGTAATGGGCCGGGAGAAGCGGAGTAGCGGTGCGCAGCCTACTGAGACTGAATGACCTTTCGGCGTTGGAGATCGAGGCGCTGGCCGGCCGGGCAGTGGAGATGGCGCGGGACTTTGAGGCTGAGGGCCTGCGCCCGAGCTTGACGGGAAAGCGCATCGGCTTGGTGGTTGACGACGGCGGCTGGCGCAATCCAGCAGCCATCGACTTGGGCATGCAGCTTCTCGGCGCTCATTGCACCGAGATCGCGGCTTCGCTCAGCGGCAAGGAAGTGGTGGCCGACCTCGCTCGTTACTTCGGCAATTGGTTCGATCTCATCGCCATCCGCTCGCCGAGCCTGGAGCTCATAACCGCGCTCGCCGAGGCGGCGGACGTCCCCATCGTCAATCTGCGTACGCGTGAGAACCACCCCTGCGAGACGCTCGGGGACCTCAGCTATATCAAGAGCGTGAGACGCAGCCTGGACGGCCTGACCGTCGCCGCGGTGGCGCCGGCCGGCAATATCATCCATTCCTGGGCTGAAGCGGCACAGGCCCTGCCGCTAACGCTGATACAGATCTATCCTCAGGCCTATTGGATCGACCGGCGAGCCTATCCGTCGCCCAACATCGAATGCAGCGCGGAACTATCCGAGCTTGGCCGCGCCGATGCGATAATAACCGATTGCTGGCCGGACGATGCCGACGCCGACTCGCTCCAGCGGTTCTGCATCACTGCCGACAGTCTTGACCGGACCAAGCGGGGCTGCCTCTTCATCCCCTGTCCGCCCGTCACGCGCGGCGAAGAGGTCTCGGCAGATGCGATGAGCCACAGAAAGTGTGTGGTCTACGACGCCAAAGCCTACCTGATGCACGCGCAGAATGCCTTCATCGAAGCCGCTTTGTTGGGCGCTTTTCAATAGCGCTCGGTTCGGCAGCGCAGCGAGGCTGCGCTAGCGCGTCTTTTCCTCCTGAGCGACCGCCACAGCCTTTTTGTCGTCCTTCTTCTCCCCATCGCCTTCCTGCTTCCCTTCGTCCTCGTCCGAGTCGGATCCGGTCGAGAGCGGCTCAGCCGCGGCGGCTTCGACGGGCGCCGGAGAGGTGGTGGCAAAGAGCGAGCCGCGCGGCGGGTAGTCCAGGGTACCCGCAATGGCGCGAAGCCGCTCGGTGGGCGTGGTTGGGAACGGCAAGGTGCCGCGCCTGCGCCAGTCCTCGACGGAGTCTTCCGAAGCCTTGCCGCGCTCCTCGTCGAGGCCCTGATCCCGGCCGACATAGAGTGTGCGCGAGGGCACGGCGAAGCCTGCCCCGGACTCGGCGACAATCTCATCGACGCGGAGCAGGACGTCTTCCTGGATGGCGAAAAACTCGCTCCAGTCGTTGGTCAGCGCATAGACGCGGACCAGGACCGTCTTCGAGGACTCGGCGAAGCCGGCCAAGCGCACTCGCACGGAGTCGACCTCGATCTTCGGATGGGCAAAGAACATTTCGCGCAGTGCGACCAGCACGTAGCGGACCCGATCCGGCGGCGTTTCATAGCGCAGGCCGAATGTGAATTCGATCAGCATCTTGTCGCAGCGGGCCCAGTTGACCAGCTCCATATCGGCGAACTGAGCGTTCGGAATCGAGATCAGGGTCCTGTCCAGTCCGCGTACTTGGGTCGAGCGGACGCCGATGCTCTCGACAGTGCCGACTTTGGTGCCGAAACTGCAGAAATCGCCGACGCGTGCCGGCTTGTCGAGATAGAGCACCATGCCGCCGATCAGGTTTTCCATGGTCGGACGCAGTGCCAGCGCCACGGCGAGGCCGCCGACGCCGAGACCAGCGATGACGCTGAACAAAGGCAGGCCGATTTTCTGCGCGCCGATGCCGATGATGATGAAGCCGACGACAATTCCGACCATCCGGGCAAGAAGGCGCAAGAGATTGGCATCCAGACCCTCCTCAGGAATGCGCGGCGAGAGAATGATCGCTTCGAAAAGGGCGAGCAGGGAAAGCCAGACGATCCAGACCATCGCAATAGCGAAGACGATGATCGAGGCAGAATCGTAGACCCGAGCGAAGTCACCCGTGATGTTGATTTCGGTGGCAGCGAGACGGTCGAGCTGGAAGATTGCGATCACGAGTATGGTCGGCGCGATCAGCCAGCGCAGGAGGGTACTGAGCCGCACCTTGTCTGTCCTAGGGACAAGCAGCCAATTGAGAGCGAAGGCGGAGGCGAGCACCAAGACAGCGAGCAGGAAGATCACCACGATCTTCCAAATTGGGGTGTCCAGCCATATAGCCTTGTAGCGCTCGGGTATCGCTTCGATGAATTCAGCAGGGAAGAGCGGCCCCGAGATATCCTGTACCTCACGACTCCAGCTCTCCACACCGTAAGCGTCGCGCAGCGGCATGTCCTCAATGCGTGCCGCAAATCTGGGGGCGACGCGTGCCGTGCGCTCAGTGAAGAGGAACTCGCCTTCGCGTGGGCCGTCGTCGATGCGAACGATCAGGATAGGTGTCCGGGGGATCCGCCAAGAAGCACCCGGCTCGTCCATACCTGGGCTGCCCGCAGCCGGCACCTTTTCAAGTGGCGGCAGCTCGATGCGGCCTATGATATCGGCCAGCGCGGCAATGGTGTCATTCGCCAACTCACGGCGTAGCGCTTGGGGCACGTCGCTCAACTCGATGAGATCGTGGGTTTCCAAAGAACTGGAGACGATGCGCCTGAAGTTCTCTCGCGTTCTGTCGCGACGATAGGCCTCGATCGCGATCTTTGTGCGCTCAACAAGCCACAGAAAGGTCTTCAGCGTATCCCGGGGGCTCCTGGTGCTGATGAATTGCTCATCTCTGGTCTCAGGCATCTCTATTGCAGGCGCGTCAGAGGCTGTTTGACCGCGTGCTGCAGGCACCAAGGCGGCGCTACCGATAATCAGAGCCGCGACAAGCGAAGACACAGCAAACCGTGAACCGCGAAGCAGTGTTGCCGGCATGACAAGCCCTTCGATCAACCAAGACCGCACGCTGTCCTAACGATAGCGATTCGGCAGAGTCTTTCCGAGGGTTTATGTTCCGCCCGGCTACAGAGGCGCTCCTGCCGGTGGCAGAGCCCAGTCTCGCCGCAGTGGCATAGGCCCGATGCCGAAGAAGGTGCGTGTTGGCTCTCTGAAAGAGAAAAATCGCCGCAGCGCGAGCGGCGGCGATCAAGGTAAGGAGTCTAGTCTTTCGGCTAGCGACCTTCTGTTTATGCAGCCGGGCCGAGTCTGTGAAGCTCTTTGTTAACACTTCTTGTTGGTAAGCCGCTCGAGCTGCTCTGCGCTGCGGCAGACTTGATTCGAACAGAGTGCGATTGTCCCCATTTGGGGGCAGCGTACTCCTATCGGCTTCTGCTATCTTTTGAACGGGTTGTGCATGGGGACTGAGGAGCTTGGGGAGGACGCGCGCAAGACCATCCGGCCGTGTGCTTTAGCTGTGCGAGCATGTTGTACAGCTCGCTCTAGCAGGGCATCGCAATGGAACTCGTTGAACGAGCGACAACATACGGAGGATTTCTTGTGATTGTAGTGGCGTCAGCTTCCATGACGAGGACGGGCCGAGACCCCGACGACCTTGACAAGGCCCGTCCACGTCGACGGCGGCACCGGCGCCATTACCCCCTTTGGCGCCGGTGTTGCCATTTCTACACATGGCGCGCACACGGCCGAAGTTCGACCGCCCAACAGACGTATAGGCTGGGATGAATTAGCGCAAAATGAAGCGTTCGGCCGATAGGCCGGACCAGGCTGTGGCCCCTCCGCTGTCGCTAGTCTTTCTTCCCCATAACGGCCGTGCCGGCCACTAAGCTGCCAAAGGTGACCGAGAAGAATACAAAGAGCAAGACCGAGGCCTCAACCCAGGCATCGGCCTGGGAAATCAGGGTCGCGATGCCGAACATGTCGGTCAGCAGGATGAGGGTTACGAAGCCGCAACCCAGGGCTACGCCGCACAGCGTGTGGACGGCAAGGAACTTGAGCAGCCCCCACTCCTGTTGTCCTTGGTTCCGCGAATTCACGATGGGATCCCCTCCAGAGCAGAGCTTTCTTTCCGATTGGTTTGGATAAGCAGACTGTCGATACTAACAGGAACCGCAAGCCTGTGCAGTGGTCAGGCCTGGGCGGCCGAAGACCAGGCAATCGTCTTGCTGATGAAGTCCGGCAGGGACAGACTTGTGGCTCACGCAGGACGCCTGGTGCAGACAATGCTGGCGCACAGGCAGGAAGAGGGAGACTCTGTCGTGTTCGATCTCGATCGCTTCATTGAGGACTGCCGTCAAGCACGGGCCGCGGACGAAAGCCATATGGCGGTGCGAGAGCTGGTCGCGCGTGCCTGCGCAGTGTCTCAGCTGGTCGTCGCAAGCCTCGGCGAACCGCAGCGCGGCGGCATCCAGAAGCTATACCACGCTTCAGATCTGACGATCATCAATGTGGTCTGGGGGCCGCGCATGACCCTGCGTCCGCATAACCATGAGATGTGGGCGGTCATCGGTATCTATGGCGGACGTGAGGACAACGTCTTCTGGCGTCGGCTGCCGGACAATGAAGAGGGTCGTATCGAGGCGGCCGGCGCGAAGGCGCTCTCGACAGGCGATGCTGTGCCCCTGGGCCGGGAGATTATCCACTCGGTGACAAACCCCATTTCGAAGCTGACGGGCGCAATTCACGTCTATGGCGGTGATTTTTATGGTGCCAGCCGCAGCGAATGGGACCCGGAATCGCTGCGCGAGGTCCCATACGATATGGAGGAAACCCTGCGTCTCTTCGAGGACTCGAATCTCTTGCTTGATCGTGCCGCGCAGTAATGCAACCTGAAGCTTCGCTCGGCGCGGAAGGGAGCAACAAATCCCTTCTGGCGGAACTGCCGGAGGCTGGTCTGCATGCAGAGCTGTATCGGCTCTGGAGCTCAAAATGCAGAGGCGGTCGGCTAGCCGGTCGTCGTGACTTCGATCCTCTCGAAATGCCGCAGCTGTTGCCGCATCTGACCTTGTTCGATGTGGAAAGGGATCCGCTTCGCTTTCGCATTCGCTTGGTCGGTACCGCCATCGTTGCCGCCATGGGGCGGGACACGACCGGCCTCTATCTCGACCAGCTCGAGCGCATCGAGAGTGTGGCCGAGCGAGCGCGCCAGCTTACGTTGGACAAGACCCCCTTCTATCTGGCCGGCCTCCCTCTGACCTGGACCCATCGGGATTATCGGACCTATTCCGTTCTGGGCTTGCCGCTCGCCAGCGATGGCGAGACAGTCGACATGCTGCTCTATTCCATGATCTTCACATAACGCTTGTCTGTAAGGCTCTTCCATTCGCGAACTCGGCCTTCGCCTGCCTTCCATCACACGAGCCGTGACTGTCGTGTTTCTGTCACGTCTCTGATCGAGGAGGGTAAGATCGTTCCCGTCGACAGGGCCAGGCGCATGACTGTCAGCGCACCAGTGGCCGTCGCTACGCCCATCGCGCGCGCAATAGGCGGCACCCCTGTGCCAGCTGTTGCATGTAGAGGCGGGAAGCGCGATATCCCTCCTGCGGCTTTCCTCGCAGCGATTGCCGTGATATCTGCCGATTAGACTGAGAAAAACGTCATGCGTGTCGCATCGCCAGACGGCGGCTCATATCGGAGCGACGACGCCACTCTCGAGTAAGACTTCTCATGCTTCATTTCGAAAACTTGTCGCTCGACTACGAGCCCTATCCGATCGGCGTGGCGCGCCACGTGCTGGAAGATGACGACTACGCTCAGATGGTCGGGTCGTTTCCGGCGCTGGAGCAGATGGAAAGCCGGGATCATATCGGCAAGCAGTACCTGCTCTCGGAGAGCGTCAAGGGGCCGACCTACCGAAAGATCGTCGCGGAGACGCCGGTTTGGCAGCGTTTCCACGATTACATCAAGAGCGAGGCCTTTCTGGTCGAGCTGTTGGCCAGCTTGAGGGCCCAGGGTATCGATCTCGAGCTTTCGCCTCGTGCGGTCAGCAGCTGGAAGCGTGTCAAGCTTGCCACGCGCACTCTGTTTTCCCGGCGCCCGCCCAAGCATATCCCGACCTTGAGCAGCCGGTTCGTTTTCGGCGCCATGCCGATTGCCGGTGGCAACATCCGGCCTCACACGGACCATGCGGCCAAGGTCATCACCCTGGTTTTGCCGATGATCGGGTCGGAGGGCTGGGACGAGAGCTGGGGTGGCGGCACCAGTGTCGTTTGGCCGCAGGACAAGGCGCGCATCTACAATTACCGCAACGTCAACTACGACTTCGAAGGCTTCGAAACGCTGCGCACTTATGCCTTCGCGCCGAACCAGGCGCTGGTCTTTATAAAGACCTTCAACTCCTGGCATGCGGTCTGGCCTATGAAGGGCCAGGATCCGACTGTTCTGCGCAAGACGATCATCATCAATATCGAAGCCTACTAGGGCAGCGATAAAGGACCGGACGTCGCGGCCCGCTAGTCGGTGCTCTCTCCCTGCTCCGCTGCGGAGTCGGGTATGCCGCCTTCGTAGCCTTCGGCATAACCGCGCTCCAGAAGCCGCTCGTAGAGCGCTTCGGCTATTAGGCTGTGGGCCAGTTCGTTGGGGTGGCCCTCCCAGCGACTCACAGGAAAATCCTTGCCATCGAGTTCTTGCCGCCAGGGCTTTATGGAGATGAGGTCGAAACCGGCAGCTGCCAGGCTTGCCTCTGCCTCATCGATCAAGAGCCATGCCCGCTCGTCTACACCGAAGAACTGGTGGAAGACGATGCCAACGACCGGCGGCAGGCCGTTTTCCATGGCGAAGCGGTTCATGGCTTTCACATCCGCCGCAAAACGCTCTTTGTATGCCGTATCTTGGGAGAGAATGTCGTCGTAGAAGTCCTGCTTTATGTCGAGCGCCAGAAGCAGGCTGTGATAGCTGTCGCTCAGCAGCTTCGCGAGCTTCGTTCGGTCGAGGAAATAGTTTTTCCACGCATCGGGCAGAGGGAATGAACCGCCTGCATACTCTCCCTGTCCAGACGGCAGAAAGTCGTTCAAACAAACAGCATAGACGATCAAATCCGGAGCAACCTTCGGCGCGAAGGTCTTCATGACGTTGCGGATATCGGTGCTCTGATAGCCACTTCGCCCAAGGTTGATCACCTCAGCCTCTTGGGATTCCTGGAGCGCTTTCTCCAGCAGGCGGCTGTAGGTCCACTCCTCAGGAATTCCATAGCCGTAGGTTAGGCTGTCACCCACGACCATGACGCGGAGCTTTCCGCTTTCCTTTTCCGCAAACGGCTGGTTCAGACGGCGAAAGCCATTGACGTCATGGATATGCAGGGCGCCGTGCCAATAGAAGGCATTGCGGGCATCGGCGACTTCGACGGGCCGCCGTTCCCACTCTTTGGGAAGCGTGAGGGCCTTCGACCGGCTCATCGCCGTCGATACGACGCTCTGCGGCAGTTGGAACCAGTCCTTTTGCCCTCCCACGTCCTGAGTTGGCGTTGCAGCGGTTTGTTCATTGGCAGTGGAGGTGGCGATCGAGAGGTATGCCTCTGCGACAGCGAGACATAAGAAAGACGAGGCTATCGCAAGAAGTGCGCCCGCCATCCGTTCTCGCCGTCGCGAGTGTCGCTCACCCTCCGTCTCCCCAGCGGAGAGAACGCTGGCGACGGCACCAAGGACACCGCCGAGCAAGAGCCCGAGCCCGAGCCAAAGGGCAATGCCTTGCATTGCGACAGCCAGCCAAAAGCCGGCCCCGGCAGCGGCAAGCGACCCCAGCGACAGCCATGCCATCGGCTTGGCCCTGCCAGATACCAGGGCCAGGAGCCCGCGTCTGAGCCATATCCACAGGCCAAGGACAAGAGCAAGGGACAGAAGCACCTTGTGAAACAGCTCTCGGAGTTTGACTGGGAGGCCTAAGCCGATTTCCGCGTCAGGTTCGGACGCCGCCGATGACGGCAGCTTGATGAAAACCCTGGGGCGATTGATGTAGAAGCCGCGCTCGGTTTCATCTCTCAGCAAAGCGATGCGAGAGCCGAACTGCGGCATATCCGTTCCATCCGGTAGCGTGACCGTCATATCGGCAAGCCCGCGTTTGTTGACCTTCAATGGCCAGGGCGGAGCCAGTTCCGTTGAAAGCAGGCCGTCAGGCTCAACAGTCAAATCGCTAAGTGCAACGCTCTGACCGAACGGAAATACCGTGTAGTGCAGCGCGAGCGAAATCGCGCTGAGAGCGGCTAGGACTGCGAAGGCGATGCGGAGCTTTCTCATGTAGGGCCGGGTGGTGCTTCGAGAGTGCTCTTGCTCAATCGAGCTCGAAGGCTTCCTTGTAATCGAGCTTCAGCGCCGGGTCCTGATCTTCTTTCTTGAGGAAGCAGTTGCCGACCACCAGCACTTCGATTTCTGTGCCCATGAAACAGCGAAAGGCATCCTCGGGCGTGCAGACGATCGGTTCGCCGCGGACGTTGAAGCTGGTGTTGACCACGACCGGGCAGCCGGTCAGGCCTTCGAAGGCGGAGATCAGCGCGTGATATCGAGGATTGGTTTCCCGATGTACGGTTTGGACTCTGGCCGAGTAGTCGACGTGGGTGACCGCTGGGATGTCCGACCTCGGCACATTCAACTTGTCGATGCCGAAGAGCGCTGCCTCTTGATCTGTCATCGGGATACGACGCTTTTCGCGGACATCGGCGACCAGCAGCATGTAGGGGCTGTCGCGCTCAATCTCGAAGTAGTCGGACACGCGCTCGCGCAGGACGCTTGGTGCGAAGGGGCGGAAGCTTTCCCGATACTTGACCTTGAGATTGAGCATCTTCTGCATGCTCGGCGAGCGAGGATCGCCGAGGATAGAGCGGCTACCGAGCGCGCGGGGACCGAACTCCATGCGCCCGTTGAACCAGCCCACGGCCTTCTCGTCAGCGAGCGCCTTGGCCGTGCGGGCGGTGACCTCATCGTCGTCCAGCTGCTCGAAGGAGGCGCCACAGGCCGTGAGCCGGGAGACCACATCGCCCTGTTCGAAGTGGGGCCCAAGATAACTGCCCTTCATGGCGTCGAGCACGTTGTGCTGTTGACGCGGTTGGTCCTTGTAGCCGTGATAGGCGGTCAAGGCCGCGCCGAGTGCGCCGCCGGCATCGCCTGCTGCGGGCTGGATCCAGATGTTCTCGAAGGCCCCGTCACGCAGCACCTTGCCGTTGGCGACACAGTTCAAAGCGACACCGCCGGCCAGGCAGAGGTTCCTCGAGCGGCTTTCCACGGCAAGACCGCGTGTGAGGCGCAGGACCGCTTCTTCGACCACCGCCTGAATCGAAGCCGCCAGGTCCATATCTCGCTGGGTCAGGCGCTCTTCCGGCTTGCGGGGCGGTCCATCGAAGAGGTCGTGAAACTTCTCCGAAGTCATGGTCAGCCCGGTGCAATAGTTGAAGTAGCTCTGATCGAGCCTGAACGTTCCGTCCTCTTTCAGGTCGACAACGTTATCGAGGATTTTCGCGGCATAAATGGGCTCTCCGTAGGGTGCCAAGCCCATGACCTTGTACTCGCCCGAGTTGACCTTGAAGCCGGTGTAGTAGGTGAAGGCGGAATAGAGCAGCCCCAGGGAGTGGGGGAAGTGGATCTCCTTCTCGATTTCCAGGCGATGTCCTTGGCCAAAGCCGGCTGAGGTCGTGGCCCATTCGCCGACCCCGTCCATCGTAAGGACGACGGCATCCTCGAAGGGTGAGGGGAAGAATGCGGAGGCGGCATGGCTTTGATGGTGTTCGGCGAACAGCAGCTTGTTGCGCCAGTCGAAATCAGGGC
>JAAUXZ010080024.1_pt1 | contig 10610 bp, 9 predicted proteins | sample 7278131 | NCBI WGS metagenome assembly JAAUXZ01 (sample SAMN14350119, study PRJNA611818) | marine sediment metagenome | isolation source: surface marine sediment (3m) | place: French Polynesia: Moorea | collected 2018-08
CGAGTGCTTGACGAAATACTCCATCAGGATGATGAGGCCACCACCTGGCAACAACTTGAACGCATCGAAAACACTGTCGATGAGGCCAATACCGAGTTACGAAGCCTGATACATCACTTTCAGGCTCCCATACGCAAGCAGGCGCTGATTCCGGCGGTTCAGGATATCGTCAAGCGTTTCCGTACCGAATCTGATATCCATATTTTTTTCCAGCATACGATCAGTGAACCGCTGAAGCTCTCTGACAAGTATCATCTCGAGGTGATTCGGATCATCCAGGAAGCGCTGAATAATATCCGCAAGCACAGTGAAGCCAATGTTGCACGAATCATGATGCGCCTGCGGGACAATGGGCGTCTGCATGTCCTGATTGAGGATGATGGTATCGGCTTGCAAAATCTTCCTGAAAAAACAAAACCTGGCGAGCAGATCGGGTTAAACAGCATGAAAGAAAGGGCATCCCGTTTAAAAGCTGACTTCACACTCGAAAGTGAACCTGGAGAAGGTACCCGTATCATTCTTGAATTCGCGCTGGAAAAAGCCCAACCGGAAAAGCCGGTTGTCAATATCGAAACCAGTTTTAATTTGACCTAAAGCATATCAATAACCATGAATTTACGTGTAATCATCATTGACGACCACACTCTGTTTCGAGAAGGCCTTGAAGGCCTACTCACCCGTCGTGATATCGAGGTCATCGCTTCCGTTGGTGATGGCGAAGAAGGCATTCAACTGGCCAAGGAGCTTAAGCCTGACATCATTCTGCTGGATATGCGTATGCCAGAAATCAATGGCCTTGGCGTGCTGGCTCGCTTGAATGAAACGGATCTCGAAATGCCTATTTCCATGCTGACTACGAGCACTGAAGAACGCGACTTGGTGGAAGCACTTCGAAATGGTGCCAAGGGGTACCTGTTAAAAGATATGGAACCCGACTCCCTGGTGGTCGCCCTAAGAGATATCGTTAATGGTAAAACGGTCGTCGCCCCTACCCTGGCCCCCATACTGGCCAAGGTCGTTCAGGGTAATGTACCCAATGACAATAGCGAGGAATCACCTTTCGAGGAATTGACTCCCAGAGAAACTGAAATTCTCGGTCTATTGGCAGAGGGCCAGAGCAACAAGGTAATTGCACGCAACTTGGGGATTTCTGATGGCACCGTCAAACTACACGTCAAAGCGATACTGCGCAAACTAAACGTACATTCTCGCGTAGAAGCCGCCGTCCTCGCGGTCGAACATGGCCTGAAGGATTCTCAAAAAAGTATCGCCAGCTAAATGATTTTCCATTAAGAAACGGCTTGATTGACGTTTGAAATTAACCATCCATCACCAGGAACGTATCAACTGATTTTATCCTTGTTAAGCCTGACTGAATTCAATACCACGATGGCGGAACTCAATGACATACCAATCGCCGCTGCCCAGGGCGGCACCAGGCCAGCGACCGCGAATGGAATAGCCACGATATTGTATAGAATGGCCCAGCTGATATTTTCACGAATACGCTGCAATGTCTTTGACGCCAGATTGATCGCATCTGGAATCACGCTCAAATGAGCACCCAGGATTAAAAAGTCACTGTGGTTATTGGCCAGTGCGGTCGATTCAGCCAGGCTGAAGGACACATCCGCTGCCGCTAACGTGGGCGCATCATTAATGCCATCACCTACCATGGCGACCACTGCACCCTGTTCTTGACGTTGTTTAACCCATTTCAATTTTTTTTCAGGTTTCAAACCAAACTCATAATGATCCACGGATAATTGCTGGGCTAGATGCTGCACACTGTTTTCCGTATCGCCACTTAAAATGATGGTTTGAATACCTTTCTCTCTCAGTTTCTGCATGACCAGCGGGTTGCCTTCTCTAAGCGTATCCTCTAACAAAAACACAGCCACCAGTTCATCTTCATAGGTCAGGCAGGATAGTGAATAATGTTGTTCCAGCAGATGTTCGAATTGAAGCCTGTTTTTTTCCGTTAATTGATCAATGGCCGTTCTAACAAACGCCTGCCGGCCAAAACGCCACCCCCCCTCGAAGTGACCTTCAATGCCCAGGCCTACATGATTGGTCACTTGGGTGACTGTTAGCGGTGCCTGGGTAATAGCCCCAGATAAAGCCCTGGCAATCGGATGCTCAGATTGTGCCACCAGTGCTTTTACCACGCCCTGTGCCTGCTTTTTTCTATCCTCGTTGAACCAGTGAATATCCACCAGCGTGGGACGACCTTGCGTCAAGGTTCCAGTCTTATCGAATACAAACACGTCAACCTTGCGTAGTTTATTGAGTAGCGACATGTTCAAGGGCAAAACACCGAGTTGCAGCAAACGACTGGAACTCAGAGTTAAAGCGATGGGGACCGCCAGTGCCAATGCGCAGGGACAGGTGACAATGAGCACCGAAACGGTAATCACCAACCATTCACTCTCACCCTGCCACCACCAGAATAAAGACGTACAAAAGGCAATGCCCAGGATAAATAGCACAAATCGACTGGCGACCTTATCCGCCAACAACGATTGTGCCGGCTTGTGTTGTAAGCCGGATTCAGCCAGGCGTGTAATTTCAGCAATGGTCGAATCCATTTCCGAGGACAATACGCGCGCATTGACGGGTTGATCGTAATTCGACGAACCCGCCATAAGCTTATCTCCAGCCTGATGCATGATGGCTTGACTCTCACCGGTAATCAGGGCTTCGTTGAAACTGCTTTGGCCTTCAACAATTTCACAATCCACAGGTACCTGGGCACCCGGTAAAATCTGAATCATTTGTCCCGGTTCCAGGTCAATCACAGAAACCACCTCGATGGTACCATCATCCCGAATTAAGCTGGCTTCCATGGGTTGAGATAAGGCAAGACGTTCCAGTTGGTCCGATGCCTGAATACGGGCCTGGTGTTCGAGTCGTCTCGAGATCAGGATAAACAACACAAACATCGCGATGGATTCATAATAAACCTCACCGCTACCTTTAATCGTTGAATAGGCACTTAACAGGAAGGCACAGGACAGCCCGACCACAATGGGCACATCCATGCCCACAACGCGTCGCTTTAAATCCGACCACACTCCAAAGAAGAACTCCTGGGCCGGGTATATCATCAAGGTCAGCGTGACAAAGAGGCTGGTCCAGCGACCCAGTTGTTCCCATTGTTCCAATTCACCCTGCTCATTGGGTCCCCCGAGAAAATAAGTCGCCAGGGCAAAGTGCATAGGTAACATACCAATAATGCCGGCAAACAGAAGCCGATTTAGATTCTTGCGTTTATTATCTTTCTGTAATTCCAGGTAATGCGAAGGTTCATAGGGATGGGCCTCGTAACCAATGGAAACAATGGTTGTCAATATTTCGCTCAAGGCGATTTGTTGAGGATCCCAACGGACCCGAGCTCTCTGGGTAACATCATCGATATGTACATCCAGCACACCCGGCTGCTGTCTGAGATGGAGTTCGTTTAACCAGACACAGGCGGAACAGCGTATTCCTTCGAGAATCAGATAGGCTTCCTGCCAGTCCGCTTCGCCATGCACAAAAGATTTTTGTACCTGCTCGTTGTCGTAGATGCTGAGCTTTTCCAGCATCTGTTGCAGGTCTTTCTGGGTGTTACTGGAAACCCCGAGATCGCGGTTGCGATAATAGTCCTCCAGACCCGAATCAATAATGGTTTTACAAACTGCACGACAACCATGACAACAAAAGTCCCTTTGCTGCCCAAATACCTTTAATGGCTCATGCGAGTCTTGATCAACCGGTAATCCACAATGAAAGCATTGCGCCTTAGTCGATTTTGAGACTGTCTCATTTATGGGTTGAGATTCAATCAGAGGCATATTGGTCTTTAAGCATCATACGAGTATTCAAAAAACTGAGCCTAACATGAAAATCCGGTTAAAAAGGGTAGGTTTCTTGGGAGCATTACAGCAGTGCTCTGCAATACATTTCGTCAAAATTAGCAATCAAATAACCATCCGAATGGTTCAAAAAAAAGCCCCGGGTTGAACCCAGGGCTTTTCTATCAACGAGCTAATGCAGTCTTACTCTTCTTCAACAGGATCCGCCGATGCGTAGTAATTCGCTAATTCCTCGATTTCTTCATCGGTAAGTTGTTTAGCAATATCACGCATACGCCAGTAGATATCGTTTTCACGATCTTCTTCCTTGAATTCTTCCATGGCTGTTACAAAGTAACCTTTGCGTTGACCCGAGATGTAAGGCATATCATACATACCCCCTTCACCTTTCTGACCATGACAAGAATTACAGGAACGTAACATCCGCGAAGGATCGCCCTTGTGCACCAGGACAGGCACACCATCGGTGGCGCGCAAGGCCTCCTGACGGGGTTGAGTGGCGTAATAAGCGGCCAGATCAGACATTTCCTGGTCAGTAAGGTCTCTCACTGCCTTTTTCATACTCCGCTCTGAACGACTATCGTTTTGATAATCCTTCAACTGCTTGTAAGCATAAGTGGCAGAAAGGCCGGCGATATTGGGATCATCGGTATCATCCGAAATCCCTGTCTCATTATGACACTTCTGACATTTCTTGGATTTACTTAACTTGGCGCCATTGGCCGCATCACCGGCACGGATTATGGCACGCGTTTCCTTGTCATAAGCCACCAGTGAAGAGGGCTCTGCCCAGGCGATACTTGAGAAGCCTACTAAGATCGATAAAGTTATTATTTTTTTCATGTTAAACCCCCCAAGGTGTGACGCCGTAAGTTGGATTCAGGAAAAACTGGGCTATCGGATAACCATAACTGGCAATGATATAAACCAGGATAACCACATTCCAGAAAGCAAAACCATTTAACAGATTAGGCACTCTGGGAGCCGGATGAATCGCTTCTGCATATTCCATTTCAGCGGCTGAAACGGTTGCACCATGAGTCTTCCATAGATTGAAAACAAACATCAAAGCTGATAGCAAAAGAATCACACCACCTACAAACATGGCGACTTCTCCGGTATGCCACTGCTCCACCAGGGGAGAATCGTATGGCGTGGAAGACACGCGACGTGGTTGGCCCAAGGCGCCTATATGGTGCCAAGGCAAGGTCAGTATCAGCATACCGATAAACCATAACCACATTTGTTTAATGGCCATACCCGTAGAATGCAGGGCTCGACCCAACATGCGTGGATACATATGGTATGCAATAGCCATGTACAGGATTACGACCGTGCCACCGAAGATCAGGTGAAAATGGCCGGTAACCCATTGCGTGTTATGGACCATCACATTCATAGAATAACTCGCATTGATCATGCCGCCGAAGCCACCAAATGTCAGCATCAACATGGCTAAACCTGATCCGGCCATCATCGGTTCACCCCAGGGTAATTTTCCGATCCAACCGAACAACCCTTTGCCGCCACGCAACTTACCCGCTACTTCCATGGATGCCAGGATCGTGAATCCAGTGAACAAGGTAGGTAATGCCACCAGGAAGGTACCGAACATGTGTACGAATTTCCAACCTGCACCCTGGAAGGGGTCCATGTAGAGATGATGAAAACCAATCGGAACGGAGAATACCAGCAGCATGACAAAGGCGATACGACCCATTTCATCACTGAACAACTTACCACCGATCGCTTTAGGCATGATGGTGTACATGGCGATATAAGCCGGGAATAACCAGAAGTATACGATCGCATGCAGTGTCCATGAAAATAAGGTTCGTGCCAGCCCCACATCCACCGTTTCTTTCAATCCCAGTGACCAGGGGATAAGCTGGAACAGCATTTCCGAAGCCACACCGATAGTGGTCCATAACCACATCACGGCATTGGCGGTATTACCGAAATGGACCAGAGGAACGGCTTCACCAGGATGTGCTTTCTTCCACTTCACCATCATCCAGATCATTTCAATACACCAGATCCAGGAAGCCACCACGAGTAATGTCGCACCGATATAAAATGCCGGGTGGGCCACCAGGGGTGGGTAGAACGTAAACAGGATGGATGCGTTACCGGTGAGCAAAGGTACCGCAGCAATCAGCACACCAATCACGGCCAACCAAAAACCAAACCAGGCCAAGCCTTTGCTTGCCAGAGGCATTTTCAAACTGGTGGTCGCTGCGTAGTAACCGAATCCCATGACCACAAACGTAGTCAGTACAAAACCCATTAATACGCCATGTGTTGAAACCGACGCAAAATATAAAGTAGGTGACTCCAGGCCAGGGAACAAACCACTACGTTCAGCAACCTGATAAACACCGAGTACACAGGCTACGGCGAAAAAGATAAACGCAACCCAAAAATTTGCCAGACTCAAGCCAGCAGCTTTTTCACTATTAGACATTATGATTCCCCCTAAGAGCCTTGAGCGACAACTTTAAGACGTGACCACATATGATCATGTCCCAGACCACAGTATTCGTTACACAATAAACTGTAATCACCTGTTTTCATAAAAGTGGTATTCACCTCAGAGACATAACCAGGGACGATCATGGTTGCAAAGTTGGTATAAGGTACGTGGACACCGTGTAATACGTCTGCACTGGCGATACGAATTTTAACCGGAGTACCTACGGGCACTTCAACGGTGGATGGGTAAAAACCATAACGTGCTCCAACCATGGTTAAGGTTCCAGTGCCATCACCGTTGTCTTTATAACCCAGGTTATCCTCAGCAAATTCGTCAGTGAGATGCAATCGACTCGAATCGATAGGCTCAAAACCACTGGGGGGGTGAACATTGTTACCAACCGCATACACGGTCAACACGCCGACCATGACCACGGTCATTAAAACCGTAATCCAGACCCATTTTTTTTCTGTTTGATCTATATGCATGAGATCCCCCTAGTTGACAGGGCCATGGGTTAAAAACATACCAAAGTACATATATAACCAACCTAGAAGTGTTGCTATGGCAAAGACGACCAGCAAAGCCATCGTTCCTTTTGGAGAGGACTCCAGAATTTTCTTTTCTTCTTCAGGAGAGAGGTCACCCATAATTTTTTCCTCGATTAGAGTTATTAGAAAAATTATTTTTATTCGGCTTTTAATTTCATCCGTTTGTATTTGACAAACTTTATAGAAAAAGGCCGATTGTTAGTTGTTTTTATTCAGTTTTTGAATAGTACACAAGTACCCATTCAATTAACGCTAACATAAATTAATTTAACTAGATAAAGAAATCAAATCAATCATTAATTAATTTGGGAATAATCGAAATTAATCATAAGTTTAATTAAAAAACTGAGTATTTTACTCAGGAATAAACCGGAGTTTTATTGGCATTTAATTACTGATTTGTTAACAAGTTAGCCTTAAAACTGATAGAAAACATTGACAAAACCTAAAAAATAATTAATGCAGGTTGTACATTATTAAAATTCCCTCAATACGGTTTGACCTAACCAACAAATCTGATAGTATCCAAAATTCTTAATTAATAAGAAAAAACCTAATCCAACAAAAACTTTAATCGATCCTTCATACCAAATTAGGAGGTTATATGAAGCACATTAAAACCATGGGTGCTGCATTACTGATTAGCGGTCTGGCCTTTTCTGGCTCTAGTTTCGCTGGTGGTGCAAGTGCTGAAGCTCTCTCTTACACCTGTGCGGGTTGTCACGGCACCAATGGTGCAAGTGTTGGACCTGCGTCTCCAAGCCTTGCAGGTATGTCAGCGGTATACATTGAAGACTCCATGAAAGCCTTCAAATCCGGTGAACGTCCCTCCACCATCATGACTCGAATCGCAAAGGGTTATGACGATGAAGATTTTGCCAAGATGGGTGAATTCTTTGCCAAACAAAAAATGCACATTGCATCACAAGATGCTGGAAGCATGGCCGGTAAAGGTGCCAAACTGCATGATAAGTACTGTGACAAGTGTCATTCCGAAAGTGGCATGGCTGCAGATGACGATTCTGGTCAGTTAGGTGGCCAATGGACAGCTTACTTGCAATATCAGATAGAAGACGCGATGAGCGGCTCTAGAGACTTTGGTAAGAAGATGGCCAAGCAGGTCAACAAGATGCATAAGAAAGAAGGCGATAAAGGTGTTCAGGCCCTGCTCGACTACTACGCCAGCAAGAAATAAGAAGAGGAATACATAATGAGTAAATTATCACGTCGTGATTTCATTAAAGCCGGTGCGGCTGTCGGTGCGACTTCGTTAGCTGCGGGTTTCACTCCATTTGCTATCGGCGGCGCGCATGGTGCCAAAAAAGTAGTGGTTGTCGGTGGCGGAACCGGTGGCGCAACTGCAGCCAAGTACATCAAGATGATGGATTCTTCCATCGATGTCACTATCGTTGAACCTAACAAGACTTATTACACTTGTTACCTGAGTAACGAGGTATTAGGTGGTGATCGTGATATTAAAACTATCATGTTTAACTACGATCGACTGAAAAAACGTGGCATCAAGGTAGTCCATGACATGGTGTCCAGCATCGATCCCAAGGGTCAGATGGTTAAAACCAAGGGCGGACAATCCTTGAAGTACGATCGTTGTATCGTTTCACCGGGTATTGATTTCAAATTTGATACCATCGAAGGTTATGACGCCAAGGTGGCTGAAACCACGCCTCATGCGTGGAAAGCCGGCGACCAAACCAAAACCCTGCGTGCCCAGCTGGAGGCCATGCCTGATGGTGGTACGGTGATTATTGCACCTCCACCCAATCCATTCCGTTGTCCTCCAGGACCCGGTGAGCGTATTTCACAGATGGCGCATTACCTGAAGAACAACAAGCCCAAGTCCAAGATCCTGGCGTTTGACCCCAAGGGTAAATTCTCCAAGAAAGGCCTCTTTGTGGGTGGTTGGGAACGTCATTACGGCTTCAATAAAGCCAGCATGAGTGGTGGCCTGATCGATTACATGGGTAAAGACGGTGTGGTTGCCTATGATGCCAAGACCAAGACAGTGACCACACAATCCGGTAACAAGGTTAAAGGTGATGTGGTTAACATCATCCCAGCCCAGAAAGCGGGTGCGATTGCAGCGTCTTCTGGTTTAACCAAGGGTGATTGGTGTCCTGTTGAAGGTAAAACCTTCGAGTCCACCATTCATAAAAATATCCATATCATTGGTGACTCCTCCATTGCCAAACCGATGCCTAAATCAGGTTATGCCGCGAACTCGCAAGCCAAGGTTTGCGCAGGTGCCGTTGTAGCCTTATTGAATGGTAAGGAAGCACCTCATCCTGCTTATGTTAATACCTGTTACAGTATCATCGCCCCAGGTGACGGTATTTCTGTTGCAAAGGTTTATGACTATCAGGATGGTAAGATCATTGGTGTGAAAGGTTCAGGTGGGTTAACCCCCAGTGAGTTCGATGCTACGCAACGCGCACGCGAACAGCAGTATGCCTACTCCTGGTTCGACAACATCACCTCCGACATCTTTGGTTAAGGTTATTTATTAACCTCTTAAAAACCCCGCTCTGCGGGGTTTTTTTTATCCCTTTATATATGATCTAAAATTTACTAAAAATTAGATTCATTACTCACAGATGTATTATTTAATAACAAACTTCAGAGTTAATTCAAACAGTATCATTTTTTTGAAAAAATGGTTTAATTAGCTTAACTAAATCAGTATCTTATAAGACTCATTTATTCATAAATAGTTAAGTGATAAATATATTATAAGTACTTGAAACAACTAAAAATAATTATTTCAGGGTTTTTATTAAAATTACATTGAACAATTTCTTAACTTCGCTATTATCTGGGAGTTGATTAACGATAAGTCATCTTGATTCATCAACTATTACATAGGAATGACACATGATTAAAATTAAGACATTAGCAATTGCAGCCGTCTTTACGGTAGGCAGTCAATTAGCTATTTCCACTGATGCTGAGGCCTTCTCTTTTGGTGATTTTGACTTCAATGAAAGTTGGGGTGATAGATGGGGTGTCGGCGACAGTTGGAGTAGCGGCCCTCGCTGGGGTAGCAGCAACTGGGGTGGAAATCGTGGTTATGGCTACCCTGGTTATGGTAACAATCGTGGATGGGGTAACCGTGGCTGGGGTGGTCCTAGCTGGGGTGACGGACCCGGCATGAGTATGCCCAGAATGAATATGAACAGTCGTGATATGCCGTTTAATAGCGGTGATATGCCGTGGAAGAAAAAATGGCGTCCTTGGGGTGATAACAATAACCTGCGTCCCTGGGGCAAAAGTGGAGACTGGCGTCCATGGGGCAGCGACAATAAGCGCAACTATGGATTGCGTCCTTATGGAGGCCCCAGACCGAGTTATGGTGCCCCGGTCGCGCCACCTCCCGGTGCGCAAGGTCCAGCTCCTGCGCCAACCGCTCCACCTCCGGCAGCGCCTGCTCAGTAAGTATTTCTAACTATAATAATAAAGACTTTAAAGCCCGGTTTACCGGGCTTTTTTTTGTACAGGGATGTACTTATGCTGCGTGTACATGGACGTACTAAAGCTGTGTTTTGGCCATGGATGGTCTTATACCTGATGGCAAGGGGCGGCCAAGGAAGGTATTTAAGCTGGGAAAACTTTATATATGGGAGCACACAGACAGAAGAAATATCCTTCATCAATACACCCAGCATATACTATTCAGGTTAACTGCATGACTTGAACATCTTTCTGCCGATAGTA
>JAAUXZ010046176.1_pt1 | contig 10599 bp, 11 predicted proteins | sample 7278131 | NCBI WGS metagenome assembly JAAUXZ01 (sample SAMN14350119, study PRJNA611818) | marine sediment metagenome | isolation source: surface marine sediment (3m) | place: French Polynesia: Moorea | collected 2018-08
AACCTTTGGTGGCCTGGGTTACCTGGCACAGCCTGATCGTCCGGTAACTACCTGGACAGAGGACGAGCTGGGTCGAGGTATCTTCTACCATACCGGTGAGCTTGTTGAATCCTTTACCTCGGTTTATACCTAGCAGCCGATTCGACGAAACATAAAAAGGCTGCACTCGCGGCCTTTTTTCAATCTGGGTGAGAGTGGATTAAGGTCAGCTAGGCGGAAATATAAAAAGCCGAAAAAATAAACTGTGCGCGAGTGCTGAACCCATTCATACTTGTTTCCAGATTGCCCATTCTGCTCCGGCTCGGACCTTCCGACCAGCATACCTTTGATGTAATCCGAAACATTATGGTCACCGGCACGCCTGAACAGTGCCTTGAAAAGATGGAAGATAAGGCTACCTATTACGGCGTTGAAGAGGTCATGGTGGTGGCGGTCACCCACAGCTTCGAGAAACGTCGCCAGAGTTACGAGAAGCTAGGCTTGGTGGCAAACGGGCGGAATTTCCTAGAGGAGGCCTGACCCGGCGCAATCACCGGGTCATAGCCTTATTCAGTCCTACTGCAATAAATTCTACTATTCTTGGGCATCCAGGAAACGCTCGGCGTCCAGCGCCGCCATGCAACCGGTGCCGGCCGAGGTGATGGCCTGGCGGTAGATGTGGTCCATGACGTCTCCGGCGGCATACACGCCTTCAATGGACGTCTGGGTGGCATTGCCTTCGGTGCCGCTCTGCACCTTCAGGTAACCGTTGTGCATCTCCAGTTGGTCCTCGAATATGCCGGTGTTCGGCTTGTGGCCAATGGCCACGAACACTCCCATCAGGTCGATTTCCTTGGTGCTGTTGTCTTTCACGTTCTTGATACGGATGCCGGTAACACCGGAGTCGTCGCCCAGTACTTCGTCCAGCACGGCATCGAGCTCAAGGGTGACGTTGCCATTGGCGGCCTTCTCGCGCAACTGGTCGGAGAGGATCTTCTCGGAACGGAACTGATCGCGACGGTGGACAACCACCACCTCGTTGGCGATGTTGGACAGGTACAGTGCCTCTTCCACGGCGGTGTTGCCACCGCCGATCACGGCAACTTTCTGGTTCTTGTAGAAGAAACCGTCGCAGGTCGCACAGGCGGATACGCCCTTGCCTTTGAATGCCTCTTCGGATTCGAGGCCCAGATACATGGCAGAGGCGCCGGTGGCGATGATCAGTGCATCGCAGGTGTAGTGGGCGTTGTCGCCTTTCAGTTTGAACGGACGCTCGCTCAGGTCCACTTCGGAGATGTAGTCGAAGATGATCTCGGTCTCGAAGCGCTCGGCGTGCTGCTGCATGCGGGCCATCAGATCCGGGCCTTGCACGCCGGCATTGTCGCCGGGCCAGTTGTCCACCTCGGTGGTGGTCATCAGCTGGCCACCTTGCTCCATGCCGGTGACCAGCACCGGGTTGAGGTTGGCGCGCGCGGCATAGACGGCAGCGGTGTAGCCAGCGGGGCCGGAACCCAAAATCAGCAGGCGGTAGTGCTTGGTCTCACTCATAGTCGTTGTTCTCGTCGGGGTGGGGTGTTCAGATATGCAGGTCCAGCCATTGCTGCAGCATGGCCTGGTTCATCGCACCGGACTTGCGTCCGATCTCCTTGCCGTCTTTGAAGACCAGCAGGGTCGGGGTGGCACGGATATCCAGTTCCTTAGCCTTGTCGGCGAACTCCTCCATGTTGGCCATCACCAGCTTGAAGCGGTGCGGATCACTCTCGGTGACGCGTTCCAGCGCAGGCCCGACCATCTTGCAGGGGCCGCACCAGGGTGCCCAGACATCGACCACCACGGGTTGGGCTGATTGCAGGACCTCCTGCTCGAAATTGCTGTCTGTTGCGTTACTTGCTGGCATGTTTATTTCCTCCCTCAAGCGGTGTGTTTGCCCACGTCCCAACCCTTGTCGCCGATGATCTTTTCGGCGGTCACGATCGGTTCTTCCTCCAGCGGCGTAGCCATGGAATCGTTCCAGCGGTTGAACACGCCGAACATGCAGACCACGCCCAGCATCTCGACGATGTCCTCTTCGCTCCAGTGTTCGCGCAGCTGCGCGTAGAGCTCGTCGGTCACGCCGTTGGGTACCGAGCCCGCGGCCAGGGCGAAGTCCAGGGCAACCCGTTCGGCATCGCTGAATAGCGGGCTGGTCTGGTATTCGTAGATGGCGGCCATCTTCTCCTCATCGATGCCGTGGCGGGTGGCGCTGACCGTGGTGTGTGCCTTGCAGTACTGGCAGCCGGCGGCAAAGCTCGACATATGCGCAAGCAGGCGTTTGAAACCCAGGTCCACCCGTCCGTCCGGGGCAAAAACCGCCTTATTGAGCTGGATAACTGCCTTCGCAATATCTGGTACACGTTGCATGGTCAGCAGGCTATTGGGTACAAAACCGAGCGTCTTGACGAAGTGATTGAAGGTGTTTTTCAATTCTGGATCGATACATTCTTCAATGCTGATGGGATTCATGCGGGTCATGATGAGGTCCTCACAATTTATAGACAATAGCACTGCGCCCCTGGCGCAGTAGGTTATGACCACAACATTAAGTCACTTTCAGCTATCGATAAAGACTGACTGGAGGAAATAGACTTTTTCCAATTATTCACTAATATTTATAATTATGGACAAGTTAGAAGAGATGAAAATCTTTGCCGCGGTGGTGCGTAATGGTTCTTTTTCCGCAGCCGGTAGTGAACTCAACCTGACCCCTTCGGCTATCAGCAAGAAGATATCCACACTTGAGCAACGCTTGTCCACCCGACTGCTACATCGCACCACACGACGACTTAACCTGACTGAGGCCGGCCGGGTTTTCCTGGAACGCTGTCAGGCTATTCTTTCAGATGTTGCTGAAGCCGAGAGTATGCTGGCTGAGATTAGTCATCAACCCTTCGGTCGTCTGAGAGTTAGCGGTACAGTAGGATTCACGCGCATGCAGGTGATGCCACTGGTGCCAGCCTTTCTAGAGGCTTACCCAGAGGTACAGCTGGAACTTTCCTTAAGTGATGCGACAGTAGATCTGGTTGAAGAAGGTATCGATCTAGCAATACGCCTGGGGCGACTGCCTGATTCATCGCTGGTGGCTCGAAGCCTTGGTGAGTCGAAACGCGTAATTTGTGCAACACCACAATACCTGGCACATCACGGCACTCCTAAAAAACCGCAAGATCTGGCTGCACACAATTGTCTTACCCTAACCGCTGCGAGTGATCATAACGAATGGCGTTTCCATACCCGACAGGGTATTCAAAGGATTCGTGTCAGTGGAAATTTCTCGACCAGCGCCAGTGATGCCCTTTACCAGGCCTTGCTTGGTGGTACTGGGATTGCACGCTTATCCACCTTCATGGTAGGACCTGACATTCAAGCCGGTCGGCTGGTCCCGCTGCTGGAAAAGCAGAATCGTGAAGTTCAGTTGATCCATGCGGTCTATCCGCATCGACGCCATCTACCACCTAAGGTCGCCTGTTTTGTCAATTTTCTGGCTGAGCACTTTGATACTACATCCTGGGATTAAATCCAGTTGGTTTTTTTGCCACCGCAATACAATTACACTTGCGCGTCGTCTGAATGACGCCTTCAAGCTATCCAGCCAGGAATTACAGTTTAAAACAGATTCTTGGTGAATTGTTGGTAAACACTATTGTGCATTGCCCGCCAGCATTTGAGGCACTATTCCGACAGCTTTCTGCTTACCGGGAATACAGCAATATCCCAGCGTTTTTGCACGGCCCCCCACAAACCTCGTTTATCAACTAGCATGACGGCAATCGCAATACCACCCATCAACATGAGATACCAACTGCCCCAGTCTGCTGCGAGTTCGCGTAGCAAAAAGAATACAATGACTCCGAGAATAGGCCCCTCTATGGAACCCAGCCCACCGATAACCACGATGAAAATGACAAAGGCGGTCCATTCGTTGACTGAAAATGCCGCCTCCGGGGTAATTCTCAACTTTTGCAGAAAAATAAAGGCACCGGTAAAAGCAGTCATCAATGCAGTACCGATATAAATCATAAATTTAACTCGCCGGGTTGAAACACCTACGGCCTCGGCGGCGGGTTCGCTGTCACGAATAGCGGTGAGCGCAAGGCCCCATTTCGAACGTAGCAATAGCCACACTGTGATGACTGAAGCAACGCCAATGGCAAATGCGATGTAATACATAATCATCTCTCTGCCAGCACGGCTGTCAGAAAGGGATTTGGCGATGGCTATCGGTAATGAAATGCCTGATCCACCGCCAAGCGCGCTACTTTGCGCTGCGATCAGGCGGAATACCTCCGCGATTACCCAGGTTCCTATAGCGAAATAAGCGCCTTGTAAACGAAAGGCAATCCATCCGGTTGGTATGGCAATCAAGGCAGTGGCCAGTGCTGCGGCTGGGATAGCAAGCAGAATCGGTAGTCCGGCAAACATGGTCAGAGCGAAGAACAAGTAACCGCCTAGCCCGACATAGGCTTGTTGACCTACTGAGAGCAATCCTGTGTAGCCTGCCAGCAAATTCCACATTTGTGCCAGAGCCAGAAAACTCATTATTTCCATGAGTAGGCGTAAATCAGCGCGACCAGCCCACATCGGAGCGAAGGCGAGGGCGAATACCGATATGATGACCAGAATTCGGATAACAAAAGTAATCGTCTGATTACGTGACCTGTGGAGAGTATTCGATGAAATCATGACAAGCCTCTACTTGGGAAAAAGGCCGCGAGGCCGTAACACGAGAAGAAGAAGAAAGACAAGGTGGCCCGCGAGAATTTGATATCCAGCGTCTATTTGTGCGCCGATGGCCTGTGCCACGCCAAGTATGACACCACCAATAAGTGTTCCCCACAAAGAACCAAGCCCACCAATGATGACCGCTTCAAATGCAAACAACAGTCGAGCAGGGCCGGCCGCAGGATCAAAATTGGTTTTCATGGCTAGGAAAACGCCCGCAATGGCCACCACAATCGAGGCTATTGCCGTGGCAATCGCAAAGATGTGCGCATTGTTGGATCCCATCAGGGGTACAATCTCAGGGTCATCTGAAGTTGCACGCAACAGGCGACCTATGGGCATGCGATAGAAAATAAATTGCAACGAAGCAATCACCGCGACCGCAACCAGGAACATTAGCAGTGGCAATGCACCGATTGATATATCTCCAATCAACTGGAAACTTGCAGTATCCAACCAGCCGGCATTCAGGCGAACACTATTGGCGGAGAAAATTTCCAGTAACGCATTCTGGATGATGATCGAAAGCCCGAAGGTGACCAATATCGGTGGCAGAATATCGCTGCCCATGACCCGGTTTAGCAACAGGCGTTGATTCAAATAGCCGGCACCAGCCAGTGCGACTATAACCAGGGGGATGGAAATTAGGGGATGAATTTGCCAACCCGCGATAAAGGCAACCACCAGGTAAGCGGCGGTGACGATAAAGTCACCGTGCGCGAGGTTGATAAAGCGCATCACGCCGAACATGAGACTAAGACCTGCTGCAAACAGCGCATACAGCCCTCCCAGAAGGATGCCTTGTATAATTGCATTTAACCAAACCATCAGTTGTTTTCCTCCTGTTCTTCCTGCATACCGAAATAAGCGGCGGCAATATCATGTCGAGTCAGTTCATCTGGTGTACCAGTCAGTGTTACCCGTCCTTCCATAAAGCAATACACTTGATCGGCCACGGCCAATGCCTGACCGACATCCTGCTCAACTACCAAAAGAGAGGTGCCACCTTCACGAATTCGCGGGATAGCTTCGTAAATACTCTTGATGACCTTGGGTGCAAGCCCGAGACTGATTTCATCACACATCAGCAGGCGAGGATTGGACATTAGCGCACGGCCGATAGCGACCATCTGTTGCTGGCCTCCTGACAACGCTGTACCCGGGTTGTTTTTCTTGGCTACCAGATCCGGGAACAGGTCATAGATCGCATCCAGCGACCAGGGACCGGAACGGCCACCCGCAGATCCAATCAAAAGATTCTCTTCAACCGATAGTGATGGAAACAATCTTCTTCCTTCCGGAACCATTGCAATTCCAGCCTTGTGAATACTGTGCGCGGATTGGCCAGCAATTTGATTACCATTAAAATGGATATCTTGTTCGTTAGCATTAATCAACCCTGTAATCGCACGCAGAAATGTGGATTTTCCCGCCCCGTTGGAACCTATCAAGGCAACGGCTTCCCCTTCTTCGATAGAAAGGTCTATACCAAATAGGGCTTGAAAGTCACCATAAAAGGCTTTGAGCCCTTTTGTTTCAAGCAGCATCTTCATCAACCGAAATCCCCATGTAGATTTCCTGCACGAACGGATCTTGCATAACCGTAGCAGGGTGACCTTCAGCAACAATTTTGCCAAAGTCGATAACAATCAAGCGCTCTACCACAGCTGTCAGCGCATGTACGATATGTTCAATCCAGATGATCGATACACCACTGTCCCTGATGTCTTTAATCGTATCGACGAGGTCGTGGCATTCTGCTTCAGTCAAGCCGCCGGCAATTTCATCTAGTAACAGCAGACGAGGGTTGGATGCGAGTGCACGAGACAATTCCAGTCTCTTGCGTTCCAACAGGGTAAGACTACCGGCTTTGAGGTTTGCCTTAGCTAATAGTCCTGTGCGTTCAAGAATGTCACGACAGGCGACCTCGGCATCGTGGTGGCCTGAATTGCCAAATGACGAAGCGACCAGTAAGTTTTCGTAAACAGACATGCCAATAAAGGGATGCGGAATTTGAAAACTCCGGGATATACCCTTACGGCATCGTTGGGCTGCGCTGTACTGGGTGATATCTTCTCCTGAAAACACAACCTTACCTGCTGAAGCTGGTATGGTTCCTCCAATCAGGTTAAACAACGTGGACTTTCCTGCACCGTTCGGCCCGATGATCCCAAGCGCTTCACCTTGTTCAAGGGTGAATGAGACATCGTCGGCCACTTTAAGTGCACCAAAGTTTTTATGTACACCGCTAAGGGCAAGAATTTCAGCCATCGTGAATCTCCCAGAATAATCAAGAGGCGAACGAATTCGCCTCTTGAATGATTTAGATTAAGCGATTGGTTTCATCTCACCGGTCAGAGGGATAGACGGATGGTCGCCATTCTCAACGATATCGAGAACTGGCTTGCCACCATCCATACGCCACTGGCCACCGACTAACGGAGTTTTGGCAACATTTGGAACCGGCCCCTTCTTGAAGTTAACGTTACCTACGCAGGTGTCCAAATTCGTTTCTCCAATGGCCTTGGCAATGCTTTCAGGGCTGGTTGGATCCTCGGAGCGTTTCAGCGCGTCGACCGCAACCTCGAACAGCGAATGTTTGAAACCAAGCGGCATGGTCCACGGGTTTCCGGTTGTGTTCTCGTAATCCTTTGCAAGTTCAGCCGAAGTCTGTCCGGTGAACGAAGATGAAAATGGATGATGGGGTGACCACCAGACTTCTACCGATAATCCATTGGCGCGATCACCCAGTGGTGCGACGGCCTGTGGAAATTCGGTAGCCTTGGCGGCCTGCATGATTTTGGGGTTGAAACCCTGTTGTGCAGCCTGAGTCCAGAAGGTGACGAAATCGGGTGGCAGTTGCACACCGGTAACGATTTCTACGCCAGCTTCTTTGAAGGCAGAAATCTGTGCCGAGAAATCGTCAGACATGTTCTGGTAGCGACCCGGGTCGACCAGCTGATAACCGCGTTCGGCCATGACCGGCGGAAAGCCAAGTTTTGGATCAGACCAGCCATTACCATCAGGGTCGTTCGGCCATAATGCACCTACTACCTTATTACTGCTCACCTGATCCCACTGGTTAATGAAAACCGAAATGATGTCTTCCAGTCCCCAGAAGAAGTGGTAGGTATACTCGAATCCTACCTTGGGATCACCCTGGCGTCCGAAGAAATGCGGCTGCCATGGTGTGTCATTGGTGATACATGGCACGCCGTTGAGTTCAGCCTGATCCGCTACCGGGTTGGTGGTGTCAGGTGTCGACGTAGCACAGATGATATCGACTTCTTCATCCAATATCAGTTCCTGGGCAACAGAGGATGCACGATTTGAGTTGGACTGGCTGTCTTTGACGATGAATTCCACCGGGTGGCGGGTGCCGTTGATCATCAGACCCGCTCCAATCTGCTTGGCGAATTGATTGAGCATAAACGCATCAGGCTCGGCGAAAATGGCCAATGGACCGGTTTGTGGTGAGACAAAACCGATCTTGAGGGTTTTTGGTGCAGCAATTGCCGGGGCGGATAGCCCAGCTGATGCGGTGGCTATACCGGCAGCACCGGCCATTTTCAGAAAATCTCTACGGGTAAAACTGGTTTTTGACATGGTTTCTACTCCTCTGGTTGAGTGCGCTGTATTAGATATCCATTAACAGAACGCAAATTTGATTTTATTCAATGACTAAAATAATAATCGATTAAATTAAAAATATCGATAAAAAAGATTTAAAGCGATAATATTATTTAAAATAGATAAGTCAAGGGCTGATTTTCGAATGTTCTGATAGAAAAATGCTTAGATTCTTCTTTGGATTTGCTATCCATTGGATAGCTGGAAGTCACGCTATTGCTTTTGATTCGATTAAAGTGCAGCTAGTTGAAACAGAGGAATTTGAAGGGGAGATCTAACCTGGCAGAGAAAGCCAGGTAGGAATTTTGACCATTTTAACCTGGACCAGTTTTGTGGTTAATCCTTTTCAAGTTTCTTCAGGCGATACGCAATCTGTGGCCGTGACATGCCGAGCAATCTTGCGGCCGAGCTCAGGTTACCTTTCGCTCGTTCGACTGCAGACTTCAGAAGTTCCGATTCAATATCTTCAAGTGATATGCCATTGTCGAGTACTTTGTTGACAAGTTGACTGGATGTTTCCTCATGAGGTGGTTCAAGGGAATCTTCATATTCGTCTTTTCGTATTGTTGACTGGTTGACATTAATATGAGGAAAGAGGTGAGGAATATCGATGTGTGAACCGTTGCCAGCTATAATGACACCGCGTTCGATCATGTTTTCCAGTTCGCGGATATTGCCTGGCCAGGCATATTTTTCCATAGCCTTCAAGGCTTCTTCGCGTATGCCAGGAATCCGCTTGCCATGTAACGCAGTATATTTATGCAGGAATCTATTGGCCAGGGCGGGGATGTCTTCCAGGCGTTCACTCAGGGTGGGAATCATGATCGGGAAGATATTTAACCGGTAATAAAGGTCTGCACGAAAACGACCCAGATTAACTGCCTGCTGCAGATCGATATTGGTAGCAGCCACCAGCCTGACATCGACTTTTCGGGTACGGGTGTCACCGATGCGTTCAAATTCACCTTCCTGTAACACGCGCAATAGTTTGACCTGTGCCGCCGGTGACAGATCACCCACTTCGTCGAGGAACAGAGTGCCACCATGGGCTCGCTCAAAGCGACCGGGACGAGAATGCTGTGCACCGGTGAAAGCTCCCTTTTCCACTCCAAATAGTTCTGATTCAATCAGCTCCTCCGGTATCGCCGCACAGTTGATGGCAACGAAGGTATTGTCGGCACGCGGGCTGACGCTGTGCAATGCACGCGCACACATTTCTTTGCCTACACCGGTCTGGCCCAGTAGTAAGACCGTGACATTGCTGTCACCGGCTTTTTTAAGCATTTCACAGGTTTGCTTGAACGGGGCAGATGAGCCAACCATGTCGCCTATGGCAGCAGTTTGATCAAGCGAATAGCGTAAATTCGCGACCTGCTCCTGCAATTCAAGCAGTTGGTCTGCAATATGATCGGGATTGAAATACTTTAAATCTTCTTCGGCATCTTCCCAGGCCTCAACAGGGCGACCGATGTTACGGCAATGACGGTCACCCTTACCACGGCATTCTGGTTCACGATAAAGTATGAATCGACCCACAATTTCGCTGGTGTATCCGCTGGCATATCCGATCTGCGTCCAGCAGACAGATTCGGTATGCACACCAAAATTCTTAATATGGACTTCTGCCTCGAAGGAATTTTCCCATAACAGATCGCCTTCATACTGGCCTTTACGAATGTCGATATCAATTTTCAACGGTGTAACTTTGACAATGCCTTCAAGCATATGCAGCTTGGGTCCCATCATGAGAATTTCTTCATCAGAGGCATCGGGAATCATCTTACGTGCCAGCCGAGCATCGCGTACCCCTGAGGCATAACCCATCCTGGTCAGCAGGCCTCGCGCCCGTTCAGTACCGAGCGTATCTATCAATTCTTTGCGCAAAGAGCCAAAAGCGTCAGCGTGCAATAGCAGCATACGTTCGTTGTCTAGGTGGATAAGACCGGGTTCCAGCGTTAACTGTAGATCAGAAGGAAATTGGAAATCGTGACTAAGGTCGACATGAGTGGACATGGCAATACTCGCTAAGTAGATTAAATGGATCATTTCATCAAATGATCGATCCTGTGTTTACCATTTAGTAAAAAATTTACCATTAGATAAAAATATTCTGGTGGTATATCTTAAACGCTTTAAATAATTTCGAGAAAAATTATTACATCGATAAAATAAAAAATATCGATATAAAGATCAACAAAAACCATAATAAATTTGATTATATGATTAATAACT
>JAAUXZ010179196.1_pt1 | contig 10597 bp, 7 predicted proteins | sample 7278131 | NCBI WGS metagenome assembly JAAUXZ01 (sample SAMN14350119, study PRJNA611818) | marine sediment metagenome | isolation source: surface marine sediment (3m) | place: French Polynesia: Moorea | collected 2018-08
CTACCACAGCAAGGTGCCGTTCGTGGCTGCCGTCGCGCAAGCCATCACCTTGCCGCCGCCCCTTCCTCCGCTCGTAATCGGCAATCCGATCGGCTACCGCCGCGACTACGGCGACGACATCGACCTGCTGGGCGCGAACTTCTCCTTCGAGTGGCTGAGCACCCAGTGGGGCGGAGAGGTCTCCTACCGCTTCAACGACGTCGTCCCGATCTCCACCAGCGTCCAGGACGCGACCGACCAGGCCGCCGCCCTGGCGCCGGGGGAGACGGCGACCGTCCGGGGCTGGGACCGCACCAACAGGCTGCAGGCGCAGCTCAACTTCATCGGCAACCTCAGCGGCTCCACCCGCTGGGGGATCGGACCGATCGTCAACTTCCTCCGCGTCAACAACATCGTCTTCCTGGGCGAGGGCGTCGTCGTGGTCTACCCCGAGTTCAACCGCCGCGAGTCCAGCGAGTGGGCGGCGCCGCCGGGGCGGAACGCGAACCAGGTCTCGGGCGGCTACCAGCTCGTGATGCGCTTCGAGTACACCAACCCCATGGACATCCCGATCAACCTGACGCCCAGCGTCGCCTGGCGGCACGACGTGGGTGGCGATTCCCCCAACGGTCCGCCGCTCATCCAGCAGAGCAAGGCCGTCACCGTCGGGTTCGAGATCAACTACCTGAACCGATGGCTCTTCCAGATGACCTACGCGAACTTCTTTGGCGCAGGGGACGCGAATCTCCAGAACGACCGGGACTTCATGTCCTGGAGCCTCAGCTACAACTTCTGACGGAGGGCCCTGTAGTAGAATGAATCCGGGGGATCGGGGAAGGAGCGGGCAGATGCGTGCTGCGATCGTCGTTGCGCTCGGAACGGGGCTCTCGCTGGCAGCGGCTCCCGGGGGGGCTCAGCTCAGCGAGGAGGAGATCGCCCGGCTCGGCGGGCCGGAGCTCACGCCCGTCGGGGCGGAGCGAGCCGGCAACGCGGAGGGGACCATCCCGGAGTGGACGGGGGGCGTCACCGAGGTGCCGCCGGGCTGGAAGCCGGGCGACCAGCGGATCGACCTCTTCAGGGACGACCGCGTCCTCTTCAGCATCGACAGGGGCAACGTCGACCAGCACAAGGACAAGCTCTCGCCCGGGCAGGTCGCCCTCATCGAGACCTACGACGGCTACCGCATGGACGTCTATCCGACGCGCCGCTCCTGCGCGTATCCCGAGGAGGACTACGAGCAGACGAAGCGCAACGGTCGAGAGGCGTCGGTGGACGAGAATTGCTTCCTCACGGGGGGCCTGAGCGCTCCGGTGTTCCCCATTCCGAAGACCGGATGCGAGGCGCTCCAGAACGCGAAGCTCTCCACCTTCAACGGAATCATCGGATACGACCGCATGGAGGCCACCCTCGTGCCGACCAAGGGCGGCGCCTTCGTGCCCATCAAGCGCCGGCAGCTCTTCTGGTTCAACAACCGCGATCCCAACGTCACCCGCTTCGAAGAGCTCAACAACATCTGGACCAAGTCCTTCTCCCACTCGCTGGCGCCCCCGAAGGTCGCCGGTGAGATCACCCTGGTGCACGCCGAGGCGGGCGGTCGCCTGCGGGCCTGGACCTACAACCCCGGGCAGCGGAGGGTGCGGCGTGCGCCGAGGTTCGAGTACGACAACCCCGTGAACGGCTGGCAGGGCCTGGTGACCATCGACCAGGTGAACGGCTACGTGGGGGCCGCGGACCGCTACGACTGGAAGATCGTGGGGAAGAAGGAGATGTACGTCCCCTACAATGCCCAGAAGTTCTCGGACCCGACTATGACCTACAAGAACCTCATCCAGGCCCGCTACCCCGCTCGCGAAGCGATTCGCTACGAGCTCCACCGCGTCTGGGTCATCGAGGGCAACGTGAAGTCCGGCAAGCGGCACATCATGCCCCGGCGGGTCATGTACGTCGACGAGGACAGCTGGCTCATCTTGGCGGCCGACGCCTACGACACGCGCGGTGAGCTGTGGCGGGTCCAGGAGGGCATTCCCCAGGTGATCTACGAGGTGCCCTCCTGCATCATGAACGGACACATCTTCTACGACCTGGTGGCAGGGCGCTACGTCGTCTCGCCCGCCTTCAACGAGGAGCTGGAGGCCGACTACCTCGCCGGACACACGGGCAAGGTGACCGACGAGGGCTTCGCGCCCAGCGACCTGCGCAAGGTCGGCCGTCGCTGACGAGGCCCGGCTCCGGTCCGGAGCAGGAAGCGAGGCGGGAGCATGGTCGCGTTTCTCGAGGATCTCATCTTCAAGAACCGCGTTGCGGTCCTGGTCGTTCTCGGCCTCTTCACGGCGTTGATGGGCTACTTCGCGATGCAGCTGCGCATGGATGCGGGCTTCGCGAAGCAGCTGCCCCGCGAGCACGAGTACATCAAGACCTTCTACGAGTACCAGGACCGGCTCTTCGGCTCCAATCGCGTCATGATCGTGCTTCGCGCCCGCGAGGGCGACATCTGGAGCCAGCCCTTCCTCGCCAGGTTCCAGACCCTCACCGACGCGGTCTTCTTCCTCCCGGGCGTCGACCGCCGCACGGTCGCTTCGCTCTGGACGCCGAACACCCTCTACTTCGAGATCACCGAGGAGGGGATGGAGGCCGACCTCGTCATCTCCGCGGAGGTCCTGCCGGACCGCATGAGCGAGGAGGACATCGAGCTCGTCCGCAACAACACCATCAAGGGGGGCTTCGTCGGCCGGCTCGTCTCTCGCGACTACACGGCCGCCATGGTGACCGCCGAGCTCCTCGAGGTGGATCCCAAGACCGAGAAGCGCCTCGACTACCTCGACCTGGCGGCGAAGCTCGAGCAGGACATCCGCTCGAAATTCTCGGACGAGGACTTCGAGATCCACATCCTCGGCTTCGTGACGCTCATGGGGGCGATCGCGAGCGGCGCACAGAGCGTGGTGGTCTTCTTCGCGCTGGCCTTCGTGCTGACGGCGGCGGCCGTCTACTTCTACTCGCGCTCGTGGATCCTGACCTTCCTCCCGCTCTTCTGCTCGCTCACCTCCGTGGTGTGGCAGTTCGCGGTGATCCACCTCCTGGGCTTCGGCCTCGATCCCCTGGCCATCCTGGTTCCCTTCCTGGTGTTCGCCATCGGCGTGTCCCACGGCGTGCAGCAGATCAACCTCATCTCCAAGCAGGTCTGCTCCGGAGCCGACAGCATGACCGCGGCCCGGGCCAGCTTCCGCGGCCTGCTCGTGCCGGGCTCCATGGCGCTCATCACCGATCTCATCGGCTTCGGCACCCTGGTCATCATCCCCATCGCGATGATCCAGGAGCTGGGCATCACGGCCACGATCGGCGTTGCGTTCAAGATCGTCACCAACCTGATCATGCTGCCGGTGCTGGCCTCCTTCTTCACCTGCGACGAGGGCTACGTCGCGCGCGAGACGCGGGCCCGGGGGGCCCGGGAGCGCTACCTGCGCCATCTGGGCAGGATCGCGGAGCCCCGGAACGCGGTCAGGACCACCATCTTCTTCGCGGTCCTGTTCGCGGTGGCCATCTGGCAGAGCCAGGGGCGCCACGTGGGCGACCTGCACCCGGGCGCGCCCGAGCTGCGTCCCGACTCCACCTACAACCGCGACGCCCTGACGATCGTGTCGAAGTTCTCTCTCGGCCTCGACGTGCTCACCGTCATCGTCGAGACCCCCAAGGAGGCGTGCATCGACTACGAGGCCATGCACTTCCTCGACGAGCTGGGCTGGCACGTCCGGAACGTGCCCGGCGTCCTCTCGGTGCAGTCGACCCCCGTCATCGCCAAGCTCACCAACGCGGGCTGGACCGAGGGCAACCTCAAGTGGCGCGCCCTGCCCCGCAACAAGTACTCGCTGGTGCGCGCGGCGGGAATGATCAACGAGGAGACGGGGCTCGTCGACGCCGAGTGCACCCTGATGCCCCTCTACGTCTACATGACCGACCACAAGGCGGAGACCATCAAGGCGGTGATCGCCGCGGTGAAGGAGTTCCGCGAGGAGCACAGCATGCCGGGCGTGAACATCCGCCTGGCGAGCGGCAACGTCGGCGTCCAGGCGGCCACGAACGAAGAGCTCGAGCGCTCCGAGCTGCCGATGATGATCTACGTGTATCTCGCCATCATCGCTCTCGTGCTCGTCACCTACCGGGACTGGCGGGCCACGGTCTGCTGCTGCGTTCCGCTCACCCTGGCCACCTTCCTGGGCTACTGGTTCATGAAGGAGCTGGAGATCGGCCTCAAGGTGGCGACCATGCCCGTGATGGTGCTGGCCGTGGGCCTCGGCGTCGACTACGCCTTCTACATCTACAACCGGCTGCAGTTCCACCTGTCCGAGGGCTTCGACATCACGGAGTCCTACAAGCAGACCGTCTTCGAGACCGGCAGCGCCGTGGTCTTCACGGCCATCACCCTGGCGGTCGGCGTATCGACCTGGTCCTTCTCGGACCTGAAGTTCCAGGCCGACATGGGGCTGCTGCTGACCTTCATGTTCATGATCAACATGGTCATGGCAGTGACCATGCTCCCGGCGCTCGCCGTGGTGCTCGACATGGTCCTCCCGCGTCGCGGCAGGGTGAAGGCGCCGAGCCTGGCACATTGAGTGGAGGGGTCGGCCATGACCACGCAAGCCATCCGTGAGCTTCTCGCCCGCTGGCGCGAGCCGGGCGAAGGGGAGGAGGACCCGGCACGGTTCGAGCGGGAGGCCGTGGCGGTGGCCGCGCTCATGGTGGAGTGCGCCCGCATCGATGGAGAGTTCAGCGAGGAGGAGCGCGACGCCATCTGCGAGATCGTGCGCGACCGCTGCGGCCTGGAACCGGAGATGGCCGAGGAGCTCGTCGACATCGCGGAGAAGCGCAACGACGAGGTCTGGCACGACTTCCTCTTCACGGAGCAGATCCGCGCGAATGCCAGCCCGGACGACCAGCGCCGGGTCGTCGACCGCCTCTGGGAGGTGGCGTTCGCCGACGGAGCCCTGCATCAGTTCGAGATCCACCTCGTCGAGCGCATCGGACGCGAGCTCGGATTCTCGGAGGAGATCGTCCAGGAGCGGCAGCGAGTCGTGCGCGAGCGCCTCGGCGTCGAGGAGTCGCGGGGTTGAGACCGCGGGCCGGGAAGCGGATTCCCCGGTTCGGAGCGCTCGCACGCGCGCTGGGAGCGACGTCGCTGCTGGGTGCCCTGCTGTTGGCTGGAGGTCCCCGGGCCCAGGACGAGGGCCTCGATGCCGACGACTTCGCGAGCCCTTCGCCTCTCGCCACCGAGGTGCTGCTTCTGGGCGCCGACAACGCCAACGGCCGCGTCGTGGCGACCGGCATGCGGGGGCACGTCGTGCTGTCCGACGACGGCGGAGAGAGCTGGCGCCAGGCCAGCTCGGTTCCCACCCGGGTACCCCTCACCGACGTCCACTTCGTGGATGCGAAGCGGGGCTGGGCCGTGGGCCACGACGCCGTGATCATCCACACCCGGGACGGCGGCGAGACCTGGGAGCGGCAGCGCTTCGCTCCGGAAGACGATGCGCCCCTGCTGGCGGTGTGGTTCGAGAACGCCGAGCACGGCATCGCGGTGGGGGCCTTCGGCATGTTGCTCGAGACCCACGACGGCGGCGCGACCTGGGAGCGGCGAGTCCTCCTGGAGGACGACCCGGAGCTCGACTCCCACTTGAACGGCATCTTCGGCGGCGCGGGCGACGCCGTCTTCATCGCGGCCGAGTTCGGGAGCCTCTTCCGCTCCCTCGACGACGGTCGCAGCTGGCAGCGCCTGGAGCCGGGCTACGAGGGCTCCTTCTGGAACGGGCTCTTGCTGGGCGACGGCACCCTGCTCGTCTTCGGCATGCGCGGCCACGTCTTCCGGAGCACGGACGGGGGAGAGAGCTGGGAGGAGATCGAGAGCGGCGTCGAGCATTCGCTCCAGAGCGGCATCCAGCTCCAGGACGGGCGCGTCGTCCTCGTAGGCCTGGGGGGCGTCATCCTGAGCAGTCGCGACGGCGGCCGAAGCTTCAGCTCCACGGCCCAGCCCGATCGCACCGGCATCGCATCGGTGGCCCAGGGAAGCGACGGCCAGGTGCTGCTCTTCGGCGAGCGCGGCGTCAAGAGGCCCGTCGCCATGCCCGAATGAGGCCGCGAGCGGCCCCGGGCGGCACGCGTCACTCCGACGCCGATTCCGACGCTGATTCGGATCCGGACACGTAGCGGTGCACGCGCATCGCCACGCTGTGGGGGCGCTCCGTGTTGTAGCGCCAGCGTGGCGGCAGGGCGAAGTGGAAGGCCTCCAGGCGAGGGTCCTCCCGCTTGGCGACCTCGGCGTCCGTGAAGCTGATGATGCAGCCCCTCGCTCCCAGGGCAGACTCCTCGATGGCGCCGCAGGAGGCCTGCGCGCGCCGCACGATCCTGCGTTGGCGCAGGTTCAGATCGTGCAGGGCAGCGCGGTTGTCCGGCGCGGGCAGGGCCGAGAAGTCGACCTCGTCGCGGCCCTCCTGGGCGGTTCGGGGAGGTGGCGCCTTGCTGGTGCAGCCGGGCGCGGTGGTGCCCAGCACGAGACAAAGCGTCAGGGCCAGGGAACCGATCGGGCTGAAACGTCGAATGGAGGTCTCCGCCGGGGCGCCCCGAAGGTAGCCGGGCCGAGACGCTCCGACGACGATGGGGGCCTGGCTCGGCGCGCTCCGACGCTCGAGGGCCTCAGGGACGCCAGTCGGAGCGACGCTGCATGGCCTCGGCGGCCGCGTCGAGCGCGTCGCGCGGCCCGAGACCCGCGAGGTAGCGGCTCGTGGTGGCGGCGTTCGCGTGTCCGAGCTGGGCCTGGATGACGCTCACCGGGTAGCCCTCGCGCGCCAGCTCCGCCGCCAGGGTCCGCCGCAGGATCTCGGCGGAGACCCGCTTGCGGATGCCGGCCCGCCGCCCGAGGCGGGTGAGCAGCGCACGCACGTAGGAGGTGCTGACCGGCGCCGCCTGGAGGGTGCAGAAGAGCGGGGCCTCCGGGCTCAAGCCGAGCTTGCGACGCCGCTCGACCCACTCGTCGATGATTCCGAAGGAGCCCGGGTCGAGGCCGACCATGCGGGGTCGGGCGCCGTGCGAGCGCCGGATCAGACCGCCGACCGGGTCGAGGTCGCTCTCCCGGAGCTGCAGGGCCTCCGACACGCGGAAGCCGCCCCGGTAGAGCACCGTGATGAGCGCCCGGTTGCGAATGCCGGTCGACGACCGGCTGGAGCACGCCTCGACGAGGCTCGACACCTCGGCCCGGGTCAGGACCTCGGGCAGCGCATGCCCGACGAGATCGCGCTTCTGCCCACCGGCGCTCCGCCATCCGCTCGGCATATCGCCCGGTTGACTCAAGGTTGCACCCCTCCAGCTCGGTCCGCGTCGCCCCCGCGCCCGGAGAACCCACGCCCGCCTCGCGAGGCCGCGCCGCACCGCGATGCCGCACGTCGGAGCACGCCGGCCCGGGGCGTGCCCCGCCGAGGGAAGCAGGGCTGGGGAGCACTTCGGATTTTTCGTGTCCGTACTGGGTGTTCCGGGTTTTACTATATACACAATAATATGTCAATTTCGATTTCCCGGCTTCGCCTGCGGAAGCGACACTCTACCTGCCCGAGTGGGGCGGCCTTCCCCGCCCTCGAGGAAACACTTTTCCCATCCCGTCGCCGGTGCAAGGGAAGAATCTTTCCGTTGGGAAGCTCCCGGCCCGACTGTAAAGAACGATTACGCTTCCGGAGCGATTGCAGGGAGCTCGCCGTCGGCGCGCCGGGGGCGCTCAGAAGTCGGTCAGCAGGTCGCGAAGGAACCCGGCGAGCGCGCTCGCGCCCCTTCCAAGGGCCATGGCGGCTTCGAGGGTCAACTCGCCAGCGTCGAGCCCGTCGATGAGATCGATCGCAGCTTCGCCTCCGTCTGCCAGCCGCCGGGCGAGAGACCGACCCATCAGGGGCTCGAGGTCCGCCCTGCGAAGCAGGATTCCCAGGCAGCCGGCGCAGCGATGACCCACGAGCGGACCGATCGCACCCGTCTCCAGTGGACCGTCGTCGCAGCGCGGACACGAGAACTCCGAGCCCTCGTGCACGAGGAACGCGTCCGCGGCGAGGTCGGCGCGATCGCCAGGTACGAACTTGCGGAGCTCGGCGTGATCGAACCAGATCGCGCCGCAGCCGGGGCAGAGGTCGACGTCGACGCCGGCCCGGCTCTCCTCGACCAGGAGACCCCTGCAGGAAGGGCACCTCAAGCCTTGGCGTTCTCCTTCGAGCGCACCGCGCGCCGGGTCAAGCGGCTCGACTGCGGGCCCGACTTGTTGGGCCGGGAGACGGCAACCCCGGGCTCGAGCCGCAGCTCTTCGTCTTCGTGCCAGATGGCCAGGCCCTCGCCTTCGCGCACCGTGTAGGTGGCCGTCTGGCGCGTGATCTCGACGTCGAGGATCTGGCCACGGATCGTGAGCGGGAAGGCCATCCGCTCGAGCCCCTCGGTGGGGCGGGGCTGGAAGCTGAAGCGTCCGCGATGGTCGCGGAAGCCCGCGAAGCCGAAGACGGTCACCATCCAGGTGCCGCCCATCGAAGCCATGTGGAGACCGTCCTTCACGTTCTTGCCGAGGTCGGCGAGATCCATCAGGAGCGCGTAGCGCGCGTACTCCACCGCCTTGTCGGGGTAGCCCACCTCGCTCGCCACGATGCTCTGGATGCAGGCGGAGAGGGACGAGTCGCCGGTGGTGAGCGGGTCGTAGAAGTCGAAGGTGCGCTTCTTCTCCGCGAGGCTGAAGCGATCGCCGAGCAGGAACATGGCGAGCACCACGTCGGCCTGCTTGATCACCTGGTGGCGGTAGATCACCAGCGGGTGGTAGTGGAGGAGGAGCGGGTAGTTGTCCTGCGGCGTCTCCTCGAAGTCCCAGGGCTTCTTCTCCAGGAACTCGTCGTCCTGGAGGGGAATCCCGCGCTCCTCGTCGTAGGGGAGGAACATCTTCTCCTCCGCCTCCACCCAGTCGTCGATCTCGGAGGGCTCGAAGCCGGTGCGATCCACCAGCTTCTGGAAGAGCTCCGGCCGCTCGTCGCAGACGCGCCTCATCGTGAGGGCGGCGAAGCGGAGGTTCACGCCGGCCATGAGGTTCGTGAAGAGGTTGTTGTTGACCACCGTGTTGTACTCGTCGGGGCCGGTGACCCCGGCGATGCAGAAGCGGCCGCCCCGACGCTCGGAGAAGAAGCCCAGATCGCGCCAGAGCCGGGCCGTCTCGATGAGCACCTCGGCTCCCTCCTCGAAGAGGAAGTCCTCGTCGCCGGTGGCGTTCACGTAGCGAAAGAGCGCGAAGGTGATGTCCGCGTTGATGTGATACTGCGCGGTGCCGGCGGCGTAGTAGGCCGAGGCCTCCTCGCCGTTGATGGTGCGCCAGGCGAAGAGCGCTCCGCGCTGGCTCAGCTCCCGGGCCCGCTCCCGGGCCTGCTTCAGCATGCCGAAGCGGAACTTGAGCAGGTTGCGGGCCACGCGGGGCGAGGTGAAGACCAGGAAGGGGATCAGGTAGATCTCCGTGTCCCAGAAGTAGTGGCCCTCGTAGCCGATGCCCGTGAGGCCCTTGGCGGGAATGCCCGCCCCCTCGGCCCGGGCCGTGGCCTGGAGCACGTGGAAGAGGTTGAAGCGCAGCGCCTGCTGCACGTCTTCGGGGTCCGGACGGCTCCCGGCGATGGGGGCCGGATTCGCCGACAGCACCACGTCGGCGCGGTCCCAGAACTCGCCGACCTTCCTCTGCTGCGAATCGACGAGGGCGTCGAAGCCGTCGCGCACGGCGCGGTCGAGGGTGCGTTCGGCGCGGTCGCAGAGGTCCTCGGCGGGTCGGCTGCCGGAGCTGTGGTAGGCCATGTACTTGACCAGGCGGATCGGCACCCCGGGCTTGGCGTCGACCAGGAAGCTCACGTTGCCGTGATCCTCGTCGTATCGCGACGACTCGGCGTGGGGGCAGTCGGTCGCGAAGACGTGATCGACGCCGCAGGCCAGGGTCATCTTGCTGCGCTGGGTGGCGTGGGCCAGCAGGATGCGGCGATCCAGCGCGCGGCTGGCACGCGGGTGGAGCACGCGGCCACGCGGCCCGTGCCCGAGCCGCTGGTCGCCGCCGGTGTCGATCACCTTCTCCTCGTACTGCATCTCGGAGGAGATCACGACTGGGGCGGTGGCGTTCTCGACGGTGACCTCGTAGGAGATGGCCGCGAGGTGCCGGTGCTCGAGCGAGACCAGGCGACGCGAGCGGATCGCGACCCGCTTTCCGGAGGGCGTCTCCCAGAGGATGTTGCGGTCGAGCGTGCCCTTCCGGAAGTCGAGCGCGCGCTCGAAGCGCACCATACGCGACGTGGCCGCGGTGAAGGGCTCGTCGTCCACGAAGAGGCGGATGATCTTCGCGTCGGTCACGTTGACGATGGTCTGCCCGGTCTTCGCGAAGCCGTAGGCGGTCTCTCCGTAGACGATGTCCCACGCCTCGTAGAAGCCGTTGATCACGGTGCTGGTGAGGTGGACCGGGTAGCCCTCCTCGAAGGAGCCGCGAATGCCGAGGTATCCGTTCGAGACGGAGAAGAAGGTCTCGGTCTCGGGCAGGTAGTCGGGGTGGAAGTCCTTCTCGGCGAAGTGCCACTCGTGGCCGGGGAAGATGTAGTCGGGA
>JAAUXZ010141054.1_pt1 | contig 10594 bp, 8 predicted proteins | sample 7278131 | NCBI WGS metagenome assembly JAAUXZ01 (sample SAMN14350119, study PRJNA611818) | marine sediment metagenome | isolation source: surface marine sediment (3m) | place: French Polynesia: Moorea | collected 2018-08
AAAGTCTGCCACTAAACAGCAAACATCACATTTTGAGGAAAACTCATGCCTGAAATCATCTATTTCGATACCGAAACCCGTAGCCTGCTCGATGTCACGAAAGTAGGCGCTCACAAGTACGCTTATCACCCATCATCCCGCGTCACCGTTCTGTGCCACGCGCCAGACGACGATTGGCCGCGCATCTGGTCGCCCGCCTGGGCCTGGGGAAACAGCGAACATTCAACGCCTGACGAAGACCCGACTGAATTTCTGGATCACATCGAGGATGGCGGCTACCTGGTTGCGTGGAACGCAGCATTTGACCGCCTGATGTGGAACACCGAAGCCAGGCACCATGACTGGCCGGAAATCCAGATTGATCAAATCCTCTGCGCCCAGGCGCAGGCCGAAGCAAACAACCTACCTGGCAAACTTGGCAAAGCCGCCGAATGTCTCGGCACCTACCACAAGAAAGACCCGAAGGGCGCGAAACTGATCGCGCAGTTGTCGAACGGCGACATCGATACCTGGGACTCTGAAACTTTCGAAACGCCCGAACTGATGGGACACTTCCGCGCCTACTGTATGCACGACGTGACCAGCACGCGTGAGATATTTCAGGCGACCAGGCCGCTGATGGAATGGGAGTGGAAGGAATACCACGCGTCCGAACGCATCAATGATCGCGGCGTGATGGTCGATTGGGAATTCGCCAGGGAAGCACAGAAGTACGCCAGGGCGGAACAGGCCAGCATTGACGAAGACCTGATCGTCGTCACCGGCGACGAGCGGATCACGATCAACAACCATCTGCGCAAAGCCCGCTGGCTATGGGAACAACTGTTCCAGGACGAAGACCTGCAAAAGATTGTCGAGCGCCCGCCGAATAAATCGTCGCCCGACATTCCCCGTTTCAGCGCCGACCGCCCGACTCGCGAGGCGGTGCTGGAAGCACTCGCCAATCCTGATCGCGCCAGTAACATCGATGACGTTCACCGCGACCGCGTGATCCGATTCCTGGAACTGATCGAGGCGGGCAACAGCGCCGCCGTGCGCAAGTTCACCGCGATCTACAACCAGGCGCACGAAGGGCGCGTCTACGGCTCGTATTCGTTCAACGGCGCAGGCCAGACCGGTCGATTCAGTTCACGCGGCATCCAGGTGCACAACATCATCAGGGCGCCGCTCGACTACGAGAATCCCGACCGCGCCCTCGATGCCATTGACGACATCATGGACGGCGCACCGGCGCACTACCTGGTTGACGAATACGGTCTGCCGATGTCACGACTCCTGGCCCGCCTGATCCGGCCCACGTTTATTGCATCGGACGGCAACATGCTGGTATGGGCCGATTGGGATCAGATCGAGGCGCGAGTGCTGCCCTGGCTGGCGAACACGCCTGGCGCCGAAGCGAAGCTCGACCTGTTTCGCGGCGGCGAGGACGTGTACCGGCACGCGGCCAGCGCCATCTTCCGCACGTGGTTCGAAGACATCGACGACCAGGAACGCCAGGTCGGTAAGGTGTCTGAACTGGCGCTCGGCTTCGGCGGCGCTGGCGGCGCTTTTAACGCGATGGCACGCGGCTACGGCATCACCGTGCCAGCGAACCAGGTCAGGCAGATCGTGGATAACTGGCGCACGAACAATCAATGGTGCGTTGCGTTTTGGCACGAACTGTGGCGGGCGGCGCTGCACGCGTACAAAGACCCTGGCACCTGGTATCACGCGGGCCGCGTCCGCTACCTGTTTCACCCTGGCCTGATGCACGGCACGTTGATCTGTGAGCTACCGGACGGTCGTTGGCTGGTCTACCCGCAATTCAAGCACGAACGCGTCGTCATCGAGGACGAGGACGGTAACACCGAGATTAAATGGCGCACGACGTGTGTCAAATCGTTCGGTGGCGGCTTCGGGCGATCCGAGTTGTGGTACGGCATCCTGGCGGAGAACATCACCCAGGCGGTCGCTGCGTCGTTCCTGCGGCGGTCGCTGGTGTTCCTGCAGGACAGCGCCGTACTGCACACGCATGACGAAATCGTGTTGGAAGTGCCGGAACACCAGGTCAATGACTTCGCCATCGCCATGCAAACTACCATGACCGATCTGCCCGACTGGGCAACCGGTCTTCCCTTGACGGTCAGCATCGAAAGCGGACCGTTCTACACGAAATAGGAGACTCGCCATGCCTTCTGAAATTCAGCGGTTGGAAAACCGCCTTGACCAACTGGAGCGTCGCGTCGAATACCTGGCTGAACGGTTATCGAACGCGCATACCGAACTCGACCGTCGTATCGATGACGTGCGTTTCGACAACGAACGCAGCATCACCGGCCTGGAATCGAAGATCGATAGCCTGCAGCACAAGGTGGATTTCGGATGAAAACGTTCAGCGACCTTGATATGGATCAGCGCATGGCGATTGACTTCATCGATGACGGTGAAGACTCGCTGCTGTGCGCTGACGTTGGCACCGGCAAAACCGTTATCGCGCTGACTGCTGCGAAGGTGGCGCTGGCAACGGACCGCGTGTCCAGGTGGATCGTGTTCGCGCCGCTCCTGGTTGCGACCGATACCTGGGCGAACGAAAGCCTGGAATGGGAACACCTTGACGCCAGGGACGTTGCCATCGCCTGCGGTGACGAGCATCAGCGCCGCAATGCGCTGAACAGCGCGGCGCGGATCGTCGTGATCAACTACGAAAACTTATCCTGGTTGATGGACGAATACCCTGACAAAGACGACTTCCCGTTCGACGGTATCATTTTCGATGAAATTGATAAGCTGAAATCAGTGTCGTCAAACCGGTTCAAGTCGCTGCGCAACCGAATCAAAATGTTTCGGAAGCGCATCGGCCTGACCGGCACGCCGGTCCCGAACAATCTGCTGGAACTTTGGGGCCAGGTCTACATGGTCGATGGCGGGCAATCGTTCGGTCGATCGTTCTATACCTGGCGCCAAAAATACTTCTATCCCATCGACTACAAACAATACACCTGGCGCCCGTTCGAAAGCACGAAAAACGTGCTGATCGACAAGATCAGCGATCTGACGATGCGGCTGAAAGCGAAGGGTTTGCCGAAGGTCGTGCCGACGACGCCTGCGCTGCTGACGATGGGCGATGACCACCGCGCCCTGTACGACGAACTGGAGCGCGAGTATTACCTGCAGATCGATGATGACAAGGGCAATACCCGCGAGGTCGATGTCGCCAATTCTGCCGTCCTGGTGGGCAAACTGCAGCAGGTATGCGCGGGTTTCAGTTACGTCGATGGCGGGAAGGAAGCGATCTGGCACTCGACGGCGAAGTTTGATTGGCTGAATCAGTTGATCTACCGGATGCCCGATCAAATGTTGATCTTCTACCACTACAAGGAAGAACTCGCGATGCTGCAGAAAATGATACCGGACATTCCGTATCTGAGCGGCGTCACGCCACGCGTCGCCAGGCGCGAAATCAACGATTGGAACGAAGGCAGAATTCAGTTGTTAGCTTTGCATCCGGCCAGTGCCGGTCACGGTTTAAATCTGCAAAAGTCGAACGCACGCGACATTGCATTTTTGACCTGGCCCTGGTCGGGTGGTCTTTACAAGCAGGTCGTCGGGCGCCTGGCGCGGCGCGGCAACAAGGCGAAGCAGATCAACATTCATACGGCGCTGTTCGAAAACACGATGGACGAACAGGTGTTCAACGCCGTGACCGGCAAAATGACCGGCCTGGAGACTTTCTTAGATGACCTCGAAATCGCAACTGGAAAAGGCGCTTGAGAAACAGTGCTGCCTGTACGCCGAAGCGTTTGGATGGGCGCACATCAAACTCGACAACGCGAAACGCGGCTGGCCCGATAGGTTGTACTTGGGGCCAGGTTCACAGTTGCTGTTGGTCGAGTTTAAGCGGCCAGGCGAGAAACCGACGAAGAAACAAATCGCGGTTCACGCCATGTTATCGGCACTCGGCTTTCCGGTGAAGATCATCGATGACTTCGATGACTTCACCTGCCTGATTACCGATAACACGCCGTTTACGCGCTGTTGACCACGTAGAATCCGGTCAGGTTGAACTCGCCGTCGGCGCTGATTTCCGCCGCAGTCAGGAACGTGGTGCCGGTAGTAGCGTCCCATAACTCCAGGATGATCGCGCCGTTGATACCGGCGTAGTAACCCGTAACGGCTTCGCCCGCCGTGATTGCCAGACCATCGCAGTCCGCGAACGCGCAAGGGTAGTTGTTCGGGTTGGCGGTATTGTTCGGCAGCGTGCCATCGAACACGATGTAAAGCGGCGTGCCGGACAGCGATCCGAGACTGGTCATAATCAACCGAATGTGGAACCAGACCGTGCGACCGATCCGCGTGTATTCGCCGTTGCGCAGACCGTAGGTCTGGCCTTGCGATGTGCCATCACCGAACGGACTGGAGTCCAGGCCAGGCGTGAACGTGCCTTCCTCGTACCAATCGAGCGTGTTCGCATCGGTCGAAAAGTTGGTGTTGTTAAACTGGATGCCGCCGACGGCACCGTTGAGCGCAATCGACGGACTGAGGTTGTCGGTCGCGTCGTTCTGGATTTCGAGAACCGCCGCGCCTGGTGACGCATTGTCGGATTCGAAATAGACCAGCGAACGCGACCGGTTCGTGCTGTTGGTGTAGGCGTGGAACGCGTGACCGTCGTCATTCATGCGGGCCAGGAATGCGTTCGAATCGTTGTTGACATCGGCTCGGAACGCGCCACCGAAATCGATGCTGCCGCCGAGCGTCGAATTCAGGAAAGCAAAAACTATGTTACCGGTGCCGTGCAATCCGCCTGAACCCGCTTCAAGCGACAGCATACGCCCGCTAACGATGTCGTCGGCTTCCATGCTGATCATGCCAGCGCCGCTCGGATCAGCCGCTTCGACCATACTGAACCGGTCGTCGGCATCGATGTATTTCAGCAGCGTGCCGCCGAAGGTGCCGCCGTCGTTGTACTGCACATCGGTATCGGCGCCGCCAGGTAGCGAAACGCCTGCCGTGCCGACCTGGGTATCGACGCCCACATCGTTCGTGAAGATCAGGATCGACGGATTGTCATCCCGCACCCATAAGTAACCGAAGCCTGGGCCTGGCGTGCTGCTGTGGTCGGATTGTTCGGTGAACACGATGTCCGTGCTGATGTTCAGCGGATTGACGACCGTCGCTTCGTCAGTGCCGGTATCATAGGTGAAACCGCTGGCGCCGCCGAAGATACCGGCGTTGTTGAACTGGAACTGCGTGTCCAGGCCCGCGACGCCGCCGGTGCCGATGATACGGAAGTTCGTGCCGTCGTACCTGAATTCGTGAATCGAGCCAGCGGCCAGTTCGCCCGCGCTGATCGCGTTGCCGTTCAGGTCGGTGATGGTCTGCGCTCCGATGCCGTTGACATCGATGGTCGGCGTCGCGGTCAGGTTGGTCGCGGGAATCGAACAGGCAAACATCATGCCGTCGAAGTAAGCGGTGTATCCCGTTTCGTTCAGCGTCAGCGTGTACGCGTCCGCCGCGCCGCCCGCGTCCAGGCTACCGTTGATGTCGGCGAAAAACCGTTTCATCGTGCCTTGAACTGCTCTCCCCGTATTGTTCACGTCGGAGTAGTTCATGGTGTTTTCGGGCCAGCCGTCAGGCGGTGCCGCGTTGTTATTCGCGTCTACGATTTCCCAGGAATTGAGTGTACCCATATCGTTTACTCGTCAGTGATGTAGCACAGTGAAAACGACAAGCCCGCGCCAGCCGCCGCGAAGTTGGCGATACTGCCGTCGTTCAACCGCTCGATGGTGACGTAGGAATCGTTCGACCCGACGGAAATGTGACCGTATTCAGCCGTCGAGAAACCCCACGTACCGATGAACCGGCACGAACCGTAGCCGTTGTTGGCAAAGTTACTAAGCAGCGCCGACGTGTTGTACGGAATATCCATGCGCAGATCGCCGACCGGCGACGACACGCTGCCAACCTGGATAAATCCCTGCATGAAAACAAACCGCCCGATCTTGATGACGCCGCAGGTATCGACGCCCGCGTTCAGCGTGATCGTGCCGGACGAACCGCCGCCGCCAGGATTCCAGTCGGTCGTGTAGTCCAATTCCTCGTAATCATCGAGCGTCTTCGAATCGGTGACGACGACCGCCGGACTCGGGAACTGGATGCCTGGGTTGCTGGTGCGCTGCGACAGATCGATGGCGGCACCGTTACCGCCGCCTCTGATGTCTACGACCGCCTGGTTGCCGTCCATTTCGAACACTACCATCGGCTCGACCGTGTTATCCGAGAACGCGCTGATCGCTGACTCGGCGCCAGTGTGGTTAATCTCCAGGCTGAAACCGCTGGTGCCGGATTGACTGAGTTGCAGCAGCGTCGCTTCGTTCGCCGCGTCGTCCTGGCTAATCTGCAGCATTTCACCGATGCCGGACGCGTCGTTGATCAGGAGTTGCAGCACCTGGGCGCTGGTTGCCGATGCGACCTCGTTGATGGCGACAATCGGCCCGCTGGTCGCTGCTTCGTCAAATGAGAACGCCGCGTTGCCGCCCAGGTTGCCGCCGTCGTTGTACTGGACGTTGCCGTTGGCGCCACCTGGCGGCGTTGAACCGGTCGTGCCGAGTAGCGTATCGATGCCGTTGCTGTTGGTAAACACCAGCACGGTCGGGTTGTCGTCGCGTACCCATAAATAGCCAAAAGACGCGCCTGGCGTGCTGGCGTGGTCGGCCTGCTCGGTGAACACGATGTCGGCGGTCAGGTTCAGCGGATTCGCGACCGAAACTTCGTCGCTGCCGGTATCGTAGGTCATGCCTGGCGATCCAGCGAAGGCGCCGCCGTCGTTAAACTGGAACTGCGTGTCCAGGCCAGACACGCCGCCCATGCCAACCAGGCGGAAGTTCGTGCCGTCGTAGCGGAAGTCGTGCGTGCAACCAGCCATCAGGCTACCGGCGGTAATGGCGTTTCCGCCTGCGTCAGTGATCGTCTGAGCGCCGATCCCGTTCACGTCGATAGTGGGCGTGGTCGTCAGGTTTGTCGCCGGAATCGTGCACGCAAACGTCATACCGTCGAAATACGCGGTGTATCCCGTTTCGTTCAGCGTCAGCGTGTAGGCGTCGGCGGCGCCGCCAGCATCGAGCGTGCCGTTGATGTCGGAAAAATACCGTTTCATCGTACCCTGAACCGCTCTGCCAGTATTGTTGACATCGGAGTAGTTCATGGTGTTTTCCGGCCAGCCATCGGGCGGCGCGGCGTTGTTGTTCGCGTCTGTTACGTCCCAGGAATTGAGTGTACCCATCGTTCGCCCCTAATTCGTGCCGTTGCTGCTGCGGCAGATACTACCATCTTGCCCGCCTGCCACGAACACGCCGTCAGTCTCATTGAAAGCGACGCAATTGATATTAACCGTCGGGCCGAATCCGCTGGCAACAAACGTCCAGGCGTCGTCCGTTTGCGCATCAACGTGATCGATATAGCCGAGATTGGCAGTGTTGCCGACCGCGACCCAACGATCATGCAGCGCCGAATAGATCATCATGTTGATCTGCGCCGAGAACGTCACATCGTCCGTGCGAATAGCGCCGACGCCACGTTCCTGAACTGTGCCATCGGCGTGCGCGACAAAACGGTATTCTGATCCACCGAGAAACCGCCCTTCGACAGCGGTCGTGAGGTCGCCAACATTGCTGTCGATATTCGTCCAGCTACCGGAATTCGGGTCTGTAGACCACACGTCGTCGCTCAAGGCTTGCATGACCAAACTGCCAACACTATTTCCCCGCGCACGGTAGCGACGAGGTTGAGGATCGCCGAGCGCACCGACGCCCTCGATCCACGTAGTACCCTGATTGCTGGAATTGATCGGTCGCTTGTTCGGCGCCGAGTCCTCGTACATAAGCGACCATAGTTGCTCATTAGCAATGTAAGCCGCGCCGACAACATCACCAGTACCGCTGTTCGATGCAGCGGGCAGGCTGGTTGTGTCAAGTGTCCAGGTCGTGCCATTGCCGCTGTAAAGCACAACGCCATCGTCGCCGCCGCAGAAGAAAAACTCATTGTCAGGATCGAAGGCAATCGCCTGGAGTGTCACCACCGTGCCAGTTGAGCGTATTGTCCAGTTCAAACCGCCATCCGTCGACGTCGCCAAACGCCCGCCAGTACCGATGATCACCCACCACTGCTGCCCGCCGATCTGGCCGGTTGCGATGTCCAGTATCGGCGTGCCGCCAAACGGATCATCGGTGATCGGACTCCAGGCGGTCGCGCCAGTGACCAGGCAGACCTCGGTGATCGTGTTGGTCAATACGTCGCCCGATTCCATCGACATGTCGATGGTCGTGTCGCCTGCGCTGGTCACGTCATAATCGACCGCCGTGACCGTGCCAAAATAAGTGCTGGCGCCGTCGATAAATTTTAGGCGCCTGCCGACATTGAACAGATTTTCCGCGTTGATGCCGGTAATGCGCCAGGTATCGGTATCGACAAACGTGTAGGTGTAACCAGGACAGTATTCGCTGCTGGTCGCACGCTGCACCTGACCCGCGCCGCCAGATTGAAAGTCAGCACGCGGGTCTTCCCATCCACGACACATGGTCTGCGTGTTCCCGTTAACCGAATCGGCCCGCCACCGCACTTGGCTCGATGTATCTGTCAGCACTTCAAGCTCTACGTTTTGGTTGATCGCGTTCGCTTCGCCGCGTGCGGTTCGGATGCCGGACGTAGGCGCCGTATCTGGCGTGTCAGGATCGGTGAATATGATGTGAAGCGTGCCGGTGCCCTGATCCAGTTGCACATTCAACAGGGCTTTTGTTTTCAGGTCGATTGGCGTCGATAGCACTGCTAAAACTGCCGTGGTCGATAGTACGGCGTTGATATCCAGCCTTGGCGTATCCCAAATGAACCGATTGGCAGTTTGCAGATACGGAATAATGTCGCTGCTGCCGTCGGTCAAAATCGAACCGATTCGGCGGAACTGCGTGTAGCCGCTGTCGGCCAGCAGGTTTGTCGCGCTCAATGACGTGTCGAAACCGGCATCGACATCGGTGCCGTCCGTGATAACGAACATGTGATACCAGGTATTTGCGGTCAGGGCGGCAGCGGACGCACGACCACCGGCGCCGGTGCCTGCGGCCCACACGTTGTCGAGTTCTTTGGTTAGCGCCGACGTTAGCCTGATGTCTTCCTGATCATCACTGGAGCGGGCGGCACCGATACCAATGTCGATGTCAGTCAGCGGCGATCCGACGTTGATGGCGGTAATAAGTCCGGTCAGGTAGCCGGTCGGCAAACCGGTTGGCCCGCCGCCACCGCCGCCAATGGTGCCGTTCTCTACATCACGCCGCCATTTCGACTGTTCGCGGACAATATCGACCTGGGCCATAGTTACCGCCCACTAACACGTTCTGCGCGAGTCTCGGTTACGCCGTAGATCGAAAAGGTTACGTCGTCGGCATCGGAACATTGCACCGCAAGTTCGCCGCCTGCGTTCAGGATGATGCCGGAACCTGGATGCTGGCCCTGGAACAGATCGTTAGTCTGCAGCAATTGAAGTCGCGTTTCCGATAGGATGATCGTGGTCTGATCGAAGGTCGAGCCGCCGCTGTCGTCGTGATAGATCGCGACATCGGACTGTGACGGTCCGCTGACCGGATCGATCACGCAGAGGATCAGGGTGATTTCCGTGCGCAGTTCGTCCGCCGTATAGGCGAGAACCGGCGTCGTGACGTTCGGTCGCACCTGGGCTAGTAGTTCGCCCTGCGCATGGGAAATCGCAAAACTCAAAAGTCGTATTCCTCGCCGTGCAACAGACCTGGGCCGAGCAGGCCAGGAATCGCCGCCTTACTGGTTTGCGGCACGCCGGTATCGAACAGACCGCCCATCGTGCGCGGCTGCGTCAGCAGGTTGATGTCGCTCTGGATCAACTGCTTCGCCTGCTGCTCACGAATCAGGGCTTCGAACTGGTTGGTCGCTTTCGGCAGCACTGCTTCGCCGGTCGCTTCACCGACCGCGCCCGCGCCCCTGGCGGCGCCTGTACCGGATTTCAGCGTCAACGAGTACGGCACCAGTTCAAACAATTTCGCCATCAGACCCTTCGCTTCGTCCTGCGCTTCGGCCCGCACTGCGGGCTTGTTGGCGCCGGTCGCCATCAGGGTTTCGAACGCTTTTTGGTTCATGCGCACCATGTCTTCGAACTTGCGATAGTTCTCCATGTTGCCGAAACCGAGTTGAATCGCCATCCGCTTGTCGGGCCGGTTCATCATGCCTTTGAACAGATCGGCTTCGTCAGGCTTTTTCTTCAACTCTTTCAGAATCGATTGCAGAGCGCCCAACTGGAACAGTTTGTGATCGCCCTGGGTAAAGCCATCGATGCCCATTTCCAGTTCTTCGGCATCGACGCGGAACAGGTCTTTACCCATTTTCGCCGCTGCCTTATTCGACATTTCATCGCCGAACTGCTGCCGCGCTGCCGCGAATTCAGGATTCTGCTTGTAGACCATGTTGCGGAAACGCTCGTACTGCTTTTTCAGATCAGCAGCATAGGTCTGCGCCGGTTTGCCAGGGCCAGGCTTGTACGCCAGCGCCACCTGGCGCGACATGTCGCGCAGAATGGCATCCATGTCCTTCGTGCTTTGCA
>JAAUXZ010053043.1_pt1 | contig 10592 bp, 10 predicted proteins | sample 7278131 | NCBI WGS metagenome assembly JAAUXZ01 (sample SAMN14350119, study PRJNA611818) | marine sediment metagenome | isolation source: surface marine sediment (3m) | place: French Polynesia: Moorea | collected 2018-08
CACGTCCGGGGAAATTCCAAATCTGAAATTAAAAGGAGTTTTCTGGAGTTCCAGTTTGGTAGAACTTCCTGTGTAAATGAGGAACTCGTTATTGAAGAGGAAAGGCATGTTTATACACCTGATTACATCCGTCTGACCCGGGATTTTTACCTCAAAATGTAGTTCATGGCAATGCACGTGCCAGAGGTCTGGTCAAACAAGTAGGTCCGCCTCCTCCTTTAACACTGATCTCGTTCCCTGAATAGGTGAGAACGGTACAGCCGGCCTGCTTTAGTCGTTCTTCCGTAATTGGATTACCCTTTACCACCAGGCATTTTCTGGGGGAGAGCGCTAATACGTTACAACCCATGGAATCAAACTCGGCCTCCGGCACTTCAACCAGTGTAAATCCACGATCCAGCAAGTAATTCCTGAATCGTATCGGCATCATGGGAGAATAGGTAACCAGTAAGTCCTCATCCACAGGACTAAGAATGGACATCAGGTGAAAAACATCGGAAGGGCCCCGGTAATGGGGGAGGTCGGCCACAATTACTTCAATATCATAAGGAGCCAGTAATTGCTCTAATTGCCGGATGCCTTCCTGGTTGGTTCGATAACCCAGGCCTACGGCCAGTGTTTTGGTGTCTAGCCAGGCCACATCACCACCCTCTAAGGTGCCGGGATCCTCAATGGTCCCTAAAATGGAAATTCCCGATTCCTTGTAAAAGTTTTGCATCGCCTGAGGCTCTGGCCTTCTGGCCGGCTTACCCATGTTGCAAAGGATTACCCCATGGTCCGTGGTAATACTGGCATCCCGGCAGTACAGGGCGTCCAGGGAAAGGTTCTGGGTTTTTGGGAATTCTTGTACTCGAATGCCTTCACACAGGAATACCTCCTTAAATGCCTTGTATTCGGAAAGTGCCTTTTCCCAATCCGGGGCTGATAGATAATGCAGATCCTTCCATTCACCTGCGATTTTTTTAGGCTCCTGAAAGGCATGAAGCACAGGATTCAGCAGGACTTGCTTTAGGGGTAAGTATTCGGACTGGCAGGTAGCAGGCATAACAAAAATTTAGGATCTTTCGGAGCTGATTTTTAGCCATACGTATATAGGTACACCGGCCATGAGCAGTAAAAATCCTGAAAAAACCACATCTTCCCCGGCGCCAAAAATGGCCCAGAATGAAAATATAAAGGCCAGGCCTCCCAGGAGGTGAATAAACACGGGGTTTTGTCCTTTAGTTACTCTTTTCAAGGCCAAAAGGACGTAAGCTGCTGTGGAAAATAAATACGGAACCAGGCAGCAAAGGGTGCTTAATTGTATCATAAACCGAAACTGTTCCACCAGGCCGTCACTAAAATTCATAAGCATCAGCACGGAAGAAAGTACACTGCCGATAATAATGCCGTATATGGGGGCTCCCTTTTTGTTTTCCCTCTTAAAAATAACCGGGAATAATTGGTCAATAGCGGTAGCCCTGGCTATTTGTCCCTGTACCAAAATCCATCCATTCAGGGCTCCAAAAGCAGCAACGGCAACACCACCCGCGACAATATATTTGCCCCATTTCCCAGACATGATTTCCATAGCGTCTGCAAATGGTGCCGGGGAGGCTGCAAGGGTTTCCATCGGGATCATCCCCATAACCACAATGGTACTCAGTATATAAAACAACATGGTGAGACCGGTACCCAAAAGGGTAGCTCTGGGAATTGTTTTTTCCGGGTTCTTGATATTCCCTGCAGGGATAGTGGCACTTTCAAATCCCACATAGGCGTAAAAGGTCAAAGTTGCGGTGAGCGCAATTGCCCTGAAATCGCTTTCCCCACTGGTATTGAATGGAAAAAAGTGATCAGCATTAAAAAAGAAGAAGCCTCCCAATATTATGATCAACAGGGGCAGTAATTTTAATATGGTTGTGATTAATTGCATAATCCCCGTTTCCCTGATACCTCGTGAATTTACCCAGGTAAGGAACCAAATTGCTCCTAAACCAACGAGTACTGCCGCAATGGGATTACTGCCCAGGATTGGAAAGAAAACACTGAGGGCCCCCACAAAGGCAATAGCGATCGCAGCATTAGCAATCCATATGGAGATCCAGTATCCCCAGGCCACTAGGAAACCAACAAAACTGCCAAAACCCAATTTGGAATATGCGTAAGGACCCCCATCCTTGTTGGGTACCATCTTACTTAATTTTCCAAAAACCAGGGCCAGCACGATGGCCCCAAGGGAAGAAAAAAGCCAGCCCACCAGGCTGATCCCCCCATAAGCGGCTAAAGCAGCGGGCAATAAAAAAACCCCGGCGCCTACCATGTTCCCGACTACCAGGGAGGTACTGATCCAGAGACCAATTTGCTTTGGTTTTGTAATTTGTTTTTCCTTGGCCAAATCCTTTGAAAAGATTTCAATACTTTTAAATGTACAAAGATTTCCTGTTGTGAATACCAAATATCATGTAGATCCAGAAATAAAAAAGGCCGAGACACTACCTGCTTCATTTTACCGCGACATTGAAGCCTATCAGGCCATAAAAGAAAAGGTGTTTGTAAAATCCTGGCATTGGGTGGGAGACGATTCCCTGGTTATGGGAGAACACAATACCCATCCTTTTCAGTTGCTGCCTTCTTGTCTGGATGAACCCATGCTCTTGACGCGTAATGGTGAAAACCAATACCGCTGTTTGAGCAACGTTTGCACGCATCGCGGAAACCTGGTTGCAGGAAAGGCCCGGAAAACTAAAAAACTTATATGCCGCTATCACGGCAGGCGTTTTAACCTTGAGGGGAAATTTGAACATATGCCCGAATTTCAGGAGGCCGAGGGTTTTCCCAGGACTTGTGAAGACCTGCATGCTTTCTCATTAAAGAAATGGGGTCCTTTCCTTTTTACTGCTTTGGAACCTTCCTTTGATTTCGATCCCGTGCTACAGGCTATGGACGAACGTATCGGGTTTATGCCACTCAATGAATTCACCCTGGACAGTACCCGATCAAAGAGCTACCACGTGAATGCGCATTGGGCCTTGTATTGCGACAATTACCTGGAGGGATTCCACATACCATTTGTACATGAAGACCTGAATGAGGTCCTGGATTATGGGGCCTATGAAACAGTCCTGTATCCGCATACCAACCTGCAGGTGGGCTATGCCGAGGGAACAGAAGCTGTATTTGATTTTCCCAAGGAACATATGGATTACGGGAAGGATATCGCAGCCTATTATTTCTGGGTGTTTCCTAATATGATGTTCAATTTCTATCCCTGGGGCCTTTCTTTCAACTTAGTGGAACCCCTGAGCATCAATAGCACCAGGGTAACCTTTATGAGCTATGTTTACGATGCCTCCAAATTGGATAATGGAGCTGGTTCTGTCCTGGACAAGGTAGAATTGGAGGACGAAGAAGTAGTGGAAGGTGTACAAAAAGGCATTCAATCGCGATATTATAATACCGGAAGATTTTCCCCAACCCGTGAACAGGGGGTACACCATTTCCACCGGCTACTCAGCGAATTTTTGAATTCCTGAAAAACCGGTGTGCAATATCACGGATATCGATTGAAATTGTATCCCGCCTCATTGGTTGATATGGCGGCATTAAGTACCTTTGTCCAAAACTTAAAGGTATGAAACCCGACCTGTTCGAAGCTCCTGATTATTACAACCTCGACGAACTCTTAAGTGAGGAACACAAGTTGGTACGTGATGCTGCCCGTAGTTGGGTAAAGCGCGATATTTCCCCAATAATTGAAGAATTTGCCCAAAAGGCCGAATTTCCAACACAGATCCTTAACGGATTAGCGGAAATAGGGGCCTTTGGACCCTATATCCCAATGGAATATGGCGGAGCGGGACTGGACCAGATAAGCTATGGCCTGATCATGCAGGAAATAGAACGGGGAGACAGTGGGGTGAGATCCACGGCTTCAGTCCAATCTTCACTGGTAATGTACCCGATCTATACCTATGGAACAGAAGAACAAAGAAAAAAATACTTGCCCAAACTAGCCACAGGAGAGCTCATGGGATGTTTCGGCCTAACCGAACCTGATCACGGATCCAATCCTGGAGGTATGGTTACCAACTTTAAAGACAAGGGAGACCATTACCTCCTCAATGGGGCCAAGTTGTGGATCTCCAATTCACCTTTTGCCGATATCGCCATTGTCTGGGCAAAAAATGAAGCAGGAAGGATCCACGGCCTGATTGTAGAACGGGGAATGGAAGGCTTTTCCACTCCGGAAACACATAATAAGTGGTCGCTTAGGGCATCGGCAACCGGGGAGCTTATCTTCGACAATGTTAAAGTCCCTAAGGAAAACCTGTTGCCTGGCAAGGATGGTCTTGGTGCCCCGCTGGGTTGCCTGGATTCAGCGCGCTACGGTATTGCCTGGGGGGCCATAGGTGCGGCAATGGATTGTTATGATACGGCTCTCAGATATGCCAAGGAACGTGTGCAGTTTGGTAAGCCCATTGCTGCAACGCAGCTGCAGCAGAAAAAACTGGCCGAAATGATCACGGAAATTACAAAGGCCCAGTTGATGGCCTTTCGATTGGGGCAACTGAAAAATGAAGGCCGGGCTACCACCGCGCAGATTTCCATGGCCAAACGCAACAATGTAGATATGGCCATTAAGATTGCCAGGGAAGCAAGGCAGGTGCTGGGAGGCATGGGAATCACGGGTGAATACAGTATCATGAGACACATGATGAACCTGGAATCGGTGATTACCTATGAGGGGACCCACGACATCCATCTCCTGATTACCGGGGCAGACATTACCGGACATCAGGCATTTAAATAGGCACTACGGCCTACCCAAATATTTTTGGATCACTTCTTTGCATTTTGGGGACATTTCCTGTGCTAGAGCGGCAAAACGAAACAAGCTGAGAGACCGGTCAAGGTTTTGTTCCGGATAGGAAACCTGGTAGTATTTATCCCCTAATAAGAAATCTGTAAGGGCACGTAGGCCATGTAAAAAAGGCATCTGGACCACACCAAAGGGCAATGACTCGATATCTTCTTTCGAAAGGCAGCCAGCATGCGGTTTCAATCCCTTGAGAAAAGCTTCGAAATAGTCTAATCGGAAGGTGATATTATCAAGGTCTTTTTCATCTTCCGGAACCGCATTGACAATAGTACGGATGGCATCCCCAAAATCGTAGTAGAAGTAACCGGGCATAAGCGTATCCAGGTCTACCAGGCATAAACCCTTTCCATCCCTTTTTGAAAACAGGAAGTTGCTCATTTTGGTATCGTTATGACAGACCCTCACGGGTATTGAAAAACGACCTTTTGATGATAAGGAATTTGCTTGTTGTTGGGCATGGGATATGGCCTTCTCCGCTTTTTGCTTTCTCTCTGGTGTCGCATCAGTAAGGGCCTCTTCGAATTGCTTTTTCCTGAGGTTAAGTGAATGGAATCCCGGGATGAATTCCGGGAATTCTTCTGGTCTGGCCTCACTCATATGACTGTGGAATAGCCCAAGGATTCGTCCGGCTTCCCTGGCCATCACTGGGTCCTGGCAAAACAGATATCCTTTGCTATTGGGCACATAGGTAATCAGGCGCCAGCAATTGCCATTTTTTGTTTTTAGATAGGAGGTTCCCTCTTTGGTGGTAATCAGATCAGGTCCCGTATAATTTATGCCCTTAAGGTATGGCAATGCCCTTACCATATTTCCCATGAGGGCTTCCACATTGGTGAAAACCTCAGTATTTATTTGTTGTAGTAAATAGTCCGGTGACCCTTTGTGTGCAACAACAAAGGAACGATTGATATACCCTTGCTTTAACGGTTTGATTTCTAAATGATCAACGGGGACCGGGAAGTGTAAGAGAATGGTCTTTAATTCCTCATGTCCCATGTCAGTGCCAGCTTATGATTTTACCGTGGGCCATAGCGGACTTTGGTAGCCTCCTGTCCGGGTCATTTCCTGTAATTTGGTCATGGCCTTCTCCTTATCGTCCAGATAGGTTACTCCAAACCACATACTTTCGGAAGGGATCACAGCTACTTCAGTCTCCTTCTCCTGCAGCATGGCCTGAATAACAAAAGGGAGGTATATTTCTCCGCGTTCCAGGTTTTCGCCTGCTTCAATAAAACTTTTCAAGTCCCGGGTAATCCGTTCGAAGATCGATGGGTGGCACACCCAAAAATTCATACTTACCAGTTCGTCCCCGGTAAACCGTAGCCCGGAATCTGTATCCACAATTCCGTTGTCCTGCCTTTCAATTTTAGTGCGTTCCACTACAGACATTAGTTGTACACCGTCCTGCTCACAAACCCCTCTTGAGACCGATCCATATTCGGAGAGGGTGTCACTCAAGGTATAGGCAACCAAACCAAATGTGTTTTTACCGGAATTTTCAGCAATGAACTCTGCCGCATTCTGATAGGCATTCTTACCGTAATAATCATCCGCGTTGATCACCACAAAGGGGTTGTTTATTACGTTACGTGCAGTCCAGACAGCATGTGCAGTTCCCCAAGGTTTAGCGCGTTCTCCATCGTAGGAAATGCCTTCGGGAAGGTCATTGAGCTGCTGGGCAAGAACATCCAGTTGTATTCCTTCCGGAAGTCTGGGTTGCAGGTATTCCCTTAAGAATTCAACGTTATCTTTTTGTGTAATTACCACGATATGGTCGAAACCGTTTTGCAGCGCATCGTAGATACTGAATTCCATCAGGAATTCTTCATTGGGTCCCAGGCCGTCAAATTGCTTTAGTTTTCCATATCTGCTGCCTTTTCCGGCCGCCATCAATAAGAGTGTCATATGCTCAATTTATGCACGCAAAAATAGGCTTTGTCAGACAATTAAAACGAAAGCCATCGAGATTTTGCCGGTTTTGTCGGTTGTATAAACTGATTTTTATCATTTTTTCGGGTATGCAAAGCAACTAGCTTTGTTAGAAACGGCTAGATATGCCCAGTTTGATTTCTAAATATAATGTTCCGGGGCCCCGGTATACCAGTTATCCTACAGTACCTTACTGGGATATGGATACGTTTTCGGGCAAAAGCTGGAAGGAGACGCTGAAAGCAAGTTTTGATGAGAGCAACCGGGAACAGGGTATCAGTCTGTACATTCACCTGCCATTTTGCGAAAGTTTATGCACGTTTTGTGGTTGCCATAAACGGATTACCAAGAGACACGAACTGGAAACACCTTATATCAATACAGTACTCAGGGAATGGAGCCTGTATTGTGATTTGTTCGGTTCACGTCCACTGATCAAGGAACTCCATCTAGGTGGGGGTACCCCTACCTTCTTTTCGGCAGAGAACCTCAAAATGTTGGTTGACGGTATTTTCCACTGTGCAGACCGGTCAGAAGACTACGAATTCAGTTTTGAAGGACACCCGAATAATACTACTCGCGAACATATGCAGGTTCTCTATGATCTGGGGTTCAGGCGTGTGAGTTTTGGTATCCAGGATTACAGCAAATCAATACAGCAGGCGATACATCGTATTCAACCTTATGACAACGTAAAATACGTCACTGAATGTGCCCGTGAAATTGGATACACTTCTGTGGGGCACGACCTTATTTACGGCCTGCCATATCAGCACATAAGTCATGTGGAGGCCTCGGTGGTAATGACCAAATCCCTCATGCCAGACCGGATAGCGTTTTACAGCTACGCACATGTACCCTGGGTGAAAGGCAGTGGCCAACGCGGGTTTAAAGAATCGGATCTCCCAAGTGCAGAGGAGAAGAAACACCAGTATGAATGGGGTAGGAAGCTCCTTATGGAGGCTGGCTATGAAGAAATAGGCATGGACCATTTTGCGCTTAAGAGCGACAGCCTTTATAAAGCCATGGAAGCGGGTAGCTTACACCGGAATTTTATGGGGTATACCACTTCCAAAACGCAGTTGATGATCGGTTTAGGCGTATCGAGTATTGGTGACAGCTGGTACAGTTTTGCACAGAATGTGAAGAGTCTGGAGGAATACGAACATCTGGTATACAACCAAATCATCCCGATCTACCGCGGGCATATCTTAACAGAGGAAGATGAAGTAATCAGAAAACACATTCTGAATTTGATGTGCAGGTTCAAAACCACCTGGAAACAAAAGGGACAGCAATTCCCTGAACTCGCGCATGCTTTGGAAAGATTAGGGGAAATGGAACAGGACGGACTGGTGGAAATTTCACCAACCGAATTGATTGTAACCGAGAAGGGAAAACCCTTCATACGGAACATTTGTATGGCTTTTGATCTGCGTATGCAGCGGAAAGCACCCCAAACACAATTATTTTCAATGACCATATAAAAATGGTATATTAACAATAAAACCCTGTATCATGAAAACGATTATCGTTCCTGTAGATTTTTCCGAACAATCAGAATATGCCTTAAAGGTTGCCGCATCACTTGCAAAGAAGCACAACTCAGAAATTCTGGCCCTCCATATGCTGGAGCTTAACGAAGCCATGATCTCTTCTTCAGAGGGATTTCACCCGGAACAAACCGTTTTCCTTCTAAAACTCGCAGAAAAACGGATCAGAGATTTTCTGGACAAACCATATTTGAAAGGAGTCAAAAAAATCACACCCATAATCAAGCATTTCAAAGTATTCGGTGAGGTGAATGATGTAGTGGAAAGACACGGGGCTGATCTTATCGTTATGGGGTCTCACGGAAGCGATGGCCTGAAAGAGATTTTTGTAGGTTCCAATGCTGAGAAAGTGGTACGTCATTCCCAGGTGCCTGTTCTGGTTATCAAGAATGAATTGGAAGATTTTAAGGTAGACACCTTTGTTTTCGCCTGCGGATTTAAAGAGGAAAGTATTGGCGCCTTCCACAAGGCAAATGAATTCGCCAAGAAATTAAATGCTGACTTCCATCTGGTGTATATCAATACCCCAGGTGATAACTTCCTGAGTAACCCGGATGCCCGTGAGAAAATTGCCAGATTTATGGAAAAAGCAGGGGCAGATCTTGAGGTGAATATTTACAACGACTACAGTGTTGAGAAGGGAGTACTGAATTTTTCTGAAAAAGTAAAGGCTGATGTGGTAAGTATACCTACACACGGTAGAAAAGGCTTGTCTCACTTTTTTATGGGCAGTATAGGGGAGGACATAGCCAATCATTCAAAGATACCGGTGATCACCTTTAAAATTTAAAGTACTCATATACAGGTTGAAAAAGGGAAACGATTCGTTTCCCTTTTTTGTTGGTTATTGCAGGAAGGCTTTTTTTGTCTTTAGGTCACGGGCCAGTTGGGCAATTGACGTTTTTTCGAGTACTTCTAACAATTGTTTGCGAGAAGGGCCTATCAGATGATGAATTGGACAGGGCTTTTCCTCGTTGCAATCTTCTAGTCCAAGCAGGCATGAACTGAACTGTTTTCTGCCTTCCACGGCATACACAATATGCGATATGGGTAAGGATTTATTGGTTTCATTTACGTAGAACCCTCCTTTAGGACCACGGGTGGAAGAGATCAAATTTCGCTTGGACAAATCCTGTAATAGTTTGGCGACATAGGCCTGGGGTACCTTAATATGAGAGCTCATTTCCTTAACTGTCATCTTACGGTTTTCATCTGTATGCAAGGTCAGGTAGATGACCGCTTTAAGGGCATATTTTGAAGAGTTGCTAAGCATTTAGAACCACAATTATATTGGATTGCAAATTAAAAGGACATTTTTGTCCGAAATATGATTTATATCATTTTTTATCAAATACCCGGCCGGTACATTTGACACTGAATTATAAGCAAATTTATATGAAAATTCCATTTAAAATTATGGCAACGGCTTGTGCAGTTCTTTTGCTGTCCTGCGGAGGAAAAGAAGAGAAGAAAGAGGGCTTTACCATAGATCGGAAGAAGGCCGATACAGAAAAGACCGTGGTACCGGAAACTAGCGGTATCAAAGCATCCGAGCGTGTGGTCCTGGATACCAAAGGAGTAGGGCCTATACAGGCCATCTCACTCGATGAGAATATTGATTCGGAAATGGCCACACAGGGAAAAGAGGTATATGATCAATTGTGCCTGGCCTGCCATCGCATAGGGAAAAAATTCATTGGCCCAGCTCCCAATGGCATTTTAGAAAGAAGGAGCCCGGAATGGGTCATGAATATGATGCTTAACCCGGAATTAATGGTCAAGGAAGATCCCCTGGCTAAGGAATTACTAATCGAATTTAACGGGTCCCCGATGGCCAATCAAGGACTGACAGAAGATCAGGCACGAGCTGTACTCGAATATTTCAGAACCTTAAAATAGCGCAAAATGAAAATCTACAACCAATCAATGTTATGGTCAGTTTTGCTGGCTGTACTACTATTTATGGGGTGTAAAACAGACCCCAACAAAACACCTGCTTCCGGTGATACAAGTTCAGGTATCGAGGTAGGTAAAGAGCAGGGACAAGCCTTTATTGAAGATGAAGCTTCGGCTCCTAACATCCTCAATATTGCGATAAAATCTGCGGATCATTCAACACTAGTGGCGGCTGTACAGGCTGCTGATCTGGAAAATGCCCTGGTAAATGCAGGTCCTCTTATGGTATTTGCCCCCACGAATGAAGCCTTTGACGCCTTACCTGAGGGAACAGTGGAAGATCTACTCAAACC
>JAAUXZ010004252.1_pt1 | contig 10588 bp, 9 predicted proteins | sample 7278131 | NCBI WGS metagenome assembly JAAUXZ01 (sample SAMN14350119, study PRJNA611818) | marine sediment metagenome | isolation source: surface marine sediment (3m) | place: French Polynesia: Moorea | collected 2018-08
ATCCAGGGTGCCGAACCAGACATCGCTGACGAAGTCGTACTGGAACACGTTCTGCCCTTCATAGGCAATCTGGGCCGAGGCGATCTCGAAGGCGTCGGTGAAAATCTGCACCGCGCGCGGGGTGCTTTCTGATGCACCAGCCAGGTCGCCGAGGGCCAGCACGATCTGTTCGGACTTGTTGCGGATCCGCTCGCTCTGCTCGGTGCCGGCGATACGGAAGAAATACTGACCGTCCCGGCCAATGGCGCCGATCGAGGACAGGAAATAAATCACCACGCCCTGCTGCTGCATCGATTCATCGCCAGACAGGTGGGTGGCGAAGATGCCCATGCTGTTGCGCATGTCCGCCTGGTCGAACAGCTCGATCGCAATCTCCTCGCGGTCAGCCGAGATCAGCACCAGGTAATACAGGTTGGCAAAGCCGAGCTGCATGAACTTGTCGGCCTCGCCGTTGATCTTTTCGAACAGGGTATCGGCGCTGAATTGCTTGACCCGGGTCTTGGCCGACCATTCCTGGTCGACCAGGCTGGCGGGAAACGGTTCGATGGTCAGTTCAGCCGATTGGCTGCCGGATTCACTCCAGTACTTGAGCGGCCGGTGATAGAGCTGGATCGCGTCGGGCGCCGCGGTCAGCTGGTCGATGGAGATATCGCGGGTTTGCGGATCGAACTGGTCTTTCTGCAACACGACCCACAGTACCAGCCCGGCCAGGGCGAACAGCAACGCCAGGGTCACGTGGTTCTCCGCCAGGCTGATATGCTTGCGCAGCAGCCTGGTGGATTTTAAGTTGATGACCCGTCGTGATGACATCCGGTGGTTACCTCATGCCGATTCCACTAAATTTACCTGTCATTGCGAGGAGCGCAGCGACGTGGCAATCTCGTTTTCGTGACTGTTGAGATTGCCGCGCTGCGCTCGCAATGACGTGGTTTTTATTGAATTTCGGCATCATCATCACCACCCCCTAATTCCACGGCCAGTTGACGCAGGTTGGGATCTCGGTGAACACTACGATGTCGGCACTGCCTTCCCTGCCCTTCAACACCAGGGTGGTGACCTCGTCGGCCGGCAGCTGGGTTTTCGCCAGTTCCAGGGTCTTGCCGGACACCGCGACATCGTCGACCAGCAGGATCCGCTGGCAGTCCGGTGGGAAGAACGGGTCGGCCAGCAGCTTGGGCGCGTCGTAACGCGGGGTGTTGGTCTCGTCGCGGTAATTGATGTGAATCATCGTTAACGGGCGATCCAGCTTCCAGGCGATCAGCGCAGCGGCCACCTTGCCGCCGGAGTGAATCCCGACCACGAGATCGACGTCAGGCAAAGCGACCTCGTCCAGGCGTTGTTTGATCTCCTGGAAACCAAGGTCACGTTTCCGATTTTCGGTCATTGTCCTAGGGCTTATGAGCCAGGTATCGAGTCACCGTCCAGGCGATGGCCATCAGGACCAGCATGCCGGGGATTGCGTTGGCCAGGGTCACCTGCCAATAGACCACCGGGGGCAAGGCTGACAAATGCGGCATGGCGTGCAGCAGCAAGAACGAAGCGGTCTTCGCCAGCAGCAAAGCCACCGGCACCATCAGCCAGGCCGGTAGGCGCAGTTTCAGCGCCAGCAACATGATCAGGCTAAAGGTCATCAGCTCCAGGCTCAACAGCGTCACCAGGCCGAATTCCGGGCGACCGGTGAGCAGGTAATTCAACATCGGGGCCAGCGCCGCGGCGATCAGGCCGACATGGGGCCGGAATAGCAGTACCGCGATCAGGGGTGCATAAAACAGCGGTAACAAGCGGGCACCCATTGGCACGTCACTGACCGGTGGAATCAGGTGGAATAACACCGGCAGCAGCATCGTGGCCGCCAATATGATCAGGGTGTGGGGGATTTGCAGCGTTTGCAGCCGACGAGTAGCGAGAGTATCCATAACAAGCTGTCCAGTCTGAATGTAACGCTGTTTACTCTACACCTTGTGACCATGAAATTCTCATAAAAGCTATTTATTTTATTGCCTTAGATCAATTGCTTAGCGTCTTGCGGGCCATGACTGAATGATGGCCTTATGCATAGTGTGGTCATTAACCAGTCAAGCCGGGTAATGACCATATTTTTTATGGAGTTTTAGGAATTGGCTTATAGATTGCCGCTTTGCTGCCACCCTACCCGGTTGATAGTTCCCCGGTTATCGACTATTAAAGTGGTTGAGGTGGTCAAAACAACTTAAGAATCAACCTAACCACCTTATTGATTATTTGACTGATCGTGACCTCAGATCAGAGTTTGCCAGCCTGGAAAACCATGCAGATCTGAACTGAAATAATGATAAGGATTCGGTATTCATGCTCTTATTCAGAAACGGCTCCATTAGTAAAAACCTGATCTTTCTGGTTTTTATCTCGATATTGCCTGCGTTTGCCATCCTCTTCTACACCGGTCTCGAGCACCGTCACCATACTATAGAGAATACCAAGCAGGATGTTGCCCTGATTGTACGCGGGATGGCGGAACAACAGCGAGAAGTTACCCGCTCCACCCAACAGATCCTGACCACCCTGTCCCGGCTGCCTGAAATCAGGCAGTTAAATATTGATGCCACCACCGATATCCTGACTGACCTGGTTGCACAAAACCCGCAGTACAACAACATGGCACTGGTTGATCTCGATGGTAATGTCTTGACCTCGGGTACTGGCCGACAGAACGTTAACCTGGCGGATAGACAACACTTTAATGAAGCCATCCGGCGCAAAGAGTTCGTGGTGGGTGAATTCATCATGTCACGGGTTGGGACCAAGGCACCGGTATTTCCGGCGGCGATACCGGTACTCGACGCTGCCGGCAACCCAACCGCGGTGTTGACGCTGGTGCACAAACTCAACAGTTTTTCCAGCTACCTCAACCGGAAGGATGTTCCGGAAGGGTCTTTTGTCGCGGTCACCGATCATAACGGCGTACGCATGTATTATTACCCGGCCAAGGAAGATACCAACCCGGTGGGAAAACCCATCAAGGGCAAAAACTGGGAACTTGCGCGCAACGCCCGTGGGGCCGGCATATTTGAAAGCGAGGGTTCCGATGGCAAGGCCAGGATTTTTGCCTTCGAACCCGTCAGCCTGCAGCAGGGTGAAGCGCCCTATATCTATTTCTGGTCCGGCATTCCGGAAAAGGACATTCTGATGCCGGCCAACGAAGCCCTGCTGCAAAGCCTGCTGTTACTTTCCCTGGCCCTGGCCGTGGCCATCCTGCTGGCCCGCTCGATTGGCAAGAAAGTCATCATCGATCCGTTGCAGCATCTGGTCCAGCTGGCCGGACAACTATCCAAGGGCAACCTGGAAGCGCGTTTCGATACCCACACCACGGTCAGTGAATTCAATACCCTGTCGCAGGAATTCAACCAGATGGCTGAAAGCCTGCAAAAAACCAATGAAAAGCTGTCCACCCTCAGCCTGGTGGATGGACTGACCAATATTGCCAACCGCAGGGGTCTTGACAAGAAACTGCTGGAAGAGTGGTATCGCTCGACAAGAACGAGCCGGCCCATCTCGCTGTTGATGGTGGATATCGATCACTTCAAGATATTCAACGATACTTATGGCCACCTGGCCGGTGATGACTGCCTGCGCACCATTGGCCTGGTTCTGAAAAATATTGCGCACCGCTCATCCGACCTGGCGGCGCGCTATGGTGGTGAGGAATTTGCGGTGATTCTGCCGGAAACGGATTTGCAAGGCGCTAATGCCATTGCCGAATCCATCCATGAGCAGGTGGCCCAGCGGGAAATTCCGCATAAAGCATCCGATGTATCTCAATACATTACGGTCAGTATTGGCATTGCCACGCTCAGCGAAGCCACCAGTATTCAATCGCCCATTGAAATCATCAAGATCGCTGATGAACAGCTCTACAAAGCCAAACATGAAGGCAGAAACAGAACGGTCGGCACCGAAATAGTTGGTGAATCCAGCTCCGACATTGGTACAGGCTGAAATGCCCATCACGGGTATTTACTGAATTCCCCGGATCGATGGGGTCGTCATTGGCGCCAGTTAGCACTCATCAGTTGGCGACGACACCAGCTTGAGATTGAACTTATCAGACCCACCTTGGTACTAACCTGCTGTTTCTAACCAGTACTCAATTCACTTTTCAGGGGTCATACAATGCGTGTCGTAATCGGATTCATCGGTTTTTTTCTACTATTCTCTGCCCAGGCCGCAGAGTTGCAATTCAACATCCTGCAACCGGGCAAAGGTGACTCCGCAAAGGAAGGTGACCGGGTATCGGTGCACTACACCGGCTGGCTGATGAGTGGCAAGAAATTCGATTCCAGCGTCGATCGGGGCACGCCTTTCCAGTTTGAAATAGGCGCCGGCCGGGTAATCAAGGGCTGGGAGCAGGGCGTCGCCGGCATGCTGGTCGGTGAGAAGCGGGAATTGATCATTCCGCCCGAACTGGGTTACGGCAGTCGCGCGGTGGGCGGTGGCCTGATTCCGGCCAACTCCACCCTGCGCTTCGAGGTCGAGCTGCTCGAGATTGTGCAGCCACCCTATTCGAATATCGATAACGATGAATTGAAGAACATGCTGGCCGCCGGGGTGCCGATTTACGATATTCGCACCGCCGAAGAATGGAAAGAGACCGGCGTGGTCGCACCGAGTATCAAGCTGACCCTGTTCGACGCCAATGGGCGGCAGAACCCGGCCTTCCTGGATGCCTTCACCCAGGAGATTGGCAAGGACGATCCGGTGATCCTGATTTGCCGCACCGGCAATCGCACCGGCATGCTGGCCGAGTTTCTCGTCACCAAGATGGGTTACAGCCAGGTCTACAACGTCGAGGATGGCATCGTCAAATGGAAGGAAGCCGGCAACCCGGTCGACAAGCTTTAGTCCGGAGTCGGTGGCGCCAGATTGACAGGTTTAAGCTTACTGCTCCACGTTCGCTGCTGGTGGCGCGATGCTTTTCCAGCCACTGTGCAGGGATTGCTGATGGGCCTCGCGTAGGGGACGCAAAACCCAGGATAACCGGGTAACCTCGTACTGGGCTGCAACGCCATCCGGCATCGACGGTTGCAGCACATAGGGATAGTAGGCGTTGAAACCCATTGCCTGCACCGCGGGTAGCGCGGTAAACAAGGCGATGGTCAGCCCCCCGGCATACAGGGTTCTGTGCAGTTTGGCCCGACGCGGTTGCGTAGTGTTACTCATTGTTATGTGTCTCCTTAGCTTGTTGCATTATCAGGGCCGTTAACTGCCGCTTACTCCATTGTCTGCAGCAACCTATAAGCCCACGATACAAGCATACGCCGAACCCGCTTCAGGCTTTGCTGAATTCCCCCGCTAAAAGATCGAATAAATCGAAACCTCGCGGGTGGCAGTTTGCTCAACATAGCGCGCAAGCCTGGCATATAATGCGATGGGTCAACTCTGGGCATCTGGAGATTGCGATTATTCGATGTCCAGCACAACAGTCAGAGAGGTAGATAGGCATCCATGGTTAAACGTTTTATAGGCTGGTCCGCGGCAGTGGTCGCCGTGATCGTGGCGTTGTTCGCCAGCAAGTATTTCATTCAGCCCATCAGCTCGGATCTTTCCGCAGTTGGCCAGGGCCAGCCCTCCCTGGTGCTGGCTTACGAGAACTTTTCACCGGTCAGCGGTGCGATGCTCAACCAGCTCAACAGCATCAGACAGGATTACCAGGACGTGATGAACTTCGCGGTGGCCGACCTGGGCACGCCGGAGGGCAAGGCGTTCGCCAGGCAATACAATATCAGTAATGGGATAGCAGTATTCTTATCGGCCGATGGTCAACCGTTGCGGGTATCCATGTTAACCGACGACGAGCAGGCCTTGCGTAATTTACTGGATGAAAAACTCGCCCTGATCGGGATTACGCGCTGACGAGTTTTTCTAACTCGGTATATTAAAATTCGTCATCCCGGCCTCGGCTTTGGCTTCCTGCGTCGCCCTCGACAATTGCTCCTGCATTGTTCTACCTACGCCCATCCCTGGGCTAGTACCTCCTGCGTCCATGCAGTCGTGCGCCGGGATGACGATGAGTGTTTTTTTGCATATTGCGGTATTTGATCTGCCCCGGGCCACTACATCTGCAGGTCAACATCCAACCCCATCCGCTGCAGCTTATCGAAGAAACTTTCAGGTTCCACGAACATCCCCTGGGTCCATACCCCGGGCTTGGGTGCGCTGAACACCTGCCTGATCGTCTCGACAACGGGCGCGGCGGTAATGTAATACGGGTCGTCATGCGTAACCACCATGCGGATGCTGTCACCGATGCCCTCGACTTCAGCTTCGAGTTGCAACGCGGCGTACCTGGGGCGGGAAGCAAAACGCCGCAAAGCCCATATCAATAACTTGCCGCTGGCTTTACGATTGATTTTGGTCAGCAACATGCTGACGGGAATGACCACGTAATCAACAAAAGGACTGAACCCGGCGATGAAAAAACCGGTCGATGGCACAGACCCTGATTGGGCCAGTTCCCGCATCTCTTCCATCAGCATGGGTATGCAGTTGGCGGGCTCCTGGGTACCTTTGAATTTGAATTGGCGGGCGTGGGCATAACCCCGCTTCCATTCGCCCTCGACGAGGATGGAGGGATCGGTCGCCTCGATTTCAGCCATGAAATCCGTGGCGGTCTCGACCGACAGATCAAGCCGGGCCCAGTCCAGGTCGAACTTGCCGCCGACCCAGGCGGCTTGCAAGGGCGCATGCAGCATGGCCCGGCGGACCATCGCCGCCGGCACCCCGGGATGGGTGCCACAGTCATCGACGATCATCGTGCCCTGGCTGCGGCAACTGGCTTCAAGCTCACGCAGCCCATGCCACTTGTCGGGATTGGACAGGTAGGTTCCGCAATAATGGGTCGAAGCCTGCACCGCCTTGTTGGCGAGAATCAGGCTATCCTGCCAGCGACTGGTTGCGCCCACGACCAGATCGGCTTCATCGATGATCTGATCGAGGTCTTCACTCCGATTCAGGTCAATGGTTCGGGTCGTTAGCCGGGTACCCGATGGGTCAAGCTCAGCCTTGAGTTTATCCAGTTTCGCCGCGGTTCTCGCGCAGGCGATAACCTCGTATTCCTGTTTCTCGAGCAATAGCCGGCAGATAACGCGGCCAGCCTGGCCGGTGGCACCAAAGACTGCAATCTTGTTCATTTGCGTTCCTCGCTAACGTCCGTTGTCGGTGGCAAACCTGAGTGAGATGAGGTGAAGATGATAGGCATAACTTAACAGCTGGATAAATCGATGCAACACAATTGATCCTTTTACCCCTAATGCCTGTAACGCCGCTAAGCGACGCCTGCGTGCCCATCCAGGATGCGGGGTATAAATTGGTGCAGGCAGGCTAGATCCAAAAAAAACATGCGCTCAACAAGGAAAGGGTTTAACCTGATACCGCGTGATACAGGGCGTAAAGCACATACACCAGGAGAATATAATGACGAATAAATATGTTGTTGCTTGCGACGAAAGCCCGGCATCAGATCGGGCGTTGCAATTCGCGATCGACCAGGCCAGTACCAGCGGCGCGTCGATATTGATTGTCCACGTTCTAGAGTGGTCACCCTATTCATTCCTTACCCCGGAAGAGATCGAGGAGCGGCACAAACGCCGCAGCGAAGAACTCGAGCGGGCCCAGAGTGCCCTGGTCGATGGGCTGGTGGCAAGGGTTTCGGGCGCTGGCGTCGAGGTTGACTCGATGATTCGCTATGGCCATGTGGCCAAGGTCATCGCCGAGATTGCCGGGCAGGAGGATGCTTCACAGTTGTTCATCGGGCGAACGGGGGACGGCGGTATTTCCGCCCGCGTCTTCGGTTCCGTCGCGTCAACCATAGCGCAGATCGCACCGGTGCCCTGCACCATCGTGCCCTAACCCCAGTACAGGTATGAATAATCATGAACAACAAAATCATTGCCAGTGCACTGGCCCTGGGCATGGCCCTTGTATCGGGTGCCGCGTCGGCACAGTCTATCGATGAGACGGTAAACCAGTTATTCTCCAGTTCCACCGGCTGGTTCGTCAGTTTCATCTTCAGCCCGTTCCCGGGCACCAGCTTCCCCTGGATCGTGGGCTGGCTGGTTATCGCGGCGACCGTATTTTCCTTTTACTTCGCGTTCATCCAGTTTCGCGCCTTTAAACATTCGATATCGCTGGTCAAGGGCGATTACTCCGACCCCAATGACGCCGGTGAGGTCAGTCATTTCCAGGCGTTGGCGACCGCTCTGTCGGGCACGGTAGGTCTGGGTAATATCGCCGGTGTCGCCGTCGCGGTCGGCATTGGCGGCCCGGGTGCGACCTTCTGGATGATCCTCGCGGGCCTGCTGGGGATGGCTTCCAAGTTCACCGAGTGTACGCTCGGGGTCAAGTACCGCAACGAGTATGAGGACGGCACCGTATCCGGTGGACCGATGTATTACCTGACCAAGGGCTTCGCCGAACGCGGCCTGCCCGGCGGCAAGGTGCTGGCGGTGATGTTCTCTGTATTCTGTATCCTCGGCGCGCTCGGCGGCGGCAACATGTTCCAGGCCAACCAGGCGCACCAGCAGATATCCAGTATCTTCGGCGGTTACCCGGGCTGGATTACCGGTGTCATCTTCGCCGCGGTGGTGTTCGCCGTTATTGTCGGCGGCCTGAAGTCGATCGCCCGGGTGACCGAGAAGGTGGTGCCGTTCATGGGCATCATGTATGTCGGTGCGGCGCTGATTATCCTGCTCGTCAACTATGACAAGATCGGCTGGGCATTCGGCCAGATCTTTGCCGGTGCCTTTACCGGGCTTGGCGTTGCCGGCGGCATGGTCGGTGCGCTGATCCAGGGCTTCAAGCGTGCCGCATTCTCCAACGAGGCCGGCGTCGGTTCGGCGGCGATTGCCCACTCCGCGGTACGCACCAAGGAACCGATCACCGAGGGTTTTGTATCGCTGCTCGAACCCTTCATCGACACCGTGGTGATCTGTACCATGACCGCGCTGGTGATCATCATCACCGGCCAGCTGATGATCGATCCGGTTACCGGCAACTACCTGGTTGAAGACGGCACGATCATGACCGTGGATGGTACTTCCGGGGTTAGTCTGACTTCCGCGGCCTTTGCCAGTGCAATCGGCTGGTTCCCCTACATACTCGCGGTAGCGGTGGTGCTGTTTGCCTTTTCGACGATGATTTCCTGGTCCTACTATGGCCTTAAGGCCTGGACCTTTCTGTTCGGTGAAGGCAAGTCCAAGGAGATCACCTTCAAGGTCATCTTCTGCATCTTCGTTATCATTGGCGCGGCTGCCAATCTCGGCCCGGTTATCGACTTCTCCGACGCGGCGATCTTCGCCATGGCGGTGGTCAATATTCTCGGTCTGTACTTCCTGATGCCGATCGTCAAGCGAGAGCTGAACAGTTATCTGAGTCGTCTCGAGTCAGGGGAAATCAAGAAGTACAAGTAACAGAATGGGGACAAAGCCGGGTACAGTGTACCCGGCGCCCTCCCCGGCGTTTATGCCATATAAATACGACTATAAAAAGCAGTGAGTTAAGCCATGACTTCTTACCAGGACCCCAGCTTCACCATTGGCATCGAGGAAGAATACCTGCTGGTCGATCCCGAGACCCGCAACCTGGCCGAGGATCCTCCGGCCAGCATTCTCGAGGAGTGCCGCAAACAGGTTGGAGACCAGGTGACGCCTGAGTTTCTGCGCGCGCAGATCGAAGTTGGCACCCGGGTCTGCAATTCGATCACCGAGGCCAAGGAAGAGCTGCGCTCGTTACGCCGCTGTATCCGCGACGTGGTGGAGTCGCACGGGCTGGCGATGATTGCCGCCTCTACCCATCCGATTGCCGACTGGGATGAACAGAAACATACCGAGAAGGATCGCTACAACATCCTCGCCCAGGACATGCAGGCCGTCGCCCGGCGCCTGCTGATCTGCGGCATGCATGTGCATGTCGGAATCGAGGATGATGACCTGCGCATCGACCTGATGGGCCAGGTCAGTTACTTCCTGCCCCACCTGCTGGCACTGAGCACCTCCGCGCCGTTCTGGCGTGGTCGCCTGACCGGACTCAAGTCTTACCGCATGGCGGTGTGGAACGAATTGCCGCGCACCGGGCTGCCGCCACAATTCGACAGTTTCGGCGATTACCGGCGCCTGGTCGATACCTTCGTCGGCACCGGCGTCATCGAGGATGCGACCAAGCTGTGGTGGGATGTTCGCCCCAGTGACCGCTTCCCCACCCTGGAAATGCGCATGACCGATATCTGTACGCGGATGGAAGACGCGATCAGTATCGCCGCCTATTACCGCTGTTTACTGCGGATGCTGTGGCGGCTACGGCGTAACAACCAGCGCTGGCGCCAGTACGACCGGTTCATGATCGCGGAAAACCGCTGGCGCGCCTCACGTTACGGAATCGATGAGGGGCTGATCGATTTCGGCAAGGCCGAGATTATTCCTTTTCCCGATCTGCACGAGGAGCTGATCGAACTGCTGCGTGAGGACGCGGAATTCTTCGATTGCGTCGACGAAATCGAGGGTGCCCGAGAGATTCTCAAGCGGGGCACCAGTGCGCACAAGCAGGTCGCGGTATGGCA
>JAAUXZ010112790.1_pt1 | contig 10580 bp, 11 predicted proteins | sample 7278131 | NCBI WGS metagenome assembly JAAUXZ01 (sample SAMN14350119, study PRJNA611818) | marine sediment metagenome | isolation source: surface marine sediment (3m) | place: French Polynesia: Moorea | collected 2018-08
CCAACTCAGCCCAGAAATCCCCATCGTCTGTCCAAAAGCGATGGGTATTGAAACAGCCACCCGCTTCATGGCTCGCTTCCAGTAGCAAAGTCTTGATGCCCCGTCGGCAGGCAAGGTGGGCAAAACCCAAACCACTGATACCACCGCCGACAACCACCAATTCGAAATCTGTATCGCTCATCAGACTTGAATCCTCAACAGACCAATGACTCGTGAGAGTTTACTCGGCATGCCAGGTGTTAAAAAGGAAAAACCGATACGTGGGATCAGATCGTGGCTTGGAAATAGATTTCAGTCGGCCTTTAACGAGCAATTTACCTTCAAGACCGGTGATTTACACTGCACTGTTTGGGATGGGCGAGGGTGTCGCCAGCCGCTCAGCTCTGCAGGTCAGGAACCATTCGATGCGCATAGAGGAGTGAGTTATGCCATCCATGGCATTGCAATGGGAAGCTAACCAACACAGCTGGGTGATCTACCGTTAAGAGAAGCATCGACGCCGCAGCAGGTCATGGCAGGGCGACGCCTTTAGTCCATCTGCATTCCAGCCTTAGGTCCGATGTCTCTGAGCGGCTTGGCCGGTCGTTCACCATTTATCAAGGCGTAGGACTTGGGGACCCAGGCTTACCCACATCCCCCTCCGGAAGAACCGCAGGTGCCACAACCTGCACCTGCGACTGGCTGCAGATTGTTGAAAACGAAGCTGGCATTACCGTCGCCACGGTCCACGAAGTCTATCTCGACACCCCGCAGGTATTGCATGGTACCGTCGTCAACGATGACCCTGAAGCCATCACATTCGAGGATTCCGTCATTATCGTTGATCGAATCGCTGAAGGTCATCCCGAAACTGACACCGCTGCAGCCACCCGGGGTGGCGAAGACGCGCACACCTTGGACATTGTCGTCTACTTGTTGGAACAACTCACCCATCTTGCTCTGGGCGTCAGAGGTCAAGCTCAAATCAGATTCGGCAAGGGCATTCAAACTCATCCCGATTTCTCCTAGAAAATTGTGAAATTGGCGCAAATCCTAGCAAAAAAGCCTGGCAAACGCCACAAAGCTGACAAAAACAGTGGGTTTTTAGCAGATAGAAACAGTCTGGTCGAAGCGTATTAAAGCTACATGGCGAGCTGGTTGCGGGCCCGGAGTTCATATAGATGCCGCTCGGCATCCACCAGGTGCTGCCCCCAGTGCAGATGGTAACCTTTGTGCCAACCTTCCACAGCCTTTTCAGGTTCACCTTCGATGCACTGAAGACCATTCTTCAGCTCGCAGTAGATATCGGTCAGGTCATCTGCCAGACTGCCACTCATGTTTTGCTCATCACCGGCCACATCGAACTCCATCCAGTAGCCGTCCCGCGCTCCGAGCATGTTGCGTATCTGGCTGTAGAGCTCAAAACGGGCATCCAAGTCGGCCGAGGGGTGATGGCCGTTTTGCGGTTCGGGTAGATTCAGCGCGGCCACCGCGGCATGCAGGCGCGGCAATAGATTGGCGACCGTATGCAACCAGTTGGCATCCCCTCTATCGAGACCGTCGACCAGCTCGCAATAGTGGGCGGCTAGGTTTTTCAATTCATGGACTTGTGGACTCATGGAATCCCCCTGAATTCTTCTAACATTGATTAGCCTTTGGGTCAGCCCCTCTCATCCTTGATGCAAACTGACAGACCCAAACTCCATAATTCCTCTGATGTCTCTCGTATGGCTGTGTAATATTTTAGCAGTCAGATCTGACAATCCTAGGCAAAGCCTTCAATCTAGGAATTAAGACCGATAAAAATTACCAAATACCTCAATGGCCTACAATTCAGACAATCCCTAATACCGGGGCATTGCAGCAAGCTACGCCTGTAGCGGGATTGGGCAAAGCGGTAAAGGCGGTTACACTGCGAAGCATGCACACAGATACCCATAATCCCCCTGTGGTGCTGAGCATAGGTGGTCATGATCCTGGTGGTGGCGCCGGCATCCAAGCCGACATTGAGGCCATTGCTGCCAACGGAGGTCATGCAGCGACCGTGGTTTCCTGCCTGACGATTCAAGACAGCTGTGATATCCATGCGCTGCACCAGGTCGATTCCGCGTTGATGACGGCCCAATCGAAGGCCGTGCTTAACGACTGTGAGGTCGGTGCCATCAAACTGGGTCTGCTCGGCTCCCCCCAGCTAGCGCAAGCCGCGAGTAGACTCCTGGAGGAATATCCCGACATTCCAGTGGTTTTGGATCCTGTGTTGGCCACCGGTGCCGGTACTGATCTTGCCAGCGAACACCTCATCCGGGTTTTCCAGAAAGATCTGCTGCCGCAATGCAACCTGATCACCCCCAACAGTCTGGAGGCCCGACGGCTGAGCGGGGCCAATCTGTCTGTGGACGAATGCGCCCGAGATCTGCTGGACAAGGGGGTGAAATCCGTGTTGATCACCGGCACTCACGAACAGACCTCGATCGTCAGCAATCGACTGTATAATGATACCGGGCTGATCGATGAATCCCAGTGGGAACGCCTGCCAGGTGAATATCATGGCTCGGGTTGCACACTGGCCGCCGCTGTTGCTGCAAGTTTGGCCCGGGGATGCACGATCATCGACGCCGTGCGCCTGGCTCAGGCCTTTACTTGGGAGAGCCTGCACAGAGGCTTTCGCACCGGCCGCTGCCAATCCCTACCTGACCGACTCTACCGACTGAACCGTCAATCCCGATGAACCAACGTACCCTGTTGCGTGGGCTATACGCCATCACCAACTCGCCGCAAGCCGCCGATCGTGACCTGCCAAATCAGGTTTCACAAGCACTGGAGGGCGGGACACGCGTCATTCAGTACCGGGACAAAGGCAAGGGCCGACAACGCCGGGTCGCTGAGGCATCCCAACTGCTGCAATTGACCAAACAATACCATGCCCTGTTGATCATCAATGACGACATCGAGCTGGCCGCGGAGACCGGTGCAGATGGTGTACATCTCGGTAGACATGATGCCGACATCACCCATGCCAGGCAACGGCTCGGAACGGAGGCGATCATCGGCATCTCCTGTTACAACCGCCTGGCGCTGGCAAAGCAGGCCGAACAGGCCGGCGCTGACTATGTGGCGTTCGGCCGCTTCTTTCCTTCTTTGACCAAGCCACAGGCGGTCCAAGCCAACCCGCAACTGCTACGCCAAGCCCGGCAAACCCTGACCCTACCCCTAGTTGCCATCGGCGGCATAACTCCGGACAATGGCGGCCCATTGATAAGCGCAGGTGCCGACATGTTGGCGGTCATCCATGCCGTGTTCGGCCAGCCCGACATTCGCCAAGCCTGCGAACGTTTTCGACCCATCTTTGCTACCGGAGGATAATCCGCCATGAGCCGCTCCCACGACCTCTTCTCCCATGCCCAACTGCATATCCCCGGTGGAGTGAATTCACCGGTGCGGGCCTTTCGTGGCGTTGGCGGCGATCCGGTCTTCATCGATTCGGCCAAGGGTGCCTACCTCTTTGACCCTGATGGCAAACGCTACATCGATTATGTGGGTTCCTGGGGCCCCATGATCCTTGGCCACACCCATCCGCAGGTGATCGAGGCGGTTGCCGAGGTCATCCACAAGGGCCTCAGTTTCGGTGCACCCACCGAGCTGGAGAATCGGATGGCCGACAAGGTTTGTGAACTGGTCCCCAGTATGGACCTGGTGCGCATGGTCTCCTCCGGTACCGAGGCGACCATGTCCGCGATCCGCCTGGCCCGGGGCTTTACCGGACGGGACAAGATCGTCAAGTTCGAGGGTTGCTATCACGGCCACTCGGATTCATTGCTGGTCAAGGCAGGATCTGGATTGCTGACCCTGGGTGAGCCTTCCTCTCCCGGTGTCCCGGCCTCCCTGGCGGAGCATACCCTAACCCTCAACTACAACGACAGCATGCAGGTCAGAGAGACCTTCAGCCAGATCGGTGAGCAGATCGCCTGCATCATCGTGGAACCGGTGGCGGGTAACATGAACTGCATCCCACCCGTGTCCGGTTTCCTGCAAACTTTGCGTGAGGTGTGCGATCAGTATGGCAGTGTATTGATCTTCGACGAGGTAATGACCGGCTTCAGGGTCGCCCTTGGCGGCGTCCAGGCCCACTATGGCGTCAGACCCGATCTCACCACCCTGGGTAAAGTGATCGGCGGCGGCATGCCGGTGGGCGCCTTTGGCGGCAGGCGCGAGATCATGGAGCATATCGCCCCCCTGGGCCCGGTCTACCAGGCCGGCACCCTGTCCGGGAATCCGGTGGCCATGACCGCCGGTCTGCAGACCCTGGAGCTGATTTCCACACCCGGTTTCTTCGGCACACTCTCCAGCAAGGTGGAATCCCTGGTCAAAGGCATCCTGGAGAAGGCCGCGGCTGCTGGCATCCCGATGACTGAAAACCATGTGGGCGGTATGTTCGGCCTGTTCTTCACCGAGGCAGAGCAGGTCACCGATTTCGCCGGTGCAACCGCCTGCGATTTAGAGCGCTTCAAACAATTCTTTCATGCCATGCTCGAGCGGGGAGTCTATCTCGCCCCCTCCGCCTACGAGGCCGGTTTCGTCTCCGCCGCGCATACGGACGAGGATATCCAGGCGACCATCGATGCAGCTGCCGAGGCCCTCGAGACCCTGCAATGATCCTCCAAGCCCCAATGCGCATGCTGCGGTGGATACTACCAGTGACCATCAGCAGCAGCGGTTGCAGTTGGAACTCCCTGCAACGCACCGGCTACGTGACGCTGGAATCCGTACACCTGCAGCAATGCCTGGACAACATCGCTTGGGATTGTGCAGCCAAGCGCACCCGTCATGAAACTTACCAGGCGCAACGGGATCGGCTGCAAGACGAGGAAAGTTGAACCCGCAACCCGGTTGCGCTTACGCCGTATCGCCCGCCAGTCCAGTTGCAATAATCGATCCCGATGACCGAGCTCTTCAACCAACTGCTGGAATGGGTCGCGAACAACAACTTCTGGGCCGGAGTCGCGGTCTTTTTCGTGGCCTTTTCCGAGTCCGTGGCCATCCTCGGGCTATTGGTCCCCGGCGTGGTGCTGATGTTTGGTTTCGGTGCCCTGATCGCCACCGGTACCCTCGAATTCTGGCCGGTGTACGCTTGGGCGGTGGCGGGCGCGGTTACCGGTGACGGGCTGAGCTTCTGGATCGGACGCCACTTCCAGGACCAACTCCGGGGCTTCTGGCCGTTCAGCAGGCATCCACGAACCCTTGAGCGGGGCATCGACTTCTTTCAGCGTTACGGCGGCAAGAGTGTGGCCATCGGCCGTTTTTTCGGACCGGTTCGGGCGGTAATCCCTCTGGTGGCCGGCATGCTGGGAATGCCGGTCTGGCGCTTTATCATCGCCAATCTGCTATCGGCCCTGGTCTGGGCCCCAGCCTATCTGCTGCCCGGTGTGGTGCTCGGGGCCTCTCTGGAATTGGCCTCTGAGGTGGCATTTCGGCTGGTATTACTACTGTTGCTGCTCTTGATCACAGTCTGGCTGGTGTTTCAGGGCGTCCGCGGATTCTATCGGTTGACCCACTCCCACACCACGCAAATCGTCCAAACCCTCTGCAGCTGGGGAGGCAGGCACAGGGGCTTTCAGGAGATTGCTCGCGCCCTGGGCAATCCAAAACATCCGGAGATCAAGGGTCTGACCCAGCTGGCCAGTCTGCTGATCTTTTCCACGGCCTTGTTCGCCCTGCTGGCGGGCCTGCTTCCGAGTCAACCGACCCAAACCCTCGACACCATGCTGCACAACTCGCTGCAGAGTTTACGCGCCCCCTGGTCTGATGAGCTGATGGTCCATTTCACCCGCCTCGGAGATCTCTCTATCATCCTGATCTTTGCAGGGACGGTCGGCCTCTCCCTGCTGCTGCGCCGGGACTGGCGGACCTTGGGCTACTGGCTCGCAGCAACCCTGTTCGGCCTGTTGGTCCCGGTGCTGTTGAAATATGGATTGCGGATTCCGCGCCCTGAATCGGGAGTCGAACATCTCGGCCCCTGGTCTTTTCCCAGCGCCCATGTGCTGCGCTCCCTGACAGTCTATGGTTTCTTTGCGGTGATGATAGCCCGTTCCATTCTGCGTGACTGGCGTTGGCTGAGTTATGGATTCGTGGCGGTGGCGGTCGCCGCCATCGGACTTTCCAGACTCTATCTCGGGGTTCATTGGCTGACGGATGTTGTCGGGAGCCTACTGCTTGGCCTGGCCTGGATCTCCGCACTGGGCATCGCCTACCATCGACATACTCAACCCGCCACCCACCCGATGCGACTCACCCTGGGCGTGACCGGCATCCTGCTTCTCACGCTGACCTGCGCCGCCTGGCTGCATCAGGAGGAAACCGTCAGGCGCTTTCAACCCGGTCCAGCATCCGTATCACTCCAGGAAACGGCTTGGATCTCCGGCGAGGCGGATCTGCCAAGCTATCGACACGATGTCAGGGGACGTTTCAATCACCCGCTGGACATCCAGTTCGTCGGGGATCTCGAGATGCTGTCGAGCCAGCTGCAGCTGCTCGGCTGGCAACCCGCCGATCAGTTGAGCTGGTCAAATCTGCTGCGCCTGCTCTCACCTTCATTGAGCCTGCAGGAACTCCCCGTGCTGCCCCAGGTGCATGACGGGCGCCACGAAACTTTATTGCTGGCAAAACCCTTAGCCGATGGCGGGCGTCTGGTATTGCGTGTCTGGAGTAGCGCCTACCGAATGGCTGACTCGCTGCAGCCGCTCTGGTTGGGCAATGTCGCCAGTCAACGCAAAGTGGTCAACCTGAACATTCTGAGTTACCCGGTCACCGTTGAAGATTTCGATACTCCCTTGTCGATCTTGCGCGGCGATTTGGTAGAAGCGGGCCTATCCCCGATGCCCTCGACAGATAACCCCCTGATGATCAGGCAATGACACTGCCCTAGAAATGTCTCACAGGTTTGCTAACATGCCGGTTTTTTTCAGCATGACAACACAGAGTAGCAAACCGATGAACACAATGACCCGGCTAATCGCAACTTCGTTCTTGACAGCCATCCTCAGCGGTTGCGGGGGCCCTGACGATTTCACACCCACTGAAAACATGACAGCCGCCGACATCTACAACGGTGCCTGCCAAGCATGTCATGGCGCCAACGGCGGCGGCAAGTTTGGTTTTCTGTTTCAGATCGCTGGTACCGAATCCTCGATGGAGGAGATCGCCGGACTGCTCAAAGATGGCGGACACATCATGCCCAGCTTCCCGAACCTGAGTGACGAGGAGCGAATGATCATGGCTGCCTACATCAAGGCACTTTGATGAGGCGCTGACTCAGTGCCTCCACGCGATTGTCAGAACACATCCAATATCACAGGCACTTTTGGAGAATCCAGGTCGATCTCAATTGTCCCTGGCAAAATATGCCGCGTTGGGATCCTCGGGAGATCTGCTGCTCTCAGTCCCCCCAGCGTGGCAACAGGTCCTGTTCGATACCGAGATGATCGAGAACCCGGGCCACCATGAAATTGACCAAATCCTCGAGCGTTTCCGGTTGATAGTAGAAGCCGGGATTGGCGGGCATGATGACCGCCCCCATACGAGCCAGTTTCAGCATGTTCTCCAGATGGATCTCGGAAAAGGGCGTCTCCCGCACCACCAGGATCAGTTTGCGACGCTCCTTGAGCATCACATCCGCCGCCCGTTCCATCAAATCGTTGCTGGCACCGCTGGCAATGGCTGCCAAAGTGCCCGTGGTACAGGGACAGACCACCATCGCCTGCGGAGGATTGGAACCGCTCGCCACAGGTGCCAGCCACTGCTGCCGGCCGAACACCTGCAGCTGGCCCGGTTCCGCGTCGAAGCGCGCGCTCAGTAACGACTGCATCTCGGCGGGCTGGGATGGGAGTTCCAGATCGGATTCCATCTTCATGACGATCTGCCCGGCTTGGGAGATCATCAGATAGACGCGTCTGCCTGCTCCCACCAGACACTCCAACAATCTGAGGGCGTAAGCACTGCCCGAGGCACCGGTGATGGCGAGGGCGATGGGTTGCTGTTGTTCACTCATAGCTGCGATTTCAGGGCATCCAGTAAACGCTGGTGGATCGCCTCAAAGCCGCCATTGCTCATCACCAGGATATGGGTTCCCGGCTCCGCCTCGGCGACAATCCGTGCAACGATCGTTTGGGTATCCTCGAACACCTCGGCCCGGATACCCAAAGGCTGCATGGCTTCTCTGGCATCCCATTGCAGGTCGGCCGGGGCATAAAGTATAACCTGATCGGCCAGCATCAGGGCATCGGCGAGTTCGTGGGCATGGATTCCCCGTTTCATGGTGTTGGACCGGGGTTCCAATACAGCAATGATCGGGACATCACCCACCCATCGGCGCAGTCCTTCCAGGGTCATCCTGATGGCAGTCGGATGATGGGCGAAATCGTCATACACCCGCACGCCGCCTACCTCGCCGCGCAGCTCCATACGACGCTTCACGTTTTTGAAACGTTTCAGGGCGTGGATCGCCAGGCCGGGGGGCACCCCGGCATGCCGGGCAGCTGCCAGAGCGGCCAGGGCATTGGAGAGGTTGTGCCAACCAATGAGGTCCCATTCGACCCGCCCCACGATCTCGCCATCACAGACCAGGTCAAACACCGCTCCATCGGCCGAAGCATTGACGACATGCCAGCCCGCCTCGATGTGCGGGGCGAAATATTCCACCGGTGTCCAGCAACCCATCTCCAACACATCCAGAAGATGGCCATCCTCCAAGGGTGAGATGATCAGGCCGGTGCTCGGCACGGTCCTGATCAGATGATGAAATTGCCGTTGGATCATCTCCAGGTCGTCGAAAATGTCGGCATGATCGAATTCCAGATTGTTTAACACCAAGGTCTGTGGCCGGTAATGGACAAACTTGGAGCGTTTGTCGAAAAAGGCCGTGTCGTACTCATCCGCCTCCACGACAAAAAAGGGGACCTCACCCAACCGCGCGGAGACCCCGAAATTCTCCGGCACACCACCGATCAGAAATCCCGGATTGAGTCCTGCGTCTTCGAGGATCCAGGCCAGTAGACTGGCTGTGCTGGTCTTGCCGTGAGTACCCGCCACTGCCAGCACCCAACGCCCCTGTAAGATGTGCTCGGCAAGCCATTGAGGACCCGATGTATAGGGCAGCCCCCTGTCCAGCATGTATTCCACAACCGGATTGCCACGCGACATAGCGTTACCGACCACCACCACATCGGGGGCAGGCTGCAGATGTTCGGGCAAGTAACCTTCCATCAATTCGATACCCGCCGCGGTGAGTTGAGTACTCATGGGAGGGTAGACATTGGCGTCCGAGCCGCTGACTTGATGACCCATGGCCCGCGCCAACAAAGCGATTCCGCCCATGAAGGTGCCACAGATACCGAGGATGTGCAGATGCATTAATTGACTACCGGAAACAGCATAAAAGTGAGATTCCAGGATACCAGGGTATAGAGAACAGCTATCCCCAACCCTAGACCGAAGCGTGTGTCGAAGGTATGACGCAGGATGTGACCCATCACCACCAGGCTCCAGATGATCACTGCCAACAACAGCAGTCCGGCTTCACTGGACTCCGAATGATGACTCCAGGCCACCAGGGGCAAGGCCAGCAGACCGAGCAGAACGCCACTACCCATAAGCGCCGTAGCGGTTTGCTGAAAACGCGCCACGCTACCGTGCAGCTTGAGCCCGATGTAGAGCACAACCAGCATCAACGACACTTCAAACACGCTCTCCAGGATCGCCACCGTAATGCCAACCCTGGTCTCGGCGATCATCACCACACCTAGCACCAGGTTGAGGATCAGGGTGATCTTCAGAAGGAGGTGTGAACCATTCAGGTCCTGAGGCGCAGCCCGCAATAGGCAAAGGTCGACGAAGAAATTGAGCAGTGACTTCAAGGATTCACCCGGTTTGAACAGTAGCCGCCTATCATACCACCACATCAAGAAACGATCTCATTAGCATCTGTTGCGTCCAGACATTGCCACTTTACCACCTGCTATGCTGTCTTATTAAAGAGATTCATGCGGGATTCGATCTGGAAAGCACGCAGACCAACAGGGAACTGATCAGATGCAAGAGACAGCCGACTATCAAACTTATAGCCAACGAGTGCTCTGCCCCTGCCACGGCATGCTGCAGGTCGTCAGTCAAGAGGGAGGCATAGCGGAAAGCGTCGATGGGTATAACTGGAAACTCTTCGTCGCGGACGAGAGCATCGTCAGTCATACCGGTCTCTCTGAGGTTCGCTATGGCGATTGGAACCTCCATAAGGGTTGTTCGCGTTCCAGGATCCGCGGCACCTCGGCATCCAGCCTCATCGAAGAAACCGGAGAGCGCTTGGTCGAGGCACTCTATGCATGTGCCGCTTCTGTCCCGTTCGAACCCCTGGACTGCCACGAATACTGGCTGATCGACGAGGCGAGACAAAGGCCGCTGGCTCTTCTGGAGAGCTGCACCCGATTGGACCGCCCAGTCACAACTGACTGCCCCCACTGGCATCCGGGTGCCGCAGCAAAACGCCACTTTTCATCCACATTCGGCAATGCCGACAGCCTGGCGAACATGATCCAACAGCGGGCCGGAAGAAA
>JAAUXZ010152506.1_pt1 | contig 10573 bp, 13 predicted proteins | sample 7278131 | NCBI WGS metagenome assembly JAAUXZ01 (sample SAMN14350119, study PRJNA611818) | marine sediment metagenome | isolation source: surface marine sediment (3m) | place: French Polynesia: Moorea | collected 2018-08
AAACGTTTGACCGCCTTCATCAAACCGATATTGCCTTCCTGGATCAGATCAGCAAGGGCCAATCCGTAACCTGAGTAGTTATTGGCAATCTTGATGACAAAACGCAGGTGGGGTAATACCAGTTTCTGCGCCGATTCGATGTTGCCGTTTTCCTGTAAATCTTGCGCGAGAGCATACTCTTCCTCAGCGCTTAAGATCGGAACTGACCTTGTCGCCTGGATATAAGACTCCAGGTTACCAGTGCCGGTGAGGACCGGTAAGGTATTGCTGGTAGTTGTTAATGCTGTGCTCATCTGTGCTCCTCTGGTAGTGTTTTTAGCACTCCACGTTACTGAGTGCTAAACATTAGAACACAGGGATATCAGAAAGTTCAAGTAAATAAGCAAATATTAATATACGGGCAAAAAGTGAGGTATTTTGCCACCTTGCCAGCTATCTAGACGGGATTAAGTGCCTCATTTTGGCGCTTGATGTTGATAAGAATCTGCAGGCGGTTGAGCAAATCTTCTTCGTCGATGGGTTTGGTAATGAAATCGTTGGTACCGGCACCGAAAATCCCGGTGAAATCGGTTCTTTCATCCTCACCCGGTTCAATAGTCATTAACAATATGGGTAAGGTCAGATAATCGAGTTCGAGTTCATTGCGCACGGTTTGAATCAATTCAAATCCGGTTAGCTGGCTGGTCAACATTAGATCGGTGATCATCACATCAATCGTGCAATGGCCATTTCTTTGCATGTCCTCGCGCAAATACTCGAGCGCTTCCTGGGCTTCACGGAAATGCACGAATTCGATACCGTTTTTATTGAGAATAGAAGTAGTAATCGCGGTTGAGGTGGCACTCTTGTCGACATAGAGCACCTTTGCCGGAAGGTCGGTTTCACTACCCAGAAAATTCAGGATAAAGCTCACCAGGGTATTGTGGCCCTCGGCTTTATCAAAGAATGCAGTGACCGCGTTGGTATCCTCGGAGTCGGCGCCATTGATACGGGTTTCAGTATCACCGGAGACCACGAATATCGCGGTATCCTTGTTTTTAGGCGAATTTCTGATCTCTTCGATCAGCGCGTAACCGTCGGTGTCGGGTAATTTGATACCGGTCGTGATGATTTCAAATTCGAAACGTTTGACCGCTAACAGGGCCTCCTTGCCATTACCGCAGGCAATAATGTCGAGATCCGGCGCCTTCGCGGCAATTTCCTTGTACAGAATGGTTCTGGCGGAATCGGAAGAGTCTACGATTAACAATCGACGTTTGCTTAGCATGGTCTCAAGTCGGCTCTATTTTGTTCAGATGTTTGGCTACTGCGATCCAGGAGCCTGCCAGTCCAAGTAGGGTACTAGAAGTAACCAGAATGATAAAGTCGACGAAAGAGAAAGTCTGGAAGCCAAATTCCGACTGATATAACAAGGTCAGTTTCTGCAGCGGTGAAGCAATGCTCAAAAAGCCGATTTCAACAATCAACCAGGCCAACAATCCACCGAATAAACCATACCAGACCCCGCCATACAGAAATGGGCGACGAATGAAGGAGTCGGTGGCGCCGATCAACTTGGTGACGATAATTTCCTGGTAACGGTTCTGGATGTCGAGACGAATGGTATTCCCAATGATGAGCAAAACCGCACAGGCAAACAGTAGCGTTAGCACCAGTATCGATCGCTCAGCAATCTCCAGCAGAGTGAACAGTCGTTCCAGCCACTCGGTATCGAGTTTGGCAATTTCAACGCCGTCGATGGCCTGCAATCGGTTGAGCAGATTTTTGGCGTCGACAGTATCGATACCGCCTATTGGTTCGACAATTATCGTATGCGGTAAGGGGTTACTGCTCAGGGTGTCGATGCTTTTGCCAAACCCGGAGCTTTGACGAAAATCCTCAAGGGCCACATCACGTGACACAAATATTGTGGAAGAAACCAGCTCAATCGTCTGGATTTCTGCTTCAATGGTTCTGGCATCTTCCTCGGAAAGCGATAGCGCCATGAACAGGCTGATTTGGGAGGTCGAGCGAAACTCTGCCGAAATCGCATCGATATTTTTCAGAAAAACGAAAAAGCCCGCCGGTAGCGACAGGGTAATGCCGATAACGGCAACCGTCATGATGGTGGTTATGGGGGCCAGATAGATCTTGCCAAGGCTGAACACCAACGACTGCAGGTGGTGCATGATGTAGGCAGTTATGACGTTGGCTGTCGCGGGCCTTAGTTTTCGGGTATTCGAACTAGCCACGTTGAGGCTCCCGCACAATGCCCTGCAGATCGTCGCGAATCAGCCTGCCTTTATTCAAGGTAAGCCTTGGTTTCGCCAGTTCCTCGATCAAGCCAAGGTCATGGCTGGCAACCAGCACGCTAACGCCAACGCGGTTAAAGTCGATAAAAATCTGCATGATTTCGCGCGATAAAACCGGATCCAGGTTACCGGTAGGTTCATCGGCAAGCAGTAACATGGGTTTGTGAACAACGGCGCGGGCGATACCGACACGTTGTTGTTCACCGCCCGACAGGGTAATTGGCATCGATTTTTCCTTGTGCAGCAAACCGACCTTGTCGAGTGCAGCCCGCGTGCGTTTGGCGATTTCCTGGTGTCGGTAACCCTGGATGATCAGGGGCAGGGCAACGTTATCAAACACAGTGCGATCGAATAATAGCTGGTGGTCCTGAAAGATGATGCCTATTTTGCGCCTGATGTAAGGCACGCGAAACCGCGTGATGGTGTTGAGATTGACACGATTCAACAAAGCCTGACCCCGGGTCGGCTTTTCGATCATTGCGATTATTTTCAATAAGGTGCTTTTGCCGGCGCCGGAATGACCGGTGAGAAAGGCCATGTCACCCTCATCGAGTCTGAAGGACACTTCCTGTAGTGCCTCGTATCCACTCTGGTAACGCTTGGTGACATGCTGAAACTCAATCATCAGTCTGGAGCAGCCTCGGTTTCCAGCAGAGCTGCGACGAATTCATGATGATCAAATGGCCTGAGGTCTTCCGCGGATTCACCGACTCCGATGTAACGAATCGGTAGCTGCAACTGCTCGGCAACGCCAAAGATCATGCCGCCTTTCGCGGTACCATCCAGTTTGGTCAGGGCGATACCGCTGATATCGATTGCATCGCTGAACAATTGTGCTTGTGAAATAGCGTTCTGACCGGTGCCCGAATCGAGCACCAGCAGGGTCTCGTGAGGCGCGGTTTCATCAAGTTTACCGAGCACCCTTTTGATCTTTGCAAGCTCTTCCATCAGGTTGCTTTGCGTATGCAGGCGTCCGGCAGTGTCGGCAATCAGCACGTCTATGTTGCGGGCCTGGGCCGATTGCAGGGCATCAAAGATAACCGAAGCTGAATCAGCACCCTGTCCCTGGGCTACCACTGGAATATCGAGTCGTTGCCCCCAGGTTTGCAGCTGCTCAACCGCAGCTGCGCGGAAAGTGTCGCCAGCCGCCATCATCACCCGCAAACCCTGATCGGTAAACTTTTTTGCCAGTTTGCCACTGGTGGTGGTTTTACCGGCTCCATTAACACCCACCATGAGGATCACGAAGGGCTTTTTATCGGTATTGATTTCAAGCGGGATGGCGCAAGGCTCTAATAGTTCTGCGAGTGTGTGGTGCAGAGCACCCATCAGGCTATCGCCATCAGCCAATTGCTTGCGTTCTACTGACTCCGTCAGACTCGAAGTGATCTTCTGGGTAGCCTGCATGCCGACGTCGGCACTGAGCAATTGATCCTCGAGCTCCTCGAGCAGTTCATCATCAATCTGCTTCTTGCCAAGAAATAAATTGGCAAGTCCCGAGGACAGTTGATTGCGAGTCTTGCCGAGGCGCTGACGCAATGATGCAAAAAGGCCCTGTGGCTTTTCCGGCTCTTCTTTTCGAGACGATTTAAAACCAAACATGCATTTATCTGGATAGTCTGTTTCAGACACAATATGCTACCAGAAAGCAGTCCCACACGGGCCAGTTGATCAGTTAAATTATGGCGATTGTTGCAGTCTTCCAGCGACAGACTTACGGTCTGTTTTACAGATGCCAATGAAAGGTCATCAACCCCGCATTATTGCCGGAACCTGGCGTGGCCGGCGCTTGCCAGTATTGTCACTCGAGGGATTGCGCCCGACGCCGGACAGGATCCGTGAAACGGTATTTAACTGGCTTGCCACCGACTGTCGAAATGCGCGTGTGCTCGATTGCTGTGCAGGCAGTGGCGCGATGTTATTCGAGGCATTATCCCGCGGAGCTGCCGCTGCTGTTGCGATCGAAAAACACAAAGCAGCGGCTCACTCGCTGCTGCAAATGGCTGATACCCTGGAAACCGACAAGGTAACCGTGTTGCAAGGTGATGTGCTGCAGAAAATCCCGTTGCTTGAGGGGACTTTCGATCTGGTTTTCATCGATCCTCCCTATGCCCAGGCAGATTTACGAAGCCGTTGCTTTGCATTACTCGAGAGTCATCGGGTTTTAACTCCAGGAGCACTGATATATTACGAATGGCCCAGTGGAAGCGAGTTTGAATTACCTTCCGGGCAACTCAGCTGGTATCGTCGCAAAAAAGCGGGGCAGGTAGAATTTGGTGTGGCTCAATGGCAGGCAACTGGTTAAACTTCGGCGTCAGTTTTTGCAGGATGAGTATTAAATGAGTCGCACTGCCGTATATCCCGGTACTTTTGATCCAGTGACCAGGGGACACATCGATCTGTGTGAGCGTGCCTTGAAAATGTTTGATCGCGTGATCATCGGCGTCGCGGACAGCCAGGCCAAAAAACCGTTCTTTTCGTTGGCGGAAAGAACCGAGATGCTGGAACTTGTTTTTGCCGATTTCGATCAGATCTTGATAAGACCATTCTCTGGTTTGTTGATTGATTTTGCCCGTGACTGTAATGCTACCGTGATCGTGCGGGGGCTAAGGGCTATATCCGACTTCGAATACGAAGTGCAATTAGCCGGTATGAATCGCTCACTGGCACCGGAAATCGAGTCAGTGTTTTTAACCGCTGCACAGAGATATGGTTTTGTATCGTCCAGTCTGGTGCGCGAAATTGCGCAATTGGGTGGAGACGTTTCGGAGTTTCTGCACCCTGAAATCCAGCGGCGACTCACCGAGAAACTGGATCTGAAATAACTGCTGACGCCTGGAGTAGTATCGTGGCTTTAATGATTACCGATGAGTGCATTAACTGTGACGTTTGTGAGCCTGAATGCCCCAATGACGCCATTTCCCAGGGCGAAGAAATCTATGAAATTGATCCCAACCTGTGCACCGAGTGCGTAGGGCACTTCGATACCTCTCAATGTGTTGAGGTGTGTCCGGTGGATTGCATACCGCTCAATCCTGACGTCGTCGAGAGCAAGGATGAGCTGTGGGAGAAATACCGCCGACTCACCGGTAACGACTGAAGCGAATCTGCGGCATTAACGCCCGAACGACCGATTATTTTTGACAGGTCGGGCAGTAATAACTGGATCGTTGTGCCTGTGTAATATGTTTGATGGGAGTCCCACAGGTAAAACAATCTCCCTTGTTGCCGTAGACCTGCAGTGACTGGCTAAAGTAACCCGGTTTGCCGTCCGAGCGTGTGAAATCCTGCAAGGTCGTGCCACCCTTCTCGATTGCCTGGGCCAGCACCTGTTTGATGCAATCGACCAGTTTTTCACACATCACTCGGCTTAGACGCGAGGCTGCACGTCCGGGGCGTATTCCCGCTCTGAACAGTGACTCTGAAGCATAGATATTGCCAACACCTACCACGACCTGTGAATTCATGATCAGGTTCTTGATGGGCACCTTTCGTTTTCGACAAACTGCAAACAGATAGTCGCTATTAAACTCGTCTCCAAGTGGCTCCGGTCCGAGGTGTTTAATCAACTTGTGCTGCAGCGGATCTTCGGCAGTAAAAAGACAGGCACCAAAACGTCGTGGATCACGATAGGTCAGCGTGACGCCGTCCTGCATTTCAACTTCGATATGTTCATGGTAAAGGTTGGGTTCGTCAGCGGGTTTTATGCGCATACTGCCGGACATGCCGAGGTGCCAGATCAGATGACCCGTGCCAACATCGAATAGCAGGTACTTGCCTCGTCTTTTAATGTCATTGATGGTCAATCCGGATAATTGGGCGACTTCTGGGCTGACAGGCCAGCGAAGCCTCGCATCAAAAACAGTGGCTGTCTTAATTTGCTTGCCCACCATATGTGGACTGATTCCACGCCGGGTGGTTTCGACTTCGGGTAATTCTGGCATTTAGTTGTCTTTCGACACTTCGAGCAAACCATAATATTGACTGGCATCAAAGTGGTACTGTAGGTCGAGTGAGGGATTGGCAATGATGATATCTGGCTCTATCGATAGCAGGAAAAACTCGAAAGTTTTACCCTCAGCGCTATTGGCGATGATTCGATCGCGGGGTGCCAGATTTTTGTCCATCACCTGCACCCGATTTGCCTGCAGGGTTTGCCAGTTGTTAATCAGTAAGTTGAGTTGATCTGGACTGGCATCGGAACCCTTGTCGGCCGACCAGCTACCGTTGTCCTGTCGCCTCAATTGCTGATTGGGCAGGGTCAGGGCGTTAAACGATACCGCCGAAGGTAACAGACGGCGGTCGGCAAATCCGGCCAGTCCGCCGCTAATGAACGCCAGGTGTGCGTCCGGTATTAAAAAGACTTCGTCGTTGATGAGCACGTAACGACGTGCGCCTATATTATTGGTATCACCAAAAAGAACGCGGGTGTCATCGATCTGCAATACGGCGCGTGGGAACTGTAATCCCAGTTCATTGAGATCTATTTCACTGGCAGCGAGGCGTGAATCGGTCTCTGTTTCGGTGAGGCTGAGAATGCGCTCGATGTTGATATTGTTGGCGGGCCAGGTGACCGGCTCGACCACGAACCAGCGGTCGCTTTCTCGTCGCAGCTCGAAGCTACCGTCCGCGGTCTGAATTGACAGGGACTGCACCTGGGCCGGTTTGATGTTACTGATTGAGCGGTCTTCCTGATAACCGGTTTGCACGTTGTACTTGTTACCGATGTACGTGAAGATAATGATCAACACGATCAGGAAGTAATTAATAATCCATCGACGTGACAACATCAGCTCTTACGCCTGCGTTGCCAGATAAAAAGGCCGCTGCCGAGTAAGCCGGCGGGCAATAAAAAGAGAAAAAGGCTGCCGATTATCAACAGCTCATTACCGGACAACTCAAGCTGGGTATCGGGAGCTGGTTTTGGCGTAATAGCAATGAGCGAATCATCCTCGCTCAACCAGTTCATCAAGTTGACGCCAATATCGAGATTGGCACCATTACCCAGGTATCGGTTGGAGAGAAAATCAGCGTCGCCGGCGATGATGATGCGTTGCTCCGCTAACTCATCTGCCTCATCGTAAAAACTGCGTTGCAAGGATAATACCAGTGGCAACGGCCCCGCGATTTCGTTTTCATCGTCACCAAAGCGAATTTCTCCGGTAAGGTCACCGAGTTCGCTCCAGCCCGCCGCATTGCTATTGATAATCGGCCGAATTTGCCATTCGCTCTGTTCATTGATACTGCGTAATCCTCTGGCCTGCGGAAACAGCGACAAAGCATTGAGGTTTTGCGTTACCGGATGAAAGGGGTATTCGGCTGCTACCGCAAAATCGACGCTATCAAGCCCTAACAACTGGCTATTGGGATCAACGATCAAACCCGGCAGTAATTCAACGTCCAGTGATTCGGAAAAATAATCGAGATCTCCGCCGATCTGCTCGGGGTCGGCAAGCCACAACAGATTACCGCCCGATTCGACATACTGCTCAAGCATTTGAACTTCACCTGGTAGCAATGCAAAACGAGGACTGGCAATGATCAAGACGTCGACGTTGGCTGGCACATCAGCAGTTTCCGTCAATTGTAATGTCTGAATGCTGAATCCCTTGCTGGCCAGTTGTTGGGCCAACAAACTGTAATCATGATTGGCTTCACTGTAGGGATTTCTCTCGCCATGACCTTGCAGGAATACCAGGTAGCGCTCGCCACTGCGTAATAGTCGCTGGATCGCCTGGGTTACCCCTGCCTCGCTGACTTGCAGCAGTTTCTCGCTACGTCCCTGGTATTCAATGAGGGCTTCGCCGTCATAGCGGATGTCATTGTCTCTGAGTAACTGCGGGTGGAGATCCGGATTCAGGCTTTCGAAACTGACCCTGGTGCTAGCCATCGCATAACGCTCAAACAAGCTGGCGTAGAGCTCTGCATTTTCGTTGACCGGCGAGATGAATAGTCTGATAGATAGCGGTTCTTCAAGCACCTGCAACAGACGCAGGCTTTCCTGCGACAGGCTATTGCGTTGATTGCTGGTTAAATCCACAGAAAATTTAAACTGACTGGAGAGCCAGCCGCACAATCCAAGGAAGATCACAAATAACACAACAAAACCGGCAGACTGGATCCGCAGTTGCCAACGCATGCGAGAGTTCATCTTCACAGCAGTCTTTCCCGATCCAGCTGACGAACGGTCAGCCCGAGGAAGCCGACCACCAGAATCAGGTAGTAAGCGATATCGCTGGAATCAAAAATTCCCGCCATTAGCGCCTGGTGATGTCGAAGCAGGGAAACATAACCCAGCAACTCTCCCGTTGGGCCGGAGCCTGATCCGGCACCCCATTCAATAATCCATAACAGCAGCAAAGCGCCAAAGGTAGTGACCGCGGCAATGGTCTGATTGTCGGTGAGACTCGACAAATAAATGCCAATTGCGGCGAAGGATGCCAGCAATAAAAGCATGCCTAGCCAGATTGAAATCAGCTTTCCGGCGTCGAGGCTGGTACCCAGATAAAGCGATAGCGGCATTAATAGCAGCATGCCCAACAAGACTGCGATGAAACCCAAAATGCCGAAAAATTTACCAATCACAATATCGCTCAGTCGTAGGGGCGCCGAGAGCAGCAGGGTGAGTGTGCGATTGCGTTTTTCTTCAGCTAGACTGCGCATGGTCAGCAATGGCATCACCATCAACAAAACAACCGCTGCCATTTCCATGAGTGGCGAAACTACGATATCGGTAACACCGGGTGTGTTTTCGTAGCGTAACAATTGCGGCTGCAAAATGGCGAAACTTTCCAGCTGCGATAAAAACATGAAACCCAGAATGAGCTGGATCACCGCGAGGATGACCCAGGCCAGTGGCGAGCGGAACATTGCAGTGAATTCGCGTCGCGCGATGGTCAGGATCATTCCGCTTCGTCCATGGTCAATTCGATGAATAATGCTTCCAGCGACTGCTGTTCGGGTACCAGCTCGTAGAGCCCCCAGTTCTTCTCTACTGACAGAGTCACCAACTGGTTTACAGCGTCAGCTGTGCATACCAGTCGAAAATGGCCTTCTTCAATGATTACGGCGTCGTCAACGCCATCTATCGTCTGCAGTTCTGACAAGGCAGGTGGGCGCTGCACAGCAACCTTGATACTTTGCTCCCTATTATCATTTAACGCATCAATCGACGAGTGGTAGATGAGTTCGCCAGCGCGGATGATTTGCACGCGGTCACAGGTCGCCTGCACTTCCGGCAAGATATGGGTCGATAAAATGACGCTGCGTTCCTTGCCTATGTTTCGAATTAAATCCCTGATTTCACGAATCTGAATCGGATCAAGGCCAACCGTGGGTTCGTCAAGTATGACCACCGACGGATTATGAATGATTGCCTGGGCAATGCCGACGCGCTGCTGATAACCCTTTGAGAGATTGCCGATCAGACGCTGTCCCATGTCCATCAGGCCACATTGCTGCTTCACGCGCGCAACCGCTTCCTCTGCCTGTTGCGAAGAGAGCCGATGCAAACGAGCACAAAACGACAGGTATTCATCAACTTTTGAATCCTGGTAAACCGGTGGGTGTTCGGGTAAATAACCGATGTGTTGCCTGGCCTCCAGCGGTGCCTCGATCAAGTCATAACCAGCAATACTGATCTCGCCCTCACTGGGCGCGAGGTTGCCGGTAATCATTTGCATGGTAGTCGATTTTCCCGCGCCATTGGGACCGAGGAATCCGAGGACCTCTCCAGCATGCAGCGTGAAACTAAGCTGATTGACAGCTCGCTGATTCTGGTAGAAGCGGGTGAGATTACTAACCTGGACTAGTGCGTCGCTCATCGGGAATTCGGTAAAGAATTTTCGGCGCAAATAATACCTTACCTACGAACAGATATCAGTGATCCAGGAAAGTTCCGCGCATAAAAAAACCGGCTGCGAGCCGGTTTTTTAGTCCTGCAAAGAAGTCGCCTTACTTGATCTTGGCTTCCTTGTATTCGACGTGTTTGCGAATCACAGGATCGTACTTCTTGAACACCATCTTGTCGGGGGTGTTTTTCTTGTTTTTATCGGTGGTGTAGTAGTGTCCAGTGCCTGCAGTGGATACCAGTTTGATCAAATCTCTCATGATAAATCTCCTAGCACTTGATACCGCGCTTGCGCAGATCAGCAACCACAGCATCGATACCATTCTTGTCAATAATACGCATGCCTTTGGTTGAGACACGCAGCTTTACCCAGCGATTTTCTGATTCAACCCAGAAACGATGGGTGTGCAGATTAGGCAGAAACCGACGACGC
>JAAUXZ010009980.1_pt1 | contig 10568 bp, 10 predicted proteins | sample 7278131 | NCBI WGS metagenome assembly JAAUXZ01 (sample SAMN14350119, study PRJNA611818) | marine sediment metagenome | isolation source: surface marine sediment (3m) | place: French Polynesia: Moorea | collected 2018-08
ATCCATGTGTCAATCTTTCGCATAGGCTGCTACGGACAATGATTGTAAGGGATGGCCTGTTGAATATCCCGAATATCACCCACCGCACCTCTCCTACAGCCGGCTTCGGTTACAATCCGTGGATGCCACACGTCGTTGTCGATCCCGAGTCGAAATCGCTGCAGGAACGACCTGCACTGATCAAGACACCCCGCAAGACACGCAAGCGCTACCCGGAGGGATGCGTCTCTGTCGTCGCTTCCGTGGAAGAGGCACTCGAGGGTGCCAACGAGGCCAAAAATCTGCATCCAGCGGTGGTCTATGGCCCCTCGGTGTCATCCGAAAGCCAGCGTATCTATTACCTCGTCCGCTGGCTCTAAGATTTACGGGCAATTTCCACCTGGACCCTTGAAAGCCTGAACAACGCCCCTATCTGGTCATCAACGGGCGCCTGAATTGGGTCCGTGTACCGGCGGCTCCACGAGCGCCACCCGATTATTGTTGCTCTGAAAAAGGACAGTAAAAATGACCAGTTTTGACTTCTCCCCCCTGTTTCGTTCTGCCATTGGCTTCGATCGCCTGACCGACGCGCTGGAGTCAGCCCGTCGCATGGATACCAATGGCTACCCGCCATACAACATTGAATTGACTGGCGAAGATCAGTACCGCATCACCATGGCCGTGGCTGGCTTCAGCCCGGACGAACTGGACATCGAAGTCCGGGAAGGAAAGCTGCGAGTCAGTGGCCGCAAGACCGAAGAGGGCGAAGAGCGCCACTACCTTTACCACGGCATTGCCAACCGTAGCTTCGAGCGCGTGTATCAGTTGGCCGACCATGTCCGGGTTGAGGGCGCCGAAGTGAAAGACGGCCTGCTGCACGTCGACCTCCTACGCGAGATACCCGAAGCGATGAAGCCACGCCGCATCGAGATTCGTGGCGCTCATACCGCGATCGAAGGCAAGGCCGACGCCGCTTGAAGGAATGAACTTGGCCACCGAATTGCTGTCGTAACGAGTACCGTGAGATACGGAAATCCCCCTCCCTGCTACTCCCCCTTCATGGGGGATTTTTTTTCGGGATCAGGGCCTCAGCCTGACGTGGACGTTGGGGAATACGAACCATGACCGGACATTTGCTCGCCATCATTGTTGCACTCGTATCGACTTCCGTGTTCGCGACCTTGCCGGTGGCCGTGGAAGACGGGCCCCTGCCCAGCCTGGCGCCGATGCTGGAGCGCACGACCCCGGCCGTTGTGAATATTTCCACCAGCACCCAGGCGCGAATGCGTACGCAACCTCTGCTGGACGATCCATTTTTCCGCTGGTTCTTCGAACAACCGCGGCGCCAGCAACAACCAGAGCATCAGAGCCTTGGATCGGGCGTCATCGTCGATTCCGAGAATGGTTACGTGTTGACCAACCAGCACGTCGTGGACGAAGCGCACGAAATACGCGTCGCCCTGAATGACGGCCGAAAATTTAACGCACGGCTCCTTGGCCAGGACCCTGAGATGGACGTTGCCGTGCTGCAAATCCCCGCGGAAAACCTCACCGCCGTGAAACTCGCCGATTCACAGGACCTTCGGGTAGGAGATTTCGTGGTGGCCATCGGCAGCCCCTTTGGCCTGAACCAGACGGTGACCTCCGGGATCGTCAGCGCGCTGGGGCGTAGCGGTCTAGGCATCGAAGGCTACGAAAACTTCATCCAGACCGACGCCTCGATCAACCCGGGTAACTCCGGAGGCCCCTTGGTCAACCTGCGCGGTGAACTGGTTGGGATCAATACAGCCATACTGGCGCCGAATGGCGGCAACGTGGGTATCGGTTTCGCCATTCCGGCCAACATGGTGCGCGCAATCATGCACCAGATCGTCGAGTACGGCGGCATTGAGCGGGGAGTTTTCGGCGTAACGGTGCAGGACTTGAATGCTGAGCTCTCTCAGGCCATGGGCATGGAAGGCTCGCGTGGCGCCGTGATTGCAGCAGTTCAACCGGGTTCTGCCGCAGAGCGATCCGGACTTGCTGCCGGGGATGTGGTCACCCGCATCAACGGTCAAAGCATCGCCAATGCTGGCGATTTGCGCACCCAACTTGGCCTGATGCGCGTGGGTGAAGAATTCGCCCTGCAAATCATACGCGACGGGAACCCCCGCTTATTACGTGCCGAGATTGCGGACCCTTACGCCGGTTTCGTCCCGGGTGAGCAGTTTGCCGCAGCATTACAGGGCACCCGCCTCGGCGAGGTTCTCGACCAGTCTCACCTGGGTGAAAACCACGGCATTGCCGTCGGCAGGGTCATGCCGGACTCGCCAGCCTGGCGTCTTGGCTTGCGTGATGACGACGTCGTCTTCCAGGTGAACAGGCGCCGCATTGCGGACCTGAATGAGTTGAAGGCCGTTGCCGCACGCGGGATATGGCAGCTGAAGCTGCGCCGGGGTGGCAGTCTGGTTACACTGGTGTCGCGCTGACCGGATCGTTCGGTCGCTTTAGCCGCTCGGGCTTGCCCAGCAGATAGCCCTGCACACAGTGGAATCCGACCTGCGTTACCGCCTCTAGCATCTCTTCGGTTTCGATTCCCTCAGCGACCACTTGCTGTCCGGCATCCTTGATCAGCTCGACCAGGTGTTGGACCAGCCGACGTTGGGCCGGGATTTCCAACGCATGGACCAGAGAGATATCAAATTTCACGATATCCACCGGCATGCTCGTCAGGTAGCGCAATGAGGAATAGCCACTGCCAAAATCATCCAGGGCGATCAAGAAGCCAAGGCGACGCATTTGAGCGAGATTGTCGCGCGCTGCATCCATCTGCGTGATCAATGACGTTTCCGTCACTTCTACGATCAAACGATAACGATCACGGAAGGCAAGAAACGGTTGCAACCATTCAGTCACTTCATCGTGCACGATGCTCGGTGCTGAAAGATTGACTGATACGCCGGTACCTTCAGGAATGAGCCCCGCCTCGAGATCGGAAAGCACCTGCCTTATGACTGCCTGATCCAGGTCCAGTTCCAGATGCCGCGATTCAACCACCGGGAATATTTCACCCGGATATATCAGACGTCCGCCTCGTTCCAACCTGATCAGCGACTCGTAGTAACTGCGGCCACTGCCGCCAGTATCCCGCACCGGTTGATAGTGCATTTGCACACCTTCACCGTGAATGATGGCGCGATAGACTGCCTCATTTGCGCTTGTGGAAAAAATCCCACCGGTATCGCCAGCCATGCGAGGATCGTAGACGCTGATTGAGCGACTACCCGGGCGCTTGGAAGCGTACATGGCCATGTCTGCCTGGCGCAAAAGTTCCTTGATGGAAAAGCGCCCGTTCTCAGTCGCATCCGAAATGCCAATACTCAGTCGCACCGGCTCTTTTAGGCCCAAGTCACCAAACGGATAATTGCGTACCTCGCTCTCGCAACGGCGCGCTACCGAGATAGCCTGCGCAGCATCAACATCCTGGAGCACGCAGGCGAATTCATCACCGCCGAGGCGAAACAGCATCTCATTAGAACGTAGCGCTCGCTGCAAACAATCGGAGGCACCTTTGAGCACCCCATCACCAACCTGATGACCATAACTGTCATTGATCGCCTTGAAATGGTTAATGTCGCATAACATCAGGCGCAGACTCAGGTTGTGAGACTTGCGCTGATTGAGTCCCTGCAGCGTCTCAAGATAATCGTCGAAGGCACGTCGGTTGCGCACACCCGTCAGCGCGTCCTGGTGCGCCATGGTCCAGAGTTCCTGGTTCTTCTCATCGAGTACCGCGTTGGTTGAACTCAGCTCTTCGTGGTACTCGATGACGAACTGTTCAGCGGTGTACAACTCACTGATCTGCAACCCGGATCGTATCCTACTCAAGGTCCCCGCTAGTTCCGCGGGAGGAGCCTGCCCATGTTCCCTCAACAACCCCACGATTTCAGGGACCCTACGAATTGCACGGCCCGCAAACCGGGTAAACGTCACCACAAGGATCAAACTCGGCAACACGACCAGGACGCCCATGGTGATCAACACATCACTCACCAAACTGTCTATCAGCGCAAAACGCCGTGTCGGCAGCAATTCGAACCGGGCGCCAGCCAGTATCTCCTCGACAGTCTCAAACTGTTTATTGGAGGCGAAACTTAGGGTCTGAGGATCTATCAGGCGAAAGATGTGCAGACGCTGGACTGATGGCAGCAACCTTGCCGACAGGCCAAGGTAGCCCTGCTTTCGACCGTTCACACTGTCCCAGACGGGCACGAAGAAATGAATCAGCACATCACCCTCCAGCTGGTAATACCTCTCCTGCAAACCAACCGGATCGATCTGGTGCGGCAGCGTTTCACTTTCGATGCGGGAAAGCGCTTTACCTTCGCTGTTGTAAAGCATCAGGCTCTCGAAACGGCTGTCCAAGCCGTCCGGCCCCTGAATACGATGGGTATACCAGTACGTGAAATATGCCGGGTTGTTCAGTTGCTGAGCGATTTCGTCCCACCGGCTCAACGAGGCAACGCCTTCCCGCAAATCAGCAAGCGCCTTGTTCGCAGCACCCTGCAATTCCTCCTGGGCCCCTTCGACGTCTGAGGCATGCAATGCATCACGTGCCAGATGGTATTGCTGGTAGCTGAGTAGCGCGAAAAGCAGGTAAAGAACGACCGTCAACGCACTGAAGATCAGTGCATAGCGACTGAAGGGCAGCGTTTTTGGCTTTTGGGCCATTCTCAAAGCTAAGAAGCGTGTTCCGCCAAAAGTTCCTCCACGGCATCAAGCAAGTCAAATTCGTGCTCGCTGTCGAAGAAATGATTTGCGCCCTCAATGTTGGTGATCTGGACATCACTTGAGGTCAACATATCCCGCCAATCCTCGCGGATACGCTCGTCCGAAGAACCCAAAATAACCGAAACCTTGGGACCGGCATTTCGTAAGGCCGACAACATTTGGCCGGCATTCCACTCTACGTATGAGCGATAAGCAGCGGGGGGACTAGGGTATTTCTCGCAAAAGCCCAGCTTGTACTCACCCAGAGGCCCGGTTTGTTTGCCTTTATCAACACCGCGCAAATAACTCAGGCTAACCAGTATGCTATGTCCCACAGTCGCCTCAGGATTACTTTCCAGGTATCGGGTCATGACCATTCCACCCGCACTATGCCCCAACAACACCACGGGCTTTTGATGCTTGTCATTCAGCCAGGAGACCCAATGCTCGATTTCTGCCACATCGTCAGCCAGACCGTGAGTATGAATCGCCTCGCAATCGAGGCTCTGTTTGCGCTTGTCGATGCCGAGGGATAGCGTGGGCGATAGAACCGTGTAGCCGGACTCCGCCAGGCTCTCATGCAGCCGGCGAACAGTATAAAAATCGTGTGTCTGCAAAAACCCGTGCAGAATCAACACCACCGCAGCATCAGGCTCGCCAGACGCGTATTTCGCCGACGCAGCAATCCCCGGCCGGACCTCGGAGAAAACCAGTTCCGCCCGCGCTGAAGACACAAAAAGCAAACCCAGCAAAAGGTACCCAGCGATTGATTTCAAGCGATGAGGAGTCGTCTGAAAAGCGGGTTCACTTCGTGTCATTTGCACCTCTCCGGTTTACTTCAGCCTAGTTCTGTTTCGGCAAAATAAATAGATACTTTAAAGAAACGTTAGCAATTGCGTTGGATAACTGAGGCCGTGTCAGCAGCGAAAGGCGGGAAACAACGCGGAATATTTCCGCGTGTTTTGTAGGACAAGCCGCAATTCGCGCCAAATCGGTAATTTCCCTATTGCAGGAAAAAAAATCCCCTGCTATTCATAACGCACCTGCCGACTGACAAAAGAGCAGCACTACCGGAACAAGCCGGTATAACAAACAAAGGGATATGTAAGTGGCTTCGTACAGAGCCATTGCCGGGATACTCGACGCCCTCAAAGACCTGCTGGAAGCACGTATGGTCGGAGGGCTGGATGCAGTGCTGGAAGCGCCGGGTGTCAAACTGTTGGGGACCAGCCAACTTAATGACACGCCCTCGGGTAATGCCCTGGGTGTTTATCTGCATCGAATTTCGGTCGACCCCTTCGGCCGCAATCGCTATCTGCAACCAACCGATCCCAACCAGCCCAAACAACCGGAATTGCCGGTCAATCTGCACCTGCTCCTGATCGGCTGGAGCGACAAAGCGACCAATGAGGGCACCCTGCTGAGCTGGGGCATGCAACAGATAGGCGGCTCGCTCGAATTGGACATCTCGCATTTGGGCCTCGCCGATCCATCCTGGAATGACGGTGAGCGGGTACAACTGCAACCTGAAGAGATGAACACCGAGGACCTGCTGCGCATCTGGGATGGTCTGCCGCGAGACTACATGCTCTCCGCACCCTACCTGATCAAGACGCTGCGCCTGGAGCCGGTACCGGAAATCGAGGACGGCCCGCCGGTGACCACCATTGTGACTCCCATGGAGGCACTCTGATGAATGTCTCGGAAACCGTCATCCACCATGCAAGCGACTGGATTGACTGGATCGATGCCAGCGGAGCCCTGACCACGCAGCGCAGGATCACCGACCCACTCACGATCAACCTGCATGACACGCCGAGTGATCTGGCACTGATATCGCACAATGGTCGTTCGCGTTTGTGGCGCACCTACCAGGATGAGCTACATCTGACGGTGGCTGGCCGGGCGAGCAACGCGCAGATGAGTTACCCGGCACTTCCCGCATTCACGGTGACGGGCGAGGTGCTCGACCAACAACGCCTTTTCAACCCGCGCCGGTTCAGCCTCAACGCGGGTGATGCGGCTGGACACGTCGTGGAGCTGTACCGCTCACCAATGGGCACGCGCTTCGGAAGCGCAGGCGGCTTGCGCGGCAATGTCTGTTACGAAGACAACTCGCCTGCCTCGTGGGCCGTCCTCAGCGTCGTCACCACCCCGCTGACCGGCCTGACACTGACCTTCCGCGCGCAGGCGGATAAGCAGGGTGATTTCCTGCTGGCCATGGACAGACTGCCCGCCATAGGCAAAGACGTCACCCCCAAGCACTATACGGCGACCCTCAGTGTCAACGCACTGGCGACAGTCAGTGGCAAAGACATCGCCAATCCCGATGAATTTGTCGTGGCTGAGGTCGGGGATCCGAATCCCGACCCGCCCCCCGAAGGCGACCAACTTGCGTTTGCAACCAACATCGACCTCACCGTGTCCCCGGGCACGGTGGGCACCCTGACCAGCAAAGACCGACCGCACCTGGTCATACGCATCCCCTAAGGAGAACTCACCATGCCGGAATATCTTGCACCAGGCGTTTTTGTAGAAGAAGTCAGTTACCGCGCTAAATCCATAGAAGGCGTTGGCACCAGTGTCGCCGGTATTGTCGGCCCAACCCGCACCGGGCCACTGCGTGGGACTCCGGAGGTCGTAACCAGTTTCGCGGAATTCGAACGCGTGTTCGGCGATGTCAGCGACCTGAGCATCGACGGCTCCAACCAGCTCAACCATACCGCTCTCGCTGCACAGAACTTTTTCGGTAATGGCGGCAAGCAACTGTACGTGGCTCGCGTGTACAACGGCACCGCGGTCGACGATACCGCCAGCGCAAATTCTACCGGCGACGTGATCGTTTTCGCTGCACGCTTCCCCGGCGCAGCCGGAGACCTGACCCTCGAAGTGACTTGGCGCAGGAGCGAAAACCTGCTGCAGGGCAGCGGTAGTGACATAACCGCCAAGGCACCGATTGGGGGCGTACTGGTCGCCGGCTCAGCGGCCGAGGTGACCTTCCCAGAGGCCACTGACCTTTCCGGATTCCAGGCGGGCTGGGATGCCATCACCTCGCTGAAAGGCACCCTCAATGCGGACGGAGACACGCTGAGCGTCAGCGCCGCCCTGAACGACGATGTGGATACGGATGTGGATATGGCGCTGTCCGAACTCGATGGCTTCGACGCCAGCTTGAGCATCATGACCTTCGACCTGGACGCACTCAGCGGAGGAGAGGTGATCTTCAGCGCAGGTAACATCGGCGTGGAACCCACCGGCATCAACTCCCTCAGTGCCCGCCTGCCGGCCGATCCGGACAAGCGCAGTGACCAGCTCAGCCAGCCGATTTCCGCGACGCTTGGTGCGGGCAACGTCTATGAAGCGCTGTACGACATGTTCGATGCAGACGCGATCAGCGACCCTGACCCCATCTCTGGTGTGCGCTACCTGATCACCCTCAGCGGTGGTGGCGATGGCAGCGCCCCGACCGCTACCGATTACGCGGGGGAAATCGATGAAGTCAATGGCAGCACCGGTCTGGCGGCCTTGGCTGAAGTGGAGGACATCAGCATCGTCGCCACCCCGGCGGCCGCTGCAGACGCCACCAACCACCAGGGCATCGTGCTCGAGGTACAGAAACACTGCCGCAAGATGCGCTACCGCGTCGGCATCGTCGACAGCCAGAAGGACATGTCGATTTCAGAGATCCAGAACTTCCGCTCGCAGTTCAGCGACGATCGCCTGGCGCTCTACTACCCCTGGGTCGTCAGTGCCGATCCTCGCGGCATCGCCAACACCATCGCAGTGCCTCCATCAGGCTTTATGGCCGGTATCTACGCGCGCACCGACGTAGATCGCGGGGTACACAAGTCACCGGCCAACACCCCGGTATTCGGCGCCCTGCGCTTCAACCAGAACATCAACAAGTTCCAGCAGGAACTGCTCAACCCGATGGGCATCAACTGCCTGCGCTCCTTCCCCGGCCGCGGTCACCGCGTGTGGGGCGGTCGCACCCTGGCGGGTGACCCCGAGTGGAAATACCTCAACGTACGCCGTTACTTCCTGTTCCTCGAACGTTCCATCGAGAAAGGCACCCAGTGGGCCGTGTTCGAGCCGAACGGCGAGGCGCTTTGGGCCAACGTGCGCACCACCATCGATGACTTCCTGTTCAACGAGTGGAAGACCGGGCACCTGCTCGGTGGCGACCCCAAATCCGCGTACTTCGTACGTTGCGACCGCAGCACCATGACCCAGAACGACATCGATAACGGCCGTCTCGTATGCGAAATCGGCGTAGCGCCTCTACGTCCCGCCGAGTTCGTGATCTTCCGTATCGGTCAAAAGACCGCCGACGCCTAATTTGGATTGAACAAGGAGAATACCCATGGCCGTTTTTCGTGAAACCCCCTATTCCGCGTTCAATTTCCTGGTCGAGCTCGAAGCCGGCCAGGGCCAGGAAATCGTTGCCGGTTTTTCCGAGGTCTCCGGGCTGAACGCCGAGATCACCGTAGCCGAGTATCGCAACGGCAATGCCGCCGTGAACTATGTCACCAAGGTGCCGGGCATCAACAAGTCCGGCGACGTTACTCTCAAGCGTGGCGTGATCGGTGCTGAGAATATCTGGGCCTGGCTCAACGAGACGCGCACCGCGAACCCTGCGGTTAAACGCAACGTGGTGATCAAGTTGCTTTCCGAAGATCGCTCCGAGACCGTGGTCGAGTGGAAGCTGCGCGGTGCCATGCCGATCAAGTGGACAGGACCTACCTTGACCGCCAAGGGTGGCGGCGATGTCGCGATGGAAGAGCTTGTCCTTTCCGTGGAAAGTATCGAGCAGGAATAAGCCGGTAGCCGGGTAAGCTAACGTGTCCATTACCCTTGCTGACGCCCGCATTCGTCTTGATGCAGAGCCCGCCAGGCAGCTTCGGCCTGCTCTGGAAGTGGCCATGCCCGGCCACTGCCCGGGGCGGGCGAACTGGTCTTGGCTGCTCGACCAGGCTCGGTTGGTCGAACAGATCGAGCTGGCAGGCTACCACGACCAGCTGGAATTGCTGCGCCGGTATCGAGCCGGCGATGTGATACCCGCCGAAACCGATATCGCGGCACTGACCCTGCTACAGGACATTCCGCTACCACTGGAATCCCTGTCACAGTTCAACGCCGTGTTCCCCGAGGCATTTACCACCGGAGCACGCTACCGCAGCCACCTCGCCGGTAATGCAGCCTGGTTGCCAATGGCAGTGCGCGACTTCTTTGCTGGCACCCAGGGAAACGGGCCGCAACGCCTCTGGGTCATTCCCGTTTCCGAACGTGCGCAGCAGGAAGGCTTTCTGCCCAGTCCGCGGACTGATTGGGCCAACAACCAACTGGTCGGCGCATTCGACCGTATCCTGGGGCTTCCGGATGTCGGTCTGATTGCCCTGCCAGACCTGGAGCGCCTGCAAATCCCCGCCGACCTGCAGGACATTCCCCGGCTGCGTTTGCCCAATCCGGCCCCCGCGTTTCTGCCCTGCAGCAGTGAATACGACGACACGCATCGTGAGCGCCGAAATCCCGAGGAAGTCCCCAGGCCACCCGAACCCAGGGACTTCATCAAAACCTTGCACGCACTCGCCGCAAGCATTGCGATGCACCGCCCCGACATGCACCTGTTGCTCGGTATGCCGTTCGACAGTGAAGGGAAAACCGAGAGCCCGCGCATTGCACCGGATGACCTGGAATAGCTGGGCAACTACCGCAAAGATGAACGTGGCGTCCACCTGCGACGTGTGCAGCTGACTTTACCCTACCTGCGATCAGCCCGCCAACTGCTCAGGTCCGCGGCCGGTGTGATCGCGGCAGAGATGGCCAAGCGCACCCGCCAG
>JAAUXZ010061903.1_pt1 | contig 10567 bp, 11 predicted proteins | sample 7278131 | NCBI WGS metagenome assembly JAAUXZ01 (sample SAMN14350119, study PRJNA611818) | marine sediment metagenome | isolation source: surface marine sediment (3m) | place: French Polynesia: Moorea | collected 2018-08
CCGATCGTGGCGCCGATTCTGCTGATGGACCCCTCGGCCAATGTCACCGCGGTCTGGCTCGGGGTCATGGTGGGAATGAATATCCAGACCTCGTTCCTGACCCCGCCCTTCGGATTTGCCCTGTTCTATCTGCGCGGGGTGGCGCCGGCGATCGTCAAAACCCTGCAAATCTATAAAGGTGCCATAGCTTTTATTGCGCTGCAGCTGGTGGGCCTGGTGATCGCGGCATCGTCACCGTCGTTGGTGAATTATCTGCCCAACCGTGCCTACCTGACCTCGGATACCGCGCCGCCGCCGAATAATCCGCGCCTGCAAGGCTGCCTGGAACCGATGGTATTCGCCGACTATCGGGCTAACCAGGTTGATATCGAGCAGGCTATTGAACGAGTGTCCGCAGTGGATATCGGTTATCTACCTGATAACTACCAACAAAACCTGCGCGACAGCTATCGCCAGATGAGCAAGGTGTTTACCGAGGTAGACAAGGTGGAAACCGCTACCAGCGCATTCCAGGATTACCAGGTTGAATATGAACCGATTCATCGCGAGAGCCGCGCATTGCAGCGGCTGATCCGCAACAACAATAAATCGATCGAGGAATACGAGCAGGAGATCGACTCGCTGCGTTTCTCCGGTCAGCCGGATCAGGATGACATCGACGCGCTGAACGCCAGGATTGCCGATCTGACGGCGGAAAATCGGGCCATTGAAGACCAGATCCCGGAGCAATGGGAAGCTGCGCGTAAGCAATACCTGGAATTGGCGAAGCAGGAAAAAATCGCCCGCAATAAATACCGGCGGACGGTGGATGACAGCTACCAGGTGGTGAGAGATACCCTGCAGATGGTCCGGTCGAGTACTGCCCTGGCTGACTTGAAACCGGCGATCGAGGAGCTGCACCAGGTGATCCGCGAAGCGGAGATCGAGGACGCGATAGAACAGATCAAGCAGCTGGAATCTGATCTCTCCGCGATCAAGAATGCACATCCGATTAAATCCAAGTTGTCCAGGGCGCGGCGTGCGTTACAACGTGAGCAGAATCGCGATAAGGCCGTCGGTGAATTGATTCAGGGCCTGGAACAACTGGATCAGGAAGTCAGCTGGCGCTCGCGGGCGGCGCAGGATTATCTGCCCCAGCTTGAACAGTTCAATGCAACGATCAAGGGCAATATCGGTTTGCGTATGCAAAGCCGGATAAGTGTCGAGCAGGCAGAGGCCGTCGCCAGCTGCCTGGCCGAGCATAAAGATATCTCACTGGCATTCTGATTCTGCCGTACGCCATCTCTGCCCTGATTGCCCCCTAGCATGAAACTCGCATTAATTATCGTCGCCAGTGTTACCTTGCTTGGCTTAATCCTAATGTTTTTCACCGCCGATAAACCGGTTACCCAACAGGCAGTGAATTTACCCTGGCAGATCAATCTGGATGACCCTGAGCACAGCGAGGTGTTTGGCATCGAGCTCAACAAGACCACGCTGGAACAGGCCAGGCAGCATTTTGGCAAACTGGAGGGGATAGGTTTGTACCGGGATCCAGAGGGTCATTACAGTCTGGAAGCCTATTTCGGCAAGGTCACGCTCGGCCCGTTTTCCGCCCGCATTATTGCCAACCTGGCGGCCCCCCAGGCTGCCTTGGAGGAATTGACTGGGCATACGGTGAAGCGGGTCAAAACCGATGATGGCAGCCTCAGGTGGACCCTGACCGAACAAAAACAGGCTGAACAGGGTTTGCGCCAAATCCAGTCGCTGACCTATATCCCGGGGTATAGCGGGATGGATGCTGATTTCATCGAACAAAGATTCGGCCTGCCCAGTCGACGTAAAGCTATCGATGAGACCACCGAGCTGTGGTTCTATCCGGAGCTCGGGTTAAGGGTCATGGTTGACAGTGAGGGCAAGGAAATGTTTGAGTACACCGTACCCGCACAGTTTGAGATGATTCTGGGAGATCGCTAATGTCTTTGTCCGTCGCCATCATCGGTGCCAGCCACAAATCGCATCGTTTTGCCTATAAAGCACAGCAGTTGCTGATGCAGAGAGGACATACGGTGTTTCCGGTATCTGCCAACGGCCGCAGCATTCTCGATGTGCCCGGCTATAGCTCGGTACGCGACATAGCGCAAGCGGTGGATACGGTCACCCTGTATGTCAATCCGCAACGCCATCAGCCACTGCTGGAGGATATACTCGCACTCAAACCACGGCGGATCATCTTCAATCCCGGTACCGAGTCAGCCAAACTGGAACAGACTTATGCCGAGGCTGGAATCCAGACCCTAGAGGCCTGTACTCTCGTGATGTTACAAACCGACCAGTTTTAATTCGATTGCTGACACTCGGACCAATCCTCGCCATCAATTAGGGTCGGCAGCCGGTTTAACGTTATACTCAAACCTATGTTATTGAAATTCTTGCCATTGTCGACCCTGCTGCTGTTGTATCTGCTGGTTACGCCGGCCCAGGCGCGCCCGGTCGAAACGCAGAAGTGGACGGATAAGTACGATCGCCATTTCAAGAAATATTCCAAGCGCTATTTCGGGCCGCATTTCGATTGGCGCTGGTTCAAGTCCCAGGGCATCGCCGAGTCCAACCTGAAACCCAATGCTGCGAGTCCGGTAGGCGCGCAGGGCATCATGCAGATCCTGCCATCCACCTTCGAAGACATTCAGAAAGAAAACCCGACTTTTCTCGCCCTCAAAGACCCGCGCTGGAACATTGCCGCGGGCATCTTCTATGACCGCCAGCTGTACCGTAAGTGGCGCAAGCCGCTACCCAGCGATGAACGGTTGTTCCTGGCATTCTCCAGTTACAATGCGGGTTATGGTCGGGTGTTGAAGGCGGTTAAACGGACGCGCAAGGATGATTATTCCTGGACCGAGGTAAAACAACACCTGCCCTCGGAAACCAAGGGTTATGTCGCGCGGATTGCCTCATTGATGGATACCAGTGATCGCCATCGTTCGAGTAAATTACGCTCACTGCTCGAATTGTTTGAGTAAGGTCAGCACTACTCCAGCGGGTAGATACCGGCCGGTTTGCTGATCAGGCTGCTGAAAATCCACGCGGTCTTACCCGTGCCGGTAATGCCCACATAGGTCCAGCCACCCTCCTGTTTGAGCGGAATCACCGCATGCCCGCGTTCGAGTACGGCAACGACCTGGTAGCTTGTCGCCGGGCCACGCCGGGTGTTGGCCTTGTCGACACTGACCTCGAGGGTCTCGCCGAGGACTGACCAGTCGGTCTGCAACAGCAACTGGAAGGTCGATTTGGCCAGTTTGTCATCACCGGCCAGAATATTGGACAGGGTCTCCTGGGCCTGGAGATGACCTTTCAGAGCAGCCGAGATGTACCAACCAAGCGCTATCGCACTGTTTTGTTCGACGCCCTGACCATTGGCATACAGGTCACCAAGGGCGAAATGGGCGTCGGTAAAGCCGCTGGCGGCGGATTGCAACCACCAATAAAGCGCGGTTTCATCATCAATACGTAAACCGTAGCCATTATGATACATCCAGCCGATATTGAATTGCGCCTCGCTATCGCCGGCCTGGGCCAGGGGCTGCCAGATGCAGAAGGCAACCGCATAATTGCCCTTTTGCATGGCCTCGCGGGCATGCAGATCGAGGGTGGTATTCTGCTCGGCCGGGTCGGAAAACATCTGCGCCGACAGCGAAAAACTGACCAGTAAAAGTAGAATTAATGAGCTTATCTGACTAGTGGGTGGTTTTGTCAGACCTGAGGTAAAGTGATAAATTTTGTTAATCATTTCTTTCAAAAATTGGCTACAAGCACTTGAATTTCCGATATATCTGCTAGTATCAATGTATAGATATCTGAATTTTTCTTTTTTTCTGGTGGGTTATTATCACCGCTACCGGAGCTTTTGAATAGCCTTGTGGGTATTAAAGCGCTACCTGCAGCGGTCAGTTATGCGAATCTGTATGCTTGTAAGCTTACAGCTTATTTTAATTTTTAGGATTTTCCAGTGCCTGTTCAACAGATCGATAGCTATAAAAAAACCATGAGTATGTCTTTCGATAATGACAAGACAGAACAGGACTATCATGACTTCCAACACAACCGTGGGCGCAGCAGCAGTATGTACGCGCTCGCTATTCTCGCCGTCATCAACTTTATCTTCGCTTTTCTCGAGCACTGGATTCTCGGCGTCAAGACATCGATCCCGCTCTATGGCTACCTGGTGGTCGGACTTATTTCCCTGGGTGGGGTGCTGTTCAGCTGGTTGAATACCAGCAACCAACTGCTGCAAGTGCGGGTGCTGGTTCCGGGTGCCTTGACCCTGCTGGTCCTGATTACCGCGGTCTCGCTACAGGATTATCGCATCTATCATGCGGCGGAAATGGCGTTGCTGGCGATCTGGATTGGCAGTCTGAATGTACTGAGCCTGCGCTTATGCGCGATGGTAGCGATGGGGGCACTGGTTGTATTCAGCGGCTCAGCTTACCTGTTTGGCGGAATATCCGGTCTCAAGCTACAAGGATTGTTGGCACTGATGCTTGCCGCTCTCGCGATGACCCTGTATGTGTCCTATATCCTGGAGCGTCTGCGCCGTATGCTGTTTCTCAGCAACAGCGCCTTCAAAGATATGTCCAGTCGTCAGGAAAACTGGGCCTTCGCCCTGATCGATCTGGATGCAGCGCTGAACGGGATCCGCGATTTTCGGGCGTTGATCATGCGCATGATGGAAAATTTGCAGTCGGTGATTGAATATGACTCCTATGTATTGACCGCGCTGGAGGGTAAAGGACCCAAGCCGGAAGCGGACGAGGTCGATGGCGAACTGTTTGCAAACGAGGACGGGACGCTGTGGACGGAGGAACTGCTGTCCAAGTTATCCCAGACCCGGCAATCCGCGGCCAGCACCGAATATGAGTCGAGCAAGGGATTTCTCGGCCGCGACAAGCAATCTTTATCCTACTTTCGACTGGATATCCCGGTATTCAATGACTCCTCGTTGATTGGCGTGATCAGCCTGCGTCGCCGTTCGGAACCTTTTGACGACCTCGATATGACCGCCAGTGTCAGTATCACTTCCCAGGCGATGCTGATTTTCAACCGCACCAAGCAAAATTCGCTGCAGGTGTCCAAGGGTATCCAGCAAGCCAAACAACAAGCTGCCAAACAGGCTGCCAAAGAGGTCGCCAAGCAGGCTGCCAAACAGGCGGCGGTGCAAAGCATGCCCGCGGTCGCCAATGCCGGCGCCGAGCAGACCGTGACTACCCAGACCACGCAACCGATGCAGCCGGAAGAGCAGGTCGCTGGCGCGGTACCGGCCAGTAACAGCCCGGATTATGTCGATGATGATATGGATATCACCGATTACACCCATGCCAAGCAGGCCAACGGAGGTGCGCAGGAAGACATCACCGTAGTGCCCAAGGAGATGCTGAAAAAGATCCAGGATGATACCCAATCCGCGCGCAAGAGCATCACCCTGTTGAGCCGGGAGAATGCTGACCAGATCGCGGTCGACCGGTATCGCACCGCTGCGGTTGAGGGCGAGCCGTTATCGGTGCTGTTGGTCGAGGTCGATGGGTTGTCGTCGATCCGTGAGAAGGATGGAGACAAGGCTGCCTATCGGGTGTTTGCCGGCATCGTCAAGTATGTATTCAGCAAGGTCGACCGGGAAAGCGACGTGCTCGGTCGTTATGGCCAGAATGGTTTCAGCGTGCTGTTGCCGCGCGTGGATATGAATGCGGCGGAGAAATTCGCTGAATCGATTCGGGAATATGCCGATGGCGCCAGTTTCAAAACCCCGGTAGGTCAACGCCGGGCAACCCTGAGCATCGGTGTGGCGGCGATCACCGATGAAACCGGCAACTACGATTCCATGGTCAAGCGCGCCGATATGGCCTTGTTCGTGGCCAAGAAAAATGGCCGCAACTGTGTCAAGGTAAGGCTCTAATTCCCTCCTTTTATGGTCGGTGATTTTGTCACTGACAGTATGCCTGCCAGGTCTTATACTAGGGCCTTTCCACTAGCGGAGTTTCCTCATGAAAAAGAATGTCGGTACGATTGATCGTGTCATCCGTGGACTGGTAGGTATTATCGCCATCGCGGCTTTTGCCCTGGGCATGTTGCAGGGCACCCTGGGGATCGTTGCCCTGGTGGTCGGAATCGTGTTGGTTGGCACCGCCGCGATTGCCTGGTGCCCTCCCTATTCCATGTTGGGTATCAATACCTGCGGCACCAAGCAGGCTGAATAGCGATTTCTACTTATTTACCGGCGGCACCTGCTGGGTGTCGCCCGGGTTGCTTTCCGGTTGCCGATTGCATGATCTATGCTGATCGGTCAAGCTGGATTTTTTAATCTTCACTAGCATGAAACAAATCGTCGACTGGAGCGCGTTCTGGGAGCAGGATCGGCTCGATTTTCACCAGGGCCAGGTCAATATCTATCTTCAGCGCTTCCTGCCTCAATTCGAGCTTAAGCCTGGTGATCAGATCTTTATGCCGTTATGCGGCAAGGCGTTCGATATCCTGTGGTTGGCCCAACAAGGCTACCAGGTTGTTGGCGTGGAGCTGTCACCCATCGCGGTCGAATCATTCTTCGATGAATCCGGATTGGATTACCGGCTTGATAAGCTGGGCAGCTTCAGCCGTTACCGGGCGCCCAATATTACCCTTTATCAGGGTGATTTCATGCACCTGCAAGCCGAGCAACTGGCTGCCTGCAAACTGGTTTATGATCGGGCCGCGATTGTTGCGATCGAGGATTTCAATCGACCCTCATACAGTCAGCATATGCAACAGATTATCCCGCCATCCACGCCGATGCTGGTGGTGACCCTGGATTACGATCAATCCATCATGACCGGCCCCCCCTTCTCGGTGCCGCTAGACGAGATCCGTCGGTTGTACCAGGCGCATTACCGGATCGACATCCTGCATAGCAGCGAACAGATAGATGAGCGACCACGTTGGCGTAACAACGGTCTGGATTCGCTGATCGAATCAGCGTTGTGTCTGGACCCGATCAGATGATGCTGCAGGGACCATTGCACAAGATGCATACGCAACTGGCGCAGCCGGTCGAGTATCGACTGCGGCTAGGGGATGCCACGATCGATCTGCATCAGCAACTGGATAAAACCCTGCGCCTGACCTGGCAGCAGCGGATCAACTGCATCCATTGCGGCCGCGAGACCAACAAGAGTTTCAACCAGGGCTTTTGTTATCCCTGTTTTCGCTCGCTGGCGCAATGCGATATCTGTATCGTGGCACCGGAAAAATGCCATTACGATCAGGGCACCTGCCGTGAGCCGGAGTGGGCCCTGCAGCATTGTATGCAGGATCATCATGTGTATCTGTCCAACACCTCCGGGGTCAAGGTCGGTATTACCCGCTACTCACAACTGCCCACGCGCTGGATCGACCAGGGTGCGGTGCAGGCACTGTCGGTGATCAGGGTGTCCCAGCGCTATCATGCCGGGCTGGTGGAAACCGCCTTCAAGCCTTTTTTGAGCGACAAGACCAACTGGCGCAGCATGCTGAAAAATGAATACCAGCAACAGGACCTGCACCGGGTTTTTGCTGAGGTGTGGCCGCAGGTTGCCGCCAGCCTGGAGCCGGGGCTAATGAGCGATATCAGCCTGATTGCCGATAGCGAAAACATCCAGTCGATCAGTTATCCGGCACTGCATTTCCCGGACAAGATCAGCAGTTTCAACCTGGAGAAAACTCCGCAGGTAGAGGGCAGGCTGATTGCGATCAAGGGTCAGTATCTGCTGTTCGATAGCGGGGTCATCAATATCCGCAAATATGCGGGGTATCAGGTCAGCCTGGAGGTTTTATCGGCTTAACAACAGGCCGTCTGTGGCTGACTGCCAGCCTCAGTGGAGGCGAATTTTCGGTTGCTGCAGGGAGTAATGTTCGATGACTTTTTGGACTTCCGGTGGGAATTCCAGATTATCCATCTCCTGCATGCCTTCGCTGAAAAAGCCCTGGGCATCCTGGGGCAGGAAAAAAATGAATTCATCGAACACTTTTTTCATCAGTTCGATATCGTGGGTGCGGGTGGCGACGATACAGCGGTTGATCAGCAGCAGGCGCCAGGGGCGATAAAGATCGGTGGTTTGCAGATCGTGCTTGATTTCCTGTGAGCAGGCATCGACCACCATACTCATCAATTCGACCAGGGCGATCAGCGACTGCTTCTCCTGCATATTATTGGCGGAATGGGCAAAGGCGTTGACCACCGGCTCGATATGATTGAGCTGGCCCTGGAATTTGATCACCCAACGGGCAAAGATCAGGGAGATCTGCTCAATTTCGCGGCGTTTATGCGGCAGGTCAAGCTTCTCCATCAAGTCGATCATCTGCAGGATCAGGGTGAATCCGTGCTCCCCGATCTCGGTGGCTTCCGAAGTACTGATCAAATGGTCATCATCGGCCTGCTGGTTGATCGTTTCGGCAATATCGAAGAACTGTTCGAAGGCGTTGATCAGGCGATCAAACGCACGTTGATAGCTTTCATCGAAATACACCTCGAGCTGAGCGGGCAGGCGCTCGAAATAATGGCGGGCATCGGTCAGGGAGGCGAGCATCGGCATCAGGCAATATCCAGTTCTCTGGCTTCTTCCCGGGATAACAGGCGTTCCTCGATGACCCGCCATTGATCATCGTCCTCTTTCGCCAGTAACACCTCGATAGGATTGGACTCGACGGTGCCATCATTGGTGTGGATGGTTTCGTTGGTCAGGAACTTGACCCGGTTAGCATCACTATCGCGAATCTTCAGCCCCTGGTAGCTGGTCTGGTCGATCAGCTTTTCACTGAATTCATACTCGCACTGTGAGTACCAGTCGGCATAACTGATCACATCGTAACCCGGCACACCCAATACCTTGACCTGTTTCGAGATCAGGTTCATGTGCGCAGCGTGGTCGTAATCCTTAATCGTCTGGCAACAGCTGTCCATCCAGTGCTGGGCTATTTGTTCTGCGTCGGTCATCGTCATTTGTGGATTATCCAATATATAATTTTAACATAGCATAAAGTAGGGGTTTTCACCGGCAAGTCTAGAGGGATTTGCCAATTCGCCGGATCAATCCCGGGCCCTGAAAAATCAGTGCCGAGTACAACTGAATCAGGCTTGCACCCAGTTCCAGCCTCAATCTGGCCTCGGCCGCGGAGCTGATGCCTCCAGCCGAAATGATGGGTAACTGGTCGCCCAGTTGCTGATGAAACAGGTTGAGGATGCTGCGCGATTTTTCGGTCAGCGCGTCACCGCTCAGTCCGCCTGCTTCAGCGGCCAGCGGATGTCCGGCCACGGCACTGCGGTCGAGCGTGGTATTGGTCGCGATCAGGGCATCGATCTGGTAAGTCAGCAGCAATTCGCAGATTGGGGCAATGGCCTGGTTATCAAGGTCCGGTGCCACTTTCAAAGCGATCGGGCGGTCAACCTGGTGCTCATCCTGCAGTGCCTTGCGGGTTTCCAGGATTCCGCCCAGCAGGGTTGCCAGTGCTTCCTCCGATTGCAGCTTACGCAAGCCCGGGGTATTCGGCGACGAGATATTGATCGTGATGTAATCGGCATCCAGGTATACCTGCTGTAATGCGAGCCGGTAGTCGTCGAGGGCCTGGGTCACCGGGGTGTCTCGATTCTTGCCGATATTGATGCCGAGGATGAAATCGCGCTGTGGCATGCGCTGCACGTTCTGCAATAGTTGGCCGACACCCTGGTTATTAAATCCCATGCGATTGATGATGCTGCGCTGCTGGCGCAGGCGAAACAGGCGCGGTTTCGGGTTGCCAGGTTGCGGACGCGGAGTGACCGTACCGACCTCGATGAAACCGAATCCCAGGCGGCTCAAGCCCGGTAGGTATTCTGCATTCTTGTCCAGGCCGGCGGCCAGACCGATCGGATTGGGAAACTGCAGCCCCATGACCTGACGTGGCTTGTGAATCTGCGGTTTGGGTAGCAGGTAGCGAAAGGTATTGAGCAATTCCAGGCTGGTATCGTGGGCAGTTTCCGCGTCCAGCGTAAACAACAGCGGTTTAAACAGGGAATACAGCATGCTGGCTAGTTATGGTTATGATTGATCCGGGACCTTTATAGGTATTGTTGCAGTTGTGGATAATGTTGTAAGTCCTCGACGTGATCAATATCTCTTAATGGATTCATCACATGGCTGGAGATGCCGAGTTGCATGGCGATGTGCAGGGTTTGCTCTAGCACCCGTTCGCTGCTCCATTCGATATCGCGGAACAGCTCCGGGGCGATATAGTCGTGGGCGGCGATCAGCACATAACCGCCATCGAGGGCCGGGATCAATACCAGTTCATGGTCATCCAGCCTCGCCTCGACCTTGCGCAATAATGACGGGGTCAGTTCCAGGCAGTCGGCGCCGATCAGGATCACCTTGTCATAGGATGGTTGGTCAAGCTGCGATGACATCGCATGATACATCCTCTGCCCCAGATCGTCGCCCTGTTGGTAATGCAGCCGGTCCGCCGGCAGCAACTCGAGCTCGCAGGGACTGCTCAGCCATAGCTGACTGGGGAACGCCGATGCCGCCAGTAATGCCAGGTTGTGCTGCAGGCA
>JAAUXZ010002327.1_pt1 | contig 10566 bp, 10 predicted proteins | sample 7278131 | NCBI WGS metagenome assembly JAAUXZ01 (sample SAMN14350119, study PRJNA611818) | marine sediment metagenome | isolation source: surface marine sediment (3m) | place: French Polynesia: Moorea | collected 2018-08
GGTCTATTGCCTGTCCACCGGCCATGCCTCTTGATCCCGAGGCCTGGGTCAGGGTATTGATGATTTCCAGCCGGGTGGCGGCATCATGGGTCATTGTCGGGTCACTACCCAGGATATGGAAGGCCAGTGCCTGCAGGGCATCTCCGGCCAGGATAGCAGTGGCCTCATCAAATGCCTTGTGATTGGTGGGCTTGCCTCGGCGCAGGTCATCATCGTCCATGGCGGGCAGGTCATCATGGATCAGTGAATAGACATGGATGATCTCCACAGCAGCAGCAGGGCCATCGACCTGTTCTTCCCCCGCCCCGGTCACCCGTCCAGCGGCATAGGCAAGCAGGGGGCGTATGCGTTTACCACCGCCCAGGACCGAATAACGCATGGCCTCATGCAGGCGTGCGGGGGCGATTTCGGATCCTGGTAGCCAGCGATCGAGTACACTTTCAATCCGCTCCTGGTAGACACGGAAGAGTTGCTGGGGATCAGACGAGGTCATTCTGATCGAAATCCTGTTCTTCACCCTGCTCAGTGAGTATGCGGACCTTCTGTTCGGCTTCTTTGAGTTCTTGCTGGCAGTCGCGGGTCAGTTTGACGCCTCGCTCGAATTCCTTAAGCGACTCTTCCAGCGAAAGGTCACCTTCTTCGAGGCGGGTTACCAGTTGCTCCAGCTCTTCAAGGGCCTGTTCGAAATTGAATGGATCGTCTTTTTCTGTCACCGGAAATAACTCCCTGAGACTAGGTGGATATTATTCGTTGATCGTAACACTACTTTTACACCCCAGGGTCGTCAATCGATGAATACCAGGCTCAGGTCAGGCCAGTAGGTGATGATCAGAACCGCGCCAAGCAGGATAAAGAAGAAAGGCAGGGTAGCCCTGTACAGTTCCATGACTGGCTTCTCAAAACGATAACTGGCAATGAACAGGTTCATGCCTACAGGGGGAGTGAAGTAGCCCAGCTGCATATTTGCCAGGAACACCAGGCCAAGATGCACGGGGTGTATGCCATAACCGGCAGCGATGGGCAGGATGATGGGCACGATGATGATAAGGGCCGAGAAGATATCCAGTATCATGCCCAGTCCCAGAAGGAAGATATTCAGGAGGATCAGAAAGGTCCACTTGTCATCGATATGGGCTCGAATCGTGTCGAACATCCTGCTGGGAATATCGGCATCGATCATGTAATTGGTTGAGGCCAACGATACGCCGAGGATGATGATGATTGCACCGACCATCACCATGGCCTCGCGGATGATGCGTGGCAGGTCCCTGAACAGGACTTCGCGTTTGATCAGTACCTCGACGATCAGGACATACATGACCGTTACTGCCGCGGCCTCTGAGATCACAAAAAAGCCACTGTAGATGCCACCCAGAATCAGGAAAGGCAGGGGTAGCTCCCAGGCTGATTCTTTCAGAGCGGTGAGGATCTCACGCCAGTCGAATTCTGTTTTCAACTGTCCGGGTGGTTGTTTCCACATGCTCCATGCTGACAGCAGGCCGACCATCAGGAGCCCAGGCAGGATCCCGGCAAGGAACAGGTCATCAATGCTGACGGGTTGTTCCGTCCCTACCTGCTGGGCTACTACCCCGTAGAGAATCAGCGGTAGTGAGGGTGCAAACAACAGGCCAAGGCTCCCAGACGTGGTGATCAGGCCGAGATTGAATTTATCCGGATAACCAGCCTGTTTCAGGGCCGGGTAGAGCAGTGCGCCAAGGGCAACAATGGTAACCCCGGAAGCACCGGTAAAAGCAGTGAACAGGGCGCAGGCGATCAGGGATACGATGGCCAGGCCGCCTGGCATCCAGCCCATCAGGGCGTTTGTAATACGGACCAGGCGTTTAGGTGCCTGACTTTCGCCTAGCAGATAGCCGGCCAGGGTAAACATCGGGATGGCCAGCAGAACTGGCATCTCTGCCAGCCTGAAGATCTCGATGGCAATGACCTGAAGGTCGATCTCTTCCGAATGAAAACCCCAGATTGCGCTGCCGCCGATAATGGCAAACAGCGGGGCACCCAGCAGGGCGATGATGATGAGGATAACTGCAATGATCATTCGGCCCTTTTCCTCAGGGCTTCAAGTGTCCAGCAGATCACCTCAAAGACATAGCGGATGGCAATCAGGCCAAAACCCAGCGGGATGATCAGTTCAAGTATCCAGGCGGGGATACCAGAAAAGGCGATACTCCCCATCTCGCGTTCATCAATCACAAATCGCGCAGCATGCCAGGCAATAATGCCGGCAACGAGGGCGGTAAATAAACGCGTGAAAATACGGCTAATCAGTTGCCAGCCCGGGGAGAGCAGGCGAGTCAGGACATCGATGGTGATGTGCTTGTCCAGGCGCGTGGCTACCAGTGCCCCAAGCATGCCGACCCAGAGCACCATGACCCTGAGCATGGGATCAATCCAGATAAAGCCAACATCGAAGAGATTTCGCATGATGATCTGTCCAAAGGCGAGCAGTATCATCGCAAGTACGATAAAGACCAGTAAGGCGTCTTCGAGCAGGTGTAGAAACCTGATGGGAGCAGGGCTTTTGTGTGTCTGCGTATCCACCTGGAAAATTACTGGGATCTGAACTCGGTCAGGAGCTTGCGGATCTCTGCAAGCATCTCATCACTGACTTCATCACCGGCAGCTTCATTGATGGTCTGCTCTGCATAATTTGCCCAGCTTGCTATCTCTTCATCTGTGGGTTTTACGAATTCAATATTGCGGTTTTTCAGGGCCTTGATGGCCTTGGCATCATCAGCCCGGTTGATTTCATTTAATCTGGAAAAAACATCAAGCATTACGTCTCGTACTATCTGCTGATCAGCAGGCTTGATCTTGTTAAAGCGTTTCTTGTCCACCGCGAGCACACCGATCAGGTAGACAAGCGGGACATCTGTCACTGCGTTGACCTTTGTATGCCACTGGAAGGCCAGCGAGGCAGTTGGCGTGGTGCCAATACTGTCTATCATGCCAGTCTGCATTCCCGTATAGACCTCGGCAATGGGTAGCGGAATGGGGTTGACACCCATTTTGTCGAATAATCGGGCGGTCAGCACATCACCTTCAGGGATCCACATCTTCTGGGCCTTCAGGTCTTCAATGCTACGAATCTCAGCGCTGGACATGATGTAGGCAAATCCGCCCTCGGATATACCAAGGGTGACCAGGCCTTTCTTTTCCAGGCCCTTTGCAAGCTTGGGATCCAGGGCTGCGCGAACGAAATCCGCCTCGTCATAACTGCGAATAATCATGGGCAGGCTATAGACCTGCATGTCTGGGTAAAGATGCGAGAGGGCACCACCGGTCAGTGCGCCACCCTGCAACTGGCCAAGGCGAATCTTCTTAAGCACGGCCTTATCGTTGCCCATGACCCCGCCAGGATAAAACTTCAGCTTGACGCGTCCCTCTGTCTTTTCCTTTATCACCTTTGCCCCTGAGCGCATTTCTTTCATCCAGGTTGATCCATCAGGTGCGATGGAGGCGATCTTCAGTGTCAGCGCCTGTGCTGAGCCAATGCCCAGCGAGAGGCTAAGAAGCATTACTGTGAGCAGCGTCTGTTTTAGGGTCATATTAATCATCTCTGGTATCAGAAGAACTCGGCGGACTCTGCCAGCAGTTCTCTGGCTTTTTGCTGGGCAAGGACATTTGCAAGGGTCTTGCCCGGTGACTCAGGATCAGCGCTGATCACTTCACTGAGAAGGCGATCATGCAGTTCCTGATCAAATAGTAGACGGGCGTAGTATTGTGCGTACAGTGTCTTAGCCATCAGGTTGCTTCCATCGCTCAGCTCAATGGCACGCTCAAAGTGCTGCCGGGCGACTTCCGGTTTCCCCCCCATGGCCGGTGGCAGTAGTGAGTTCAGTACACCCAGGTAAAGGTGTGGCCCACCCTGATCATGGGTTTCGTCGAGGGCGAGGACATATTCCATGATGGCGCGGATCTTGGGTAATTCGCCAATCGCGTCCCAGTCATCGGTACGGGTCTGGATCCAGCCTGCCCAGGCGGTGCCCAGGGTATAAAGCACATCGACCTGCTCGGCCGGGATGGTCTTGAGTCGCTGGTTAAAGGCCTCGGCACGTTCTTCGCGAATGTCACAGTGATCGGGCAGGGTGATACAGAAGGCGCGGTCAGCATATTCGAGGGATCGGTCGCTAAGCCGCTGTGCACGCTCTGGGGCATTCACAAACGAGCCGGCATACGCACCATAGAGTTTGCTGCCAGCGGAGAGCAGGTCTGCATCTTGCGGACTGCCCTGGATGAAACTGTCGATCATAATCAGGTAGGCAGGAACACCCTGACGGACTGTTTCGGGATCGTTCTGGTTGAGGATGGCCTGATTCAGATTATCCGCCATGCCTCGTGAGGCAGAATTAATCATGTTACTGCAGCCGTTCAGCAGCAGCAGTGCGATCAATGCAGTGAGCCAGAGTTTCATGCTGAATCCCTATGCGCGTTTGAGGCCGTGGCGAGTATACAGCGATCTGTCACGGGGTTCATTAGCGGATGGTCTAAAGATGGTCCTGGATCTCGGAAATCCGGCCCGCCTTAATCACTGTCATGCCATCCGGTGTGCGTTTTGGTGCATTGGCCCTGGGAATGATGGCACGCCTGAAGCCATGCTTGGCCGCCTCTTTCAGACGTTCTTCGCCATTAGGTACAGGACGGATTTCTCCAGCCAGCCCCACCTCACCAAAGGCGACCAGGTCAGAGGGCAGGGGCTTATCCCTGAAGCTGGAGAGCACGGACATAATCAGCGGCAGGTCTGCAGCAGTCTCCGTGACACGTACACCGCCAACCACGTTGATAAAGACATCCTGGTCATACATGGCAATCCCTGCATGTCGGTGGGTCACGGCCAGCAGCATGGCCAGCCTGTTCTGTTCCAGGCCTACGGCCACACGGCGTGGATTGCCAAGATGAGACTCAGAGACCAGGGCCTGCATCTCGACCAGCATTGGCCGGGTGCCTTCCCGAGTCACCATGATGACACTGCCAGAGACGGGTTCTTCATGCCTGGAAAGGAATATGGCCGAGGGATTGCTAACACCCTTCAGTCCGTCTTCGGTCATGGCAAAAACACCGAGCTCGTTGACCGCACCGAAGCGGTTTTTGACTGCACGCAGGACACGATAGCGCCCACCCGGATCACCCTCGAAGTACAGTACTGAATCCACCATGTGCTCCAGGACCCTGGGACCGGCCAGGGTCCCTTCCTTGGTGACATGACCGACGATGAAGAGGGCGGTATTGGTTTGCTTTGCGTAACGCACCAGCTGGGCGGCACTCTCGCGGACCTGGCTGACAGAGCCGGGCGCCGACTGAAGCTGCTCGGTGAAGATGGTCTGTATCGAGTCGATCACCATGATATCGGGTTGCTGCTGTTCAGCCGTGGCCAGGATGCGCTCGACGCAGGTTTCGGAGAGTAGCTTGATCGTATCCTGAGACAACTGCAGTCGCTTGGCCCTGAGCGTGACCTGCTGCAGAGACTCCTCGCCGGTAACATACAACGGCTGTGTATCCTTCATGTCGCAGAGCGTCTGTAGCAGCAGGGTGGATTTACCAATGCCGGGATCCCCGCCGAGCAGGACGACTGAACCATGCACCAGACCACCGCCGAGTACCCTGTCGAGCTCAGTGATTCCAGTTGAGCTTCTGGGATCAGCCTCAAGAGCAACCTCGGACATCGCAGTGACCTTGCTGGTACCCGCATATCCGGCAAAACGGGGACTCTTCGGCTCATTAGTGGCAGCAACCTCTTCCAGGGTATTCCATGCCCCACAGTCCGGGCATTGCCCACCCCATTTGGTCTGGATCGAGCCACAGGCCGAACACTGGTATTGAAGTCTGGCTTTGTTCTTCGCCATTCAGGCCTCGTCTTCTTCAAAGCGCTCCAGCCTCTGGTGGGCCTTCACTCTCTGTATCGTGTTGTTATGGGTTTTGGTGATTTCCATCGGGTAACCATGGATCAGCACACTGGTACCGGGTTCGGGGATCATCTCCATATGCTCAATGATGATCCCGTTCAGGGTGCGTGGTCCGTCGGTCGACAGGTCCCAGCCCAGGGTGCGGTTGATCTCACGGATATGCGTGCTGCCATCGATCAGCCAGGTACCATCATCCTGGGGGGTGATGTGCTTGGAGTGTCCGGTGGGGTCTGTGGTGAATTCACCAACGATCTCTTCGAGCAGGTCTTCCATGGTGGCAAGTCCAAGAATCTCACCGTATTCATCGACCACCAGGCCGATACGCCGGCGCTCTCTCTGGAAGATGGGTAGCAAACCGTTCAGGGAAGTGCCTTCGCCAATGTATAGCACCTCTCGTAGCGACTGCTGGAGCGTCTCAGGAGTCAGCTCATCCCTCATCATGAGTTTAAGGGTCTTGCGCAAATGCAGGAATCCCTCGACCTTATCAATACTGCCGTGATAGACAGGCAGCCGTGTATAGGGGCTGCTGCTTAGCTGATCAACGATGTCTTCCCAGTCTTCGTCGAGGTCCAGACCGACGATCTCATTTCTGGGGATCATGATGTCTTCTACCGAAGCCTTCTCCAGATCAAGAATGCCCAGTAGCATCTGCTGGTGTCGGTCAGGAATATGCAAGCCGGACTGATTCACAACGGAGCGTAACTCTTCTCGTGTGAGCGACTCACTACTCCCGGCGTCTACGGGGACACCCATTAGTTTCAGGAGGCTGTTAGCCATCAGATTAACCAGCCAGACTAGCGGGTAGGCCACCACAAGCAGCGGTGTATAGATCATTGCAGCAGGGAAGGCGACGGTCTCAGAGTGCATTGCAGCCAGGGTCTTGGGCGCAACCTCGGCAAAGATCAGCAGCATAAAAGTCAGCACGCCCGTCGCAATCGCAATCCCGGCATCGCCATAAAGTCGAAGTCCGATCAGGGTCGCCAGCTGGGTAATCAGGATGTTGACAAAGTTATTGCCAAGTAGGATCAGGCCGATCAGGCGGTCTGGCTGGTCGAGTAGTTTCTGCGCCCTGGAGGCACCTCGATGTCCCTCGTCCGCAAGATGGCGTAACCGATAGCGGTTGAGCGCCATCAGGGCCGTTTCGGAGCCTGAGAAAAACGCAGAAAGCAGAAATAGGAAACCAAGAAAGGCAAAGAGAATGCCTAAGGGGATACTGTCCAAGGATTAGCTGATCCGTTTAGCCAACTGGGGAACCATTACACGTCTGAGTGAATGGAGTGTCAAGAGCGCTGCAACAACAGCTCGAGGACAAATTTACTGCCGAAATACGCCATCATTAGCAGGACGAAGCCAATCAGGGTGTATCTCACTGCCAGCTTGCCACGCCACCCGAACTGTAGATGCCCCCAGATCAGGATGCCATAGGCAAACCATGCAATGATGGAGAGCACGGTCTTATGCACCAGGTGCTGGGCAAAAATATTATCCAGGAAGATAAAGCCGGTAATCAGGGCTACTGAAAGCAGCAGGAAGCCAGCGGTGAGTAACTGGAAGAGGAGGTGTTCCATCTCCTGCAGCGGGGGGAGTATGCGCAGAACACCACCCGGGTGATGGTTGTGCAGATGATTGCTCTGATAAGAAAGCAGCAGGGCCTGCAGCGTGGCTAGTGTGAGCATGCTGTAGGCCAGCAGGGAAATAAAGATATGTATCTCCAGTCCCTTGTTACCCCCTTCGGGGATAAATGACACTTCAGGGAGCGTACCACCCAGGACAGCGGTAATACCGGCCAGTGGCAGAACAATGAGTCCTATACTAATACTGGCACGGCCAAAACAGGTGGCGAGTAACAGCCCAGCGGTTAGCCAGCCAACCGTGGACAGAGCGCGGAAGATACCCAGGTCCATACCACTATCAGTGAAGACCAGGGTTGAAAGGGAAAGTGCATGGACCACCAGCGCGCTCACCCAGGTCATCAAAAGCCAGCGGGTGGGGACAGGTTCATCATTGTGCAGGCGTGCACGCATGTTTTTTGCGATCAGGAAACTGCTGATGAAATAGAGGATGGCCGAGAGCAGGCTAATGGCGTGTTGCATCGATTTTTGGGTAATCTGACTTTATGAGGGCAATGAACCCAAAGGATAACCGACACGACCGTTGTTGGGAAATGCATTATTTGCGGACTGCCCTGAAATGATAATGTGATGTAGTTCACGCTTTTGTAGTAGGCTTACATTCAACATGGCGGTTATAAGTAGCTAGTGTTAAACGACGCAAAACAGCGTCTTATCTCGATTAATTAATAAAAATATGCAATTACGCGTTCTGGGTTGTAGCGGGGGTATCGGGGGGTCTTTACGTACGACCTCTTTCCTGGTGGATGAGGATATTCTCATCGACTGCGGTACTGGCGTGGGTGATCTCAGCCTGGAAGAGATGCGTGAGCTCAAGCATATCTTCATCACGCATACCCATCTTGATCATATCGCAGACCTGCCACTACTGGTGGATACCCTGTTTGGGGATCTGCAGGAGCGTCCCCTGGTGATCCATGCCCAGCAGGAGAGCATGGATATCATCAAGAACCATATTTTTAACTGGCAGATATGGCCGGATTTCTTCGAGTTGCCCAACAAAAACCGTCCCAGCATCGAGTTTCAGGCCATGGAAATTGGTGAGCAGCTCGAGATCGAGGGGCGTGTCTTTGAAATGATCGAGGTGAACCACACGGTCCCTGCTGTGGGTTACCGGGTGTCCTGTGAAACGGGAAGCTTTGCCTTCAGTGGTGATACCACAAGCAATGACACCCTGTGGGATGCCCTTAACGCCCATGATGACCTGGATATGCTGATCGTTGAGTGCGCATTCTCCAATGCCGAACGCGAACTCTCCGAGGCGGCTAAGCATTATTGCCCGGATACCCTGCTAACTGACCTTGGCAAGCTCCGACACAACAGTAATATCTTTGTTACCCATCTCAAACCTGGCGGTGAGGAGCAGATCTGCACCGAGCTAATGGATTCTAAGGGTGGTATTCCAGTGACTCGTTTACACGGTCAGGAAAAATTCCAGTTATAATCCCGCACTTTCTATTCCCAGTTGGCACCCCCGGGAGCGGGTATGTTCGATAATCTCAGTTCTAGACTGAATCAAACCGTACGTTCATTACAGGGCAAGGCACGCCTTACCGACGAGAACATCAAGGATGCCCTGCGCGAAGTACGCATGGCGCTGCTTGAAGCTGACGTTGCCCTGCCAGTGGTCAAGTCTTTTATCGCCGATGTCAAAGAAAAGGCCCTCGGCGCTGATGTCCTGCAAAGCATTTCACCGGGTCAGGCCTTCATAAAAATCGTTAGTGATGAGCTTACCCACGTCATGGGTGAGCAGAATGAGTCTCTTGACCTGGCAGCTCAGCCGCCAGCGGTCATCCTGATGGCTGGCCTCCAGGGTGCTGGTAAGACCACGACGGTGGGTAAGCTGGCGCGCTTTCTCAAGGAAAAGGCGGGTAAATCCGTCACCGTTGTTTCCTGTGATATCTACCGCCCTGCCGCGATTAAACAGCTCGAGACTGTAGCCGAACAGGTTGGCGTGGATTTTTATCCCAGTCAGTCAGGTCAGCCCGTTACTGAGATAGCACGTCATGCCCTTGACCATGCCCGTAAGCAGTTCAGGGATGTGCTGATCGTCGATACCGCGGGTCGTCTGCATATTGATGAAGAAATGATGGGTGAGATCAGGCTCATCCACCAGGCTGTAGATCCGGTCGAAACCCTCTTCGTGGTGGATAGTATGACTGGCCAGGATGCCGCGAATACGGCCAGCGCCTTCAACGAGGCCCTGCCCCTGACTGGTGTCATCCTGACCAAGGCAGATGGTGATGCTCGTGGTGGTGCTGCCCTGTCTGTTCGACACATCACCGGCAAGCCCATCAAGTTTATGGGTATGGGTGAGAAGCTTGATGCCCTTGAGCCATTTCATCCGGAACGTGTCTCCTCCCGTATCCTGGGTATGGGGGATGTGGTCAGCCTGGTGGAAGAGGCGCATGAGAAGATTGACCATGAAAAGGCCCAGAAGCTCGCTGCCAAGGTTAAGAAAGGCAAGGGCTTTGACCTTGAGGACCTGCGCGATCAGCTCATGCAAATGCAGAATATGGGCGGGCTTGGTTCTCTCATCGACAAGTTGCCCGGTACAGCCAACCTGCCCGAGCATGTTAAGCAACAGGCCGATGATAAACAGATGCTGCGTATGGTTGCGATTATCAATTCCATGACCCCCAGGGAGCGTCGATTCCCGGCCATTATCAAGGGTTCCCGTAAGCGCCGCATCGCAGCGGGTTCCGGTACCCAGGTACAGGACGTGAATCGCCTGCTGAAACAGCATATGCAGATGGCCAAGGCGATGAAGAAATTTTCCAAGGGCGGCATGGGCAAGATGATGAAAATGATGAAGGGCAAGATGCCGCCAGGCATGCCTTTCTAAAAAATAATATGGGACTCCTTATGAAAACTCTGAACAAGCTTGTTAGCGGTTTTTTCATTTATCTGGTGCTTACCCTGCCTGTGCAGGCTGGTCTGGGGGTGACCCTGGTAGCGGATACGTGGCCACCCTATATCGATGCCAATCTGCCTGAGAATGGCCTGGCCAGTGA
>JAAUXZ010133869.1_pt1 | contig 10564 bp, 9 predicted proteins | sample 7278131 | NCBI WGS metagenome assembly JAAUXZ01 (sample SAMN14350119, study PRJNA611818) | marine sediment metagenome | isolation source: surface marine sediment (3m) | place: French Polynesia: Moorea | collected 2018-08
AACCACTTGGATTCATATTCTTCGCCCATGCCATTCTGGGTGTAGGTCTTGAGGTGCAAGAAGTAGGCACCAACCGGACCATAACCGTCTTTGAAACGGGCGAGCACAATCCTGTTCTCCATCTGTGTCATTTTGGCGCCAGCACCGATCATCAAACCATAGGCAGAGCCTGATGACCATGGCGCATACCAGACACGCCCAGCGCCTTCGCCAACCGAGCGTGGTTTGAAAATATTCGAGGCGCCACCAGCGCCAACGATGACAGTCTTGGACTTGAAGACGTGGTAGTTACCGGTACGCACGTTGAAACCGACCGCACCGGCAACACGGTTCTCCTTGGCCTCGTCCGTCAACAGGTGGGTAACACAGATGCGGTTGAAGACCTTGTCGGCAGACTTTTTCGCCGCTTCTGCGACGATGGGCTTGTAGGACTCACCGTGGATCATGATCTGCCATCGTCCTTCACGCTGATAAGCACCGGTCTTGGGATTGCGCATCAGGGGTAGGCCCCACTCTTCGAATTGATGCACAGTCGAGTCGACGTGACGCGCCATGTCAAACAGCAGGTCTTCGCGAACCATGCCCATCAGGTCGATACGTGCGTAACGCACATGGTCTTCCGGGTTGTTTTCACCAAAACGGGTTCCCATGTAGCAGTTGATCGCATACAAGCCCTGGGCAACCGCACCGGAGCGGTCGATATTCGCCTTCTCGGCGATGACGATCTTCTTGTCCTTACCCCAGTAGCGGGCCTCGAAAGCGGCTCCCGAGCCGCCCAAACCGGCACCGGCGACCAGGATATCGATATCGTCTTCAATTATTGTCTTGTAAGCCATTAGTAGTACACACCTTCTTTCATTGTCAGGCCATTGGACTTCAACGTGTGCAGATCACCATCATCGAGCCGAATATATTTCGGCTCGTTAAACAACAGCTGGCTGTCGCGCATCTCTTGGCTGGGTGCGGGCGTGTCTGAGAGTTTAGGGATATGCTTTCCCCAAGGTCTCGTGGTGATAGGCGCCAGCAGTTCCATATCTTTTTTCCCGTTGCGGAATTTGATGCGCCAGGCAATAACACCTTTTTCCTCATCACGGCGCACGCGTACCGAGTGGCCGAGTGGGGAAAAATCCGCATAGCCACGCGCATCGATCGCATACATGGGACAGGCTTTTACGCAGGAGTAGCATTCCCAGCACATGCTCGGTTCGAGGTTGTAAGCTCGCCGTGTGGTCGTGTCGATATGCATGATATCGGACGGGCAGATATCAACGCAGTATCCGCAACCATCACAGCGGGTCATGTAGACAAAAGTTGGCATTTGATTCCTCCTGCTTTTGCAATCCGGTCAGTGCGACCTAGTAGTGGTGAGGAGCTTCTCGCTTGATACCGAGCCCCATGTAGGGTGGGTTTTGGCCCATGTACTCCGGGATATCGGGAAACTTTGCCTGGACATCGGGATCCGTCAGCGTGTAATCATCGGGCAGATTCTCTCTCGAGCCATCTGCCTTGGTGATCTTTTTCTGATAAGCCGCAGCAGGTTTGAAGAACATGTGAGCGAACTTGGACCACAGAACCGTGCTGAACAGTGTGGTGGACGCAGCGATGAAGAGAACCAGTGCGACACTGGCAATAAGGCCACCACCCGCCGCCTGCAGAATAGACCAGATCAGCGCGAAGGTCGCCATCACGATCAGTGAGACGATGAACAGGTCAGCGCGACTCACTTCATACCACTGGTGACCTTCGGCGCTGACGTCGACGCGGATCTTGAACCAGAACCAGTAGCCGCCGATGCAGATCATCAATGCGCCCAGGTGCCAAAGCAGAGGCATTAGGACCGAGGCTTCGGACTCTGCGGCCGGGAGGCTGAAGATCATGATAGCGGTCGTCACTACGAAGATGATGAAGCCGTACATCGTGAACAGGTGAGAGATGCGACGCTGGGGGTTATCGAACTCGCCCGAGGTCAACACCTCGTTCGCCAGTGTGCTGGCTGCGAGACCGATCTTCTCGCCGGCGCCGACTTCACGCTTGGCGGCCTGCTTGGCCTTTTGCGCATTCTCGAAGAAGTACTTCGCACTCTTCTTGTGGATCACATCGAGCAAGGTGCCGGCGATGACCAGAAGGACCATCAAGACGACGTAAGCCTGCATGATATCGGGAGAGATGAGAACTGATAGCTCAGCGAAGGGATTACTGGTGATCATTAGACCGAGACTCCGATTACCTCAGGGATATGTCGCCCCGTTCCGTCCCGGGAGCAGGCCAACTGGCCGTGCCGAAGGAGCAGGCATCCAATTGCTCCAGCATTAAAACGCCGATTTCACGTCGACTGGCAATTCCAAATTATATCATATCCATGACCCTGTAGTAATGAGCCGCTTAGATAACAGAAAGTTATAACGCGTTGAAAAATATGATTGAACAAGGAAGACTAAACCTTGCCTAACGATATATTTGGAGGTGCGTAATGATTTTGGAAGTCGAAAATATCAAATGTGGCGGTTGCGTTAGCAGCATCAGGCAAAAATTGTCAAGAATTGAATCTGTTGCTGAGGTATCGGTTGATATCGAAAGTGGCAGGATAGAGATTGCTTCCAACGATTCATCTGAGTCACTCAAGAGTGACATTCTGGCAAAACTAACTGCCATGGGGTATCCAGAAAAGGGATCAGTCGAAGGCATGAAATCCATGCAAGCCAAAGCGACTTCTTACGTCAGCTGTGCGATAGGAAGAATGACAGATAAAGATTAAATTTTATTTGCGGTCATACCGATATTTCTGTGTGACTCTTAACCTTGAGGCCCAATCATTTTCACCGAAAATTCTTGTTCAACCTAGCATCCGCAGTTAGACGGGTTGAAGGATGCGCCTACGGGGGTGCAGAGCAAGGCGCAATGACGCGGAATAGTGATTCTATTCCAAGGAGTTGCAACGCCGCTATGCGCTACCGTGGGTGTGTTGTTTGGCCCGTAGCGTGATTCACCCAACGGATGAGTAAGTAGATCGAAATAAATCAATTTTATTACAACATCTTACAATCAGATTGGAGCGGTTAACTGCGGTTTCTAGGTTCAACGCGCTGCCAAATCACATCAGTCCTGCAATCGACTCCACCTCTTTCACTGAATGAGAACTCCCAAGAATCGAACGAGTAGAAGGTTTGCACCAACACGGTTCCCTGGCGTGGTTTATATGTAGATTCTACAGACTCGCCTCGGTGGGAAAATCGGCTGTCGACGATTTCGCCAACAGCATTGAATTTCGCATTATAGTGGTGTCATAACACTTACCCTGGAGAAGATTGCAACGTCCGTTCTAAAGCAATCACGGGATCGTGCAACCAAACGCAAAAGCTTTAAATCGATAATATTGTAGACGACGAGCAAAACAGTCAGTTCATACTTGCTGCGGCTCACGTCAAGCTCAAGTGACATATCCAATCAGCCAGACCACAAAAAAGAACGGCGGGCCGATCGACCCGCCGCCCTCACTTGTTTCGCTGATCGCTAGCGGGTTTTTCTGACAAGTTGCGCAGCGCTCTTGGGTCTCCCTTCCGAACCACGCCGTCGCCACGCCTTTTCGCTTTCCACGGCGCAGAAAACCAACAGCCCGACCATAAGTGCCCAGGCCCATGCAAGGCCGTCTGTCGGCGCGGTGCCGAACAGGGTGGTCATCGGACCCCAGTAGGTGAACATTAACTGCAGCATCAGGACCGCGGCGATTGCGCCATAGACCCAAGGGTTACCCCCCAGAGCACTGCGTGTCCAAGCCGCCGACAGATCATGCCGCACGCTCAACAGATAGAAGATCTGCCCCATGACCAGCGCATTGACCGCCGCTGTCCGCGAGGCCTCCAGTGCTTCGCCGCGTGCCAGTTCCCAAAGGAACACGCCGACAGTACCGAGAATCAGCACACTGGATACCAGTGCAATGCGCCATAGCAGGAAACCATCGAGTATTGGCGAGGACGCATTTCGCGGCGGTCTCTGCATGATATGCCGCTCTGCGGGCTCGAATGCCAAGGTCAGCGCCAACGTGACGGCTGTCACCATATTCACCCAAAGGATCTGTACTGGTGTGATCGGCAGAGTGAGTCCAAACAAAATCGCAGCAACCACGACACCCGCTTGAGCGCCGTTGGTCGGCAAGATGAACTGAATCGACTTGCGCAGATTTTGGTAGACCGTGCGGCCTTCTTTGACAGCGCGCGCTATCGACGCAAAGTTGTCATCAGCCAGCACCATCTCGGAGGACTGCTTGGCAACCTCGGTACCCTTGATACCCATGGCCGTACCGACATCTGCACGCTTGAGTGCCGGTGCATCATTCACACCGTCACCAGTCATCGCGACCAACTCACCGCGCGTCTGCAGTGCCGTGACCAGCCTGAGTTTCTGCTCGGGGCTGGTGCGGGCGAACACGTCGACTTCGCCAACGACTTTTTGCAGGGCGATGTCATCCATTGCGTCGAGTTCTGTTCCAGTGAGCACGTCGCGGCCGTTACCAATGCCGATTTGCGCCGCGATGGCGCGTGCGGTCAGGGCATGGTCCCCGGTGATCATCTTCACCCGTATGCCTGCGGAGTGGCAGTCCTCGACAGCGGAAATCGCTTCTTCACGGGGTGGGTCGATGATACCGACGACGCCTAGCAGGGTGAGTCCCTCGGCTATGTCGCCATGTTCCAATACCTCATCCGTTGCAGGTGTTGACTTCGTCGCAACCGCCAGCGTGCGCATACCTTCAGCAGCCAGACGTTCGACTTCTTTCTGCCAATGGTTCGTATCAAGGGATATTACATTCTCACCAGTGCGCACATCTGTACAGCGCGGCAGGATGGCTTCAGGTGCACCCTTGACCACAACGAGAACATCCTCACCATCACCATGACGCGTTGCCATGTATCGGTAGGCGGGATCAAATGGTATGACGCTGAGACGTGGATGAGCTGAACGGGTTGTATCGCTTTCTAGACCCGCTCGTGCTGCCAGCGTTACCAAGGCGCCCTCGGTAGGATCGCCTTCCGTGCGCCAGACGTTACCGGCTTGTCTGATCTCGGCATCACTGCAAAGCAGGCCAGCTTTTGCTATGCCAGCGATATCCTTGAGGTCGGCATCCTTGCCATCCGCCCATTGCAGTTGGCCTTGCGGCGCGTAACCGGTACCGGTCACGTTGATCACGCCCTTTCCGGTTGCGACTGCCTGTACCATCATTTCGTTGCGCGTCAATGTGCCAGTCTTGTCGGAGCAAATCGTTGTGATCGCACCCAATGTCTCCACCGCAGGCAAACGTCGTATGATAGCGTTACGTCGTGCCATGCGCTGTACACCGATCGCGAGTGTAATCGTCACAATCGCAGGCAAACCCTCGGGAATCGCTGCAACTGCAAGTCCAACGGTCGCCATGAAGAGTTCAACCAGACTGTGACCCGGGATATCCGGAGTCAACCCACCGAAGGCGAAAGTGACAACCGCAACGATCAGTATGGCAACCGTCAACCAGCGACCAAACTGGTCAAGCTGGCGGGTCAGCGGTGTTTCCAGGGTCTGTACCTCGGTGAGCATGGCATTGATCCGACCAAGCTCAGTCTTGCGTCCAGTCGCAACAACGACACCGGCCGCCTGACCGCCGGTAACGAATGTTCCCGAGTAAGCCATGGACTTACGGTCACCCAACACGGCATCTTCCGCAACCGGATCATCCTGTTTGGATGCAGGTACGGACTCACCGGTCAGCATTGCCTCATCGATTTGCAGACGAGTGGCTTGGGTCAGGCGAACGTCGGCTGGGACCTTGTCACCGCTTTCCATCAGCACGATATCGCCAGGCACCAGATCTTCGGCACCAATTGTATCTCGCTGACCGTTGCGAATTACCGCGGCGGTTGGTGACAACATGTTGGCAACGGCTTCGAGCGCGCGCTCAGCCTTACCCTCTTGGAGGAATCCGACGATGGCGTTGATCACGACCACACCAGTAATCACCGTGGTATCAACCCACATGCCTAATAGTCCGGTCATCGCGCCTGCTGACATCAGTACGTAGACCAAGACATTGTGAAATTGCAGAATAAATCGCATCAATGGTCCACGTCGCCGGGGAGGCTCGAGCCGGTTTGGCCCATGCTGCGCCAACCGTGCGATTGCGTCTTTCGTCTGCAGGCCGTATCTGCCAGTCTCTAATCGCCCCATGCAGGACTCTACGGTTTCGCTATGCCAGTTTTCGGACTGGCTGCCGACTGCTGTGGTTTTCATTGATTTGGCCTTATTCCTGAGTACAGAGAAATATAAATGCTAAATAGAAGTCTCTCGTTTTGATTCTGCCGTCGAGGGAGAATTCAGGTCCATTGCTTCGGATTCAGCGTCATTGATCGACGGTTTTTCCGAACCATTCAGGAAACAGGTAGGCTTAGTCGCTTTCAGGAACAAGTCTGCCAATGTTATCGATCCGCTTTCGATTAGTACTAAATCGCTCCTAACACTCCAAAATCAAAAAAATGCTCGAAAATATAGAATAATTGAGTGCAATTATTCGAATTATAATTTTTCAAAGACACCAATATCATTATCAACAAGAAACAGATAGGGCAAATTGCCTGTCTCAAACAGGCAATGATCCAATGGAAATTTACTAAGAGGAAATACGAGTATGATTTTTCGACAACTATATGATCACGAATCGTCCACCTACACCTATTTGGTGGCAGAGCGCATAGGTGGTGAGGCTTTATTAATTGACCCCGTGCTTGGCAACACAGACCAATATGTCCAATTGGTCAATGATCTGGAACTCAAACTGGTACTCGCGGTAGACACTCACATTCATGCTGACCATGTGACTGCGCTGGGAAGACTCCGCGACCAGACCAACTGCGCCAGTGCCATGGGCGAGATGACCAACGCCGATTGTGTTTCGATACATTTCCGTGAAGGTGAACGATTATGTGTGGACAATCTGCACCTGGAAATTCTCTACACACCGGGCCATACGGACGACTCCTACAGCTTCGTGTTACCAGATCGGGTATTCACCGGCGATACGCTGTTGATACGCGGTACCGGGCGTACCGATTTCCAAAACGGTGATCCGGCGGCGCAATACGACAGTCTCTTCAATAAACTGCTCAAACTACCAGACCAAACCCTGGTCTATCCGGCCCATGATTATCAAGGCAGGACAGTCAGCAGTATATGGGAAGAAAAACGTCACAATCCACGCCTGCAGGTGCCAGATAAACAGGCATACATTGACCTGATGAGTGGGCTGGAACTGGATAATCCGCGCCTGATGGATATCGCGGTACCTGCCAATCGAAGCTGCGGTCTCAAAGCAGCCGCATGAACATGTCAGGCAACTGACTTATAAACTGATATGAGGGGTACATTGAAATGACACTGGGTACTATTATGATCTTGACTATGACCGGTAGCCTGGTTCTGCTGAAACTGGCTGTCATGGCCATCGCCCTGATACTTTTGGCCAAAGCGATGCTGCACGTCAGTCACCCGGGATCGATGGATCCCGACCTGGCTGATGTGACGTTACACAGACAGCTACCGCATATTCATCAAGCATAGGTGCATGACAGGTGTCTGCAGGACTCTCACCAAAGGCTTGCCCCTCCGCCTGGTGATAGCTCTGCAGATACTTGTCATTTCACCGTGTGACCGGCTGTGGGGCAGGGCGTACTGGTTATCAATACAGTTACAAAAACCGCTCTCACCGAGGACACCTTGCAGCCCTTATTCTCCATGTCATCCGAACCTAAAATCAGATATCCTGCCATTTCTGCGATCGCAGAGACGGTGCGTCTCGATCTGTTTACTTAACAGCAGGATCATTGCAAGTGACATTGCCGTTGCTCGGCCTCATTCTGGGATTGGTCCTTGTCACCTGGAGCGCAGACCGGTTTGTCGACGGCGTCGCCTAGCGTTGCTAGACACCTCAACACGCCAGCCTTGCTGGTTGGTATGCTGGTGATTGGATTTGGAACCTCAGCACCGGAAATCTCTGTTTCAGCCATTGCTACGCTAAATGGCAACCCACAAATCGGACTGGGCAACGCCTATGGGTCCAATCTTTTCAACACACTTGCTGTGGTGGGTATTGCCACAGCAATCCAACCAAACACTCCCCCACCGGAGCTCCTGCCCCGGGATATTTTGGTGATGGGTATTCTGACCTTATCGTTGTTTGCTCTCGGTTGTGGTTTTCGTGGCCAGGGGAGGATCAACCGTTATGAGGGTGCGTTACTGCTTGCGATTAAGCTGGGTTACACAACCCATCTGGTATGCGGCGGTGTTTGCCGGTAGGTCAGCTGGCGCTGGAATTGCGCGAAGACCAAATGGTGGCCAGGTTTCAAGGCCCTCAGATGATCACCGGACACTGGTAAGTGTTGGTGTGAAAAAGATTCGAAAATATCGATATATTCTTTTGCTTTATTCGACTTTATTTAATTTTCCTCATCCTTATATTAACCACAAGCCATATTAATTTCACAAGTAATTATCGAGGAATCACGATGAGTGAACGCATTTTACAGGTCCTCCCTTCAAACATTCAGCGGCGCATGCAGAACGGTGAACCCGTCACCCTTATCGATGTGCGTAGTCCTCTGGAATACAAGTCCGGACACGTGCGGGGCGCAATCTCACTACCCTTGGATGAACTTGAACCAAGCGAACTGGAGAGGCGCACAGGTACGAACTCGATCGGTACCGAAATACCGCTCTATCTGACTTGTCAATCAGGTCTGCGGGCTCAGCAGGCGGCGAATAAATTGCAAGACGCCGGATATTCGAACCTGGTACTGATGGAAGGCGGTACTTCAGCCTGGGAGCAAGCGGGTCTGCCGATGCGGCGTAGCGGGACCAGCCTGTCACTCCAACAACAGGTCCATATTACAATCGGCAGTCTGTTGATCCTCAAGGTGATCTTCGGTTTCGCGGTGAGCGAGTTGTTCTTTGTGTTCGCGGCGTTGATTGGTGCTGGCTTGATAACCGCCGGACTCACACGCTGGTGCGGCATGGCGCAATTGCTTGCGCGTATGCCTTGGAACAGGGAGTCGCAAAAGCTGCAAAAAGAGGGTGTGACTGATGTCAATTAGTTGCGATTGATCATACTACCGCCACAAACCAATCCACTCTTCAATGGAGGAAATAACCAGTACCCTGATCAGGTTGTAGCGGAGACAGACGGGTTGCAAACCATCCCTTAAACTCGACGGTGTTCGCATCGTCGATGTAAATAGCCCAGGTAAACATTAAATCGTAGGGTGTTAGAAACTCATAATATCGCAGGCTCAGGAGGCCAAACTCATGACGAAGCTCGAAGCGCTGAGAAACATGACCCAAGTGGTTGCGGATACAGGTGATATCGAGGCCATTGCCGAGCACCACCCTGTCGACGCCACAACCAACCCATCGCTACTCTATAAAGCGGCGCAGCTACCCCAATACAAGCATCTGGTGGACGACGCAGTGGAGTATGGAATAGCCCGAAACAACGATGCTGCAGAACAGAGCAGACTGATGATGGACCGGCTGGCGGTCAATTTCGGCGTCGAGATCCTCAAGATCATACCGGGACGGGTCTCCACCGAGGTTGACGCGCGCTTGTCCTTCGACACGGAGGCCACCATTGCCCGGGCAATGCAGCTCATGGGTCTCTATGACGCCGCAGGTATCTCCAAGGATCGTGTACTCATCAAAATTGCCTCTACCTGGGAGGGTATACGTGCAGCTGAGGTGTTGGAACGCGAGGGTATCCACTCCAATCTAACGCTGATGTTCGGATTCCCTCAAGCCGTGGCTTGTGCCGACGCGGGCGTAACCCTGATATCTCCGTTCGTTGGCCGGATCTCGGATTGGTTCAAGAAAGTGGAGGGTGTTGACGGCTATTCCCCTGAGGATGATCCGGGCGTGCGCTCGGTCACGCGAATCTACAACTACTACAAGCGACACGGCTACAAGACTACGGTTATGGGAGCGAGCTTTCGCAACAGCGAGCAAATTCTGCAGTTGGCAGGGTGTGACCTCCTCACCATCTCTCCGCATCTCATGGAGCAACTCGATCAGGTCTCAGGTGAGGTGCCACGTCAGCTGGAGCCGCAGGCTGCCACCTACATCGGTGAGGATCGGGTTCATATGGGCGAGAAGGACTTCCGCTGGTCTATGAATGACGACGCCATGGCGACCGAGAAGCTGGCGGAAGGAATACGCGGTTTCGCCGCCGATGCCTCGAAGCTTGCACAGTTCGCCTTCGAGGCCTGCGCGAGTTGCGGAAAGGCGGCTTAAACGGGATTAGCAAAGGAGAAATGGTTAATGGTTTCTCCTCTAGAATCACAAGAACACTTTGATTGGCAGGAATGACTATCGTTCGGAGGATGTGACAGCATCTATCTCTACCTCGGTCACGCCTTCGATCTTTGCCAGCCGGTGTTTGAGCATAATCAGAGTTTGCTCAATAAGTCAGCTCGCCACTATTTCGTAAGTGCGGAATTCAAAGGGCTTCCTTGCTTTCCACTGGCGAGAAATCCTATCCCAGATCACTTCGAACGTTGAT
>JAAUXZ010002697.1_pt1 | contig 10549 bp, 7 predicted proteins | sample 7278131 | NCBI WGS metagenome assembly JAAUXZ01 (sample SAMN14350119, study PRJNA611818) | marine sediment metagenome | isolation source: surface marine sediment (3m) | place: French Polynesia: Moorea | collected 2018-08
GGATTGCCCATGATCTTGTTTTTCCATGGCATGTGGAAACGTATAGAAGAGTGAAGAATGAAAAGTGAAAAGTGAAAAGATATAAGTGATAAGTGTTGGAGCAATGATGTCATTTCGAGTGAATTTTGGGAACGCAGTTTATAAAATTTGTATCGAGAAATACGGTGTTAGGAAGACGGTGGACGGTAGACGCCTGCCTGCCGGCAAGGAGGGTAGACGGGGATAGGAAAGTGATAAGTGATAAGTGATAAGTGATAGGTGATAAGTGAAGATTGAAAAATGAAGAGTGAAGAATGAAAAGTGAAGAGTGCTTGCCCGCTGTAGCCCCGATAGCTATCGAGGGCGTAGGAGGGAAGAGTGAAAAGTTAATGTCGGAAGTCCGGGGTCAGAGGTCGGAAGTTTCCTGAAAATATACCTCCGTCTTCGGTCATCGGATTTTAGACTTTGGATTTCGGTTTTCCTTCTTTAACAATGCCATGAACTATCAACCATCAACCATCAACTAACCACGAACAACTACCCCTAATACATCGTATTCGGATTGGCGGAGTGTTTAGGGATTTGTTGGATGGCATCCCAGTGCTCACAAATTTTTCCATTTTCATCGAACTTAAAAAAGTCCATGGTCACATACTCGTCATTGCCCGGCCAGGTTTGATGGGTGTGAAGTGCCACTAGATCTCCTTCTGCTATACATCTGACAAAATCGATGGATTTGTCTGGATACTCTTTCTGCATTCGTTCAAAATATTCAATAAAACCTTTTGTTCCATCAGCCACGTCTGGATTGTGTTGGATATACTCTTTGCCGATATATTTTTCAACGGCCAATTGAGGATTTCCCTCGTACGCCATCCTGTAGAATGCTATGGCCGATTCTTTATTCTTTTCCAGATCCATAGGATTAATTTTATTTTTTGTTTGAAAACCGCCTTTAAAGAATTGATAAAAGTTCAATACATAAAATTAGAAATTAGTTGTTGGTAATTAGTAATTATTAATCACCAATCACCAATCATCAATTACTAATCACCAATTACCAATCACTAATACCCTAGTTATACCACACCGCATATCGTTTTCTTCTTAGATCCAGTGCTAGTTTTTCATCCATCTTTAGTGCTTCTGATCTGCTACTCAATGGTTTTATGTGATTGTAAAGGCTAGGTCTCAAATACATACCGTATTTCTGAACAATATTTGATGATAGCTTATGGCCCTTTTTGTTCCTGTAGCCCTTTCTGTGCTGCTCAAACCTTTCTTTAGGGGTTTTGCTGGTCATACCTACATAGAGGCACTGTAAGACACCATTGAACTGCGGGTTGGCTGCACGAAACTTGTAATTTTCAGTGAATACACGTCTGGAAAGCTCCACTACATAGACCCTATATTGCACGCGAGGCATAAATATTCAATATTTAATTTGACAGATGACGATGATCATTTCCAAGAACTCCTAAAATAGCGTATTTGCGCAGCAGTATCAAAGAAGGATAGTCTTTGATGTCAGAATAAATACGTCAATTAATGTTATTCGCAGTGTATTCCTCCGTGATAATTTGGGAATCTTAAGACTGTAGATCAGATTGAAATAATACTTTTTGACATTGTCTTATGGAACTCGATTTCTAATCATAAGTACAGCCAATAAGTGAATAAAAATTATAAATAGACTTATCATCTTTTTAAGACAAGATTATCGGAAATTTAGAAAAACGAACAAAATATTAATCCTAAACTATCAAATATGCAAGATAAAGCACATCCAAGCACATCTACTCATGAAATGAACGGTGAAGGCAAATGCCCATTCCTACATGGTGAGCTAAAAACTGCTGCAGGCGGTGGAACTTCGAACCGTGACTGGTGGCCTAACTCTTTAAACCTAAATATCCTACGTCAGCATTCCAATCTTGCTGACCCAATGGATGAGGATTTCGACTACGCCAAAGAGTTTGAGTCACTCGATTTCAAAGCCTTAAAAAAAGACCTGACTGATCTGATGACTGATAGCCAGGACTGGTGGCCAGCAGACTACGGACATTATGGAGGCTTATTTGTACGGATGGCCTGGCACGCTGCAGGGACATACCGTATTGCTGACGGTCGCGGCGGCGGGGGTACCGGTGCGCAGCGCTTTGCACCTTTGAACAGTTGGCCGGATAACGCTAATCTGGATAAGGCAAGAATGTTATTATGGCCCATAAAACAGAAATATGGTAAAAAAATATCCTGGGCAGACTTACTGATTCTTGCTGGAAACGTTGCCCATGAATCCATGGGACTTCCCATGTACGGATTTGGTGGTGGCCGTGAAGATATCTGGCAGCCCGAAGAAGATATTTACTGGGGTTCTGAAGCGGAATGGCTTGGAAACAAAGACCGCTATAACGAAAAAGGAGAATTGGAAAAGCAGATGGGTGCTGCCCATATGGGATTAATTTATGTGAATCCTGAAGGCCCCAACAGTAACCCTGATCCTATAGCCGCAGCTCATGATATCAGAGAAACCTTTGGACGGATGGCTATGAATGATTATGAGACGGTAGCTTTGATAGCAGGAGGCCACACTTTTGGCAAAACCCACGGAGCTGCAAGTGATGCAGAATACTTGGAAGCTGAGCCTGCAGGTGCTCCAATAGAAATGCAGAGCCTGGGTTGGAAGAGCAAATTCGGCTCGGGTAAAGGTTCGGACACTATTACCAGTGGACTGGAAGGGACCTGGACAGACACACCGTATAAGTGGAGTCATAAGTATTTTGAAAACCTGTTCGGATATGAGTGGGAATTGACCAAAAGTCCGGCAGGTGCCTGGCAATACAAACCCAAAGGCGGTGCTGGGGCAGGTACAATTCCTGATGCTCATGATCCTGATAAAAAACACGATCCCTTTATGTTGGTCACAGACCTTTCCTTACGTATGGATCCTGCCTATGAAAAAATTTCAAGGCACTTCTTGGAAAATCCGGAAGAATTCAAGGAAGCCTATCAAAAGGCGTGGTTTAAGTTGACCCACCGTGATATGGGTCCTGTTGCCCGTTATCTGGGACCTGAGGTTCCAAAAGAAGATTTGATTTGGCAAGACCCGATACCGGCAGTTGACCACGATTTGATCAATGCTTCGGATATCGCAGGACTAAAAGCAGATATCCTGGCCTCTGGATTGACAGTTTCAGAACTGGTTGGTGCAGCCTGGGCTTCTGCTTCAACATTCCGAGGTTCTGATTATAGGGGAGGAGCTAATGGGGCCCGAGTTCGAATAGAACCACAGAATCAGTGGGAAGTGAACAATCCGGTACAATTAGGCAGAGTTTTGGACGCTCTTATGCAAATACAAAAAAGCTTCAATGAATCTCAGAGCGGGAACAAAAAGGTTTCCCTGGCAGATTTGATCGTTCTCGGAGGATGTGCAGCAGTTGAAAAGGCCGCAAATGATGCCGGTCATGATATTGCTGTACCTTTTACAGCCGGACGTACCGATGCCACTGCTGAAATGACCGATGCGGAATCTTTTGAGGTGCTTGAACCAATGGCAGATGGCTTCAGAAATTATCTCAAAGAAAAATTTTCCGTAAGGACGGAAGAATTGTTGATAGACAAAGCTCAATTATTAACCCTGACTGCTCCTGAGATGACTGTTTTGGTCGGTGGAATGCGTGCCCTGGACGCCAATTACGACGGATCCAAACACGGAATTTTTACCGACAAACCGGGAACACTTACAAACGACTTCTACGTAAATCTTCTGGATATGAGCAATGAATGGAAAGCTGTTGATGCTGATGAAGAAGTGTTTGAAAGTATAGATCGGAAAACAGGTCAACTTAAATGGACAGGAACTAGAGTAGACCTGATCTTTGGTTCAAATTCAGAACTTCGGGCACTTGCTGAAGTATACGCCAGTAATGATGCCAAGGATAAGTTTGTTCGAGACTTCATCAAGGCATGGGACAAGGTGATGAACCTGGACATGTTTTAGGGAAGAAACAATTGAAGTAATTGATTTATTAAAAGGCAACCTTAAATGGTTGCCTTTTTGTTTTTCCCGGTGAACACATAGACGAAGAATCCACCCAATGCCATACTCATTAAGCCGCCAATACGTCCTAGTCGTCTGAATTCTGGAATAAGGGTAGAGATCAGATCCTGAAAACTTTCACGCCCCATAGTTAGCAAAAACAACGCTGCCAGAATAAACAATATACCGAAAGCAATAATGGTGAAGGGATATTTTGATTTTTTTGCTGATAATAATAAAAAGATACCTATAATCAGACGGGCTGCAATAGCACTTATATACAGCCATAGTTTATCAACTTTCCCTATCAGGAAGTTGAAAATGATATCAGGATCCACAACGAGGGAAAGACCTGCAAGGATGAGTAAAATCCCGAAAATTATGATGGTTATTCTCATAATTCAATGTGTTTAGATTATATACATATATTCAAATTATTTGCGCAACTATTTATTGATCTTGCTAACAGTTGAAAGCAATAATCCACTCGCAATTAATAAAACTCCCACAATCTTATTCTGAAGATGGATTTTTTCGTTATTCTCGAGATAGGACTTGAGTCTTTTGGCAAACTGTGTATAGATGAACAAGGAAATGCCGTCGATAAGGAGAAAAGTAAATGCAAGAATTAAAATTTGATTGAAGAAAGGAAAGTCTTTTGTGATAAACAATGGGAAGAATGCTGCAAAAAATACTATTGCTTTAGGATTAGCTGCCGACATTAAAAAGCCTTCTCCATACAAGTTCCAAAATCCCCTACTTTTAAGAACTTCATCAATTATCTCTATTCCGGGCTTTGATATTATTTTCTTAATCCCAATAAAGATCAGGTAAACTACACCGAGCCATTTTATAGTCTGGAAGAGCTCACCTGAAGAAATGACAATGGTTGCCAGGCCTGCGGATGCCAGGATAATTTGAATCAGATTAGCAGAGAGGTCACCCAATATAGTGCCAACCGTCTTATTAGCTCCGTACTTTAAGCTATTTGCTGTTGCCAGTAATACGCTTGGACCAGGGGTAAAGGCCAATATTACTACAGTACCAACAAAAGATATCCAAAGTGTAAACTCCATAATATTGGAATAAGAATCTAATAAGTATTATTTCCTATTTGTCTTGATTTAACTATTTAAAACTTCCAGTACTCTGTCCGGTGTAAAAGGCAGATGTCTCAAACGTTTCCCGGTCAGTTTAAAGAAGGCATTGGCAATTGCTCCAGCTACCATAGGTGTAGCCGTTTCTCCAACACCTTCAGGGTGTTCTGAAGATTCAATGATCACTGTTTCAATACTATCCGGGATATCTTGCATCCGAAGCAATTGATAGTCGTGATAGTTAGACTGTTGTACCATTCCATCAACGACGGTGATCTGTTCTTTGAGAACACTACTCATACCCATGATAATGCCTCCTTCCATTTGGGCAACTACATTATCTGGCTGAACTACCACACCCGCATCCAGTGCAATCCAGAACTTATGTACACTTATTTTGCCTGTGCTACTATCTACGGAGATCTCGCAGATCCCGGTACCCAGGGAACCGTGTTCTACAAATGCGACTCCTTTGGCTCTACCTTCCTCGGCGCTTCCATTCCAATCAGACATTTCAGCAGCTTTTTCAAGCGTTGCAAGTGCCCTTGGCGATTTAACCATCAATCTTCTCCTCAACTCAATCGGATCAATGCCCTGATCAATCGCTATTTCATCGAGCATACATTCAATTGCGAATTTGTTTGGGCCGTGGCCTACCGCACGCCAGTGCTTTAATCTAACACCATGACTGGCTTCACGCCATTCAATCAATTGGTTAGGGATATCATAATGATCATTTCTGGCACCACTGGCAACAAGGTTACCTCCGTCTCCAACCACGCAGTGCGAGAATCCGGTAAGATTACCGCTGGCGTCTGTACAGGCCCGGATCCGCTGAAGTGAGAGTGGTCGAAAAGTGCCGTAGGTCACGTCATCTTCCCTGGTCCAAATCAATTTAACCGGCTTTGGTGCCATTTCTTTGGCGAGGAGGGCACATTCTTCTACAAAATCATTCATGCTTCTTCTTCCGAATCCTCCACCCAAATACTGCAAGTGAACATTCACTTTTTCAGGAGAAATTCCCAAGATGCCCGGAACACCGAGTTTCGTGTCGGGTCCCTGTTGGCTGCCAACCCAAACCTCAGCACTTTGAAGATCTGAAGCCACCTGTATCACCGCGTTCAATGGTTCCATCTGGGCGTGATAGACATAGTCATTCTTATAATCTACGGTATATGTATTGGCTGCTGATCTCATGGCCTGGTCTACATTGCCTATGGAATTTGTTATTTCACCTTTTTGGTTTTTCCCGGCAATAGATTCATAATCTTTATAGATTTCCTGTGAATTATAACCACTTGCCTGTGAGTCACTCCACTCGATATTTAGTAGTTTTTTGGCAGCCAGGGCTTCTTCAAGGGTCTTGGCCACTATCCCAATTGCATAATCAAAGGGCACTATCTTCAGGATACCGCTTAAAGCCAGGATTTCTGATTCATTGGTCAAGCTTGGTTTGGCGCCGTGGAGCCTACCTCTTTCAAGTACCCCATAGACCATATCCGGCAATTGGAGATCAATAGCAAATTGTGCACTGCCATCAACCTTAGCCGGGATTTCTGTGCGCGGTATATTGGAGCCTATCAATTTGAAATCCTTAGGACTTTTAAGATCGGTTTCCTGCAAATTCGGAAGATCGTCTGGCATTACCAGATGTGGTACCATTTCTCCATAACTAATCTTTCTGCCAGATTTTTCGTGATATATTTCACTGTTTGCAGTTGTGATTTCATTCTCGGGTACTTGCCAGAGTGATGCGGCGGAATATATCAATACATATCTCGCCTGAGCTCCTGCTTTCCTCATCACCGGATAATAGCTTTTGGTTGTTCTGCTGCCAACAGTAAACATGAGCTTACTTCCAGGCACCCAGCCCTCAGAACCATATATCTCGGTTTCCTGTGGCGAAAATTCTACCTTTACCTTAGACCAGTCTGCATCCATCTCTTCAGCGAAAATTAGTGGTAGGGATGTCATAGATCCCTGACCCATTTCTGCGGCGGGATTATATATTGTTATTAGACCATCCTCATTTATCTGCACCCAAGCGGTGAGTTGGTGATTTGCAAGTTGTTCGCGTAGTCTTTTAGTGTCGGCACATGAGATCAGTTGAGGTAGTAGACCGGAAGCTCCTATAAATAGGGCAACACCACCAGATGACTTCAAAAATGTCCTTCTGCTAACAAGCTTCATTTCACCAGATGTTGTATTGTTGTTCATTTCGTATTAAGTGTGACTTGGTTACCAGATGCCATCTCTATGGCTTTAACAACACGCATATAGGTACCACAGCGACAGAGAACGCCATTCATATAATTCTTTATTTCTTCCCTCGACGGGTTCGGATTTTCTGCCAGTAAAGCGGCTGCCTGCATGATCTGACCAGACTGACAGTAGCCACATTGTGGTACTTGTGCTTCAATCCAGGCTTTTTGCAAAGGATGATCAGTTTGAGTTGAAAGTCCTTCTATGGTCAATATTTTTTGTCCGTCAGAAAAATTGTCAACCTGAAGCATACAGGCTTTCATCGGACGATTATCGATATGAATTGTGCATGTGCCACATTGTGCAATTCCGCAGCTGTATTTAGTACCCGTAAGGCCCAGGTGTTCGCGAAGCACCCAGAGTAGGGAAGTTCCTGCAGCCACCTCCACTTCATGTGTTGTATCATTGACGTTCAGCGTAAATCTCGGCATAAGAAAAGTATTTGGTTTAAGTTACTTAAAAAGCTACAAAAGAAGGATTGTTGTTGATAATTAATTGGTAATTGGGTAAGATATTAATTGCCAATCACCAATTACCAATCAATAATCACTAAAACTAATTCCTCTTCAACCAACTCTCAGTGATAGTGACATTGTCATCCTCATATTGAATTGCTGGAGTTAATTTCATCAATGGAGGCTACGAGGAAAGTCATACTGACAAATACGAGGTAAATCAGGAATTTATTTGAATCAAGAGCGAAAATCCCAAAAGGTTGAAGAATGTACAGTAAGAAAGTTACAAATAGACTTAGCGGCCAGTACTATTTTATAAATGTCGTTTTGGCTTCAATTGTAAAGAACTTATTTTAAGTTGTACGATTTCTCCAGAGGGAATCATCACCTAAATAAAGGACATTCGTATATTAGACCAACCCAAAGAGCTAACAATAGAGATACTAATGTGGCCATTTGACAAATAAATATAAATTTTGACAGTTTAAATGACTCAATATAATATCCAAAGAATAGTTAGCATTGTCCTTGTTCTATTCTCCTTTCCCTTATCACTAATTTTCCTGGAAGCCTGCAATGGGCTTGAAAAAGAGGAATATGTTGAAATTGAAGATAGCTATCACAATGCGACTTTTGTAGGTTCTTCAAGTTGTATTGAATGCCATCAGAAGGAATATGATCTATGGGAAAATTCACATCATGACCTCGCTATGAAAATTGCCGATTCTGTTACGGTCCTTGGAGACTTTAATACGAGTACTTTTATTCACAAGGGTGTCAAAAGCACCTTTTTTATGAGAGATAATGAGTATTATGTAAATACCCAGGGGAGAGACGGTGAGTATAGGGATTTTAGAATAATTTACACTTTTGGGGTTGAACCTTTGCAACAATATATTGTTGAATTTCCCAATGGTGCATTTCACTGTCTGTTGACAGCCTGGGATACTCTGGAGAATAAATGGTTTCATCTTCAACCTGATTATGATCTTGAACTGGATGAATGGATTAATTGGACCAATGGGAGTCAGAGATGGAATACCATGTGTGCCGATTGCCATTCTACTGATCTGCGCAAGAACTACGACAATGTTGCCAAAACATACAACACCACATTCAGCGAAATAAATGTGGCCTGCGAAGCCTGCCATGGACCATCCAGTGAACATGTGGCTTTTTACAAAAATCAAGAGGACAATGAGTCCAATGGAATACTTCCACCGAAGATGTATATGGGTGGTTCGGTTATGTCTAAAGAGTTAGTGGATAAATGTGCCAGATGCCACTCAAGAAGAGGGAATCTAACTCCTTATTTTGATTATGAAGGCCAGTTTATGGACCATTATAAGCCAAGGATACTGGAAGAACCATTATACAAAATGGATGGTCAAATAGATGACGAAGTCTATGTGTATGGATCCTTTATGCAAAGCAAAATGTATGAATTAGGCGTATCCTGCATAGATTGCCATGATGCCCATTCTCTTCAATTAAAAAGAACAGGTAACGATCTTTGCTTAAATTGTCATACCCCTAATTACAATAGCCCAGACCACCATTATCACAAAATGAATACGGAAGCCTCACTATGCATAAATTGTCATATGGATGGCACCTACTATATGGTAAATGACTACAGGAGAGATCATAGTTTCAGAATCCCTAGGCCGGATCAATCTTATAAATACAACACACCAAATGCCTGTAACAAATGTCATACGGATAAGTCTGCAAAATGGGCCAGCGATTTTATTATCGATAAATATGGTCCAGAAAGGATTGACCATTTTTCCGATCATTTGTTGAAAGGATATTTTGAGGACCCAAATAACTTTAGAACTGTGTTTGAGAATAAGAATTATCCTGAAATTGCCAGGGCAACAGCGATTAGTTTGTATTCGAACTCCCAGATATCGTACGATGATGTCATCGCACTTACTAAGTTTATAAATGACAGTTCTGCTTTGGTCAGGAGGGAAACCGTTGAGGCACTAGAAAGATTTGGCAACAAGGACTTATCGTCCTACGTTAAGCCTTTGCTAAAGGATTCTCTCAGGATGGTTCGCAATTCTGCAGCTCGTTATTTTAATATGACAGGTAAAAATGAGGTAGAGTTGTTGCCTGAGTTTCAAGTTGCCAATAAAGAATACCTGAAAGAACTTACCTTAAATACAGATATGCCTTCAGGTCTTCATCAGTTTGGAGTCTACCACGAAGCCCAAGGCGACATTGATAAGGCTATCCGCTTTTATCAAGAGGCGATCTCGGAAGATAGCTACAACAATTATTCTCGGTTGAATTTGGCCCTCCTGTACTATAATAGCGGGTTATTTGAAGAAAGTGAAGCAACTTATCTTAACGTTATTGAAAAAGAACCGGATAACAGTTATGCGTACTATATGCTGGGTTTGTTATATAATGAAATTGATAAAAAGGACAAGGCCCTAGACTATTTGGCCATGGCCTGTGAACGCGAACCTGCAAATTCAAATGCTTATTACAATTATGCTCTGCTATTGCAGCAAATGAACAGACTCCAGGAGTCGTTAATGGTACTCTCGGCAGGGCTTAGTAAATTTCCTTTGAATGAAAAACTGCTATATGTAAAACTTATTGGTGAAGTGAATTCAAACCTGCTGAGTGATGCATTAAATACCTGCAATCTACTTATACAGATTAATCCAAATAATGAGAACTATTCCCAATTACGCCAGAGA
>JAAUXZ010012990.1_pt1 | contig 10545 bp, 8 predicted proteins | sample 7278131 | NCBI WGS metagenome assembly JAAUXZ01 (sample SAMN14350119, study PRJNA611818) | marine sediment metagenome | isolation source: surface marine sediment (3m) | place: French Polynesia: Moorea | collected 2018-08
CACCCGTGCTGCCATTCGAGGTTTCATCAAGTACTTGATAGCTTATGAGCAAGGTCAACCCCAAAAAGCATCCTGAACCATGGGCGCTTATGAGAAAGGTAACCCTGAACGGTGAACCCTTGAACCTTTGAACCTGAAACCGACGAAAGGAGGTTTCATGAAAACCCCGCTGACAATCAAACAGCAGCGCGTGCTGGATTATCTTCAGCACGAAATCAACAAAACCGGTCTGTGCCCCAGCCTGCGCCAGGCCGCAGCGGATCTGGGGGTCAGCCATGCCGCTATCGCCCAGACCCTTCGGGCGCTGGAGGAAAAAGGCTATGTTAAGCGTGAGGGGCGCTACAGCCGCAATGTTTATCTGTTAAATCGTACGCGCCAGACCGCGGCTTCGCAGCGCTGGTGCGAAATTCCGATTATCGGCCGTGTCACAGCCGGTCTGCCGATGTACGCCCAGACGGAATGGGACGGCAGTATCGTGCTGGATGCCGCCGTTTACCGCGATCAAAACCTTTTTGCCCTGCGCGTCAAAGGCGATTCGATGAAAGATGCCGGCATCCTCAACGGCGACCTGGCGATCTGTGAGCCGCGTCAGTATGCCCAAAATGGGGAAATTGTCGTGGCTTTAATTAACAGCGAAGAGGCCACTGTCAAACGCTTCTTTTTACATGAGGACCACATCGAGCTGCGTCCGGAAAACACGGCCTACACCTCCATGCGTTACGGCTTTGACGAAGTGCTGGTCCAGGGCAAAATCATCGGCATCCACCGCGGCCCGGAAGGCATCAAATGAGCATGGTGAGTAAAATGCAAAACCAAAGCTCACCGCAAAGACGCTGAGAGCGCAGAGAGTTTATTTTTTTCATTTGTCCCTGAGACGCCGACAAATGAAAATCCCTCAGCCGCTGCGCGGCAGGATTTTGTTCTAAAAGTAAAACCCTGGGGAACATTCGCGGCAATATGATTTTATTAGCTGAAGCAAAAAACTGAACCGCCCAGAGGGCTTGGGTTTATTTCTTTTCGGCGTCCCTGCCAGGCCATAGCTAATAGCGACGGCTGGTCACCGAAAAGAAATAAGAAAAAACCTTTGCGACCTCTGCGTCTCTGCGGTGAAACACAACGATCCTAATAGCTTTCGGCCACACTCTCTGAAGTTTAAGCTGATTCAATGGACACCCAGACACCAAAACACAATTGCCAGCTGTGGATCGGCACCAGCGGTTATTCGTATACCGAGTGGGTCAACGCCGGATTTTATCCGTCCGGCACCCGATCGGGTCAGATGCTGCCGCTATACGCAAAAAACTTTCCGATCACCGAACTGAACTTTACCTGGTATCAGATGCCCAAGGCCGCCGCCATCGAACGCATGCGTCAGCAGGCGCCAGCCGGTTTTCGTTTTGCCGCCAAGCTCACCCGCACCCTAACCCATGAGGTGGATCCCAACCAATGGCGGGGGCAGGCCTCCCAATATCGCGACGGCATGGCACCACTTGTCCAGGCCCGACAACTGGCGGCTGTTTTGCTGCAGTTTCCGCCGAGCTTTTCCCGGGCGCCGCAAAATCGCCGCTACCTGGCCGCCCTTCTGGACGAGCTGGCCGGCTTGCCCCTGGCCGTGGAATTCCGCCATGCCTCATGGGCCACGGACCGGGTTTTTGCCGAACTGGAGCGCCGCCGCACCACCCTGGTGGCTGTGGATGAACCGGCTTTACCGGGCCTGTTCCCGCGACTCGACGTGGTCACCAATCCGGAACTCTTTTACGTTCGATTTCACGGCCGCAATGCCAGGGGCTGGCGCTCGGGCAACATGCAAATGCAGTTTGACTACGACTACAGTGATGAAGAGCTGCGGGAATGGGCCGATAAGATTGTCACACCCATGGCCCGGCAGGCCGGCAGCGGGACCATTTTTTTCAACAACCATGTCCGCGCCCAGGCACCCAAAAACGCCCGGCGGTTAATTAGCCAGCTTATCGAGAAGGGTCTTCTCTAGGTTCAGGGTTCTGGGTTCAGGGTTCAAAGGTTAAGAACAAATCTGAACCGTTGATGTGAAGATCCAAGGAAAGAAGGATGAAAATCGAACGATTTGAAGATATTGAGGCCTGGCAATTGGCCCGGGAACTCACTCGCAAAGTCTATGAATTGACAAAAAAACCCGGATTTGCGCACGACTTCGGCTTGAAAGGACAAATTCAGGACGCCGCAGGTTCATCCATGCACAATATTGCGGAAGGATTCGATTCGGAGACAAACCCGGAATTTATTCGTTTTCTTCGATATGCCAAGCGCTCTTGCACAGAAGTCCAAAGTGAGCTTTACGTCGCCCTGGACCAGCAATACATAACCAATCAAGAGTTTCGGAATGTGTATGATCATGCCGGGCGCACCCGTGCTGCCATTCGAGGTTTCATCGAGTACTTGATAGCTTATGAGCAAGGTCAACCCAAAAAAGCATCCTGAACCATGGGCGCTTATGAGAAAGGTAACCCTGAACGGTGAACCCTGAACCTCTGAACCCTTATAACCGTTCGATTATCCACTTAAATGTAGCCGATTTTGCCGTGGCAGTTGAACGGGCGGTGGATCGCCGGCTGCACGAGCGCCCGGTGATCATCGCACCCGAAGGTGCCGTGCGCGCCGCCGTTTATGATATGAGTAACGAGGCATATATGGCCGGCATCCGTAAAGGCATGGCCCTGCAACGCGCCGTTCGCCTGTGCAAGGATGTCCGCATCCTACCGCCTCACCCCCACCGCTACGAGCAGGCCATGCGCGATGTGCTCGCACGCGCCCTGCCGTATTCTCCCTTGATCGAGACCGGTGAAGACGACGGCCACCTGTTTATGGATGCCACCGGCACCGGTCGCCTCTTCGGACCGGCCCGGGATGTGGCCTGGCGGCTGCGCCAACAGATCAAAACCGATCTGGGCCTGGACCCGATCTGGTCGGTGGCGCCCAACAAGCTCGTGGCCAAAGTGGCCACCCGTCTGGTGAAACCCGACGGAGAATACGTTGTCGCCGCCGGTGAGGAAAAATCACTGCTGGCGCCGCTGCCCGTCCGCTTGGTTCCGGGCATCGAAAGTGATGATCTGCTGCGGTTACGGGAATTTAATTTAACGCAAGTCTTTCAGGTCGCGGCCCTGAGCCTGGAGCAGCTGGAGGTCCCTTTTGCCGCCCGGGCCCGGCTGCTTTACGAGGCAGTGCGCGGCATCGATCCCTCTCCGGTTTTGCCGGTCGGGCAAAAACCGCCGCAGGTGACCGCCGATCACGAATTCGGCACGGACACCAACGATGTGCACACCCTGGAAAGTGTTCTCTACCGGCTGGTGGAACAGGCCGGCGCCCGGCTGCGGAACCGCCGCCGAACTGCTCGCCGCATCGCGATTGTTCTCGACTATTCCGATGGCATGCGCCGGGCCCGACAGGTGGCTGCACGGCCGGCCACAGCCAATGATCTGACCCTCTTTGGGCTGGCCCGGCGCGCGCTGCAACTGGCCTGGATGCGGCGCGTCCGCATCCGTCACCTGCGCCTGGTCTGCGACCGGTTGGTCTTTCCGCCGGCCCAGTTAGAGCTGTTCGCCGCCGACCAGAGGGCCGATCAAAAGCGCTCCGGTCTAATCAGCGCCATCGACACCGTGCGCCAGCGCTTTGGTCACGAATCAATCCGCTTCGGCCGCACCCTGGCAGCGTAGCTACTTGATGGTTTCACCGCAAAGACGCAGAGGGCGCGAAGGGTGTTTTTCTTATTTCTTTTCGGTGAGAGGCCGAAAAGAAATAAACCCAAGCCTCCGGGCAAAAAAGGAACAAGCCATGGGCATTAATCAACTGAGCAGCAAAATCATTGGAGCTGCAATCGAGGTACACAAAGCACTCGGGCCTGGTTTACTTGAATCCGCATATGAAAAATGCCTGTGCCATGAACTGAAATTGCGCGGGTTATCGTTTGATAGTCAAAAACCGTTGCCTCTTTTGTTCAAAGGAGAAGAAATCGATTGTGGCTACCGTTTAGATGTTGTTGTTGATAATGCCATCATTCTCGAACTGAAGTCATGTGAAAAAATCGAGCCCATTCACAAAGCCCAATTGCTTACATACTTAAAATTGTCGGGCTTAACGCTGGGGTTAGTTTTAAACTTTAATGTGCCGGCGATGCGCGACGGCATTGTTCGGATTGTAAACAACCTTGAAGAATAACGATCCTTGTTCACCGCAGAGGCGCAGAGATCGCAGAGATGTTTTTTTATTTTGCTTTCCGTTGACCTGCCGTCGCTAAAGCTATGGCGGGCAGGGAGGACGGAAAGCAAAATACAATCTGCTTCGCATAATTACATTTATAGACCATATTTCATTATTATTAGCAGGATTAAAAATTTCGAGAATCAATTTTTTTACCCGCAGGGTTGAGATGTTTTGCCTTGTCGGCGTCTCAGCGACAAGGCAAAGAAACTTTTCTCTCTGCGAACTCTGCGCCTCTGCGGTGAAAAAAAATCATCCTCCAGGTGAGATATCAATTTAATTGCCATGGTACCGTTGACAACACGATCAAACTATTCCCTGATGTGGGGCACAGCACCGGTCAGGCAAGTCTGCCGCGCCGCCCGGCGTCTGGGCTATACCCATCTGGCGCTGACCGACACCGATAACCTGTGCGGTTTGTGGCCTTTTTTAACCAGCTGTGAGCGCGAAGGCTTAACCCCCATCGTGGGGGCAGAAGTCACCGATCCCCACCGCAAACAACGTGCGGTCTGTCTGGTGGCAAATGAATCCGGCTACCGCAACCTCTGCCGCCTGCTGACCTGCCGTCACACGGACGAAGATTTTCGTTTAGCAGATGCCGTCAGTGCCCACAAAAACGGCTTGGTGGTTCTGACTCAAAGCGCGGATCTGCTCAGCAGCTGGCATGCTGAGGGGGTCTGGGTTGCGGGCGCCATGCCGCGCCGCCCTTTGCCCGCCACCCACCGGCTGCGCCGCACCGCCGACCGCCTGGGCATACCCGTAGTGGCCACGCCGGGCAGTTTCTTTTTGGACCCGGCCGACATGGCGATGCATCGCATGCTGCGCGCCATTGAACACAACACCTCCTTGTCACGCCTACCCGCCGACGAGGTGGCCCCGCCGGATGCCTGGCTGGCCGGGCCGCAGGAATATGAGCGCCGCTTTGCCATCTGCCCCGAGGCCATCAGCGCTACTGAACAGATTTCCGAGCGCCTCGACTTTCGCGGCCCCCGCTTTGGGATTGTCATGCCGCCGCTTCTCGGCCAAAACGGCAGCAGCCCGGCTGAGCGCCTGCGACAGCAGGCTTATGAGGGCGCGCGTCTGCGTTACGGCGCCGAGCTTTCCGAGGCTGTGGTGGAACGGCTCGAACACGAGCTGCGCAGCATCACGGGCATGGGATTTTCCGCCTATTTTTTGATCGTGCGCGACATCATCCAGCGCAGCCCGCGCACCTGCGGTCGCGGTTCGGGCGCTGCCTCGCTAGTGGCCTACTGTTTGGGTATTACCAATGTCTGTCCCCTGAAACACAATTTGTATTTCGAGCGCTTTATCAACCCGGGCCGCAAGGATCCGCCCGATATCGATGTGGATTTTGCCTGGGATGAGCGTGATGACGTGCTGAATTCGGTTCTGGCCCAGTACCCGGATCATTCCGCCATGGTATCCAGCCATGTGCTGTTTCAACCACGCATGGCGGTGCGCGAAGTGGCCAAGGTCTTCGGGCTCACCGATGCCGAGATCGGCCGGGTATCCAAGCGACTGCCCCAATTCTGGCGGGTCAAAGAATCCGACCCCCGGTTTTTGGACGAGCTCAAGCAACGGCCGGAAGCCAAGGCCCTGGAATTTCCCCCGCCCTGGCCCGAGATTTTGCAGTTTGCCCAGCGCCTGATCGGCACCCCGCGCTATCTGTCGGTGCACCCCGGCGGGGTGGTGATCACGCCGCGACCCATTCAGGAATATGTCCCGGTTGAACGCGCCCCCAAAGGCTTGCCCATTATCCAGTGGGAAAAAGATGCCACCGAAGATGCCGGTCTGGTTAAAATCGATTTGTTGGGCAACCGCAGCCTGGGCGTCATTCGTGATGCGCTGGCCAATTTGCGCGACAATGGCATCACCTTCGACGAGCTGCGTTGGGAGCCCGAAGATGACTTTGCCACCCAGGAGGCCCTGGCCCAGGGTCGCACCATGGGCTGCTTCTACATCGAAAGCCCGGCCATGCGCCTGCTGCAGCAAAAATCCAAAGTCGGCGATTTTGAGCACCTGGTCATTCACAGCAGTATCATCCGCCCGGCCGCCAACGAATTCATCCAGGAATACATCCGTCGCCTGCACGGCGGCCGCTGGGACCCCATTCATCCTTTTTTGGCCGAAGTGCTCGCTGAAACCTTCGGCATTATGGTGTATCAGGAAGATGTTTCGCGCGCGGCAGTGGTGCTGGCCGGCTTCTCCCACGCCGAAGCCGATACGCTGCGCAAAGTGATGACCAAAAAGGATCGCGAGCACCAGCTGCGAGATTTTAAACAGCGTTTTTACAGCGGTGCCCAGCAGCGCGGGGTGCCCGCCGACAAAACCGCTGCGATTTGGGACATGATGATGAGCTTTAGCGGCTACTCCTTCTGTAAACCCCACAGCGCATCTTATGGCCGCGTCTCCTTTCAGGCCGCCTATCTCAAGGTCCACCATCCGGCCGAATTTATGGCAGCGGTGATCAGCAACCAGGGCGGCTTTTACGGCACCTTTGCCTACGTATCCGAGGCCCGGCGCACGGGCCTGACGGTGCTGCCGCCGGATGTTAACCTAAGCCAGGTCCACTGGACCGGGCGGGCCGACACCCTGCGGGTGGGGCTGCAGTCGGTCAAAGGCCTGGGCAGCGACACCCAGGCGCGCATCGTCTCGCAGCGCCAACACCAACCCTACAACGGTCTGCGAGATTTTTTGGAGCGCGTGCGGCCCGCCGAAGACGAGGCCCGCTCTTTGATCAACTGCGGCGCCACCGATGCCTTCAATCCCGACGGCAACCGCGCAGCCCTGCTGTGGGAGCTGGCCTGCTGGCTGAAATCCAAACGTCCCAGGGCGCCCGCTCCGTCCCTGTTTGGTGACGCCGGCCACGGCGCCGACTGCCCCCGGCCGGCACTGCCCGCCGAAGATGAGCATGAGCGGCTACGGCGTGAGTTTTCCGTGCTGGGTTTTCTGTGCGACCGTCATCCCATGGAGCTGTTTGCCGACAGACTGCACGAGCGCCGCACCGTCAAAGCGGTTGATCTGCCGCGCTTTATCGACCGGCGCGTCAGCCTGGCCGGCTGGCTGATCACCGGCAAGGTGGTTTCCACCAAAAAGGGGGATCCCATGGAGTTTTTAACGTTTGAAGATGAAACCGGAATTGTCGAAACCACCTTTTTTCCCCAGGCCTACCGCCGCTTCTGCCACATCATCGACCGTCAGCGGCCCTACCTGTTGAGCGGCAAGGTCGAAGAAGACTGGGGCGCGGTGACCCTGACAGTCGACAAGACGGAACGGATTATGCGTTCATGATAGTTGTTTACAAGGCGATGTGAATAAATAGCAGCAACCGTTTAATATAAGGAACCGCGTTAGCGCTCTTCAAGAGGTGTAAGCCTGAGGCATACTCCGCTTTTAATCCCAATTTTGACTGCTTTTTTGACAATATTTGTCACTATTTCAGCCCTTCAAAATTCTCTATTTTAGACAACTATTTGAAAATATTTGTACTTTTATAAACTTGGATTTTCGGCCTGGTTTTTGCACTTATCTGGCTAAAAATCTGAGAAATTCGCTTAGACTTTTTAAAGAAAAAGCCAAACCCATCGTGAGGTGGGGACGGAAAACCACGGGTCTGAACCAAACACAGACAGCCGGGTTGCCTTTATCCTTTAATCAGGCAATCGGGCTGTTTTTTTTTGGATAAAATGTAATACAAAGCAATATTTTATATATACAGTTTGCGGATTTTAGATATTCACTTTAAAAAGGAGACGGGCCATGAGAATTTTAAGAAGACCAACGGGGGGGTTGGGGCAAATTCTGGTACTGGCAGTTACGGTATTCAGCTTGCAGCTGGTATGCTCACCGGCTTTCGCAGAGCTCGGCAGTGATCAGGCCATTTTTATCGATTTTACCGGAACCGAGTGCGGGATCATCAGTGCCGATACGATGGATGTGGTCAGTACCTTTCCTTGCGACCAGTATTCGGAAGGCATCGATGTCACCAGCGACGGGACCCGGGCCGTTATCGGCAACTGCGGTAACAACAGATTGACACTTGTCGATCTTACGGTGGACTATAATGTCGAGGGTACCGAGCCGCCACCATGGATCGATTCAGGCGTGGGATGTGTCCAGGAGCTTGACATTGCACCGGACAACAGTTTTGCCATCGCCACCGGCAGCGCCGATGGACTGATCTCCAAGTTCACGCTGGAGCCTTTCGAAGTCCTACCGGACAATCCTGCCGGACCCTGGGATACTGAAGATATTTTTGGTGGCTCTACCCAGGATGTGCATATGAACAGCAGTGGCACCCTGGCTGTGCTGCCAACATTTCGGTCTGATTTTTTTGCGGTCGTGGATGTCACCGGAGATATACCGGAGCTGGTCAATACGATTCCAACACCGGCCAATCCCGATAATCCGGAGCAAGGCTTGAGTCACCATGGTATCAGTCTGTCCCAATATGACGATGACACCTTCGTGGCAACGGGTACTCCCGGGCTGTTGTACATTACGATCGGTTCGCTCAGCGAACTTTTTGACCCCATTGTTATACCGACATCAACTGATCCGGATGGTATGCCGGGTCGCCCGGAATCGGTGGATATCACCTGCGACGGCACCCGCGCGGTGGTGGAAACCTTTGCAGGCCTCATGTGGATCGACCTGGAGTCCACGCCGCCAACGGTTTTAAGCGAAAATTTCGGTCCTGCTCGAATCGATTACAACTCCACCTCGACGGTGGCTTTTTCAGCCGATGGCAGCCTGCTGTTTGTCGGTGGCCAGCAACAGATCGATATCTATGATGTCTACTCTGACCTACCGGAGCTGAGGGGATCAATCCCCATGCTGGAAGGAGTAAGAATTTATTCGGTTGCCACTTTGCCCTGCTCAGCAATAGTGTCGAGAATCTCGGAAAATTCGGATATCGAAGTTGCCGTTGATATCAAACCGAGAAACTGCCCCAATCGGTTAAATGTCAGGAGCAAGGGGGTAGTGAAGGTTGCCATCCTGGGCAGCGACAAATTTAACGCAACTTCCGTTGATCCAAGCACCGTTCAATTAGAAGGAGCCAGTCCGCTGCGCTGGAAATTCAGAGATGTGGCGACGCCTTACGAAAGTGACAACATGAAGGGCGACTGTAAAGACTGCACCCGCAAGGGACGCGATGGCTTTTTGGATCTGGAGCTTAAGTTTAAAAAGCAGGATATCGTCGCAGCCCTCGGTTCGGTCAATAACGGGGAATGCCGCGTACTGAACCTGACCGGCAAGACCTATGCAGGCACCACCATTATGGGCGATGATGTGGTCCTCATCCAAGCCAAAAAGAAGCGGTACAGCAAAAAATGGTTTAAAAAATTCTTTTTTTCCTGGCTGAAGGCGCACAAGAAAGCCAAGAAAGGCAAAGATTGCAAAATCGAAAAGCCGCAAAAAACCAAGAAAAATAAGAAAAAGTCCAAATACTCAAAGGTTAAAAAGACACGCTGGGATCGTTATGATAAGCGTCGCTAATGCAACCACTAATCAAGATTAATTTGTAAACGGTTGTAAGGGCAGACATTACCTAGCAAATTGACAAAATTATTAATTAAAACCCGATAGCCGGGTTGCCTGAAGACAGCATTCAGGCAACCCGGCTTTTTTCATTTAAGGCAGCCGTCTGGATCGCTAATGGCAGTTGACAACACAACGCTTTGATATTTGTCTTAATTAAAAAAGGAGGCAGACGCTCAGATATCCCTGCCAAAGTTTTAATCAAACAGATACGCCACCATTGAGAGACAAAAATGCCGCTATTTTATAGCCTGGACAGGTATGGTGAAGATGCGGGCAGGGTCGCCAACCGCATAGTGGAATTGCGCCACACCCTGCAAAACCATCCCGACGGCACCGAGCGCAGCGTGCCGGATAAAAACGCCACCGACACCCTTTTGCTGGCCACCTGGAATTTAAAGGAATTTGAAGGCGGCCGCAACGATAAGCGCATCGACGAATCCTACGGCGCGGGTGGCCGAGATCAAGGCGCTGGGAAAATTTCTCAAAAACCGCAGTGAAGATGAAACCGCCTGGAGCCGCAATTTGATCCTGCTCGGAGATTTCAATATCTTTGCCGCTGACCCGGCCAATGCCGCTTACAGTGCCATTACCCAGAACGGTTTTACCATCCCGCCGGCTTTGCAAAACATCCCCCCCTCCAATGTCGGTAAAAAGAAGCGCTTTTATGATCAGATCGCCTTAAAAGTGCGCGCAAACAATCTGGCGCCCACCGGCCGCGGCGGTGTTTTTGACTATTTTGAACAGGTCTATCGCAATGAGGACTACGAG